>ENA-ORVC01000200-ORVC01000200.1-human-gut-metagenome-genome-assembly--contig:-NODE-200-length-64240-cov-4.467508_pt1 | contig 64240 bp, 67 predicted proteins | sample MGYA00242092_ERZ509234 | MGnify/ENA primary metagenome ERZ509234 (study PRJEB26280, sample SAMEA2338800) | human gut metagenome | biome: human gut; feature: human-associated habitat; material: faeces... | reverse complement strand
CTGTTTCGCTTAAAATTTTCTTGCATCACCTACTTGACTTCATACCATTGGACTTCCAAAAATTTACGCCGCTCTGTGTCCCCAAAGACAAAGAGCGGCGTATGTAAAAGCCGGTTGTTTCAGCCGTGAGCCATCAGCTTCAACAGCAGGTCGTTCACCGGCCCAGCGTCCCGGCCCTGGGCGGTCAGCTTGTTCCGCCAGTTCATCAGGTACATCCGCACAAGGCGGCGCTCCGCGTCCGTCAGTTCCAGATACACTTTCTTTTCCCGTTTGAACATTTGAAACAACTCCCTTCTCTCTGCCCATATCGTACAGGAAAGGGCAAATGGATTCAAATGTGCGAATGGGTATGTAAGCGGCCCGCACAGCGGGCCGCGGGGGATGCGCTTAATAACCCGTCCGGGGCAGGGGCTTGGAGGGGGCGTAGACCTTCGTCACCCACCGGGAGGTAGCCATGATCCACTGACCGTCATAGACGCCGCCCACATCCGCCTGATTGACGAATTGGCTGCCGCCTTTGACCCAGGACACCACGGAGCAGTCGATCATGGGCGTTTCCACCTGCCGGAAGTTGGAGGGCACGACGCCAAACACGAACATCACCTCTGTGACATACTCGTTGGACCCCAGCCGCAGGGCCACAGGCGAGGCGTCCAGCACATAGTTCTGCTGCGTGTTCAGGCTGTCCGCCAGCACACGGTACTCGCTCCCGCTGAGATTGGTCTTGTAGACGATCTTATAGCTTCCAGCAGCATTGTAGGTGCCGGTGGTGATCTTCGCCAGCCGCACCGCCTCCACGGGCAGGGTATCGCGCCAGTAGAACGATGTGAGAGAAGTCGTGGAGTTGTTGGCGATGCCGGAGAAGGTGTAGCGGATATTCTGGCCGGGCATGACCTCGGCATAGCCGGTTTTCTGGATGGCTACATTGGTATAGAGGCTCTTGTTGGTCATGGCCGCCTTGACGATCTGGCCCTCATGCTCGATCTCCACCTCAATGGGCGTTTTGTCCAAAGCATAGAAGTCCGCCGCCTGGGACTCCACGATTTTGTACCGGCCCAAAGGCAAGGGCTTAGATACGGCCACACCGTTTTTATCGGTGCGGATGGTGTCCACAAGGTTCCCGGTGCGGGCATGGTAGACTTCAAATACGGTGCCGGGGATGGGGGTGCCGGCAGGCCAGCCGTTCATGGAGTTATAATCGGCGCTGGTCTTAGTCACCTGGATTTGGCCGGTGACGGCGGTATTCTCCCAGGTGATGGTGGTGCAGCCGCCGTACTTCACATAGACGGTCTTGGGCTGGGTGTCCAAAAGGTAGCCCTCCGCGCACTCGATCTCCTGGAGGGTGTACCGGCCATCCTCCAACTCGTGGTCAATATAGACATAGCCCTCGTTGTCGCTCTCATAGGTGCCAATGGGGTTGCCCCTGGCGTCGGACAAGAGGAATTTCACGCCGTAGATACCCTTGCCGGTCACGCTGTCGATTTTGTGAATGAGGGCGCTCCCGGTCTGCCGGTTGGTGATTTCCAAAGTGGCGGTCTGGCCGTCCTTTATCTCAATCTGGTGGGGCGTATCGTCCAGACGGTAGCCCTCGGCGGCCTTCAGCTCCACCACCTGATACCAGCCCTTTTCCGCTTCGGGCAGGCGGATGACGCCGCTCTTGTCAGTGGTGTAGGTGCCGATGATCTCTCCATTCAGCTTGCGGACCTCGAACTGGACGCCGCTAATGCGCTCCCCGGTTTCCTCGTCCTTTTTTATGATGGTGAGGCCGCCGCTCGGTGTGTTGTAGAAGCGGAGGGTTTGGACCTCGCCGGCTTTGATCTGGATGGACTTGGGCGTGGTGTCCAGGACATAGCCCTCCACCGTCTTGACCTCCCGTGCGGTGATGGTGGTGCCAGGGGTCAGGTCATTGATGACAATGCGGCCATTTTCGTCGGTGATAAACTCGCCGTTGGAATTACCAACCACTGAACCGCTGCTGTCAGTGACAAGGAATGTGACGCCTTTCAACGGGGTCGTGGTGCCCTCAATATACTTCTCAATGACCAGGGTGGTGCTGGGGGTGTTGGTACAATGGAGCGTCTGGGTGTCGTTAGGGTTCACCACCACGGTCTGAGTCCGTGTGGCCTCATCAATGGTATAGCCCGGAATGGTGGCCGTTTCCGTCACCACCAGCGTCCCCACCACGCCATTGATGGTGATTTTGCCGTCCTTGTCAGTGAAGTACAGGCCGTTGCTGCTGATCTGCCCGTTTTCATCCGGTACAAACTCCCCTGTGGAAGTAGTCACTTTGAAAGTGACGCCCTCCAGCGGCTCGCCGGTGAGGGAGTCCCGCTTGTCGATGACCAGCGTTCCGGCCTTGGAGTTTTTCACAATGACGGTCTGGGTGTCGCCGCCCTCCCCGATGACCACATTGGTGGAGGGTGTATCAATGACATACCCGCCATCCGGGGCCTTGATCTCCGTCAGCACATACGCGCCGGGGGCCAGGTTGGTGATCTTGATCTCGCCCTGGGCGTCCGTGGTAAAGATGCCGTTCTGGGTGAGGGTGCTGTCACCAATCACGCCGTCCAGCCCTACCTCACAGCCCGCCGCTGTCGTTACCCGGAACTCCGCGCCGGGAAGGGGCTGGCCGGTGGCGCTGTCCCGCTTCTGGATAATGAGAGCGCCCTTTGGCTGATTCTTAAAGGTGAGGGAAACGGTGCGGCCCTCCTTGATCTGGACGGTCTGGCTCTGGGTGTCCAGGATGAAACCGTCCGGGGCGCGAGTTTCCGTCACCACCACGCTCTTGCCGGGTTTCAGACCGGGGATGCGGATCTCGCCGTTCTCGTCGGTGCGGTAGACGCCGTTGCTGTCCCCAATCAGGGTCCCATCGGCATACATGACCTTGAACTCGGCGTTGGGCAGGGTCACGCTGGGGTTGGTGGCGCAGACCTTGCGGATCAGCAGGATGCCGTCCGGCGCGTTGTCAAAACGGACGGTGACAACGCTCTGCTCCCCGCTGTCCGCCAAATATACCGTTTCAGATGCGTTGATAATGGAATACCCGTCCGCAGGGTCTACTTCCTCCACGATATAGGCCCCGCTTTTCAGCCCGGTCCAAATGGCGGTGCCGTTTTTCCCGGTCACTTTCTGACCGATGGTGGTGCCGCCCGTGCCGCTGACCCCACCCAGATACTTCAGTTGGAAGGTACAGCCGGGTAGGGCCTCGTGGGTCACGCTGTCGTACTTCTCCACCACAATCGCGTTGAGCGGTTCGTTCTGGAATGTGACGGTCTTGCTCTCGCCTCCATGGAGGATGATGGTCTGCGTGGTCGGCTCTTTCATTTGGAAGCCGGGAGCCGGTTCCACTTCTGTAATGGTAAACTCGCCCGGATAGAGCCGCTTTCCCTGCTCATGGAGCTTGATTTCGCCGTTGGCGTCTGTCAGAATTTTTCCGTAGTCGATGGTGGCGGGCGCGTCCGACGCCTCGCCGTTGCTGGTATAGGTCACATGAAAACGCGCCCCCTCCACGGGAGCGCCGGCTACGCTGTCCTCCTTATAGATAGTCAGTTCCGGAGCCTTGTGGTTCTCAAATACCAGCCGCTTTTCATCCCCGGCGTTCAGGCTGACCGTCTGCTCCCGGTCCGCGTCCTTGTCCGGCAAATAGTAGGGGGCCGGAACGGACTGTTCGATCACCTTATAACTGCCGGGGGCCACCCGCAGGGACACCGTACCGTCCTCGCCGGTGGTCACATCGTTTCGATAGTCGCTGTCAATACCTTCAATAGTAAAGGTGGTGCCGGGGATGGGGGTGGTGGAGTCGGCGGCGTCCACCTTGGCGATGGTCAAAAGAGGCTGTTTCAGGTTATCAAAAATCAGTTCCCGTTCCTCGCCGGGGCCGAGGTAGACGGTCTGGATGGGTTCATCCCCCACCACATAAGGGTCGGGAACGGATTTCTCCGTCAACTCATAGCTGTCCACAGGGATATGAGAGAGGGTGGCCCTGCCATCCTCTCCGGTGGTCACATCGGTATGGTAGCCGGAATGGATGCCCTTGACTTCAAAGACCGTACCGGGAATGACCTCTTTGGTCTGCTCATCCCGCTTGAGAATGGAAAGGCTGGGCAGCTTCTTGTCTGCCGCCTCCACGGTGATGGTGCCGCCTCCCTCCACAGTGGCCTGATCCACATGGACAATGACCGGATCAGTCAGGCAGGCGAAAGGCGCAGGGGCCGAAACCTCCACAAAGGCGTACATCCCCTCGGTCACATTAGGAACGGTGATGGAGCCGTCCGCTTGGGTGGCCTCGGTGCCGATGATCTGGCCGTCCCTGACGATGTTGAATACTGCACCGGGGAGGGGATCGCCGCTGTTGTCGTACTTGACCAGTTTGACCTTTACCCTGGCGTCGTTCTCAAACACCAAGGCCACATCATTCTTTCCGTCCCAGTAAAACTCCTGCTTGACCTTATCCGGGTCCGGGCTGAGGGAGTACCCCTCCGGGGGCGTGACCTCCGTCGCGGTAAAGCTACCGATGGGCAGGGCGTCCCAGGGCACATCCTCCAGATAGCCCCCCGCCCCGGTGGTATAAGTGCCTACAAAGCTGTTGTCGGTGCCTTCAATCTTGATGACTGCTCCGGCCAAGCCCTTGGTAGGATTATCCGCATCCACCTTACGGATGTTGCCTTCGCTGGTGATCTCCGGGCTGTCCAGGAAGGTGACGGTCACGGTATTGCTGCCGCCATTGGGCAAAGCCACATACTGCGGCCCCGCGTTGTCGATCTCATAGCCCTCCGGGGCAGCCAGTTCAACGACGGAATATGTGGAGGCGTCCAGACCGGACAGGGTGTAGGTCCCATCGCTCCCGGTCACGACCTCCTTCTCGTAGGTCCCGTTTTCCGAGCGCACGATGAACCGCGCTCCGGGCAGACCCTTGTTGGGGTTGGTGGCGTCCACCTTTTTCACGGTCAGATCGTATTTCTCGCGGATAACATTCAGCTCCCCGATCATAATGGCCTGCACATCCTTGGCCTGATGGGAGCTGGTGCTGGAGCCGGTATAGGCGTACTTATGGACGGTACAATCGCCCCATACGCCCTGTTTGCCCAGGTCTAGGATATATTGGGCACGGTCGCGGAAGGACATCCCATCCAGCAGGTCATCTACACCGCTGTAATTGCCGTGGTGCAGGTTATTATAAACGCAGACCAACTCCTCGGCGCAGGCGGTGGCCGGGTCCGTCAGCAGGCCAGCCTGATAGCGCCAGATGATAGCCTGCACCCAAGCATTCATAGTCCAGGAATAATCGCTGCCCCACACCTCGTCTACGCCCAGGGCATGAGCTTGGTCGGTAAACACGCCGGTGGTATGGGCATAGTAGTAGGCCATCATGGTCTGCACGGTAGGGTCGGTGATGGGCTTGGGGTTGCCCCAGGTCTGGCCCTCCAGGGACCAGCCCATGCCTTTCCCGTGCTCGGCACAGAAGCCGATAGTGCTTTTCTGGTTGTAATCGAAGGTCATCTGATGGAGCCAGCAGGTCCCCAGGCTGGGAGATTCATAGTGGACGCCATTGTGGGTGCAGTCCTCCAGCTTAATAGAGCTGGGGGCGTCCGCCGCCAACGCCGCGGTGGGCAGCAGGCCCAGCATACACACCAGCACGAGCAGCAGGGCCGTCATACGGGTGAGAAAACGGTTTTTCTTCATCAGTGAAAAACTCCTTTCCGTTTTTGGGCATAAGAAAAGGCCCTCCAGCCTGGGGCTGAAAGACCTCTCCGTGTCCGTGTTCAGTTCTCAATTATTCGTAGGGATTGTGGGTGTTTGGGCGACCCACGAACAGGTAGCAATAGGTCACGCTGCCGCTCTCTGTCACGCCCACGCCGATGCTGTCACAGTCCGGCTTAATCATAGTTTCAAAATGGCCGGAGGAGTTGAGCCAGTTGTCCAGGGCGTGTTGAGCGGTGTCCTCCGTGGAAACGCCGGTAAACACAGTCAGATTTACGCCGAAGCCATAGGGATAGCCGCAGGCCAGGGCCACCTCGCATTCCTCCTTGGTGTGGTGCCAGGTGTACTTCTTATCGGAAATGGTTTGGGCGGCGCTCATCAGGGCCTCACTGACAGGCAGTTCCGCCACACCGTTCTCCCGGCGCACCTCATTGACCAGCCGTACCAGCTCCAGCCGCACATCCGACGCCTCTCCTTGGTCGGGGCTACTCTCGACGGTGGGAGCCTGCGGAGCATGGGAGCCAACGGTCAGCGTCAGGGTGGCGGTTTCCCCGGTCTGGTTGGAGACGGTGATCTCCGCGCTCCCCTCCGCTTTGGCAACGGCTGTCCAGAAGTTCATCACCTGTTCCACCTCCACCGTGTCCGGGTCGCTGGAAGTCACGGTGTACGCCGGCCCGCCGGGACCAATCACCAAGCCGCTGCGCTCTCCCACCTCCAGCGTGGTGCCCTTGTAGCTGCCTACCCGGATGGGCTGATCCTCCGCCGCCCGCGCGGGGAGAGCCAGGGCAGCGGTCAGGGCTGTGCAGGCAAGGACTGCGGTAAAGCGTTTCAGACTGTTTTTCATCATGGAATGACCTCCTCGTGATAGATTGGGATGCCGCTGTCCCAACTGTACCATAAGATGGCAAAAACTGTCTAAGGTGCAATTTTCTTTTCAGCGGGTGGTTATGACACCTCCACGGCTCGGACCGCCCAACGGTAGGCGCTCTGGTTGCGGACACAGGTAAAGAGGGTGATACAGTTCTCCGCAGTGGGAGACAGCAGGGAGTTGTCCAGTTCGCTGATTTTGTTCACACTGGTCACGGCGTAGGTGCGCTTGCCCAGCTTGGTGGTCAGGGTGATCTTATCTCCTACATCCAGCGTATGGATCTCCCCAAAATGGTCGTTCACGCCCCTGTTATGGGCGGCCAAACAGACGTTTCCGGCCCAAACGCTGGTGTCCTCAAAATGGCCCGCACCCTTTCTCAGCACGGCGCTTCCCGTCCCCTCATAGACCTTCACATTGACATCAATGCTGGGGATTTTTAAGGTGGCGAGGTAGCCGCCCTGATAGTAGAGGTCTGATGTGACCTCCGTGAAGCCGATGGTGGGGAGGACGCTGGATGTGCCGCCGCTGGGGAAGCCGGAATAATCAGGCGGAGCGACGGTGGTGCCGGCGCTGCCATTGATAACGGCACCATCGCCCAGCATATAGCCGGGGGCCAAATTGGGGGTCAGCGGAGTGCCGGTATTCAGGGTGTAGGCGGTGGGGCTGCCAAAGGCGGGCGGGACCAGAGCCGCGTTTTTGCTCACATCCACATTGGAAAGCTCACCACGGTCCGCCGTGGCAACAGGCTCCACCGAAGTAGGCTTGCCATACTCCGGGTCGCCGGGGGCGGCGATGTCATACTCTAACGCGCTGGCGGGAACAGCCAGGGCCGCAGTTAGGCACAGCAGAGACAAAAGCATGGTCAGTTTCTTCATATCGTATTACCTCCGTCGCTTGATGAAGTAGAACGCCCCGCCTCCAAGCAGCACCGACGCGACAACGGCCACAACCGGCAGGATGCTGTTCTTCTCTCCGGTCTGGGCCTCCTGCCCGGTGGAGTCAGTCTGGTCGGCGGGGGTGTTGGGGTCGGAAATATCTTCAGGGGTTGAGTCTAATGCTGTGCCCTCGAAGATCGCCACATAGCGGATTTTGTTCAGGTTGATACGGCTCACGGTGCCCGCGTAGTCGGCGGTGACGGTATAGCCCTTCACATAGGAGCTGGTGGCGGAGCCGGAGTAGGAGGCCATAGCAGTAAAGTGACCGTCTCCCTCGGTCTGCCAGTTAACGGTCTGGAGGGTCATGGAATTTCCGCCGTCCTGGATGGTCTTGGGGATATACTGCGTGTCCTGGTTGGCAAGGCCGGGGTAGGTGCGGGTGGCGGTCACGGTTTTGGTGGAGCTGCCATACCCGGCCACCTCCACCTTCACCGTATCCAGTTTCAGAGTCAGCACCCCGGACAGGCCATCCTCCGTGATAAACTCCTTTGTCTGCGGCAGCAGGGCCAGCACCGCGCCCATGTCCTTGCTCTTGCTGTTCACGGACACGGTTTCTGTATGCTGGCGGCTCTCGTTGGCGGGGAGTTCCTGTTTCAGCAGGTCCGTGAGGGTGTAGTGGTAGCCGTCCTGTTCAAAGTCGGACCGGGGGATGCCGCCGGGGTCATCCTCCGGCCCCAGGTCGTACATTTTCCTGATCTCAGTACCGTCCTCGCTCCGGGTGACGGCGGTGGGATAGCAGGGGGACGGCTGGGTGGGTTCAGACGGGTCGGCGGCAAGGGCGGCAGGGGCTAGGCTCATGGAAAGAGCCAGGGCGCACAGCAGCCGGGCCGCGTGGGTCAGGGGTTTCCGCTTCATAATTAAACTACCTCCATGTTTTTGATTTTGGGTACAAAAAAATCCTCATGGTGCGCCATGAGGTCCAACAATGCCTGTGTTTGGTTTTCTTGCGCGCTGTTCTCCAAAGGTTTTTACCGGCTGAAAAAGGATAGACAAAGCCTTTCTTTTCAGCTGGTACAGCAGGTTTCGGGGGAGAGTGTGAGAGGGGGGAGCGGCAGGCGTACCGGGGCCGTAAAAGGGCAGACTTTCCTCTGGGCGTAAGGTTCATCGCTCCATCTCCCTCTGCCGCTTGCGGTACAGCTCCAAAGCCTTCACGATAGTGTCCTCGATTTTCTGCGCGGGCGTCCCCGGCTTGAAAAACTTGTCGATCCGTTCCCTGGGAATTTTGAATTGCTCCACCTGATTGGGCTTTTCCTCCTGCATGATGGAGAGGATCACATCAGGGTTCAACTTGCCTTGCTCGGAAAAGCTCCGCATTTTGATGGCCTGGGCATGGGATGGGGTGCGGATTTCTCCCTCCATGACCTCCAGCAAGGCGGTCTGCTCGGCCTCCGACAGATAGGACAGCTCCACGGCGGGGCGCAGGGCCATTTGCAACTTGCCGGCTTCTTTCAGCACAGAATTATCCACCATGTCCAGCAACTCTGGGATAAGGTTGGTTAGGCGGATATATCTTTTAATTTGTGTCACACTATCGGGGCTTTGTTCAGACAGTTCCTTGTTAGAACGCAACTTCGGACCCACTGGGGCCGAAGTTAAATCTGTCCGCATACCTTGCCGTTTCATGGCTTCCAGCTTCATCTTATAGGCAAACGCCTTTTCGGATGGCAATATCTGTTCCCGCTGAAGGTTGCTGTCCACCATGACGATGATGGCCTCATCGTCTGTCAGCTCCCGGATGATACAGGGCACCGTGGGCAGGCCCGCCAGCTCCGCCGCCCGCTTGCGCCGGTGGCCGGACACCATCTGATAACTGCCGTCCGGCATGGGCCGCACTAGCGAGGGGACCAGGACGCCATACTGCTTTACACTGTCTGCCAGCTCCACCATGCTCTGATCCATCCGCACCTTGAACGGGTGGTTAGGAAAGTCGCTGATCTCCGCGGCAGACAGGTCGGTTACATAACTGCGCTGGGCATTGTCCCGTTCCTCCTGGGTGGTGAATATACTATCTACCGAGGTCAGAAGTCCGGCTGCGCTCCTTTTGCCCAATTTCCAACACCTCCTTTGTCAGTCTGCGGTAGGCGTCCGCCGCCCGGCCCCTGGGTTCATGCTGGAAAATGCTCTTATCCGCCGTACTGACCTCCGCCAGACGCACCGTGGATGGGATCACCGTGTCCAGTACGGGCAGACGCCGCCCAAAGTTCTCCTTCACGCTGTTCACGATGTCCCTGCGGAACGCGGTTTCATTCGCCATGGTCAGGAACACGCCGCCGATCTTCAGCTTGGGGTTGATCTGACGCTGGACGCTCCGCACCGTCCCCACCAGCTCCGTCATGCCCTCTGCCGCCAGATAGTCCGCCTGGACGGGGACAAGCACATAGTCCGATGCGGACAGGGCGTTGATGACCAGCATACCCAGCGAGGGCCGGCAGTCCAGCAGAACATAGTCGTACTCCCGCTTCACGCTGTCCACATACCGCCGAAGTACCGTTTCCCGGCTCATCACATTCACCAGCCCTACCTCCACGGCGGACAGGCTGCGGTTTCCCGGAACAAAGTCAAAGCCTTCATAGTGGTGCATGATCTCCGGGTGGCCGCGGGGCGTTGTCCCAGATACTACATCGTTCAGGACATTGGCAAGGGTGAGGGGCAGATCATGGGGCTTGCGCTGGCCCAGCATCTTGGTCAGGTCGCCCTGGGGGTCCACATCCAGCAGCAGGACTTTCTTTCCCTCCAGCGCAAGGCCGGCTCCCAGGTTGTAGACGGTGGTGCTTTTGCCGACGCCGCCCTTTTGGTTTGCTACGCTGATTACCTTTGGTTTCGCCATTTTGGGAGTTCCCTCCTTTCATAGATTTAGCCGCCTGCGGCGAAACAGGCGGCTATGTAAGTGCATGAAAAAGCCGCCTTCTCCATTCGGAAAAGACGGCCTATCCAGTCGGGAGATATGTGATTTAGAGAGCAATTCAAAGAGCGGCGCTAAACCGTATGTCCGCATTTCTCTGTGTTTCGTCGCATCAAAGTTCATTCCTTAGTAGTAAATTCGTAGTAATTTGAGTGTCTTGTTGTCAGGAAATGCGGTGTAATGCGCTGTTTCACAGGGTTTTGCCAGTTCTCACAAAATATTTTGCAAAAACATTGTATCTTACGAATTTGGAGAGCAGCGATGTAATTGGCGGCAAGGTAGAGATTCAGGCGGATTTTCTTTCCGTTGGTAAAGCAAAGGCTCAGATGGCCGAGGCGATTGTAAACCGACTTTTGACGCTCTCCAGCGTAGTCAGCGCCGGATGGGAATTGGTATAGGAGGGACAGATATGAAGTTTGAATTGCTCTTATCGCATTGGCTTAGAGTGACAAATATTATTTATGCGGCGCTGTCCTCCGGTGTTTTAGCGGCAGTTCTTGCCTTTCCAGAATTCCGCAGGATTCTCTTTCAAAGCTGGCTGGTTGTAACTGATGTGTTTCAGCTTTTCCTCATTATCCTGCTTTTTATACTTCTCTCTAAAATAGCCCAGTTGAACAGGATTAGAAATGGGTGGAGAAATGAAAAAAGGAAGGAGAAGGACCTATGAATGGCGCTTGCCTTTTCCTTGGCATTCTTTTTCTCGCTGCGGGTATTTACTTCTATTCCGGTAAGGCGGTTAATCATATTACAGCATGGAAGACAATGCCGGAGGAAGAAAAAAGAAAAATCCACATTCGTCCCCTTTGCCGAAATGTGGGGATGATGATCGCCACAAGCGGTATCATTTTTTTACTCAGCGGAGCATGGTACGCGTTTCGTAAAAGCGGGTTTTTATGGTGTATGGTCGGCTGGATGGTCCTATCCGGCGCGGATGTGTACTGGATCGGAAAATCCGGCCGGTACCAGAGTTCAGGAAAATAGCCGGCAGCGTTCCTTATGGTAAAGGAGGTGGTTTTATGGATGCTGGCCCTTCTCGAAGTAGATCGAGCAACCGCACCCGTAAGACTATGAATAGATTTTGGGGGTGGCTGATGCTCATTTAAAAAGTAAAGGAGGTATCAACCCCAATGTATCAAAAGGAAAAGAGCCAAATCACGGTTCATAAAACGGCTGCGGATATGGTTCGCAGGGATGAGGCCAACAAAAAGCTGGCCTTTGCAGCAGGCAATAAAATCAAACCGGTTTTGAAGCAGCTTGATACTGTGCTGACCGGACTGGGTGATAAGGCGGTGATTTCCCATCGGATCGCTTTTGGGCGGAATAAAGTAACGCATGAAAAGAAAAAATCGCTTGTTGCAAGATTGGCAGGGGCGTTTATCAATCCATTTACCGCAATTTTGTTCTGCCTGGCAGTCGTATCTATTTTTACCGATATTGTTGTACCGATCCTTCAGCATGCACCGGAGGATGTGGCTCCGCTTACCATCATTATAATTTTGACGATGGTATTTATTTCCGGTACACTTCGGTTTGTCCAGGAATCCCGGTCGGGGAATGCCGCGGAGAAGCTGTTGGCGATGATTACCACCACTTGCACGGTTACAAGAAAGAACAACGGGAAGCAGGAGATCCCTCTGGAAGATTTGGTAGTCGGTGATATTATTCATCTCTCCGCTGGCGATATGGTTCCGGCGGATGTACGGGTGCTGGAGGCCAAAGACCTGTTTATCAGCCAGTCGGCCCTGACAGGGGAGAGCGATCCCATCGAAAAGATTCCGGTTGTCTGTGAGCAGGAATACGATTCCATCACAGATTACCCGAACATCGCCTTTATGGGAAGCAATGTCATCAGCGGGAGTGCAACGGCGGTCGTGTTAGCCGTAGGTGATGATACCCTTTTCGGCTCCATGGCGGTGTCTGTCGCGGGAGAAGCAGTGGAAACCAATTTTACGAAAGGCGTAAACGCAGTTTCCTGGGTCCTGATTCGCTTCATGCTGGTGATGGTACCGGTGGTATTCTTCATCAATGGTCTGACCAAGGGTGACTGGCTGGAAGCGTTTCTGTTCGCCATTTCCGTGGCAGTGGGCCTCACCCCTGAAATGCTGCCGATGATCGTCACCACCTGCCTTGCCAAAGGTGCGATGTCCATGTCAAAGAAAAAGACCATCGTGAAAAACTTAAATTCTATTCAGAACTTTGGGGCGATGGATGTACTCTGCACGGATAAAACCGGCACATTGACCCAGGACAAAGTGGTTCTGGAGTACCACATGGATGTGACCGGAAAGGAAGATATTCGTGTTTTAAGACATGCGTACCTGAATAGCTACTTCCAGACCGGATATAAAAATTTGATGGATATAGCGATTATTGAGCGGACAGAGGAGGAAGAAGCGGCCAATCACCAGTTGGCCGATCTCTCCGCAGTTTACCACAAGGTAGACGAGATTCCGTTTGACTTCACCAGGCGCCGCCTTTCAACGGTGGTAGAGGATACCAGCGGGAAACGGCAAATGATTACCAAGGGTGCCATAGAAGAAATGCTCTCCATCTGTTCTCATGCGGAATATCAGGGAGAGGTGCAGCCACTTACCGATCAAATTCGGCAGGCGATTCTGAAAACAGTAGCTGATTTGAATGAGGACGGGATGCGCGTAATCGCCATTGCGCAAAAACGGGCGCTTCCTGCCGCTGATACATACAGCGTCAAGGACGAGTGCGATATGGTTCTGATGGGATACCTTGCATTTCTTGATCCGCCCAAGGAATCCACTGCGGAGGCGATTCGGGCATTGAAGGCCCATGGCGTCACCACAAAAATCCTCACCGGAGATAACGACCGTGTGACCCGCTGTATCTGCAAGCAGGTGGGCCTCAAGGTAATCAATCTTCTGCTCGGCTCCGATGTGGAACGCATGAGCGATGACGAGCTGATCCAGGTGGCAGAATCTACGGATGTATTTGCCAAGCTCTCGCCGGATCAGAAGGCACGTGTTGTGACGGCCCTGCGGAGCGGCGGCCATACCGTAGGCTTTATGGGGGATGGCATCAATGACGCTGCGGCGATGAAATCGGCGGATATTGGCATTTCCGTGGACACTGCAGTAGATATTGCAAAAGAGTCGGCGGACATTATCCTGCTGGAAAAAGACCTGATGGTACTGGAGCAGGGTATCATTGAGGGCCGCAAAACCTATGCCAATATGATTAAGTATATCAAAATGACGGCCTCCTCCAACTTTGGAAATATGTTTTCGGTATTGGCAGCCTCGGCACTCCTTCCCTTCCTGCCGATGGAGAGCGTCCATCTAATCTTGCTGAACCTGATCTATGATCTGAGCTGTACCGCCATCCCCTGGGACAACGTGGATGAGGAATTTATCGCTGTTCCACGCAAGTGGGAAGCATCCAGCATTGGGAATTTTATGATCTGGATCGGGCCTACGAGTTCTATCTTCGACTGGACAACATACGCCTTTCTGTACTTCGTTTTCTGCCCGATATTCGTTTCCGGCGGCGTGCTTTATAATGACCTGTCTGCTCATTACAGAGGAGCGGAACTGGCACAAATGCAGACTACTTATGCGGCCATGTTCCATGCCGGGTGGTTTGTGGAATCCATGTGGAGTCAGACGCTGGTGATCCACATGATCCGAACCCCGAAACTGCCGTTTATCCAGAGCCGCGCCTCGGCCCCGGTGACGTTGCTGACCTTTACCGGCATCGCGGTACTGACGGTCATCCCCTTTACCGCATTGGGAAAAATGCTCGGATTTGTCGCCCTCCCCACAGCTTATTTTGCTTACCTGATCCCCTGCATTTTGTTGTATATGGTGTTGGCGACCAGTATTAAGAAAGCCTATGTGCGTCATTTTGGAGAGCTGCTGTAACAGGAAGGGAGTGTGCATGATATGACAATCAATTGGAACACAATATGGATGAATTTGTTCGGAAAAACGGAGCTGTTCGGAATCAATATGGGGTTTTGGGCAGCGATAACCGTGACGGGACTTATTGTGATCCTGATGAATGTGGTCTTTTGGACACGGAAAAGATTTCATTCATACGGAGACAGTTTATAGCTATTGAACCCCCTGGAGAGCTCCTTCCTGATCCACAAGGCCATGCGCTTTGACAGCAAGGGCGGGAGAATCCCGGATGTGATTTCCGATAACTATGAAAAGCTGGCGCCCTCCGCAGACACCCGGCTGCGGGTCAACCGTAGCGGGATCCAGCAAAAAATCATTATGAAATTCTTGCACATATAACGTAAAACAAGAAGCCTGTTGCAGAATAAAACGGTTCTGCAACGGGCTCCTTTTCACACCAAAATGAAAAAATGCTATAAAGTTGTGGGCAAATATTTAAAGGAAGGGTAAAAGGGGCAGCAACGCAGGCCCTGGGGCAAGTGACGGGCCACCTCCTCCCGTCACGCCGCCTCGAACTGGCTGCGGTAGAGGGAGGCGTAAAAGCCGTTCCGGGCCATCAGTTCCCTGTGGGTGCCCCGCTCCACGATGTCGCCGTCCCGCACCACCAGGATCAGATCCGCGCTGCGGATGGTGGACAGGCGGTGGGCGATGACAAAGCTGGTCTTGCCCTCCATTAAACGTGCCATGGCCTTCTGGATCTCCACCTCGGTTCGGGTATCCACGCTGGAGGTGGCCTCGTCCAACACCAGGATGGCCGGGTCGGTGAGCATGGCCCGGGCGATGGTCAGAAGCTGCATCTGTCCCTGGGACACGCCGGTGGTCTCCCCGGAAAGCGGGGTGTCGTACCCCTGGGGCAGGGTGCGGATGAAGTGGTCGCAGCAGGCCGCCCTGGCCGCCGCCACGATCTCCTCCCGGGTGGCGTCCCGCCGGCCGTAGGCGATGTTCTCCGCGATGGTGCCCTCAAAGAGCCAGGCGTCCTGGAGCACCATGCCGATGCGCCGCCGCAGCTCCCCCCGGGGCAGGGCGGTGATGTCCTGCCCGTCGATGGAGATGGAGCCGCCGTCCAGCTCGTAGAAGCGCATCAGCAGGTTGACCAGGGTGGTCTTGCCGCCGCCGGTGGGGCCCACGATGGCCACCATCTCGTTGGGGCGCACCTCCAGGTTCAGGTCGTGGATCAGGGTGCGCTCCGGTGTGTAGCCGAAGCGCACATGGCGAAACTCCACGTGGCCCTGCGTGATCACGGAGGCATCCCCCGCCGCATCGGGCCGCTCCTCCTCCTCGTCCAGCAGGGCGAACACCCGCTCGGCCCCCGCGATGGCGGCCTGGAGGGAGGTGATGACATAGGAGGCCTCGGTCACCGGCTCGGCGATCTGGTTGACATACTGCAAAAAGGCCTGCACAGTGCCCAGGGTGATAGCCCCGCCCAGGGCCATGCCGCCGCCCAGGACGGCGGTGGCGATGAAGCCAAGCTGTCCCAGCACGCGGATGGCGGGGTAGATGGCGTAGTCGGCGAACTGGGCCCGGCGCTGGGCGCGGAACTGGGCCTCGTTGAGGGCCTCCGCCTCCTCCAGCATGGCCGCCTGCCGGTTGAACACCTTGACCACCCGGTTGCCCGCGTACAGCTCCTCCACCTTGCCGGTCAGCGCCCCCATGGCCGCCATATTGCCGCCGTGGGCCCGCTGGGCCAGGGCGGAGACGTAGCCGGTGGCCGTCATGCTGAGGGCCAGGGAGACCAGCACCACCAGAAAGAGCCTGGGACTGAGCATCACCATGGCCGCCGCAGCCAGAGCAATGGTAAACACCGATGACACCAACTGCATCAGTCCCACCTGCATCACGGAGGACACCTTTTCCAGATCGTTGGTGACCCGGCTCATGATGTCGCCGGTCTTGTGTCCGTCAAAGTAGCGCAGGGGCAGGCGGTTGAGCTTGGCGCTGACGTCCTGGCGCAGGGAGAGGGTGAGCTCCTCCCCCACGGTGGCGATGATATACTGCTGCACATAGGACATCAGGCTGCTGAACAGCGCCGCGGCGGCCACCAGCAGCACGGGCAGCCCCAGGGCTCCGGCGGCGGTCTCCACCACGCCGGCGGAGCCGTCAAAGGCCCGGATGGCGTCCACCAGCCGGTCGATGCCCATTCCAACCGCCAGGGGAATGGCGGTGAAGGAGGCGGAGCTGAGCAGCGCTGCCCCGGCCACCAGCAGCAGCTTCCACCACTGGCGGGCCATCCGGCCCAGCAGCCGCCGGGCGGTGGCCCTGGTGTTGCGGGGGATGTCCTCATGGGAGAGCTCCCGCTTTTCGGTTTTCTTTCTGCGTGCCATACTCACGCCCCCTCTCTCTGCATCTGACTGTCCGCGATGGCCCGGTAGACTGGGCAGGTCTCCAGCAGCTCCCCGTGGGTGCCGGCGCCCACCAGCCGCCCCTCGTCCAGCACTAGAATCAGGTCGGCGTCCAGGATGGTGCTCACCCGCTGGGCCACGATGAGCTTGGCGGGGCGCACCACCTGCTCCCGCAGGGCACGGCGGAGGGCGGCGTCGGTCTTCACGTCCAGGGCGGAAAAGCTGTCGTCAAAGAGGAGCACCCCGGCATCCTTCACCAGCGCCCGGGCGATGGACAGCCGCTGCCGCTGACCGCCGGAGAAGTTGGTGCCCCCCTGGGCCACCGGGGCATCCAGCCCTAAAGGGAGCCGCTCCACAAAGTCGGCGGCCTGGGCAATGCCCAGGGCCCGCCACAGCGCCTCATCCGTAGCGTCCGGCCGACCCATGCGCAGATTCTCCGCGATGGTGCCGCTGAACAGGAACGCCTTCTGGGGGACGCAGCCGATGCGCTCCCGCAGCTCCTCCTGGGTGAGGGCGCGCACGTCGGCACCGTCCACGCGGATGGCCCCCTCCCCCACATCGTGGAGCCGCAGCAGCAGATCGGCCAGGGTGCTCTTGCCTGAGCCGGTGCTGCCGATCACGGCGGCGGTCTGGCCTGGATACAGGGTGAAGGAGATATCCCGGAGCACCGGCTCCTCCGCCCCTGGGTAGGAGAAGCTCACGTGGTCAAACTCCACCGCCGGGCGGTCGGGCCCGGCCACAGTGTCGGAAGCGGCCCCGTCCTCCACGTCGGGCCGGGTATCCAGCAGGGCGGTGAGGCGGGCCAGGCAGGCCCTGGCCTTGGGCAGCGTGGTGAGCACCGACACCGCCATGAGCAGGTAGCCCATGGTCAGGATGGAGTACTCGGTGACGGCGGGGATCTGCCCCACCTCCATGCCTCCGCCCAGGGTGAGCACGCCGCCCGCCCACAGCACCACGGCCATGAGGGCGCCCATGAGCATCCACACCACCGGAATAGCCACGGCAAAGAGCCGGTTCAGGCGGATCATGTTGTCGGCATAGGAGCGGTAGGCGTCGCCGGAGCGGGCCTCCTCATAGGCCTCGTTGCCGAAGGCCCGGATCACCCGTACGCCGGTGACCGCCTCCCGCACCACACGGTTGATGCGGTCCAGGCGCACCTGGATGCTGCGGGAGAGGGCGTTGGACTTTCGGAGCACCACGGCGGCCACCGCCGCCAGCGCCGCCATAAAGCCCACCTGTATGATGGCCATGACCGGGGTGACCATGGCCGTCATCACGATGGACGCGCCTACAATGAGGGGAGCGGGCACCACCATCTGGAGCACCATCCCCATGGTCTGCTGCAGGTTGGTGATGTCGGAGGTGCTGCGGGTGATCATAGATGAAACGCCCACCTCATCGAACTGATGGAGGGAGAGCTCCTGGCTCTTGCGCAGGAGCAGGGAGCGCATTTCAAAACCGAAGCGGGCGCCCAGATCGGCGGTCACCCAGCTCCCGGCGGCGGCCACCGCCGCCGACAGCAGGGCCACGGCCAGCATCTGCCCGCCTGTGCGGAGAATGGCATCCATATTCCCAGGCAAAATGCCCAGGTCCACCACGTTGGCAATCAGGGCCGGGATGAGCAGCGTGCCCACCACCTGGCCCAGCAGAAGGAGCAGGGCCAGCGCCGCCATACCCCGGTGCCGCTTGTAAAAGGATCGCAGGTATTTCATGAGGGCCTCCTTTGCCGTCTTGCTTTTTTTACCGGCAAGAGGTATCATAAACCTTAGAGCGACTTCAATGTCAAGAAAAAATTAAGAGAGCCGGAGGCCCGCCATGAATCAGAAGAAAAAGCTCTCCATCCTGGAGTTCTCCCGCCTGACGGGCATCAGCCGGGACAACCTGCGCTTCTACGACCGCATCGGTCTGCTCTGCCCGGAGCAGCGGGGGGAGAACAACTACCGCTATTACGCCCGGCACCAGCTCAACTCCGCCTATCTGATCGGCTCCCTCCGGCTGCTGGAGGTGGGGCTGGAGGATATCCGGCACTACTCCGCCGGCCGCACGCCGGAGCGGATGCTCGCCCTCTTTGCCCGGCAGGAGGAGCGCATCCAGGCCGAGATCGCCCGCCTGCGGGAGACCAGCGAAATCATGAAGCTGCGGGCCTCCCTGGCCCGGGAGGCCTTGGCCCACGCCGACGGCGAGGTGCTGGTGGAGGAGCGCCCACGGGAGCGCATTTTTCTCTGTCCCCCTCCGCCGGAGGGGATGAGCGACGAGGAGAGCGAGAGCTTCGCCTACGAATACGCCGCCGGGAAGGGAATCCACGCAGGCTACCCCGCCGGAGTTCTGGCCACACCGTCCGGCGGCGGCTGGGTCTACCGCTTCTATTTTAAAACCGGCGGCCGGCGGGGCAACGCATGGAAGCCGGCTGGGCGGTACGCCGTCGCCTATGGACGAAGCATTCCAGACGATTTCGAGCGGGCTTGGGCAGGACTCCACGCCTTTCTGGCGAGCCGGAGCCTGCGCCCCACCGGCAGCGCCTACGGAGAGCTGCTGCTGGACGAGCTCTCCGTCCAGGATACGGGGGACTATTTCGGACGGTTGGAGGTCCCGGTGGCGGTTGATTCCTGTTTGGAAAGAGGAATCTAACTTTTTTTGTGAAGACCCCCCATAAATCTTGTGTTTTCCGGCCATTCCTCTCCGTCTGTACCCTTGACGGAGTATCGCAGGTCTGCTATGATAATGGATTGGAAAAGACAGATTTCGCCTGGTCCCGCCGGGCTTTCCCGCACTGGCGCCAGGCCCCGTTTCAAAGGAGAATGCCATATGTATTGTACCCGCAAGCTGACAGAGCAGGTCTGGTGGGTGGGCGGAAGCGACCGCCGGCTGGCCCTGTTCGAGAACCTCTTTCCCATCACCCGCGGCGTCTCTTACAACTCCTATTTGATCCTGGACGAGCAGACTGCCGTGGTGGACACCGTGGACTCCTCCATCTCCCGCCAGTTCCTGGAGAACGTGCTCCACACCCTGGACGGCCGTCCGCTGGACTACCTGGTGATCAACCACATGGAGCCCGACCACTGCGCCAGCATTGAGACGCTGCTGCTCCGCTTCCCCACTCTCAAACTGGTGGGCAACGCCAAGACCTTCGCCTTTATGGGGCAATTCTATGATTTCCCCCTGGACGGGCGCACCGTCACCGTCAAGGAGGGGGATACCCTCTCCCTGGGCGGGCATACCCTCCACTTCCATATGACTCCCATGGTCCACTGGCCGGAGGTCATGATGACCTATGAGTCCAGCGAGAAGCTTCTCTTCTCCGCCGACGCTTTCGGCTCCTTCGGCGCCACGGGCGGCAATCTGTTTAACGACGAGCTGAACTTCGACCGGGACTGGCTGGACGACGCCCGCCGCTATTACGGCAATATCGTGGGCAAGTACGGCCTCCAGGTGCAGGCCGCGCTGAAGAAGCTCTCCGGACTGGACATTGCCATGATCTGCCCCCTCCACGGCCCCATCTGGCGCAGCAATCTGGACTACCTTCTGGACAAGTACGACAAGTGGAGCCGCTACGAGCCGGAGGAGCGGGCCGTTGCGGTGCTGTACGCCTCCATGTACGGCGACACCGAGAACGCTGTCAACCTTCTGGCTGCGGGTCTGGCTGACAGCGGGGTAAAGAACATCGCCATGCACGACATTTCCTCCACCCATGTCTCCACCCTTATCTCCGAGGTCTTCCGGTGCAGCCACCTGGTGCTGGCCGCCCCCACCTATAACAACGGGGTCTATCCCGCCATGGCCACCTTCCTCCATGACATGAAGGCCCTTGGCCTGCAAAACCGCACGGTGGCCTTGGTGGAGAACGGCTCCTGGGCTCCGGTCAGCGGCAAGCTGATGCGTGAGATGCTGGGTGAGCTGAAGGGTTTCCAGGTGCTTGAGCCCGTGGTCTCCCTCAAGTCCGCCCTCAAGGACAGCTCTCTGGAACCGCTCTTCCAGCTCAGAGACCGTATTCTGGACTCTCTCAACGGGTAAGTCAAGCAGACAAAATGCGGCCCATCGGTCAATGACCGACGGGCCGCGTTCGTTTTTCAGCCGGGCCGCTCCGTAGCCGGAATCCAGTCCTCCAGAGACAGAAGCCGGCTCCCCACCAGTTCCTCAAACTCCGCCGCAAAGGTGTCCTGATCCACCTCCGCGTCGTCCACCAGATAGGTGAATACCTCCGTGCCATCCTCCTGCGTATCCTGGTGTACCGCCAGGGAGGCGCACTCCTCCGTCTCCCCATCGGGCAGATAGCGGAACACCGTGTAGAGGTGGGAATACCGATTGGGCCCGGTGCCCGTGTCATACTGCCGTACCATGGCGCCGTCCTCCAGGGGGTAGTCCCGGCAGCTCATCTCCACGATGTCGTACTGCCAGCAGCTCAGCTCCCCGTCCCCATAGTGGAACACGGCGTTGAACTGTTGGGGCTGAGCCACCATCTGCACCACCAGCTCCGCCCCGCCGTCCCCGTCCAGATCCAGCAGCACATACTCCAGCTCCTCCGCCGGGGGCAGGGTGACCTGGTGCAGCTCCAGCCCCTCCGGCGGGCGATCCAGCGCCCCCGGCTCCCCTGCCAGCAGGGCCCGGTAGGCCGCCAGGGCCTCGGCCGACACAGGCGTGGGGGACAGTGGCGGCGAAACGGGCATGGAGTTGGCGGGTTCTTTCAGAGCTTCCAGGGGGGCGGGCGCGGGGCTGCCGGACGGTGCCGGCGGCTCTCCGCCTCCCGCGCAGGCGGTAAGGGCAACGGCCAGCAGACAGGCCAGCCCCGTTATGGACGTGTGGTTCACAGCGGTATTCCTCCTTCGGGCCGTTATGCCGTCATGATAACACCCCCACAGCCCGAAGGGAAACCCCTACGCGGTTTCAAATGGTGAAAATTTGGTAACAGGTCCTCAGAAGCCCGGGGCGGAGGCCAGCCGGAGCAGCCGCTTCCGCAGGCAGGCGGTCAGCTCCACCTTTTTGGTGCCAACCTCGTCGAAGGCGATCACCGCCACCGCGCCGGAGCGGCTCACCACCATGCCGGGCCCGAAGGCCCGGTGCACCACCGCCGTGCCGGGCAGGTAGTCCTTCTCCCACGCCGCCACCGCGGCGGCGTCAGGCTCCGCCGGGGCCTTGCCCGGAGTCCTGGGCCTCTGGGACGCCCACTCCGGCGTGCCCAGAAACTGCCCCACGAAGGAGGCCGGGGGCGACGGCTCGCCAAAGTGGTTGTCACAGGTGAGCAGAACAAGCTGCCGCCGGGCCCGGGTGGCCCCCACGTAGAAGAGCCGCCGCTCCTCCTCCAGGGCCGCCCGCTCCTCGTCGGACAGGTCGTTCCCCTTCCGGGGATTCACCGATGGGAAAATGCCGTCCACCGCGTCGATGAGGAACACCCGGTCGTACTCCAGACCCTTGCTGGCGTGGATGGTGGAGAGCACAAAGGGGCAGGCCGGGTCGCCGCTCCCCGTCTCCACCGTGTCCCGCAGCGCCTCCAGGCGGCGGAGAAAGCCCTCCACCCCCGGCTCCTGCTGGGCCAGGGCCAGCAGCAGCTCCACCCGGCTCTTGTCGCCCCCCTGGCTGGACAGGTAGTCCCCATAGCCCATGTACTTGACGATGCGCTGAAGGGCGGCAAAGCTGGAGAGCTGAGGCAGCTTGGACAGGTGGGTACGCAGGGCCTTGAGCCGCCCCGTCTGCCAGGGCTCGAAGCCGCCCCCGTCGATGAGGGCGTCCAGCACCGGTGCCCCCTCCGGCACCCGGCGCAGCTTCTCCTGGAGGACGCTCCGCTTGACGCGCACCTCCAGCTTGTAGTAAATCCGCAGAAACCGCTCCCGATCCGTGCCATCTAAGGCAAAGCGGAGCACATCGGTGAGATCCCGCACCGCCGGGCTGGTGAAGAAGAAGCTCTCCCGCTGGCGGCAGGCGTAGGGGACGCCCCGGCGCTCCAGCAGGTCGATGAGGGGCAGGGCGCTGTCGTTGTTGCGGTAGAGCACGGCGGTGGACTCCGTGCAGTCCGCCGCCGCCTGGGCCAGATAGTGGGCCTGCTGCCCGAAGTCGTTGAGATTTACGTGGCGCACCGGCTCCCCCTGGGGGCGGCTGGCCCGCATGTGCTTGGGGTGGCGGCTGCCGTTGCGCTGGATGAAGGCGTCCGCCTTCTCCACGATGGCCCCGGCGGAGCGGTAGTTGGTCTCCATCAGCAGCACCTCCCCCTCCGGGTAGATCTGCCGGAACTCCATCAGCGCCTGGGGCCAGGCCGCCCGGAAGCCGTAGATGCTCTGATCCTCGTCCCCCACCATGAACAGGTTGCGGCTCCGGGCGGCCAGCAGGCGGAGGATGGCGTGCTGGATTTTGGAAGTGTCCTGGGCCTCGTCCACGCAGAGGTAGGGGTATTTGCTCTGGAAGTGGGCCAGGATGTCGGGATACCGGCGGAGAATCCGCAGGGCAAAGACCATCTGATCGTCGTAGTCCATGCGGCGGTTGCGCTCCAGGTACTCCCGGTAACCGAAGTAGACCGCGGGAAAATCCACCCCGTCCATCTCAATGGCCCGCACCTCCTCGTCCCGCAGCATGCCGTTCTTGCAGCAGGTGATGCGGGTGCGCACCTCCTTCACCTCCTGCTCCCCCGGCCACTCGGCCCCGTGGGACTGCATCAGCCAGCGCACCAGGGCGTTCAGCTCCCCCTCGTTCGTCCACAGGGCGAAGGGCTCCGCCCCCTTGGCCCAGGCGTAGTAGGAGATGATGGACTGGCAGATGCCGTTGATGGTGCGGAAGGCCAGCGCGCCGGCGTGCTCCTCCCCAAAGAGGGCGGCGAAGCGCCGCTTCATGTCCCCGGCGGCGGCCACGGTGTAGGTGACGGTGAGGATGCGCCCCGGCTCCACCCCCAGGCAGTGGATGAGATAGCCCAGCCGGGTCACCAGGGTGGTGGTCTTGCCGCTGCCCGGCACCGCCAGCAGCAGGGTGGGCCCCTCGGCCCGGAGGATGGCCGCCTCCTGCTGGGGATCGGGGGTGAGGGCGTATCTGGCTTTGAATTCGGGGTAGGTCATGGCGTGTCCTCTCTTTCCGTGCGTACTGTTCAGAGTACCCCAGCCCCGGCGGAAAGTCAAGCGGCAGTTGCGGCATGGTCTGGGGCTTGCTATACTGGGTAAAAAGGAGGAATGTCCCATGTCCGCCAACACCCCCCGTCTGGAGACCGAACGCCTGGTGCTCCGCCGGTTTACCCCGTCGGATGTGGAGCCGCTGTTTTCCCTGATGCGCGACCGGGAGGTTAACACCTTCCTGCCCTGGTTCCCGCTGGAGACCGAGGCGGACGCCGCCAGATATCTGGAGGAGCACTACCTGGACTACTACCGCCGTCCCTCCGGCTGCCGCTACGCCGTCTGCCTGCGGTAGAACGACCGCCCCATCGGCTACCTCCATGTGGACGACGGGGAGAGCCATGATCTGGGCTACGCCCTGGCCCGGCCATCCTGGGGCCGCGGCTACATGACTGAGGCCGCCGCTGCGGTGGTGGAGCGCCTGCGCGCCGACGGCCTGCCCTTCCTCACGGCCACCCACGACGCGGACAATCCCAAGAGCGGGGCGGTCATGGAGCGCATCGGTATGACCTACCGCTACTCCTACGAGGAGCTGTGGCAGCCGAAAAACCGGCTGGTCATCTTCCGTATGTACCAGATGGATTTGAACGGCACGTGGCCCACCTACCGGGCCTACTGGGACCGCTGGCCCCGCCGCTGGGTTTGAAATCCGCCCTTGCAATTTGCGGAAAGGCGTGCTATAGTTGCCACAGAAAAGTCTGCACAACTGAATGCTGGGGGGCCGGATGGAATCCGGCTGAGAGTTAGGCTGTTCTGCCTATGACCCATGGAACCTGTTGGGTAATGCCATCGTAGGGAGCGCGGTTCACGCCGTTTTGCCGTTTTTTGCAAAGTCGCTCAGCGAAGGCTGTGCGGCTTTTACTTTTGCCTAAAACGGAGGTATCTGCAAGAATGAGACGAGAACCCTGGAAACTCAAGGACGTGGTCATGATGGCCATACTGGGTGTGCTGTTCGCGGTGGTCTACATGGCCGTGTTTTACGGCGGTACCGCCATTTCGGTGGCCCTCACCCCCCTTGGCCTGTCGGCCTTCGGCTTTGAACTCATCTACGGCGTGTGGTTTATGGCCGCCACCATTGCCGCCTACATCATCCGCAAGCCCGGCGCGGCCCTCATCACCGAGGTGCTGGCCTCCGCCATCGAGCTGCTCATGGGCAACTCCGGCGGCGCCACCGTGGTGCTCACCGGCCTCATCCAGGGCGTCGGGTGCGAGCTGGGCTTCGCCGTATTCCGCTACCGGAAGTACAACCTGCTCTCCATGGCCCTGTCCGGCATCTTTTCCGCCGTGTGCATCTTCTGCTACGAGCTGTACTACCTGAGCTACTATCTGCTGGCCCCCACCATGCTGGCCGCCCAGTTGGCCGTCCGCTTTGCCAGCGCCGTGGTCTTCTCCGGTGTCATCGCCAAGCTGGCCTGCGACGGCCTGGCCCGGACGGGGGTACTGCGCAGCTACGCCGTGGGCGCCCGGCTTGCCCCGGTATCCATCGACGATGAGGAGGAATAAGCAATGGGTAAACTGAATGTGGTTCTGGACTGGTTTGCAAATACCAATCACACCGGCTTTCTGCTGGCGGAGAAGCGGGGCTACTTCGCGGAGGCGGGCCTGGAGGTGCACATCGACGGCGAGGTTCACGGCGTTATGGATCTCCACGGCGCCGATTTCGTGCTGGGCCCCCAGATTTCCATGCTGGACTGCATGTCCCGCGGGGTGGAGCTCACCGGCGTGGCCGTCCTCACCCAGCGTTCCGACTCCGGCATCGTCTCCCTGAAGGAGAGCGGCATCACCTCCCCCCGGCATCTGGAGGGCAAGCGCCTTACCCACTGGGCCCCCCGCTGGTTCCACGGCGTGATCGGCGAGGCCGTGCGCCTGGACGGCGGCGACTACGGCAAGGTGGAGCTGGTGCCCATGGACGTGGGCGACATCGTCGCCACCCTGGGCACCGTGGCCGACGCCACCTGGGTCTACGCCAACTGGGAGAACGAGGAGCTTATCGCGGCGGGCAAAGAGATCAACTTCATCAACCTGGCCGACGTGGACCCCCTCTTCGACTTCTGCGCCCCCGCCGTCGCCGCCACCCACCAGGTTCTGCGGGACCGGCCCGCCGAGGTGCGGGCCTTCCTGGCCGCTCTGGACCGGGGCTATCAGGAGGCGGCCCGCGATCCGGAGGGGGCCGTCCTGGCGGTGAAGGACGGCCTGCCCGCCGTGTCCGAGGCCATGCTGGTGCGCAGCCAGAGGCACCTGGCCCCCCTGCTGCTGGATCAGCGGGGCCACTGGGGCGCCATCCGCCCGGAGCGCTGGGAGCGGATGGCCGACTGGCTGGTGGCCAACGGCTACTACGACCGCCGCCGCCCCACCGAGTACACCAATGACTTCCTCCCCGTCTGAGGTGGGCCGCATCACCCTGGAGCGCGTCACCTTCCGCTACCTGGAGCAGAGCAAGCGCCCGGTGCTGGACGAGGTCAGCGCCTCCTTTGACCGGAGCCGCATCACCGTCCTCACCGGCCCCTCCGGCTGCGGCAAGAGCACCCTGCTCTATCTGGCGGCGGGGATCTATCCCCAGAACGCCGGGTTCCTCCAGGGGGGCACGGTGCGGGTGGAGGGACAGGAGCCCGCCGCCCTGGGGCCGGGGGAGCGGTGCGCCCTGGTGGGCATGCTGTTTCAAAACCCGGAGCTCCAGTTCTGTATGGACACGGTGGAGAACGAGCTGTTCTTCTGTCTGGAGAACCGGCGGGTGCCCCGGGCGGAGATGGAGGAGCGGCTGAGCGCCGCCCTGGACTTCTGCGGCATCGCCCACCTGCGCCGCCGCCCCCTCCGCTCCCTGTCCGGCGGGGAGAAGCAGCGGGCCGCGCTGGCCTGTCTGGCCGCCCTGCGGCCGGCCTGGGTCCTGCTGGACGAGCCCTTCGCCAATTTGGACGACCAAACCGCCGCCCTCCTCTGCGGGCAGCTCGCCCGGCTCCACCGGGAATGCGGCACCGGCATTCTGGCCATCGACCACCGGCTGGATCACTGGCTGTCCATCGCCGACGAGATCCGCCTCATGGCCCAGGACGGCACGCTGGACGGCGCCGCCTATGCCCCCAGCGCCCTCTCCCCTCAGGCGTGGGCGGAGCGGGGCGTCAGCGTCCCCGGCTGCCCCTACCAGGCCGCCCGGCCGGTCAAGACCGGGCCGGAGGAGGTGGTGCTCTCTCTGCGTGGCCTGCGGGTCTCCCAGGATGGGCGCGAGGTGCTGCGGGACGTGAACGCCGACTTCTTCCGGGGGCGCATCCACGCCATCGTAGGCCCCAGCGGCAGCGGCAAGAGCACCCTGTTCGGCGCCCTCAGCGGCCTTTACCGCTATCAGGGCTCCGCCCGGCTGGAGGGAACGGAGCTGTCCAGGCACCGCCGCCGGCTGACCGGCCGCATGGGCTTCGTCACCCAGAGTCCCCAGGACCAGTTCGTAGCGGACACCGTTCTGGACGAGGTGACGGTCAGCCTGCGCCACAGCGCCGGGGCGGGCGATCCCGCCGCCGGGGCCGAGGAGGTGCTCCGCCGGATCCAGCTCTGGCGCTTCCGCCGCCTGTCCCCCTATATGCTCAGCCAGGGCCAGCAGCGGCGGCTGGGGGTGGCCGCCCTGCTGGCCTACGACTGCCAGGTGCTGGTGTGCGACGAGCCCACCTATGCCCAGGACCGCGGCCGCACCGCCGCCATCATGGACGCCCTCCAGCGGGAGGTGGTGGAGCGGGGCCTCACCCTCATCCTGTCTACCCACGACCGGGCACTGGCCCAGGATTACGCCGACATTCTCTACGAGCTGAAGGAGGGGAGCCTGTATGAAGTCGCTCAATCCCACCTGTAAGCTCATCGGGCTGGTGGTGCCCACCCTCCTGCTGGCCGGACTCCACCACCCGGCGGTCAATCTGGCGGTATTTGCGGTATGTCTGGCCGCCCTGCTCCTCTCCCGCGCCAACGTCAGGGTGCTGGCCGGGAGCCTTGCCCCCGTGCTTCTGGTGGCGGTGGGCATGTTCTCCACCGGCTACCACTTTCACGCCGGGGCGGGCATGCCCATCAACGCCGCCGCCCAGGCCCTCACCGGGGCGGCGGTGTGGAACGGGCTGGTGCTGGGCAGCCGGGTACTGGCCTTCGCCGGGCTGGGCCTGCTCTTTGTCCTCACCACCGACCGCATTCTCCTGGTGCGCTCCCTCCAGCAGCAGCTCCGCCTCCCCCCGGTGTTCGCCTACGGCCTGCTGGCCGCCTGGGGCATCCTGCCCAATATGATGGAGGAGTACAAGCGCACCCGCACCGCCTTTGCCGCCCGCGGTATCCGGGTTTTTCCCGTCTCCCCCGCCCTGCTCAAGCCCCTGCTGGTCAAGTCGGTGCGCTGGTCGGAGGAGCTGTCCATCGCCATGGAGTCCAGGGGCTTCGACGGCCGCGTCCCCCGCACGTGCAGCCAGCCCCTGCGCCTGCGGCCGGTGGACGTCCTCTTCCCCATCCTGTCCTGCGCCCTGTTTCTGGCCCTGTTCTTCCTGCTGGGACGCTGAAAAACCGCCGCGGAGCGAGGCTCCGCGGCGGTTTTGCTTTACGGCTTGCACTGGCCGCAGGGGGAATAGCCCTCGTCCAGCAGGGCCTCCCGGCTTCCGGTGTAGTCCGTCCGGTTCTCCGGCTTCATGTCCTCCACGCTGGCGCAGGTGGGCAGGTGGAATTTCTTCGTGTTGGTATTCAGCACGTAGGCGGTACCTGCGGGGGTTGGGCTGGACTGGATCTCCCCCTGTTCCCCTTCCGCCCAGCTCGCGCCGGTGGCGTAGTCGATGCCGATGCCCGGCTGGACGTTGTAGACATAGACGTTGAAGCAGATGCCCTCCCTCTCGTCCTCCACGCTCCCGGCCTCCATCAGCACTCCGCTGGCCACCAGATTGTCCCCCTCATAGAGTGGGGTGACCCGGTAGAGGACGTGGTTGGAGGTCTCCTTCACATAGTCGGCCACCAGGTTTTCAAAGGGCAGCATGCCCTCCACGTTCATGTAGCGGGTCCCGGTGATCAGGTTGCGCTCGTTGGCGTTCTCGCCGGTGAGCTGGAAGCCGATGAGGTGGCAGCGGTTGTAAAGGTACTGGCCGCCGTACTCCACGTTGATCCAGCCGGAGGGCTTCACCGAGCTGATGCTCTCCCGCGCCTCGGTGGGCATCAGCTCCTCCCCCACACAGGCGTAGGCCGTGCCGCAGCGGCCCAGCCCGTCCAGCGCACGGTAGGTCTCAAAGGCCTCGGTGGTATATTCCTCCTCCCCAAAGAAGGGCTGGTTGTCATTGATGACCACATAGGGCTCGCCCGCATAGGCGGGCACCTGGTCCAGATCGTAGCTGACCGCCGGGGCGGCCTCCCCCTGGCAGCCGGCCAGCAGCAGGGCCAGGAGCAGCAGGAGCGGAAAGACGCGTCTCATCGGGTGTAGACCTCCTTTGTAATGCGCTCGTGGGAGTGGCCGGAAAACTCCTCCCGGCGGGCCAGAGTCCATCCCGGAGGGCCGGGCCGCACATCCAGCCAGGCGTCGGCGGGGTAGCGCCGGTTCCAGTGGTAGAGCACCAGCCCCTCCAGCCGGTCCAGCCAGGGCAACAGGGGCGGCTCCTCCACAAAGCAGAGCTCCCCCGGCCCGGCCTGGGCCAGGAAATCCTCCGCCGCGGTCAGATACTCCGGATACGGCGCCTCAAACAGCCGGAGCGTGTCCCGACTCATCCACAGCCGGCGGCCCGCCGCATCCTCCAGGATGCGGGCGCACACCGCCCGGTCCCGGCTCTGCCGCCGCCCGTGGAACGCCATCCCCCAAGCCTCGTCCACGCAGACAATTGCTGTCATCCGGCTACATCTCCTCTCGGCATAAAAAGAAAAGCACCTGTGTAACACAGGTGCTCTTTCGTTGGTGCGCGAGGCGGGACTTGAACCCGCACGTGCGTAATGCACACTAGAACCTGAATCTAGCGAGTCTGCCAATTCCACCACTCGCGCATGTCCTTTTGTTCAGAACAGGTTATATTTTACCATCTTCTCCCCACCTTGTCAACCCCTTTCATCAAATTTATGACCTCTATTTTTTCTTATTTCAAAATCTGTGCAGCGATTCTCTTTTTAGCTTGATTCTTTTTTCCGTCTTTGATATAATGCTTTTGAGATAAAAATTCTCAATATATTATTCTCAAGAGTGGAGGATCGAAATGAAGCGGATGTTTACAAAGAGCAAGACCAAGGCAGATATCCTGTCCATGCTGGACAGGATGATTGCGCAGCACGGGGATGCAATGTCCATTCCCATGCTCCGTGTGGATCAGAGCGACCACCTCAAACTCTACACCTGCGCTCTCACCACCGGCTTCCTACAGGCTATGATCTGCCGCCTCCCCCGCAGCCTGGAAAACCCAGAGGGCATTCAGCGCGCTCTGGTCATGAAAAAGGTCTCTGAAATTGAGGAGCGCCTCTCCAGCGGCCCGTATGGCTTTCCCAACGCCATTGTTATCACCCTCAGATGCCAGGACAGCCCCTATATAACTGTTGCCCCTCTGGAGAGCCGCACCAGCGACTCCTCCGGCATTGTCCTTTTGACCGTCGCTCTCCACCGTTACCGTGAGCACATCGCAGCCTGTGCGGCAGACGAGGCGGGCTATCTTCTAGCCCCAGAGCAGGAACTGCTGGGCTATATGATCGACGGCCATCACCGCACCGAAGGGGCTTATGCGGCGGGCAAGCTGGACTACCCCTTCCTCACCGGCGTCTACTTGGATCTGGATCTGCGCAAGATGGCGGCCTCCTTTGCTGAGATCAACTGCAACCAGGAGAAGCCCTCCGCCATACATACCAACGCCATCCGCAACCTCTCCGGCCTGATGTCCGACCGGGAGAACACCGCCTTTGACCTGATGGACGAGCTCAATGGCCGGGCCGGCCTCTTTCATGACCGGATCAAGATGTTCGACGGCCCCCGTGCCCGCTCTCTGCCCCGGGCTTATGTCAACTCCAGCAAAATGCAGAAGCTGCTGGAGCATTGGCTCGAGATCAACCTGCAGAACGGCTTTAACTACACCACTTTTTCCGCCCGGGTGGAGGCCATCGAGACTTATTTTTCCGCCTGGAAGGCATGTTACCCGCAGGCCTGGGACAGTTCCGCGCACGTTCTGACCAAAACAATGGGAATCGACATCCTGTTTGATCTATACGGACTGCTGTCGGAGTTCATGCGTTCCTCCATTCTCGCCCCCGGCGCTCTTCCGGAACGGGAGGACTTCATTACCGCCATTCACAGGTGCTTTTTCGACCTTCAGGAGCAGGACGGCACGGCCTTCTATCTTCCCAAGCGGCTCGAGCTCGATGCCCAGAGCGGCGAATCTATCCCTCTGACCTGGGAGAGCTCCACCTTCGGTGGACTGTCCAGCGGCAAGGGAATCCACTTCCTGAAGGGAAAGCTGCGCGAGATGATCGCCCTCACACGGCACAGCTTCCCCGTACACTGACTACTCCAAAGCACCCGCCGGACTGCTCCGGGAGGGCGCTTTGCATGGTATGATACGCCTCAGCGGGCGGCTCCAGCCCCGGCTGTTTGCCCGTACAATGACAAACTCCCGGTAGCAGGTCCATATTCCCCAGGGCACGCGCCCACCAGTCGCACTGAACGTTGGAGAACTTCGTCCCCTCCGCCCACCACAGGAATTTCTCGTTCTCACTCTCGGCAATGCGGGAACCGATGAACCGGTCTGCCCTTACCACTTCTTTCCCATATTGATGATTTAATTATCGCAGTCTAATGATCAATATATCAGCTCTGCCCTCTTCTATCAAAAAGCATGCATAGAAGAAGCGCACCAGCCGGCGGCCGGTGCGCTTCTTCTATGTATTTTGGGGGTTAGTCCTCCCGGTCCAGGGTGATGTGGGGGACCATGGTGGTGGTAAAGGTCAGCTCAGGCTGGGAGGTGTCACAGTGGCTGAACTGGACCGGCATATCCATGTCGCTCTCCACAACCACGGCATAACCGACATTCATGGGAACGGGCTCACCCTTGTCGTTCTCCATCAGGTCGAACCGGGCATGCTTGGTCCGGCGGGCAGGCACCACGCTGGTATAGCCGGTCATGGGCTCACGATCCTGGAAGTAGAAGGTGAAGCGCACATGGGCGTCCCGGTCGGTCTCGTTGATGAAGGCGCAGCCCTCATGGCTGGTGAAGTAGCCGGTGCCGCGGGAATGAAGGTAGGCGTCGGGAATATACCACTTGTACTTGTACTCCATATTGATCCACTCACTTTCTATTGTAATTGTTTGTTGCAGTTCACTCAGACCGGCGCGGGGCCGTAGGCTCTGGGATCCGGGTCGTCCACCCAGCCCCAGGAGGGGCACACATCGTGGGCCACGAAGATCCGCTCCTTCTGGATGCCCAGCACCTGACTCAGATCATTCATGAACTCCTCGGAGAGCATCTCGCAGTTCTTGGGGCCGATGTCATAGTCCCCATGAATTTTAAAATTCACAAAGGCCGCGGGGGTATCCCTGCCGCTGAAGAACATCTGCTGCTTGTCCTCCATGACGATCATGAGCCAGCGCTCCCGCTTGGTGGGCACCTTCTCCCATGATACGGCCAGGGCAGTTTTCAGCTCCTTTGCTCTGTCGCTGGGAATCTCCACATTGGTCCTGATGATGATACAGGGCATATGCAATACCTTCCTTTCTGCAATGTTCAGTTCTTGACCCAGCCCCAGGAGGGACATTCATCGTGAGCCACAAAGATCCGCTCCTTCTGAATACCCAGTACCTGACTGACATCGGTCAGGAACTCCTCGTTCAGGATCTCGCAGTTCTCCCTGCCAAGGCTGCCTAGAATCTTGAAGTTGACAAAGGCCGCAGGGGTATCTTTGCCGCCGAAGAACATGGTGGTGTTGTCCCGGATGGTGGTCATGAGCCACCGCTCACTCTTGCCCGGAAGCTTCTCCCAGGAAACCACCAGGGCTTTTTTCAGCTCCTCGGCCTTCTCCTTGGGCACCTCCACATTGGTATACATAACAATACAGGGCATGTCCGTATCCTCCATTCCAATCATTTATCAGCAAGGGCGGTCCCCTTCTCTGGCCGCCGGATTAAAACGCCTCCAGATAGATCTGCTTTACCTCGTCCCGGGTAAGCGCCTTGGTATGATTCCGCATGCTTCCGGCAAAGACGTTGATGCAGTTGTCCGTCATCCAGTCGATTCCGGACTCCTCCACCCCCAGCTCCCGGAGCTTGCAGTTCAGATCAATGGACTTGAGGAAGCACTCCACCGCCTCCGCGCAGTCGGTCTCGTCCTTGCCGCCCAGCAGACGGGAGATGGCCGCGTAACGCTCCGGCTTGGTGTTGTAAGAGTGGCGGAAGAGGGGGGGCGTCAGGGCCGCCAGTCCCTTTCCATGGACCACGTTATACATGCCGCTGACCGGATGCTCCATCCCGTGGCCGCCGCCCACGCCGGCGGTGTTGATGACAATGCCGCCCAGCAGGCTGGCCAGGGTGATGTTCTCCCAGTCCTCCTGTGTGCCCTCGCCGCGGTACACCTTGGGCAGGCTCCCGGCTGTCAGGCGGATGGCGTGCAGGGCAAGCTGGTCGGTAATGGGCTGGCTTCGGGTGGCCAGGTAGCCCTCCATGTTGTGGGAGAGGGCATCGAAGCCCACCGAGGCCAGCACCTCCTTGGGCATGGTCTTCATCAGCTCAGGGTCGATAAAGGACACTTTAGGATAGATCAGGTCTCCCCACAGGGACTTCTTGTCCTTGGTCTCGGGGTTGGTCAGCACCGCAAAGGGGTTGGCCTCGCTCCCTGTGCCGCAGGTGGTGGGTACCTCCAGAATGGGCAGGCAGCCGGTACCCTGCTTTCCACCGGAGATATAGTCATTCACGTCACCGCCGTTCACCGCGCAGAAGGCCACCGCCTTGGCCGCATCCATCATGGAGCCGCCGCCCATGCCGATGACTAGGTCGCACCCCTGCTCCCTGGCCAGGGCCGCGCCCTCCATAACCGTGGTGGTCAGGGGGTTGGGCTCCACCTTATTGAATACCGTGGCGCGGACGCCCGCGGCCTCCAGCAGGGCGATGGAGCGGTCCAGCAGACCGGAGCGTTTCGTGCTGCTGCGGCCCGTCACGATCAGGGCGTGGGTGCCATAGCTCTTGGCCGTGGCGCCCAGTTGGTCGATCACATTGGCGCCAAACAGCAGGCGGACCGGCATAAAGTAAGAGAATTCCATACGATTACCTCATTTCTTTGATTTATATCAGCAGGTATAGAGCTCCGGGCGGCGGTCCCGCAGGAGCGGGCCGTTGATCCGGGCCCTATCCGCGTCCTCCAGCTCCATCTCTGCCAGCACCACCACGTTCTCCGCCTCATCTGCCTGGGCCAGTACGGAGCCGTCCGGCCCCAAGAGCATGCTGTGGCCGAAGAACGTGTATTCTCCCTCCTGCCCGGAGCGGTTGCAGGCCGCGAGAAAGAGCTGGTTTTCAAAGGCCCTGGTCTTGAGTTCCGTCTCGAAGACGGGCAGCTCGGAAAAGCCCCCCGGCATAATGCTGCTGGAGATGGAGATCAGAATCAGCCTGGCCCCCTTCTTCATCAGCTCACGGCAGGTCTCCGGGTAGCGCCGGTCGTAGCAAATGGCCAATCCCACCTTCCCGTACCGGGTATCCGCCACCACAAACTCCGGTCCGGGTGTGAAATAGTAGCGCTCATAGCTGCGCGTACAGGGTACGTGTACCTTCCGGTAGACCGCACCGATCGTCCCCTCCGGCGTCAGCAGAACCAGGGAATTATAGTAGGTACCAATCAGACTCTTTTCAAACAGCGGAAGGGCCAAGTAGATCCCCAGCTCCCCCGCCAGGGAACGAAAGCGCCGGACGGTTGGCCCGTCCAACTCCTCCGCGTAGGCAAAGTAGCGGGTGTCCTTATACAGCGGGAAAAACTCATCCAGCGCCAGCTCCGGCAGCACGCAGAGATCGGCCCCCTGCCTGGCCGCCTGAATCAGCAGCCGCTCCGCGCGCTCCACGTTTGCCTCCCGCCCTCCGATGTCCGCCGATATCTGTATGGCGGCAACCTTTACCTTCATTGTTCCGCCCCTTCTCTCCGGCCGGTCATCTCTGCACCACCCAGTCGATCATGTTCTTCCAGAACAGGTGGATATACTCCCATTCACAGAAAGCGGGGGGCATCCAGTGGGGCGCGCAGTCCGAGGCCCAAGCGAAGCTTCTGCCCTTTCCGTACTCATAGAAGGACAGGATGGGGTCTCCCTGGTATTCCACCGCCACCTGTGCCCCCGGCTTGGCTACGGCCTTGTTGTAGCCAAGCAGATAGGGCCATTCCTCGGGCAGCCCCTTCAGTGCCGGATGGCGCTGGGGGTCCACCTTCAGATCAATGCCTTCCGGGTGCTCCTGCCGGTCGTCATAGGGGAGAAAATCGACCGGGAGTGCCTTCTCGATGGGCGAGCCATGGTAGCAGCCCTTGCCGCCGATGCCCTGGAAGGTCATGTAGCCTCCCATCATCCCCAGGGCGCCGCCCTGCTCCACATAGTCCGCCAGGAGCTGTAGGCGGTTGGGGAAACGGACGCTTTGGGTAAACACCAGGGGGTGGAGCAACAGGGTATTGGCCCCCACATCGCTGAGAATCACCACATCATACGTCTTCAGCTCCTCCATCGTAGAGGGGAATTTCTCTCCCACCAGATGGGAGGGCAGGTGGGTGATCTCTGCAAACTCGTCCATCGCGGCATGGATTCGGTCGATCTCCGTTCCATACCCGCCAACCGAGAAGTCGTCCCACCCTTTTACCTCCATGTTATGGGTCAGCCAGGACTCCCCGGCAAACAGCATCTTGTACTTTTTCATATCAAGCTCCCTTCCATCGGTTCGATCGGTTGATTCTGTGCGGCGCAGCGGTGACACTTCACGATGTGGTCCCGTCCCACCAAGGCAGGCGCCGGAATACGCTTGGAGCAGTTCTCCGTCCGGTACGGGCAGCGGGGGTGATACCGGCAGCCGGAGGGCGGCCTGATCGGGCTGGGCAGCTCGATCGGCGGCTCCCTGTTGGCCGTACTTAGGCGGGCGTCTCCGCTGATCTGGGGAATGGAGCGCAGCAGCTCCTTGGTATAGGGGTGCCTGGGGTTGTGATAGAGCTCCTCGGAGGTGCTGTACTCAATGACCTCGCCCAGGTAGAGCACCGCAATATGGTCGCTCATGTACTCCACTACGCTCAGATCATGGGAGATAAAAATAATCGAAATGCCGAACTCCTTCTGCAGGTCGTGGAACAGGTTGAGCACCTGCGCCTGCACCGACTTGTCCAGTGCGGACACCGGCTCGTCGGCCAGGATGATTTTAGGCTCCATTGCCAGGGCCCGCGCCACCGCCACGCGCTGTCGCTGCCCGCCGCTCAGGCTGTTGGGGTATTTATTGAGGAAGGACTTCTGCATCCCAACCGCGTCCAGGTAGCGGTATGCCCGCCGGCATGCCTCATCTCTGGGCACCTGATTGGCCGTCAGGCCGAAGGTGATGTTCTGCAGTACATTCATCTTGGGGTTCAGGGAGGAGTAGGGGTTCTGAAAGACCATCTGCATATTCTTCCGAAAGGTCTGCACATCCTGCCCCGTGGCATGGGCCATGTCGTACTCCTTCCCGCAGAGCTTCATTGTGCCGCTGTCCGGCCGGATGCTGTGAAGGAGCAGCCGCGCAACCGTGGATTTTCCGCAGCCGGACTCACCGACGATGCCCAGCACCTCCCCCTCCTCCAGGCCGAGGGAAACGTGATTTACTGCTGAAACCACGTCGTTTTCGCCCAGCAGGCGCTTTTTTACCACAAAGGACTTGCACAGGTCGTTGACCTCTAAAATCTTGCTCATTGTACGCTCTCCAATCACGGCGCGCCGTCATACCGCGCGGGCTTAGCTGTTGGCCTCCATGGCTTCCTTCAGGCCGTCCGAGATGATATTGACACTCAGGGCTGTGACAAAAATGAACAGGCCCGGAATAATGGTAATCAGGGGATTGATGTAGATCTGCTGCCGCAGGGCGTTCAGCATGGAGCCCCATTCCGGCGTGGGGGGAGAGATGCCCAATCCCAGAAAGCTCAAGCCAGAGGCCGACAGGATGCTGACGCTGAATTGCGTGGTACAGTAGATGAAGATCCGCCCAAAGGTGTTCGGTATGATGAAAAACACGATAACCTTCAGCGGGCTGGCCCCGGAGGTCTGCGCCGCCTCAATAAAGTCCTCCGGCATGATATCCTGCACGGTGGATTCGGCCACCCGGGCGATGGGCGGAACCAGAATGACGGCGATTGGAATGATGATGCTGGACAGGCCCGAGCCCAGAACCGAGGACAGTGCGATGGCCAGCAGAATGGAGGGGAACGCATAGAAAATATCCAGGGTGCGCATGATGATCTGGGCATAGGCCTTGCCGAAATAGCCGGAAATGATCCCCAGGATACTGCCCACGATGGTGGCCAGCGCCACCGGCAGGAAGCCCATCAGCAGGCTCAGGCGCCCGCCGTACAGGCAGCGGGTCAGGATGTCGCGCCCCTGCTCGTCTGTTCCCAGCAGATGGCCGGCCGTGCCGATGCCCTGCAGCCGCTCCGCCGCATTGCCCTCAAAGGGGGTATACTGGGTGAGCAGCGGCGCGCCGAGGGCGCACAGCACCACGATCACGAACAGGATCAGCGCGGGAAGGGCCGCCGGGTAACGGAGAAAGGTCCGCACAAAGCGGCTGCGCGCCTCCCTGCGGAAATGGAGCTCCTCCGGATCCGCCGCAGCTCTGGAGCCAATGGATGACAGCAAAACAATCACTCCTTTGTATCCCGCAGGTCTTTATTTTCTCAGGCGCGGATCTGCCACAATGCGGAGCAGATCGATGAGCAGGTTGATGCTGACAAAGATCGCCGCCACAATCAGGATGGCCGCCTGGGTCACGGGAAAGTCGCTGGTGAAGATGCTCTGATAGATGATCAGGCCGATTCCCGGCCAGGAAAAAATGGTTTCCACCATCGTGGAGCCGCCCATCAGGTAGCCGAACTGCAGGCCCGCTACGGTCAGCAGCGTGGGAAAGCTGTTGCGCAGCACATGCCGCATGATGGCCGGCTCACTGAGTCCCTTCGCCCGCAGGGTAGTGACAAAGCTCCGGCTGCGCATCTCGGAGACTGAGCTGCGCACCATCCGCGTCATAATCCCCAGTGTCATGGCGCCGGCCGCGATAGCGGGAAGAATCAGGTGCTGTATGAGGGAGGAGAAGGTATAGTCCCCACTGGTATACATGCCTGTAGACGGCAGCAGGCGCAGGGTGACGGAGAAGATACCAATCAGGATCAATGACAGGCAGTAGTTTGGAATACTGATACCGCCGATGCCGAATACCGTGCCGATCCAGGAGAAGATGGAATTCGGCCGGTACGAGCTGTAGACACCGATCAGGATACTGAGCAGGAACGCGAAGATGCTGGCCCCCAGCGCCAGAATCAGGGTATTGTGGAGGGCCTCGCTGACCACGCTGAGCACGAGCCGGTTGTCGCTGACAGAGTTCCCAAAATTGCCGCGCACCGCGTTGCCCAGCCACATGAAATACTGCATATAGAGTGGCTGGTCAAAACCATACTGGTCGATGATCACCTGCCGGAGCTCCTCCGAAGCATCCAGAGGCACAATGCTGTCAATGGGTTCTCCCGGCATCATCTGCAGCAGGGCGAATACAATAACCGTCACACCGAAGAGCGTGAGGAACGCCAGGCCTATTCGTTTCAAGATAACTCGGACCATACTAACTCCCCTTGTATACTGCGGCCTGCGGCCAGGTTTCACTGGCCGCAGGCCAGAGTCTTTTGCCGGAAATGACAGCGCTTATGAGACGGGGTTCTCTTACTCGACGGTAACCGTCGTCAAATCGACATACCAGGTCTGGGACTGGGCAAAATTCTGCACATTGGGGGCCAGAACCCTCAGGTTCCGGTCGTTGCAGACGATCACCCAGGGCAGCTCCTCGGTAAAAATCTTCTCGGCTTCAATGAACTGCCGGGTGGACTCCGCCTCGTCCGTGGCCGCATAGGCCGCCTCGATACAGGCATCGTACTCCGGGTTGCTGTACTTGCCGGTGTTGAAGGAGCCGCCCGTGCCCGCAAACTTCTGGAACACATTGGGGAACATGGTATAGAAGGAGGTGTTGAGCGCGCCCACATCGGCGTACTCATCCTTGAAGCCCACCTTCATTACGTCCCACACCCGCTCGGATTCCGACATATCCAGCTCAATGTGGATACCGACCTCCTCGGCGCACTTCTGGATGTACTCATTCATAATCTGGGGGAACATGTTGCCGGAGCCGCTGGTGGGGCAGACAAAGGTCGTGGTAAAGCCGTCGGGATAGCCGGCCTCGGCCAGCAGTTCTTTCGCCCTCTCCGGGTTATAGGTATACTCCTCCACACCCTCCGCATACCACGGGGAACCTGGATACATCAACTGCGCCAGCGGTGTGCCCACACCCTGAAGGATGTCATTGCACAGTCCCTCCCGGTTAATGGACATGCTGAAAGCCTGCCGGACGCGGGCATCTGCAAAGGGGCCGGACTCCGTGTTCATGATGTAAAGCCACGCATGGGGGTAGTCGTTCAGCTTGACCTGATAGCCCTGGGACTTCAGAGACTCCAGGGACTCCACGGGAACGACCTCGGCCCAGTCCACCTCGCCGGACTGGAGGGCCGCCAGGCGGGCCGACGCGTCGGAGATGGGCTTGAGGATCAGTGTCTTGATCTGCGGCACGTTCCCCCAGTAGTTCTCGTTCCGCTCCATGACGAGCTCCTGGCCCGCGATCTTGCTGACAAACCGGAAGGGACCGGAGCCTACGGGGGCGTCGGCAAAGCCGTCGCCCTTCTCCTTCACCGCCTCCATGGAGGGAATCATGATATAGGGCAGATCGTAGATCAGATAGGCGTTGTTGTCCTGCACAGTGTCAATGGTGATCGTGTAGTCGTCCACCTTGGCATAGGATTCGATATTGGCCAGGAAGCTGCCCACCGATGCGGCGCAGGTGGTGCTGTAGTACTCAAAGTCAGGATTCATCACGCGGTCCAGCGCAAAGATCACACAGTCCGCATTGAAATCCGTTCCGTCGTGGAACTTGACTCCCTCCCGCAGATGGAACGTCCACCGCTTGGGGTTTTCCGGGTTCTGCTCACAGGAGGTGGCCAGGCCTGGGATAATCTTGCCGGCCTCAGTTTCCGAGCTCGCATCCCACTTCACCAGGGCATCATAGAGCTGGAAGCTGACGAAGCGGTAACCCTCCTGCCCCTCCGTGGGCTCGGAATCGGTATTGGGCAGGGCCGCGCAGGTCATCGCAATCCGCAGAGTGCCGCCGTCGCCGGTACTGTCCACACCGGAACCGCCGCCGGTGGGCGAGGTTTTCTCATCCGAATTGCCGCAGGAGACACAGCCCGCCAACAGGGCTGCCGCCAGAGAGAGCGCCAGGAATCTTTTCACGTGTTTCATGTCCTCATTTACCTCCAGACGTTACTAAATTCATATGACACGCCGTCATATGGTGCTCATCGATGGGCTTGAGCTCTGGAACGCTCTGCCGGCACGCCTCGGTTGCGTAGGTGCAGCGGTTGGAAAAGGGGCATCCAGGCGGCATATGGACAATGGTGGGCGGCTGTCCCTCGATGGCAACCAGCCGCTCCCGGTTGCCGCTCTTGGGGAGCGCGGCGATCAGCGCCTTGGTATAGGGGTTCGCCGGCGTCTCCAGCACCTGCCTGGTGGCGCCGCACTCCAGAATGATACCGCCGTACATGATGGCGATCTGATCCGCCACCTGGGCCGCCACACCGATGTCGTGGGTCACCATCATGATGGACATGCGGTCGCTCTCCTGCAGCTCCAAGAACAGGTTGAGAATCTGTTTTTGGATGGTGACATCCAGGGCCGTTGTGGGCTCGTCCGCCAGCAGCAGGCAGGGATTGCAGCACAGCGCCATAGCGATGACCGCCCGCTGGCGCATGCCGCCGCTCATCTCGTGTGGGTAGGCGTTCACCCGCTCCCTGGGCGAAGGGATACCCACCTTGACGAAGAGCTCTTCTACCCGCTCCCTGGCCTCTGCCTTTGTCAGGCTGGAGTGCGCCCGGATGGTCTCTACAATCTGATAGCCCACCTTATACATCGGGTCCAGCGCGGACAGAGAGTCCTGATAGATCATGGCCATCCGGTTGCCCCGGATATCCCGGAATTCCTTCTCACTCATTCGGAACAGGTCATTTCCCAGAAACTCCGCCTGTCCCTCTACGGCGGCTGTCTTGGGCAGAATCCGGAGCAGCGCCTTCATATAGGTGCTCTTTCCAGAGCCGGACTCCCCCAATATCACCAGCGTCTTGCCCCGCTCCAGGCTCAGGGAAACCCGGTTCACCGCCCGAACCATCCGGTCCTTGATCTTGAAATCTGCACACAGCCCGTTGGTCTTAACAATGATGTCGCTCATCCGCATTCACTCCATGCGCTTCTTAAAATCCAATACTTCTTCATACGATGGGATAGAATCCTGTGCCCCTACCCTGGACACCGCCAGGGCGGACGCCATATTGGCGAAGACGATCGCCTCCCCCGTGGAGCGGCCGTCCGCCAGCTCCCGGGCCAGCGCCGCGTTGAAGGTGTCTCCTGCCGCTGTGGTATCCACCGCCTGTACCTCGGGCGGGCGGTAGAGCGTATGCCCCTCCCGGTTGACATGCAGGGCACCGCGGCTTCCCAGCGTAATGATGATATTCCGCGTCCCTTTCTCCAGCAGGGGTTTGCAGTGAACCGCAAGCTCCTCCACTTCATCGGTCGGGCAGCCGGTCAGGTGCTTGAATTCGCTCTCATTGGGGGTCAGATAGTCCAGTCCCGCATATACTTCATCAGGCAGGCTGTCCGGTGCGGGGGCCGGGTTGAGAATGACGGTTTTGTGCAGCCCACTGGCCAGCTCTACCGCATAGCAGACGCTCTCAAAGGGGATCTCCATCTGGAGCAGCACAATGTCGCTCTCCTCAAACCGCGCCCGGTTCCGCCTCAGATAGTCCACATCGCATAGGTTATTGGCGCCGGGAATGACAATTATGGAGTTGTTTCCCTTCTCATCCACACAGACCACCGCCATGCCGGTGGATACCCCGTCCACCGTCCTTATTGCGCGGGTGTCCACATTGGCCTGTTGCAGATTTCGCACCAGCTCACCGCCCAGGGGGTCATCTCCCACCGCATTGAGGAACGCGGTGTCCCCGCCCAGGCGTCCGCAGGCATACGCCTGGTTGGCCCCCTTCCCGCCGCAGGTCTTTCGGAAGGAGCGGCACAGGATGGTTTCGCCCAACTCCGGGGCCTGCCGTACTCCGATCACAAAGTCGACGTTCGCGCTTCCTACCACCAAAATCTTTTTCAATGAGAACACCCCTACGTCTTCCTAGATTCTTTCCCCCGCCGGGGCACCGATGCCGGATGATCCGCTGTGCTTATACATATAGAATCCGTTCGCCATAGATGGTCTTGACTGAGCCTCTCACCACCAGCTTGGGCTGGAGGTGGATATTTTTGGTTTCAATGGGCTTACCCTCGATTGCCCGGATCAGCGTATCCGCCGCCCGGCGTCCCATTTCGATGGTCGGCTGCTGAATGGTGGCCAGAGGCGGGTCACATAGCTGAGAAAAGCCGATGTTGTCAAAGCCGATGATTTCCACATCCTCCGGGATAGCGTAAGTCAGCTCCTTGAGCGCCTTAATGGCGCCCAGCGCCATGGTATCATTGGCCGCCAGGACTCCGGTAAAGCGGGTGCCCTCCCGCTCCAGCTCCATGATGGCCCGGTATCCGCTTTCAAAGGTGTAGTCGCCATATTTAATGAGCCGCTCCTCAAACGGCAGCCGGTACTGCTCCAGCGCATCCCGGTAGCCCTGAATCCGCTCCACCGAGGTAGAGATGTTTCGCGGACCGGAGATCAGAGCGATTTTCTCGTTACGATGCTGAATGAGCAGGCTGCACGCCATGAAAAGGGCGTAGGAGTTGTCCACAAAGATTCCCGCCGTATACTCGGCGCCCGCCAGCATGCGGTCCACCAGCACACAGGGCACGCTGTACTTCTTCAGCCTCTGGTAGTGCTCTCCGGCGGTCTGGGCTGTTGTCACTAAAATAATGCCGTCTACCCGCTTGGCCAGGAAGATGGAGAGGTAACGCTCCTCCTTTTCCATGGAGAAATCTGTGTTTCCCAGCAGAACGGTGTACCCTTGCTCTGTGGCCTCCCCCTCGATTGCCTTGACCAGCTCACCGAAAAAGGGGTTTATGATATCCGGGATAATCAGCCCAAGAGTCTTGGACTGGTTCTGGCTCGGCAGGCTGTAGGAGCGGTAGTTCGTCTCCTTCACAATTTGCAATACGCGTCTGCGTGTTTCAGGGCCGACTCCCTGTTCAATTCCGTTTACGACTCTGGAAACCGTCGCTTTTGATACTCCGGCCATTCTTGCGATGTCTTCCATCGTAACTCTCATGTATGCGATCCTTCCATACAGGGGCCCTGCCCTGCGGTGTCATCTGGTACTGTTTTGTTTGTTAAGTGAATTGTATTTGAGTAACAAAGTTTCGTCAGTATGTAAACATAGCCGAAATTTATAGTATAAAATAAACAAACAGCACAAATCTTTTAAGACACTTTTACAACAACTTGAGAGTTTTTTGTAACTTTACCGCTTAATTGACCCATGATTTAGAGAAATGTATTTCTCCCCCGTCCCTTCTGTACACTTCAAAATATTCTCTATCATTTTTTGTGGTTTTAAATATAATAAAAAACGGTTGTTAAAACGCAATAAAGAAACTTCAAAAGCCAAACTGCTTTTAAGCAAACTGCCATTTTTGTCTAGAGTTTGGACAGGATGCGGGTTTTGTCTATTTTCCTTTTGCAAAAACGGCGGTATAGTAGCAACGATGAATGGTATGACATGCCGTGAAAGGGGAAAACCAAGATGAAGATTCCTGACAGTTTGAAGCGCTACGGCCTGGCCAAGGTGTATGATTATCTGGACAAGGACCCGATGAACAACATGGGCAAGGTCATGGATCTGGTCAACAAGTTTGCCGGCGACACCCTGTCCCTCCAGCGGGAGGCATTTGATAAGGTAATTAACGACAAAGACTCCTGTTGGCACCAGCTCATTGAGAAGGTCTGGACCCAGACCGACCCCAGTGTGCTCAAGACGATATTCAACAACTTCTTTGTCAATGCAAACCTGGTGGGCTGGCCCAAGCAGGAGGAACTGCGCAAGAAGTACGGCTGCAACATTCCCTGGGCCATCCTGCTGGACCCCACCTCCGCCTGTAATCTGCATTGCACCGGCTGTTGGGCGGCGGAGTACGGCAACAAGCTCAACCTGACCTTTGATGAGATTGACTCCATCATTACTCAGGGCAAGGAGCTGGGCATCTACCTGTACATCTACACCGGCGGCGAGCCGCTGGTGCGTAAGAAGGATCTGATCGCCCTGTGCGAGAAGCACAGCGATGCGGCCTTCCTCTCCTTTACCAACGCCACCCTGATCGACGAGGAGTTCTGCCAGGACATGCTGCGTGTGGGCAACTTTATCCCCGCCATCAGTCTGGAGGGCTTCGAGGAGGCCAACGACTCCCGCCGCGGAGAGGGTGTGTACGACAAGGTCACCCACGCCATGGCCCTGCTGAAGCAGCACCACCTGCCCTTCGGCATCTCCGCCTGCTACACCAGCGTCAACTACAAGGACATCACCAGCGAGAAGTTTTACGATCTGATCATGGATCTGGGCGCTTACTTCGTGTGGTTCTTCCACTACATGCCCGTGGGCAACGACGCCGCCCCCGAGCTGATGCCCAACCCCGAGCAGCGGGCCGAGGTCTACCGCCGCATCCGCGCCATGCGGGAGACCAAGGGCATCTTTGCCATGGACTTCCAGAACGACGCCGAGTATGTGGGCGGGTGCATCGCCGGCGGCCGCCGCTACCTGCACATCAACGCCAACGGCGACGTGGACCCCTGCGTGTTCATCCACTATTCCGACTCCAACATCCGGGAGAAGAGCCTGCTGGAGTGCCTGCAATCCCCCATGTTCATGGCCTACCATGACAACCAGCCCTTCAACGAGAACATGCTCCGCCCCTGCCCCATGTTGGAAAACCCGGAGTTCATTGAGAAGATGGTTCACGAGACGGGCGCCCACTCCACCGATCCTCAGTCTCCCGAGAGCGTGGAGCATCTGACGGCCAAAACCCACCCCTATGCCGACAACTGGACTCCCATGGCCGACAAGCTGTGGTCCGAGTCCCATCCCGGCTGCGCCGGGTGCGCAGGCTGTGGCAGCACCGGCTGCGGCCAGTAACAACGGTCACAAAAAAGCGCGTGTACGTAGTTTTCGTACACGCGCTTTAGCCTGTCGAAGAAGTCTTTTCGACAGGCTGAGGGACTTTTTGAAACTTGAAAAAAGTTGAAAAAAATGGCCCGCCGGTCTCCCGGCGGGCCGCTGTCTTATTCGGTGGTATAATTGTCGAAATAGCCCTGAATGTAGACGATGGGGGTACCCTTGTCGCCAGAGCCAGAGGTCAGGTCGCACAGGGAGCCGATCAGATCGGTCAGGCGGCGGGGCGTGGTGCCCTGGGCGGCCATTTTGCCCACCAGGGAGCCGTCCTTCTTTTTGATCTCGCCTTTGATGGCATCCCGCAGCGCCTCGCCGGACAGGGCGGCAAAGTCGTTGTCCGCCAGATACTTGAGCTTGAGCTCGTTGGGGGTGCCCTCCAGGCCGGCGGTGTAGGCGGGAGAGACCACCGGATCAGCCAGCTCCCAGATCTTGCCCACGGGGTCCTTGAAGGCGCCGTCGCCGTAGACCATGACCTCCACGTGCTTGCCGCTCTCCTTCAGGATGCGGGCCTGAATGGCCTCCACCAGATCCTGGCACTCCCGGGGAAAGAGCTTCACCTTGTCCTCGGTGGACTTGTTGGAGCCCAGCAATCCGTACTTGGCGTTGTAGCCGCTGCCGTCGATGGAGGCGGTCATGATCTCGTCCAGGCAGAAGACCTTCTCCGCCCCGGCGGCCAGCAGGCGGCGCTTGGTGCGGGCGTGGGTGTGGATGTCACAGGCCAGCACGTTCTTGGTGTAGGGCAGGATGGCCCGGGGGTCATTGGCGAAGATGACCTCCACCTCCGCGCCGCTCTCCCGGATCAGGCTGGAATAGTAGTCCACATAGTCCACGCCCGTGAAGGGGTGGACGGTGTAGCCGAACAGCTCCCGGTAACGCTCCAGGGTGAGGACATCCTTATAGGGGTCCACCCCCTTCTCGTCCATCGCATCCACATCGATGAGGTGATTGCCCACCTCGTCGGAGGGGTAGGACAGCATCAGGACGACCTTTCTGGCCCCCTTGGCGATGCCCCGCAGGCAGATGGCAAAGCGATTGCGGCTGAGGATGGGGAACAGGACACCCACGGTCTCCCCGCCCAGCTTGGCGCGCACGTCGGCGGCGATATCGTCCACCGAGGCGTAGTTCCCCTGGGCGCGGGCGACAATGGCCTCGGTCATGGCAATCACGTCCCGGTCGCGGATGGTGAGCGCTCCGTCCTTGACAGTCTCCAGGACGGAATTGGTGACGATCTCCACCAGGTCGTCCCCACTTCGGATGATGGGAGCACGAATTCCCATGGATACGGTGCCGACCATGCGGCTCATGCAACAACACTCCTATTATCTTTCATTTCGGTGCGGCACTTCCGCCGCAACGGATGTATTATACTATAAAGGAGACAGCTTGTAAAACAAAAATTTTGCAAGCCGTCCCTTTTTTGGCTCACACCCCGTCTCCCTGCTCCGCCGGGAAATGCTCCCCCACCCATTGGCGGACGCACTCCAAAAAGCGGGCAGTTAACGGCGAAGGGGAACGGCCGCGGCGTATCGCCAGGGCGATACGCCGGTAGTATCTCCGCTCCAGCGGGATGGCGGCGAAGGCGTAGCTGGAGGCGCGCAGCACCAGCTCCGGACGGATACTCACCCCAAGCCCCTGTTCCACCATGGCCAATGCGGCAAAGTCATCATTGACGGTGTAACGGAGATTGGGCCGGAATCCCTCCTCCTGGAAAATGAGTCCGATCTCCAAATCCCGCTCCTCCGGTGTGTTGATATAGGGATCCTCCCGGAACCGCTCCATGGGATAGTAAGGGGCCTTTGCCAAAGGGTGATCCAGGGGAAGTACCGCCATCAGCTCGTCCCGAAAAAGGGGGTAGGTTTCCAGCCCCGGCCCCGCGGGCAGCCCCAAAAAGCCGCAGTCTGCCTGACCCTGCCGCAGCAGATCCTCCACCTCCGCGAACTCCCAGTTGCTTACCAGGTCAAACTGAATACCCGGGTAGCGGCCGAGGAACTCCTTCATGATAGCGGGCAGCCAGTGGATGGACACGCTGGCGAAGGTGGCCACCCGCAGGGTTCCCCGGGTCAGGCCGTGGAGCTCCGCCACCTGCTCCTCCAGCTCCCTGCCCGCATTGCACACCGCCTGAACATAGGGCAGCAGCGCCGCCCCGCTGCTGCTGAGCACCACCCCCGTCCGGCTGCGGGTAAGAAGCTCCATGTCCCACTCCCGCTCCAGATCGGCAATCACGCGGCTCACCGCCGACTGGGTATACCCCAGCGCCTCCGCCGCACGGGTGATGCTCCCCAGCTCCACAGTTTTCAGCAGAATTTGATACTTGTTAAGATTCACAATCACCATTCCATTTCCGCATATTCAGCATGAAAAAGATTCGCTTGTCTCATATCTTATATTATTGTATACTGAAACCGTAAGGAAGGCAAGAGCTTGTGATAGAAAGGAGTTATCACAATGAAAAAGACGATTTGGACCACTGACCACCGTACGCTGGAGCATTACAGGGAGATGAGCAGCATGCCCTTCTCTGTTGATCTTATGCGTGCTTACTGGCAGGGCAGCCCCTGGCGGGCCCTCCGAGTGCTGTTTCCCAGGGGTTGACACCTTGTCCTGCAAGGGTTTCACCATATAACACGCCTCATGGAGCGGCGGGCATGCCTCCCTCCTTGATCTGCACAAGGATTTGTCCCCCTCCAGCCACAGAAGGCCCCCCGCCCGGCGGGGGGCCTTCTGTGCGTTTCAAGCGCCGGTTAAACAATCATCGTACGTTCCTTGGAACTATTTTGCGTGTAACCATCCTTGTTTTCCCCTCTACAATGGAAATACTATGCCTCACAGGGCAAAAATGCTCTGAAAACCGCAAAAGAGGTGTGTCTTATGAAGAAGGCTCATGGAACGAGCAAACAGCTTCCTGCGCTGGACGAGCGCAGCGATGGAATTCTGGAAAACAGGGGCTGGTCCGCCGAGGCCAAGCGCCGCTTCTGGCCCAAGCACTCTTGGAAGGCACTCATGGACTGTTATCGCCACAGCCGCTGAGCTGGTGTGCACAAGGAAAGCCTCCGGCACAGCCGGAGGCTTTCCTTTGCCTTTCCGCACAGAGGGACGGTCTCAGCTCCCGGCCCGCCGGCAGATCTCATGGCGCTTGGGGCCGGTGGAGACGATGGTGATGGGGGCCTCGATGTGCTTTTCAATGAAGTCCACATAGTCCCGGGCGGCCTTGGGCAGCTTACCGTAGTCGGTGACGCCCCGGATGTCGCACTTCCAGCCCGGCAGGGTTTCATACACCGGCTTGGCCCGGTCCAGCAGAGCGGGCACAGGGAAGTCGGTGGTCACCTTGCCGTCGATCTCATAGCCGGTGCACACCTTGATCTCGTCGAGGTAGCCCAGGCAGTCGATGGCGGTGAGCGCCACCTGTGTGGCCCCCTGCACTATGCAGCCGTATTTCGTAGCAACGGCATCGAACCAGCCCACCCGGCGGGGCCGGCCGGTGGTGGCGCCGAACTCACCGGCGTCGCCGCCCCGGCGTCTCAGTTCGTCGGCCTCCGCGCCGAACAGCTCGCTGACGAAGGCGCCGGCGCCCACGGCGGAGGAGTATGCCTTAGTGACCGTGATGATATCGGTAAGGGCCGTGGGAGGCACCGCGCCGCCCACGGTGCCGAAGCCCGCCAGGGTATGGGAGGAGGTGGTCATGGGGCAGATGCCCAGGTTGGGATCCTTCATGGAGCCCAACTGCCCCTCCAGCAGCACCCGCCTGCCCTCCTTAAGGGCCCGGTGAACGAAGCCCACCGCGTCGCCCACGTAGGGCTCCAGCGCCGCGCGGTAGCCCATCAGCTCGTCAAACAACGCCTTTGGCTCCAGCAGAGGCTTGTGGTAGAGGTGCTCCAGCAGGACGTTTTTCAGGGTACAGATGTGCTCCAGTTGACCCATGAGCCGCTCCTCATTGTAGAGGTCGGCCACCTGAATCCCGATTTTGGCGTACTTGTCGGAATAGAAGGGTGCGATGCCCGACTTGGTGGAGCCGAAAGCAGCCCCCGCCAGGCGCTCCTCCTCATAGCTGTCCAGCAGCACATGATAGCTCATCAGAAGCTGGGTACGCTGATCCACGATGATATGGGGGGCGGGCACACCGCCGTCGGCCAGATGCTTCAGCTCGGCCAGAAACTTCTTCACGTCCAGGGCCACACCGTTGCCGATGATGTTGGTGGTATGCGGGTAAAAGACACCCGAGGGCAGTTGGTGGAGCGCAAATTTGCCGTAGTCACAGATGATGGTGTGCCCGGCGTTGGCCCCGCCCTGAAAGCGGATGACCACATCGGACGCCTCGGCCAGGAGATCGGTGATCTTTCCCTTGCCCTCGTCGCCCCAGTTTGCGCCAACGATTGCTTTGACCATAGTTCGTTCCTCCTGCCGCGGGGATTCGCGCATTGGCCTTTTCCCGCGCGCAACCGCCCGGGAGGGCACCTTTATTTATGAAGGAGTCTCTCCCGGAACGCCCTTTATTATAACGCCGCGGCGGCAGGGCTGACAAGGTAAAAAGTGCAAAAAAACAGCTATTCCTCCGGGGTATTTTCTTTCTGGCCCGGGATTGCGAGAGAAAAGGCCGGAATCCCCTCCGCATAGGGCGCGATGGAGTAAAGTGGAAAGTAGATCACAGGCCCCGCCTCCGTCAAATAGAAACGCTCCGGGTCGAAGCTGCGGGGCAGCCGCGCCTCCCAGTCGGGCGCGAACCAGGACTCCCCCGCGGACAGCCGGGCCCGGAGCTGCCGCTCCACCTCCGCCAGCGCCCATGCCCTCCACCGGAATCCCGGCGGAAACAGCTCCCCCAGCGTCAGGGGGCTCCCCCCCGGCAGCGCCCAGGCGCTTCCCTGCCGCAGGGTGACGCCGTGTGGGCCCCCGGTCCGCTCCGCGGCGTCATAATACAGGCTCAGGCACTCCGGGGTGTGGAGGGTCACGACGCCGGTGAGGGATGCCTCCCACGGCCGGAAGGGGTGGGAGACCTCCCTGGCCTGCCGGGCGGCCGTGCAGGCCCTGGGATAGAGCTCCCGCTCCCAGCGGGCCGCCCACGCCCCCTCCAGGCGGCGGCACCAGCGTTCCAGCCGCCGCAGGCCGGGTATTCCCTCCGGCAGCTCCAGACGGACACCGGAGACCGCGAGCACCGGCTCCTCCTCCCAGCAGAATTCCCGCCTCCACTCCTTCCAAGCCGGCGCGGCCTTCTCCGTCCCTGTGTGCAGCCCCTTCATCGCGGGCACCTCCCTCTCTCAGAATCCGGTGCCCCATCCTATGAAACTCCGTAAAATCGGTGAAAAAGAGGTTTACTTCTATACTTCACTTTGGTAAAATAGATACGATTTCCGCAGAGACTGACGAGGAGGTCATTGATACCTATGACGAAAAACGAAAAGCGGGAGCATGGGGATGTGCTCTATGAGGCCATTCTTACCCTGAAGGATCTGGAGGAGTGCAAGAAGTTCTTTTCCGACCTGTGCACCGTGGCGGAGCTGAGGGCTATGGAACAGCGCTTTGAGGTGGCCATGCTCCTGTCTGACGGCATGATCTACAACGACATTCTGGAGCGCACCGGCGCGTCCAGCGCCACCATCAGCCGGGTCAACCGTTCTCTCCAGTACGGGGCCGACGGTTATCAGGCGGTGCTCCCGCGGATCAAGGAGAAGCTGGGCGGCGATGGCATATGAATTCCTGGCGGGGTGCTACGACGCCTTTACCGCCGACGTGCACTATGCCCGCTGGGCCGACTATCTGGAGAAGCACTTCGCCCGCAGCCGGCTGCCCATCCGCACGGTGCTGGATCTGGCCTGCGGCACCGGGAGCCTGACCCGTGTCCTGGCGGAGCGGGGCTATGAGATGATCGGCGCCGACCTGTCCCAGGAGATGCTGGCCCAGGCGGCGGAGAAATGCCGGGGCGCAGGCCCCATCGAGCCGATCTTTCTGCATCAGGCCATGGAGGAGCTGGATCTCTACGGCACTATCGTCGCCTGCGTGTGCTGCCTGGACAGCATCAACTACGTCACCAGCCCCAAAAAGCTGGCCCGGGCCTTCCGGCGGGTGCACACCTTCCTCATGCCCGGCGGCCTCTTCCTCTTTGACATCAACACCCCGCAAAAGCTCCGGGGCCTGGACGGCCAGATGTTTCTGGACGAGAGCGAGGATGCCTACTGCGTCTGGCGGGCCGACTGGTCGGAGCGCCGGCGCATCTGCACCTATGGAATGGACATCTTCCGGCTGGATCCAGGCGGGCTGTGGAGCCGCTGGGAGGAGGTTCACGAGGAGTACGCCTACGAACCGGCGGAGCTGGAGGCGCTGCTCCGGCAGGCCGGTTTCCGGCAGGTCAGACAATACGGCGAGCTGAGGTTCCGCGCCCCCAGGGAGGGGGAGCAGCGGATTTTCTTTGCCGCACGAAAGGAATTTTGACAAGCATGGCAGACAAGATCATTCGCGTTTTGGCCAAGGACGCGCCGGTGAAGGCATCGGCGATCACGGCCAAGGAGATGGTGGAGCGTTCGCGGCAGATTCACAAGACTCTGCCCGTGGCCACCGCGGCCCTGGGCCGCAGCCTGATGGCCGCCTCCATGATGGGCAACCAGCTCAAGGAGAAGGATGGCTCGGTAACCCTGCGCATCAAGGGAGGCGGCCCGCTGGGCGGCATCACCGTGGTGTCCGACAGCCAGGGCAACGCCCGGGGCTATGTGGTCAATCCCCTGGTGGACCTCCCCCTGAAGGGCCCCGCCAAGCTGGATGTGGGCAGCGCCGTGGGGCGGGACGGCTCCCTCACTGTCATCAAGGATCTGTGCATGAAGGAGCCCTATGTGGGCACTGTCCCCCTGGTATCCGGCGAGATCGCCGAGGATATTACCTCCTACTTTGCTGAGAGTGAGCAGATCCCCACCGCCTGTGCCCTGGGCGTGCTGGTGGACGTGGACCAGAGCGTGCAGTGCGCTGGTGGATACCTCATTCAGCTCCTCCCCGGCGCAGATGACGCCGCCATCTCCGCCATCGAGCAGGGTATCGCCAGGGTAGGCCCGGTAACCGAGGCGCTGCGGGGCGGCCTGAGCGCCAGGGAGCTGGTGGAGCAGGTGCTTTCTGAATTTCAGTTGGAGATACTCTCTGAGGAGCCGGTGGAGTACCGCTGCTACTGCAGCCGGGAGCGGGTCACCCGCGCCCTCATCAGTATGGGGCGGGAGGAGCTGAACTCCCTCATCCGGGAGCAGGGCAGGGCCGAGCTCACCTGCCAGTTCTGCGACAAGGTATATCACTATACAAACGAGGAGCTGGAAGGACTTCTGGCCTCACTGTAGGTTTGAGAGAAAAAAAGCAAAAAATTTTGGCTGAAATGGTTGACAACTGGGGGAAGCTTTAGTATAATAACCTTCGCCGCGTGACCAAGAGTGATTTACAAACTGGTCTGCGGCGAGGACAAGGGAGCATAGCTCAGCTGGGAGAGCGCATGCCTTACAAGCATGATGTCACAGGTTCGAGCCCTGTTGTTCCCACCACTCCCGTGAGGGAGCTCCCGTACCCCCTACCGTCTGGCGCGGTAGTTCAGTTGGTTAGAACGCCGGCCTGTCACGCCGGAGGTCGAGGGTTCAAGTCCCTTCCGCGTCGCCATTCGCTGCTGTAGCTCAGTAGGTAGAGCACATCCTTGGTAAGGATGAGGTCTCCGGTTCAAATCCGGATAGCAGCTCCACGAAAACCCGTTGTCCCGCAAGGGATAGCGGGTTTTTGCTTTTATTCCCTTTTAATTACTTAGGCAAAAAACCCATACCGCCCCTAAAAATCAGCCGGACAGGTCAGCCCTGCCCGGCTTTTTTTATTGCATCCCGGAAGATCTGAGAGGCTCGGCGGCGGCTTTCTGCGTCTGCATGGGTATACATGCGGAGTGTCACAGCCTTGTCGCTATGGCCCAGGGCTTCACTCACAGAGGCCACATCTGCCCCGGCGGTGATCGCCACACTGGCAAAGGTGTGCCGTAGCTTGTGAGGGTGGAAGTCTTGGATTCCATACCGCCGGGAGAACTGGCGGAAGTAGTGTGTCGGGCTGGTGGGGTGCATCGGCTCCGGGCTTCCCTCCTGAGTGAATACGAAGGCGCTCATGGCCCGGCTTGCCTGGTCTGTGCGAAGCTGACGCAGTAGCACCAAAGTATCAGGCCCCAGGTCGACAACGCGGCTCTTGTCAATCTTTGGGGTGTCGATATATACACCCTTTTTTGGTGTATAGCAAAGGTTTCGCCGGATGGTTGCGGTGCTCTGCTTAAAGTCTATATCTTGCCACTGGAGGCCGCACGCCTCACCCCGGCGCACGCCGGTGTCAATCAGAAGGCGAATAAAGGTCTGCCATTTGAGCGGCTCATTTTCCAGCGAGGCCAGTATCTCGCCTACCTCTTGGGCGGTGTACGCCTCCGGCTCCTTTGGTTTCGCTTCTCCCTTACGGGGCTTTGGGCGGGCCACTTTGTCCATCGGATTCCGAGGTATGGCGTCGGCCAGATAGGCCATTTTGAACAGGCTGTTTAGGATGGTGTACGCCTTCACAACGGTACTGTGGGCCTTGCTCTTGCTCTGCATGTCCAGCAATAGCGCGGTGATCTGGGCGGACGTGACCTCCGGCATCTTGAAATCACCCAGCGCCGGGTAAATCCATTTGTCCAAGTTCCCTTGATAGGTCGAGCGGCTGTTCTCGCTCATGGTGACGCTCTTGGCGGGCATAAACACCATTTCGCCATACTGGCGCAAGGTTTGGATCTTGGCCGCCTCTTCGGCCTCCTGGGCCTGCTGCTGGCGTTTCTCCGCTCTGCTGATAACCTCACCGGCCTGGGCCTCACGCTCGAACTCTGCGGCCACACGGGCCAGCTCCCGGTCTATGGCCTTTTTGCTCCAGCCCTCCGGGGGATACCACCGCCGGGTGAGGTATGATTTTGAACGGCCACGGCTGACGCGGATTTCATAGAATACCGCGCCGGCCTTATTTGTTTTCTTCCTTGCAGATGGCATCTTCCTTCGCCTCCCTCTGTCTCTTTTCTAGCATGCGGGCTTTTAACTCTAATGCGGAGAAATCCGGAAGTTTAATGTAGTCTTCTAACACATCAAAAAGGGATTCGGTCAGGAGAAAACGCTTCACCCTTACATTTTTTCGTTCTTCGTAAATACTTGATACAGTTTTTGACCACTTTTTTGCACGATCAACAGCTCCAATATAATCGGAAACCGCAGAGGCAAAATCGCTAAACTGTGGTGAACTTACAAGCATACTCAGCACAGCACCGGATACACCAGCATAATTGATTTTGTCGTCTGCCAACTGCTGGGCAGCCTCGTCCATAATGCCCATATCAGCAGCGGTTAACTCCGCAGTGCTTTTTTTCTCATAGTCTGAAAGGCCCACAAGGTAGTCCGCTGAAACATCAAAGAAAGAAGCAATCGCTCTCAGTTTTTCAATATTTGGCTGTGCCGAACCGTCGGTATACTGCGATACAGCCTGCCTAGATATCTTGAGCTCCTTCGAAAGCGCAGTTATGGTTATTCCGCGATCATCAAGCAGCTTTCTAAGACGGCTCGGGAAAGGCTCATTATATTTTTCTTGCGTTGCCACATTCTACACCACCTAAAGCGAAAGAAATAATTGCGATTATGAAAAATAAGCAATAAAAACTTGCCTTTCAAATTTGCTTGCGGTATCATGGAAACAGAAAGAAAAACTTGCGATGGATTCAGTATAGCAGGCCGCTCTTTCTAAGTCAAGCGAAACGAAAAGAAAAGGAGTTGAAATTGTGGACGAAAAGGCACGGGAAGCCCAGCGCGCATATATGCGCGAATGGCGGCGAAAAAACAAGGACAAGGTAAGGGAGAGCAATCGGCGGTATTGGATGCGTCGGGCTCAGAGGACGGCAGAGAAGGGAGATGGAGATAGAAATGATTCCTTTCCAAAAGATACCAGATGCCAGTAAGACCACCGGCCTCAGCCAGTATTATCTTCGTAATGGATGGAAAGATGGTTCAGTCCCGCACATTAAGAGCGGTACTGTCTACTTGGTCAATATTCCTGCACTTTTACGGAAGCTGGGGGTGGAAAACGATGAGCGACAAAAAGAAAACCCGCCCCGCTGGTGACACAGCAGGACGGGTAGTGGAAACGGGGTCGGCTTCGCGGGCGGACACCACTTCCAACCATGATTCTACTACATCCATCCCCCGGGCGCAAGCAAAGATCGCAGACCTTCTTCCAGGTAGGGAGAACGCGATACCCCGCCGGGAGCGGCGCGAAGGGAGGCCCATTCTGGCGGATAACGCCATACCCGCCACCGAGTATGAAAGGGCCGCCTTCGTGCGCCACAGGGCGGCGGAAGCAATAGACCGGGCGGGGGTGTGATGTGTGGCGGTCGACTTCAAAGAGCTAAAGCGGGAAGATTGCCGCACAGTAGCCCGCCGCCTGGGGCTGGAGCTGAACAGACAAGACAAGGCGCGGGGCTTTCTCCATGCCGGGGACAAAAACCCGAGCTTACAGGTGTATGCCGACGGCTGGAAGTGTTTCGGCTGCGGTGAGCATGGGGACGCTGTTGACCTTATATCGAAGTATCTTAGCATATCAAATGTTGAGGCGGTGGAGTGGATGAAAAAAGAATTTAATATCCAGGAGCCGCCCAGGAAACAGGACTATGGACAGGCCGAGCGGGAGCATATTTATCCGGGCGGACAGATGAAAAAGGTTATGTATCGCCGGGCAGATGGTTCAAAATATGCGTGCTGGCTCCACATGGAGGGCGGCACATGGCAGAAGGGCCGGGGAACCGCCCCTCATTCCCTCTACATAGCCGGAGAACTGGCCGGAGCCGTGTTTATCTGTGAGGGAGAAAAGGACGCGGAAACCCTACACAAGCTGGGGTATAATGCCGCAAGCGGCGCAGATGGAGCGGGACATGGGAAATGGAGGCCGGAATACACCGAGCAGCTAAAGGGCCTCCCTGTCTGCATCTTCCAGGACAACGATAAAATAGGCAAGGACTATGCCCAGGAAACCGCCGTCGCCCTTCACGGGGCTGGCTCCAGCGTGAAGGTATTAGACCTTGCCCGTGTGTGGCCTGAAATTCCAGAGCATGGAGATGTGTCTGATATGCTCCTCCAATTTGGTGAGGAAAAGGCTTGCGCCATGATAGCGTAGCTTATCAGCACAACGCCACAAAGGGAACCGCCTCCGCCAGAGGTAGACCCTTTGTTTTCCCTGTTCAAATCACTGGAGGACTTTCCAGAGGAAGAGGCGAAGTGGCTTATTCCGGGATGGATACCAGCGGGGCAAATATCGGTTATCGCGGCGGATGGGGGAATAGGAAAAACCACATTGTGGTGCCACCTGATTGCGGCATTGAGCAACGGCATAACCTGCATACTAGACCCGCCGGGATATAACCGTGAGCCCATGAAAATTATGTTCCTGACCACGGAGGACAGTGTAAGGAAGAAGCTGCGGAAAAAACTGCGCCTTGCCGGGGCCAACATGAAAAATATCATTACCCCGGATTTTGTCGGAGATCGTTCCGGGATGCTCCACAAGTTGAAATTCGGTTCTGAGGAATTGGAAAGGGTGCTGCGCCACTTCCGCCCCGCACTATGTGTCTTTGACCCGATACAGGGCTTTACCCCGCCTCATGTCAACATGGGGAGCCGGAACGAAATGCGGGATTGCACTGCCCAGCTTATCACCATCGGGGAGGACATCAACACAACGGCGCTGATTGTCTGTCACACCAACAAGCGCAAGGGGGCCAGCGGACGCGACCGTATTGCCGACAGTGCCGATATATGGGACATTGCCCGTTCTGTGCTTATGGCTGGATTCACTGAGGAGCAGGGTATACGCTACCTATCCAACGAGAAAAACAATTATGCCCAGTTGCAGGAAACCATTCTTTTCTCCATTGACAGCAATGAACAGATACACAAAGAGGGGACAAGCTGGCGGCGGGATCGTGAGTATGTCATGGGGGCGGAACAAGCCAGATCTTCACCAGTGCGGGAGGATTGCAAGGCGTTCATTATAAAAACGCTACACGAAGCCGGAGGAGCTATGTCGACAGCCGATCTGGACAAGCTGGCTACCGCTGCGGGGTATAGTTTCACCGCCGTAAAAAGGGCAAAGCAGGACTTAAAGAAAGGCGGGAGCGTGAAGTATTTTCACACTGGGGGAAACGATGCCCGGGTTTGGCATATTCAAGCCCTTGTGGAGCCGGAGAACGGCGGTTTCGAGGAACTTCCAGATGACACCGAAACACCCTTTGACAATGCTCTCCCGTCAGACCTTTCAAAAGTGGTATAGTACAGATTTTTTCTTGTAATATCAATGGTTTCCGTATTTGCCCCCCCTGGTATTGTACGGCACTAAATGGCGAGTACGGGTTTTGTATTGGAGGGGGAGGGTACAGTACGCAACGCCTTGTGCTGCAACGGTTTGGCCGTATTATACCACCCTGCGTCTCTCTGACGGTATGGGGGCGAGTGAAAAACAAAGTGGTCAAGTGAAAATTTTGAAAGGAACAATAGCTTATGGAACAACTGATTTGCCCGCTTGATGGGAAAACCTGCGAGCGGGATTGCCCAGACAGATACGGGGAGGGCGGGTGTCTGCTGACTACCGCCCAGGAGTTGGGCGCAAAGATTCTTGATTTTGGCGGTGTGAATGTCGGAATGATGTTTCTGCCAGGAGATGATACAGATGGATGATAAAATGGTGATCTGCCCGCTGCTGAGCATAGGGCAAGATTTTCCTGTCAAATGTCTGGCCGATAGGTGCGCATGGTATGTTCAGCATGGCACCTACAGGGGAGGGGTAACCGGCGGGGATTGCGCCTTAACTACGATGGCCGACAGCATGGACGGCGGACTTTTATGCATCGGCGGAGGTTGATATGGGGGCTAAATCGCAGAGAAAGGGCCGTTCTGGAGAACTGGAGCTTGCCCGGCTCCTCCAGGGATACGGCTACGACGTGCAGCCGGGACGGGCGCAGAGCTATGGAGAGGTGCCGGACTTGTCCGGCCTCCCCGGTGTACATATCGAGTGCAAGCGCAACGAGCGGCTGAATGTACCGGAGGCTATGGCGCAGGCCGTCCGGGACGCGGAGCGGTTTCAGGATGGAGTACCCACCGTGTTCCATAGGCGCAACCGCTCCGGCTGGCTGGTGACGCAGCGCCTTGAGGACTGGATGGAAATGCACAAAAATTCACACATAAAAAAGGAGTTATGAGCCATGAACGAAACGATTATTCAGATCATTCCCGCCCCCTCTAACCTCATGTATGGGTATGACGGAGGGACAGCGCAGCCCGTCGCCTGCCTTGCCCTGGTGGAGCTGGCCGACGGCGACCGCGAAATCAGAGCAATGAGCCTGACGAACGGCGAGATTTTCGAGGAGCAGCCCGGAGCAATCCTTTTCTTTGATTGAGGGGGGAATCGCCCTCAGCATGTGTCGCATTTCACGACGGTAGGTCTGGAAAGGATGGAGGCCCGCAGGGGGGTGCAAATCTGCACCTCCTTGCTATAGGGCAGGGGGTGGGCCACGAGGTAGCTATGAGCGACTTCCCGCTTTTGCAATCAGGGGGTTTTTGCCCACGTTGAGGTTTCCCAAAAGAGGAAATCCCCAAATTGGGCTCTCCTCCTGGTGGCCCCCAAGTGGTACGGTTCATACTGAGCCCAATTATGAGCCCAGTGGTCAATAGCTCGAACGAATTTCGTACGCGCCCCCAGCACGAGGTCAATGGTATTGACTTTGTAAGTGACTGATTGTTACTTGCAAAAAAAGAAACCGCCCTCAGCAGTTGAGCGCGGCCCGGTAGTATGTGAGCTTGTCACCCACATTCTATCACGAAAGGGGCGGCGAGGCAATGAGTAATGAAGAACTAGCGGTGGCGATCCGAGCGGGAGAGCGGGACAAGCTCATGGAGCTTTGGGGGCAGGTGCGGCGGCTGGTGCATGATATGGCATACAAGCGCCTGAGAGCCACAAACGGGGCCGGGGGTGTCACGCTGGACGACCTTATGCAAGCGGGCTTCCTGGGCTTCCTGGAGGCCGTGAGGGCCTATGACCCGTCGGCGGGGTTCCGGTTTACCTCATACCTCACTTACCCGGTAAAATCGGCGTTCAGTGAGGCGGAGGGGCGGCGGAGCGAAAAGCAGAAGCGTGACCCCATTTTCTCCGCCGTCAGCATAGACGCCCCGCTCGACGAAGGAGAGGGCGAACCGCTCACCCTGGCCGATGTGATACCAGACCCACGGGCGGCGGAAGCCCTGGAGGGTGTTGGAGTATGGGATACCCTTCACAGAGCCGTGGAGGGCTTGCCAGAGGGCCAGAAAGAGGAAATCCGGCGGCGGTACTGGCTCAACCAAACCACGGCGGAAATCTCGACGGCTACCGGCGTACCGGAGAAGGAGGTACGCAAGCTGGAGGCGGCAGCCCTGCGGGCGCTGCGTCACCCCAGGATATCAAGGGGACTGAGGGCCTATATGTGAATTGGCGCATTTCGCCGTTTTCTGGCGGTTTTGAAAGGGGGAGGATACTTTGCATCTTTACATAGTATTTAGGCATAAAAGCAACCAGGAGGGGAAAAGTGTATTTTCGCTGCAATAATGGGGGGTGGAATAAAACCCATGAGCAGGTGGAGCAGATGCCGCGCATAGACAGCTTTGAGTTAAAGCACACCCACGCATGGGGAGGGATATTCTGCGGCGGGAAATACCTGGACATTTACCAGGACAATGACCTTTGCGAGATATTCCCCCCAAGAGGATACAAAATCAGGCTATCCCACAAAGCCAACGGCTACGGCGGGCAACAGACCTTTTTTCTTTGCCCTGGATGCGGCGCGAGAGTGCGCTATCTGTATGTAGCCGGGCGGAAAGGCTTCTTGTGCCGGAAATGTGCAAAGCTGAATTACAAAAGCCAGCAGCAGACAAAGGACAGCATGGTTGACTATTGGAATGGAATGAACTATGTAAAAAAATACCTGAACCTTCCGCCGTGGCCGGTTGATGGCTTTTCCTTTGTTCGTTTCCGTCCAGGTAAACCGAAATGGATGCATGAGAGCACCTATCAGCGGCATTTGATCCGGCTTTCCCGCTACCAACTCCGACACGGGAAGCGGCTGGCCGAGGATCTGGCCCGGCTATTTAGATAACTCAAGAGAGGAGCGCGAACCCAGAGCGAAGCTAGAGAAATCACGCATTTTTGAGCACCTAAAAAAGAACTGAACAACGAGCGAACAGAGAGGAATCCAAGATTTCCGAGACCATAAAAAAGGAGGGGCAATTTAGCCCCCCCCTCCCCCGGAAGTAACTGGTACACCCAGGGGGGGGACGGAGTGGGTAGACTTTTCCAATAGACCGCGCCCCACAAAAGAAAAACCGAGATTTCCGAAACCATAAAAAGGAATTGTTGTACCCCCCTCCCTCCAGGGCGGCGGAGCATGCCCAGGGGTAACGGCGAAGGGAACCTTTTCCAACTCTAGGGTGAAATACAGAAAATGGGGGCCGCTGGGCGGCTCCCATTTCCGTCTCTCTATCCCCCTTCCAGTTCCATGAGCAGCTTCACGGCCTCCAACCGCTCCCCCGGCGCAGCGTTATGGTCATCCCTGATCTGCCGCAGGGCGGCAAGCTGGGCCTCCCTCTCCCGCTCCTGGCGGAATTTCTCCGCCCTCTGGCGGCGCTCCTCTTTGTTCATCAAATCACCTCCACACACAGCCCCAGGGCCAGCCGGAAGCCGTTTACGAAGCCCTGGCACTCCATAGCTACCCCGTAGCTGTCCACGTCCACCTCGTCGCCCACAGCGTCCACAAGGGCGCGGCGGGTTTGCTCTGTCTCCTCCCTGCGCTGGTAGTAGTCGCACAGGCTGGGGCCGTCCATCGTGTCCGGCTCCTCGCTGCTGGCGGCATGGTATAGCGCGGTTATAATATCATTCATGATTTCTTGACTCCTTTCCCTGTCTATATGCCTCATTGCACCAATACTGCACACACGCATAGAAGTGTTTAAGTACAGGCTTTTCCAACTCTTCCAGCTTGCCTTTTCGGGCGTAGAACTCGGCGGTATCTTTTAGCACGTTGCTTGGTTCCTCGCCCTTCATACCCACGTCAAATTCCAGATTGAAAAGCTCAACATATTCGCCCAGTAATTCCCGTTGAAAATCATCGAACTTGCGGCCCACTCTTTTCTCTTGGTCGGCGATAAAAGTCTCCACCGCAACAGGAAATGTAATCATGCTCTCACCAGCCCCTCGCGGCGCTCGATGTCCTCCAGGGCGCGCTTTATAATCGTCTCTGGCTTTGCCACCTCCTCAGATATATAGATCGCATACTCTTTCGTCTCAAAGTTATAGCTAAAGAAACTCTTTCCGGGGTAACCATAGAACACTTTGACATTGTGGGCCGCCCCGGTGTGTATTGTCTCCATTGGTATCTCCTCCATCTTGAAATCTGGAGGGGGCCGTGGTACACTATAGATACCGGGCCCCCTGGGCCTGTGTGTGGGCCTCTTGCATCTGGCTTTGGTCGGCGTTGATGCAAGGGGCCTTTTTAGCTATAGAATTTCCATTTCAACCGCAGCACATCGCCCCCGGCCTCGTAGACCTCCGCCTGTGCCGCCTCGATCTGCTCCATGAGCTGGTCGAACTCCTCGGGGCCGATGCGGTCAAGCTGTGCCTCCAGCATCTTCACACGGCAGACGGCCCGGTAGCGCCGCTGCTCCGCCTCTTTGAGTTCCTGCGGCCACGCCGCGCAGTATTCACGTTCCATTATGGCCCACACCTCCCCCGGAAAGCTCCACTTCAATCCGCCCCTTCTCGGCCTTGCCGATGTCCAGCACCCGGAACCCGCGGCGGTTGTAGATGCTGTAGATCAGCTCCTTAGAGCTCATACCCACAAGCTGGGCCGCCTGGAGCTGGGCCTTGTCTAGGGTGATATAGTCCTGCATTTCGGCTCCGGTGCGCCCGTCCCGGATTGTGACCGGAAAGCGCCGGGTGTATATGGTTGCTGTGGTTCTCATGCTGTTTCCTCCTTGATTTTCACCCGGAGGACAGCTATAATAGATTTAGCCAGCCTCCAGAGGGTAGAAAAGCCCCTGGGTGTTTGGTGTGCATCCTCCGTGCTGTCCGGTCGCCAAACTAGAGCAGCGCGGGGGATTTTTATTGGCCGAGTTCTTCATCAATCTTTTTGTCGAGCCATTCCTTTTTGGATTCCTGTCTTTCTTGTAACTTCCGCTCGAACGCCTCCATTTTTTCGCGTTCGACTTCCACAGTAAAAGACTTGAATTTAGCCCGACGATCTTTGAAATACTCGGCCCGGCTTTCGGGTGGCAACCCATCACCTCCTTGTTACGGGCAACATTATAGCGTGTTACGGGCAACAAGTCAACCCCCCTTTTGCAAAATTTCCAACTGGGAGCAAACGCCCCCTCTATGCCACGCAGAAGCGGCGGGCGGTGCTGGTGCGGGTGAAGCGGGCCGCCACCTCCGGCAAGGCCGCTCTCAGGGCCGCGGCATCCAGCCTGGAGGACGTGACGGGCTTCCAGGTCACTTTATACTCCCCGGCCAGCAGCTCCTCCCGCTCGCCCATGTGGGCCTTGATAACATCCCGGATGCCCTCGGCCTCTGTCTGGGCTTCCTCAATCAACTGCTGGAGCTGGCGCAGCTCCCGGATCTTCATTTCCAGTTCAGTAGTGCTCATGCTGTTGACCTCCTTGCAAAATAAAACAGACGGCACCGAATATCCGGCACCGTCTGGCTGTGTCTATGTACTTACTGCGCGGGTTTCAGGGGAATCTTGACCTCAATCGCCACATTGTCCGCCCAATCGAGAAGGGTGTTCACTCCCTCACGAACTTCATCTAGGCTTTCTTTCATGGCTTTCAGTTCGTCAATGTCCTTCTGCATGGCGTCCAGCTTCTCCAGGATTAAATCCAATTTGTCCATCTTTATCACCCCTTGTCCTGATTATACGGTGTCGGATATTCGGTTGTCAAGGTTCGTGTCTAAGGTGTGGGCCCCGGTACTGCGGCGGTTTCGTTTATTTCAACGGCGTGGCGGGCTCCCGGTGCCCTATCCCTCTTGACATTATGAATTATACTATATTGTACCCGATATATCAATCCGCATTATGAACAAATATTGTACCCGATATATGTTTATAATTTATATTGTGCCCGATATATAAATATGCTATAATTATGTCATACTGGAAGAGGTATCGCCAATTTTGGCGGCACCCCGGGAAGGAGGTAGAAGCATGCCAGCATCAAAGGCCCAGCAAAGGGCAGTCAGCAAGTATATGAAAGAGAATTATGACGAAATTAAAGTGCGTGTAGAAAAAGGCCAGAAAGAGTTTATCAGAGCCCACGCAGAGGCCCGTGGTGAATCTGTAAACGGCTTTATTAACCGGGCCATAGACGAGACTATGGAGCGGGATAAATCCGTTCCTGGTGAGACCACAGAGGGGGGATAGCTGGCCGGGTGGAGTGTCGGGCTAGGGGTGCGTCAAATATGACGCGCCTACTGTAGGCAGGAGGCCCACAGGTGCAGGGGGTGTGTCACGAGGTAGCTATGAGCGACTTCGTGCTTTTGAACCTTTTGAACCTATTGCAATTAGGGTAGAAATCTGAAAACAGCTTTTCGCCCGCTCGGGTGGCAGCGCAAAATTGCGCTGTCAAAAATAGGAGAGCCCAAAGTTGGGCCCTCCTCCTGGCGTCCCCAACGCGGGGTGATTCATACTAAGCCCAATGTGGGCCTAGTGGTCAATAGCGCGTCCGAAATTCGGATGCGCCCCCAGCACGAGGTCAATGGTATTGACTTTGCAAGTGACTGATAAAAAAAGCGCCGCCCCCGGTGCTGTGAACACCAAAGGCGGCGGGGGTAGTGTGGGCCCACAGTTTGACCCTTCAAAATACCCTTTAGCCGTTGTCAGCGTATTTTACCAGATTGTATCAGATTCAGGGAATCGCGCACTTCGGAAATTAAAAGGCATCATTTTTGATGCAGAATAACCCCTTTTTTGAAGCAATTCCAATTCGAATCCCTCTCTCTCCGCCAAAACTCCGCAACCTTTCGGTTGCGGAGTTTTTTATTCAATATGAATCAG
>ENA-ORVC01000162-ORVC01000162.1-human-gut-metagenome-genome-assembly--contig:-NODE-162-length-69760-cov-21.050642_pt1 | contig 69760 bp, 53 predicted proteins | sample MGYA00242092_ERZ509234 | MGnify/ENA primary metagenome ERZ509234 (study PRJEB26280, sample SAMEA2338800) | human gut metagenome | biome: human gut; feature: human-associated habitat; material: faeces... | reverse complement strand
AGCTTCACGACCACCGGTCTGTTTCGCTTTTGCGGTTGCAAAGGTACTGCCTTTTACCTTTCCCGCCAAACTTTTCCGCATCTTTTTTTGCCCCTTTTTTCAACTTTTTTCACAACACATTGATTCTCCGTCACTTATTCCGGAAACTTTTTTCACCCCGTTTTTCTTCTTTTGCGACAGAAACAATTTTTCATAAAACGGATGGCGTGTAAGAGTGACTGCCGACCCTATTATAACAAGTTTCATTCTTGCTCTTGTCATAGCCACATTCATGCGGCGAAGGTCGGAAAGAAATCCAATTTTCCCGTCATCATTACTTCTGACAAGGCTGATAAAAACCACATCCCGCTCCTGCCCCGGGAAGCCGTCGATTGTGTTTATTGCGATTTTTCCCTTCAACCGTCTCAAAACATTTCTTTTTTTCGCATTCCGACGCAGCCATGACACCTGAGCTTTGTATGGCGAAATAACCGCAAAATCCAAATTCTCATCCTCGACACACTTCTCTCCTATCCTTTTTATATACGCTTCAAGGCTGTCGAGAATAAATTCACCCTCATCAGGATTGACCCTTCCCCCTGTCGCCGACACATATTTTTCAGAAAAATCCATTTCCGACGTGTCAAGCCATTCCACCGGCGAATCAAAATCAAGGATTCCCCGGCACTTCACCTCTTCCGCCGCCTGCAGACGTCCGCCATAGAACCAATCGGACGAAAACCTCATAATGGCCTCGTTCATCCTATACTGCACAGTCAACAGTTCTACCGCCGACCGGCATTTATCAACAACCGACTCCATCAGCGACCGCGACAGTCCGGCACGTTCCGCCTCCACCGACTTCACCGTGGGCGGCAACTGGCAATGGTCGCCGGCAAAAATAACACGATCAGCCTTGCGGATGGCTATCCAACACGCCGCCTCAAGAGCCTGTCCTGCTTCATCTATATATAAGGTGGTAAATCTGCGTCCTTTCAGCACCGCATTGTCGCTTCCGACCAACGTAGAAGCCACCACGCGGGCACTCTCAAAAATCTCCACCTGAATCTTCACCTCAAGCTCCACCGCCCTACGGCAAAGATTGTGCAAACGGTTGGACAACGCCGAGGCGTCAGCGCGCGACATACGCCTTCTTCCAGCCGACACCTCACGGATAGCCTTGCGCACTCCCCACAGCTCAGGATAGTCGGGATGTGCCTCAAACTGACGCTCATACGTAGCCGACAAGACCTTATCGTCGACGCGCGCAGGATTTCCAACACGCAGCACCGGCACCCCACGGTCTATAAGTTTTCCACAAATCCAATCAACCGCCGCATTGCTCTGCGCACACACCATCACCTGCGGCTCGCGGCGCAGCGTCTCATAAACAGCCTCAACCAGCGTGGTGGTTTTTCCCGTACCAGGAGGCCCGTGCACAACCATCACATCCCGGCAGCACAAAGTCTTGTTGACAGCCTGTTGCTGACTCGCGTTCAGCCACGGGAACGTCATCGGCTGCAATTCACGAAAATCCGGAGCGACAAAGCCGCACAACACATCACGCAATTCAGCCAACCGCGAACCTTTAGCCGAAGCCACATCATCCAGCGCCTCGCGCATCGCCGCAAACGACGTTTCATCGAAAGCGAGATCTACCCCAAGACGGGCAACGCCGTCTATTTCTTTAAGCGCCGACGTAGACGGCAGGACAACAGCCATGTGGCCGCCATCGCAGAAACTCACCATTGCCGGGAAATTCCTATAAATTATCTTTCCGTCAAGAGCCTCATAAAAGAATCTGACCTGACGCCCATATTCAAACGCACTGTCGACATCGTCTGCCACCTCGTCTCTTGCTACTTCAACGACAAAGCGATTGAGCGAATTGTAATAACTGCGCCCAAGCCTCACAGGAAACCAGCACTGGCCACGCGCAACACGGCGCATCACACCCTGCTCGCCCGACAAGCGCTCAAATTCCGACTTCTCATATTCATACTCCATACGCAACAAATCGCGCTGTCGTTGGAAATGATGTTCTATACTTCCTTTATTGTCCATAATGCGTCACAAAAGTACTCAAGAATCAGAAAAATGGTGTAACTTCGTAGAAAAATTCAGACATTTATATGAAAAAACTACTTCTCTCCTTTTTGGCAATAAGCATGTCGGCATTAGTAGCGCAAGCCTTCTCCATTGAGGCTTTGCGATTCCACTGCGCCGACGACACCACAAAAATCAATCAGATACTTCATGAAGCGGTTTCTAATACATCTCTGAAATCAGCAGGCAGCTACATGTCGTTTTTCGCCGACAAACTGCTCGGCACTCCATACGTGGCACACACTCTCGAAGGCGACCGCGAGTATCTCTCTATCAACGTAGACCAGCTCGACTGCACCACTTTCGTCGAGACGCTTGCCGCCCTAACGAAAGCAGCCAAAGCAAAATCCCCTTCATGGTATGCCTACGCATCCGCACTCGAAAGCATCCGCTACCACTCCGGACACATCGACGGCTACGCCTCGCGCCTCCACTACATCAGCGCATGGATTATCGAAAACTCCAACCGCGGCAACTTCACGGAAATCACGTCAAGCCTTCCGCACAGCGAATACCTCACAAAAACAATCAACTACATGTCGACACACCGCGACAACTACCCCGCGCTCGCCGACAGCGCCACCTTTGAAGGCATCCGGAATCTTGAAGCTGGCTACAACCGCCACATGTATCCATACATAAACAAGCGCAACCTCTACAAAAAAGATTTGTTTGCCGACCTGCGCGACGGCGACATCGTCTGCCTGACCACAAAAATCGACGGGCTCGACGTGTCGCACCTCGGCATTGTGCGATTTGTAAAGGGCAAGCCCCACCTGCTCCATGCGTCGTCGACGGCAAAAAAGGTAATTGTAGACAAAGACGACCTTTTCGAAATGCTGAAGCTTTCGCGCAATGTCACTGGAATCCGCGTGGTAAGGCTCACCGACGACTCTTTCTAAAAGAAACGAAAAGAGGGCTGGCAACCTTTCGGCTGTCAGCCCTCTTCATATCAAAGACTGATGATTATGCTTATTTGATTTCAATGTCGCGCGTCAGTTTCGGAAGATTCTCCTTGCTGAGTTTTGGCAACGTGATGTCGAGCACTCCGTTTTCCACAGCAGCACCGATTTTCTCCTTGTCCACATCGTCAGGCAAAATCATTGTCTGCTCAAATTTTGAGTAAGAGAATTCGCGGCGCAAATATTTGCGGTCCTTCTTCTCCTCCTTGTTGTCGGTTTTCTTCTCCATTGAGATTACAAGATTGTTGTCCTCATCAATATGGATATTGAAGTCTTCCTTAGTCATGCCCGGGGCAGCCACCTCAACTTTATATTCTCTTTCGCTTTCGCTAACATTGATGGCAGGAGCCGTAGCGTTTGCTTTTTCCATCCACTCGTTGTCAAAAAAATCATTGAAGATACTCGGCAACCATGTCTGATTATTTCTTCTTACTGGCATCATAATTATTATCTCCTATTTTTTGATTAAAATTCATTTTTTCGAACCTCTCCAGGTGTCGCCACCTTCGGAAGTTCGACCTGCAATCTTACAAAACCGATGCCAACCAGTTAAGCCTCAGCGAAGTGGACATTTTGGCGTCTTTCACTGACAAAACTTCGCCGCACACTGCCACTCTTTCGCCAACGGCGGCAACACCCCCACAGCAAAAAGCCTCATTTCCTTGCTCTGAACTGCACCCCAAAAGTTTTGTGTCTAACTTTTGGAGTGCAGTTCACTTTTTCATACATTTGTAAATCACAAAAAGAACTTATGGAAAAAGGATATATACATATATATACAGGAAACGGCAAAGGCAAAACCACCGCCGCGTTCGGACTGGCGGTAAGAGCAATCTGCGCCGGCAAGAACGTGGCTGTATGCCAATTTGTAAAGTCGATGAAATACAGCGAGACCGGACTTCTGCAGCTTCTCTCCAACGCGCCCGCCAGTTTCGGCAAGCTGAGAATCGAGCAGTGCGGCCACGGGTGCTGTCTAATCCGCAAACCCGGAAAAGCCGACATCGACTGCGCACTTTCCGGACTCGACAAATGCACTGAATGGATGCGCAGCGGAGAATGGGACGTTGTAGTCCTCGACGAGATAACAATCGCCATACACCTCGGACTCATATCAACCGAACAGGTAATAAACGCCATAAACAGCAAAGCCCCGTCAACCGAAATCGTAATAACCGGGCGCTATGCCCCGTCTGAATTAATCGGCATCGCCGACTTGGTGACAGACATGCAAGAGGTGAAACACTACTACTCCGCCGGCGTTCTGTCGCGCAAAGGAATAGATGTATAGAAAACGTCCGAATCGATAAGCAAAATATTTTTTAAAATTTTCTGCGAAAAATTTTGCATTATTTATAAATTTATTACCTTTGCAACGTCAAAGCATTGCAAAATGGCAATCCAATCGCCACAATGCGAGGGAATAATCATCATTGTTTAACTCTAAAACTTGAAATAAGAAACAGACATTGACTTGACAGAATGAAGCGCCGCGGACCGCGCCGTTAGACAAACGGCAGTCCACACACCATTAGAGAGAATTAAAAAAGAGGCTTGCCTCAAATCTTTAAAACCAAGGCGTTTCCGTTCTATACTTTTGAATATGAACTATTAGTTCTTGTTCCTCGACCCAGAATACCGCCAAAAAATTCAGCGCACGGGAACAAGCAGTCGGAAGGTTCACGCTTATGGCGTGGACCGTTCCGAGTTTGCTGTGCGTAAGGTCACTTGGCGGTAACCATGGGTTTAGCAAAGCTCGGAACGGTCGCACGCCTTTTTTATACCCCGATGAAATGAAATTATTCAAAGGACTGATTGTTTTGTTCACCCTCACCTCTGTCATCGCCTGCAGAAACGGGAACGGCAACACAAGCGCGTTCTTGAACGAACGAGACTCAATAATCAAAGAAAACAGGATCAAGACACAGCAACTTGACGAACTCAACGGTATCATCTCCATCATCGCCAACGGCCTTGACAGCATTGCCATGCAGGAGAACATGCTTATCAACAACAACGGACGGGAAGGAGTGATGCTCGACCGCAACCAAATTGCCGCCAACCTGAAAAACATGGAGGACATCCTGGCTCGCCAACGATTGAAGATTCAAGAGCTTCAAGATTCGTTGGCAAGGCAAAAGACCACGCAAGGCATCGAGCGTCTGCAAAAAATTATCGGATTCCTCAACCAGCAGCTTGCAGCGAAAGACAAGGTGATCAAATCGTTGCGCGCAGACCTCAACGATTCAAAGAAAAGCATCACGCAGCTCCGCGCATCGATTTCCGACATGCAATCACGTGTGGACAACGCCGAGCGTAAGACTCAGGCGCTGACAAACGCTGTAAAAACGCAAAACGACATCATCAACGAGTGCTACGTGAAAATCGGCACAAAGAAGCAACTTGCCGCCGCCGGACTGCTGAAAGGCGGATTCTTGAAAAAGAAAAAGGTCAATTATCAAGATGTGGAAAAGAGCAAGTTCAACGCTGTTGACATCCGAAGATTCCGTGAAGTGACGTTGAAGTCAAGCAACCCTAAGATTTTGACACCGCAGCCGAGCAACCGTTCATACCATTTTGAAGACAATGGCGACGGCACCTGCACGCTTGTCATCACCAATCCTACGCAGTTCTGGAGCGTAAGCAATTTCCTTATTATACAACTTTAAAAACCCGACAAACAATGCTTAAAAAACTTTTTCTTTCAGCAGTGCTATGCACAGCTTCTATGGTAGCTATGGCGCAAAGCCAAATCATCACCCACGTGGTTCAGCGAGGAGAGACCCTCGAAAGCATCGCCAAATACTACAACATCAGCGTTGCCGACCTCAACAATGCAAACCCCAATGCCGACGGGATTATCTATGTTGGAATGAAACTGGCTGTGCCGGTTATGGCAGCAGCCACGACTACTACTTCAACTGTCGCATCGGAAATGGCAACAAATCTTTCCGAAACCTCAAACATCAACCAAGAAACAGAAACGCAAAGAACCGTTTCAACATCTCAAACCTCCACTTACACTTCCGAATCATCTGACTACAAATACACTGATAGTTCTGCTGACAACAATCTGGGATTTCAATTCGCAAGGTCAAAGGCTTCATACCTATTTCCTACTCAGTTTGAGAAATCCGAACGAAATCATTATAGAGCACGTTATAATATTCTTTTCGATATTGAATGTGAGTATGTTTTTAAACACAATATCTATATCGGTTTCGGATTGGGATATATGGGACAAGGCAGTGTCAGTTCAGACAGGATTGACGGGAACTATTCACAGTTTCAATCAAGTTTCAATTATATAACACTCCCTACTTGTTTTGGTTATAGAATACCATTAACCAAACATATAAATTTTGACATATACACTGGTCCTGTATTCGCTTATACTGTTAGTGGGTACTACAAGACTAAAACTAGTACATATTCCGATTGGGACAAAACGAAACTAAGCGATATGAAAAACGTCAATCGTTTCTCTGCTTTTTGGAATGTTGGCGCACGCATAAACATTTATAATATTGAGATAGGTGCCGAATATTGGCATTCATTATCAAAAGCAATCGAAGGCAATCAAAAAGGTGGTATTGCAATATGTTTCGGTCTTCATGTTTAGTTTTATAGGAACTAAACACTCTTGCTGAATTATGAAACATTTTAATCCTTTTTGCAATAACCAATTATTATACAAGTCGCATTATGAACCATTTGACAACGATATTACTGTCCGGCGGCATCCTGCTGACCGGAATCGCAGCAGCGGCACAGGACATGATAATCTTCCGCGACGGACGCGTGAAGTCTGTGAAAATCATACAGACCAACAACGACAAGACGCTCTTCCGAGAGTCTGCCGACAAACATGCCGAGGAGGAATATGTTGAAAACACGAAAGTGTTTATGCTGAAGTTCAAGACGCGCGGCAATGTGGTGTTCAACAACAAGGGCGAGCGCATTCTCGCCACGTCCGAGCCGTTGAAGATACCCAAAGACGCCGTTGTGGTGTACTACAAGGACGGGCGCGAAGTGCCTGCCTACAATCTGACAATGGATGCAAACAACGTTTCTTTCAGACAAAGCAAAAAGGAGCCTACAGCACCGATTGTTTCCAAAAGGTCGGAAGTGTTTATGGTGCGCTATCCCGACGGCACGCGCGACATCCTGACCAATCTCGCCGTCGATGAAGAGCGAGAGCGGGAGGAGGAAGAAGCTCGGCTGACTGCCCTGCGCGAGGCTGCCGTGGCTGATTCCATCCAGCGCGTGAATGCAACTGAAGAGGCAGCCTCTTCCACGACGCCACGGAAAGCCACTATCGTAACAAAAAAGGGGGTGCGGATGAAAGTGTGGATCTGCAGCGACTCCCAATCGATGGTGTCCTACAAGAAAACGAACGACGGCAAAGCCGCCATTTTCAAAATGAGCAAATCCAAAATTAAAGAAATAATTTACTAAACAACATTTTATGAAAAAGCTGAACAAACCGACAACTATGCTGGTGGCATTTGCCATCGCTGCCGCTATGACTGGATGCAGCAAGGACGACGAGCCAACTAAAGACACTGGCAGTGGCATTTATCTAATCGACGGGCATAAGTTTGTTGACCTCGGATTGCCAAGCGGACTTCTTTGGGCTGACAGAAATGTCGGAGCGTCCGTAACCTCTGCCTATGGCGACTATTTCGCTTGGGGTGAGACGAATCCTAAAACGGAATATTCGAGATACACATATAAATATGGTAGCAATTACAAAAACTACACTAAATACAATTCAAAAGACGGCAAAACAACCCTCGACGCTGCTGACGATGCCGCAACCGCCAATTGGGGCAGCAGGTGCAGAATGCCTACATTTCAAGATTGTGCGGAATTAACGCATAAATGCAAATGGACTTGGCAAAGCAGCTACTTTCTCTCCGCTGGTTATTTAGTGACAGGTCCCAACGGCAAGTCTATATTTCTTCCAGCTGCAGGTTATTACGCGGACTCATATTTCGATAGAGACGAAGAGATGACTCACGGTAGTTATTTATTAAAAGATCGGGTAAGTACCGTTAATTATTTTGCGAATACTATAAGTTTCAGGCCAAATGACCCCAATCCTGGTGGCGCTGGATTACTTCTGCGGTATACGGGAGCACCGGTTCGTCCCGTTGCTGAAAGGATAGACAGTGATGAAGAATTTAACGGAAACAGCAACGACAATTCCGGTGGCAGCAACAGCGGAGGCTCAAGCGGAGGTAGTTCAGGTGGCTCGACATCGTATGAGAAACCAGATATTGCTCTTGAGGACTACACGACCTATCCGACCAAAATCAAGGTAAATTACCGAATTTATAACCAAGACAAGGCGAAAGTGACGTCGGCGAAAGTGTACTACGGCACAAGTTCGCCGTCGAAATCCATATCAACAACTGTTGCCGGCACACTAATTACCACCTACATCTCAGGGCTAAAAAAGGGCACAACCTACTATGTGAAGTGTATAGCCACAGGCAAAGGAGGCTCCACCACATCCGAAACAACACGAATTATAACTGACTTTTAAACGAATTATGAAACATTTATCAAGCATTTTATTGCTTGCATTCGTCTGCACGATGTTTGCAAGCTGCGACGACGAGCCAGACCCGGCAGAGAGGGAACACGACTCCAACCTGATCGGTGAATGAAAAGTAAAGCACAAAATATCCAAGAAGATCTCCTAATCGCCAGCATCTCAAAAAGCAAGTTGATACTCTCTTCTGAAGACAAAAACGATAAAGCAACTGAATTCACAAGAATGGAGTAGTAACATCTTTTTCAAAAACAAAGCGTCCTGGAGAGGCTTCACCTTTCAAATTCAAATTTGGGAGTCAGCAGCACCATGCATTCCCTTTAACGCCTCTCCCAGACGCTTCGCATATCAATAATAACAAGTTGATATACAACATAAAATATTATTTCCCATATATCATTTATAATCAAACCTAAAATTATGAAAATAAAATTTATAACAACAATACTGTTGCTGTGTATGCCGATATTGACGTTTGCAGCCAGTTGGGCAGACAATGGCTCCTATGATGTTTCGTGGTACAAGAAATCACAGACGGAATTTCAAATCTCCACAGCGAAGGAGTTGGCTGGAATGGCCTATCTCGTAAACAACAATTACACATCGTTTGAAGGCAAGACGGTCAAACTCGCCGCAGATATAAACTTGGGCGAGAAGTATTGGGAACCCATAGGAATGGGCAACACCACATTTGAAGGCACATTTGACGGTGACGGACACCGAATTTACAATGTGCATATCAATGAGGGCGACCGTCTCTACAGAAGTGGGTTCTGGGTGTCGGTAGTCAATGCAACATTAAAAAACTTCAAATTGTTGGGCACCGTTTCAATCGACGGCGACACCACCATAGGCCTCGTTGCCGGAAGAGCGGCTAAGTCAACAATAAGTGATATTTATGTCGACGGCATCATTAAATTTAAAAACGAAAGTGTCTCCACAAATACAGGCTTCAAGTATTGGTATCAGATTGGTGGATGCGTAGGCGAGGCGGCGAACTGCAAATTCTTGAATATAAGGAATTATTCAGTCATAGAGTTTGTGTTCGGCAAGTCGAACGGCGACAATTGCTATGGCAATGTGAACCTGTATGCCGGCGGCATCGTAGGCAGTGGAGATGGCAACACATACAACAGATGCCAGACCGAAAATGCGTGTGTGATAGGCATTAATGGATATGTCACAAACTCATCGTATTCTCAAGTCGGCAGCGGAGGCATATATTATGGCGGCATAGCCGGACATGACACCAGCAGTTCCACTACTTTCACAACTTGTTATGCCAGGGTTCGTAATTTCGAAGGGCATCATTATAACGGCACTTTTGACGGCGTAAGTTTCTACTATGGCGGCATTGTGGGCGGTGCAGACACTGGGCTCAAAGTGCATCCTCTGAACAATTGCGTAGCAATAACGTCTAACTACACTATAACGGGACATCCTTATACGTGGGCAGCATCTTATTATCATACAAGTTCATGCTTTGCTGGAATAACATGTAGAAAACCAGTGAATACAAAAATATGTTACTCCAACAACAATGTGAGGAAAAACATAGAAAAGGTGAGAACAAATGATGTGGGAGAATGTGGAAGCACTTCGTTTTCCTCAAATGAAATGCTGACAAAAGAGTTTGTGGACGAACTGAATTTCTACACACAACTGGAATATGACAAAGACATATGGACTCTTGAAAACGGAAATCTTGAATTTCTGCCGGAAGACCAAGGCAATGGCTCGGTAGATGAAATAAACGTGGACGCGCCCAATGAGATTGTGGCAATATACGACTTGAACGGAAACAGACTGAATGAGATTCAAAATGGTGTTAACATTGTCGTTTATAAAGGCGGATGTGTTAGAAAGATAGTGAAAATATAATCAGATAAATCACAACAGTTGCGCCCGACACGGATTCAGGGCATATCATTATGAAAATAAAAATCAATAACGTCAAGGCGAGACTGCGGATGCTCGTTGTCGCAGCCATTATGCTCATGGTCGGACAGACGGCATCGGCCTATGTTACGTTGTCGCCCGAGCAGTACACTGTCGGTGTTGGCGAGACCAAATACTTGTCTGTTCCGTCATCATCGAGAGGGTATATAGGCAAAGCCGTGTGGGCATGCTCCAACCCAGCCATCAGCTTTCTTCAGAAAGACAACAGCGGAGCGCAAATCAAAGTAACGCGCAGTTTCTCGGGAGTGGCAATAGTGGAGTTGGTGTGCGTGGAAACCTACACTGACATCAATGGTCGTACGCAAGCCATTACCTACTCCAAAGAATTCCGCATAAGTTGTGCGTCATCAGGCTCCGGCTCGCTCACATCAATCAGTTTCAACGACGTGGAGGTGGAAATAGGAACGGTCGTTGAAGTGACTCCAACATTGAGACCTTACAATGCTACGGTGGTTTATCATAGATACTCCAGGACGTCTGGCGACAGCGCACAATTATGGATTGAATGGAGCAGCAGCAAAGTAACGGTAAGAGGAATAAGACCTGGAACAAGCAAATTTGAGATTGAAACTACCAACGGCAAGACTGCTACTTTGGAAGTGACCGTGCCACGCCCGAGAGGAGTTGCATTCGTAAAGGACGGAAATGGTGACAACATCTATGACACCAACCTTCAGAATGCCGTGTCAACAATGGAGAATTTAGTAAACGAAACGCTTCAACGCAAAAAATAGCAACTATGAGAAAGAATTTCATACAATATCTGCTTTTCGCTTTTATCGTGGCCTTCACGACGGCTTGTTCTGACAACGGCGACGACATTGTCGCACCTGGCAACGGCTCATTTATGCCTATAACCGATTGGACCGCCACCGACAGCAGCATAAAAGCATCGCAAAGCGAGGATTTCCAACTCACTTATTCATCAAGCAGCCTGTATGTTTATGAATATACGGGAAACGAGAATGTCACGATGTCGTATACGTTTGGCAACGGCGGCACTTTGGCGGCGTCGTGTGTGACAATTGAAAAATCAGGCGACGCAGGCAAGAAATTGGCAAAACTCCTAAAAGGATTCAACAAAATAGGCACAAGAGGAAATGCTGAAGTGTACTCAAACACCAAAAGCGGAACAGCGGCAATGCTCTCATCTGCTTATGGCAGCGACGGACGGATGTATGCCACATTGAGCTTTGCGCCCTACACTCCGTCGAAAGTGGATGATGCCGACGACAACCTCGATTATGTAGACCTCGGACTGAGCGTGAAATGGGCTAAATGCAATCTCGGAGCGTCTGCGCCAGAGATGGCTGGTGACTATTATTCATGGTCGGAGGTGAAAACGAAGTCAAGTTATTGGCAGTCAAACTATGCCTATTGCGACGACCCTGTCTATCAAAATGTATATTTCTATTCCAATCCATTGTCCAACATATCTTGCGAAAGGAGATACGACGCCGCAACCGCCACACTTGGAGCCGGGTGGCGAATGCCCACACGCAATGAGGCTATAGAATTGATTTACAATTGCAATTGGGAACAAACAAACGTGAATGACATTAGAGGATACAAGGTGACAGGACCAAACGGCAGGAGCATATTTATCCCGGAAACAGGGCTCAAAAAACAAAACAAAAAACGAGAAGAAGCCTGCTGCTTTGGACTTCGCAGACAATGAGCAAAACTGATGAATGTGCCTATACAATCAGTATGAACTATGTAAAAAAAGAGCCGGAACTTGGTGTAGAGTGGAAAGCATGGGGCATAAACATAAGGCCGGTAAAGTATTGACTATTGACAATCCGCATTCCGGCTGGATGCCTTGGCTCAAAAAATTTCAAAAAAAATGGATTGGCGACGTCAACATGCCAAAATGATGCGTTCCAAAGCATTCAATGAAATTTTTCCGACCAAATGTTTTGGCATTTAAGAAATTGTGATTACCTTTGCGGTCGCTAATTGAATATTAACTTTTTAAACAAATTTAGAATGCATTTAAATTCTGAAGAAAAAAAGGAGATCTTCGAGAAGTACGGTAAGTCGAATACTGATACTGGGTCTGCAGAGTCTCAGATTGCATTATTTTCTATCCGTATTGCTCATTTGACTCAGCACTTGAAGTCAAATCACAAAGATCATAGTACTACTCGCGCTCTGAAGATGCTCGTTGGTAAGCGTCGCCGTCTGTTGGATTATCTGATCCGCACAGACATCAACCGCTACCGTGCAATCATCGCTAAAGAGGAGCTCGGAATCAGAAAGTAATTGTCTGCACAGCAGCAATTATGCAAGAGATTAAGGCTGTCCGCAATCGGGCAGCCTTTTTTGACGCCAATTTTTGCACGAAACATTGCTGTCAATTCACGGATTTTGAGTATTTTCGCAGTTAATATTCAACTATTAAGAAAGCTATTATGATCGACAAGGTTACAGTTAAGATTATAAACAAATCCAACAACGATTTGCCACAATATTCCACTCCAAGCGCCGCCGGCATGGACTTGCGGGCAAACCTCAGCGAGGCTGTCACATTAAGCCCGCTGGAACGGAAACTTATCCCCACAGGCATATTCATCGAGCTGCCGGAAGGCTATGAGTGCCAGATACGTCCACGCAGCGGGCTGGCTCTGAAACACGGCATCTCCGTGCTCAACTCTCCCGGCACAATCGACGCCGACTATCGTGGCGAAATAGGCGTGATTCTTGCCAACCTGTCAAACGAACCGTTTGTTGTCAACCCGGGCGAGCGCATCTGCCAAATGGTTGTGGCCCGGCATTCCACCGTTGTCTGGCAAACTGCCGACTCCCTCTCCGACAGCGAACGCGGCGCCGGTGGCTTCGGACACACTGGCGTGAAATAGACTATTTTTAAACATACAAAATGAAAAAAGCAACACGAAATATTCTTCTTGCAGTCTGCTTTGCGGCGGTGATACTGCCGATGCTTGCAGGAAAGCCGTCGGCCGCCGACATGCGGAAGGCGGAATATGCGTTTATGGAGGCCATATCGAAAAAAGAGGCCGGCGACATCGACGCCGCATACGCTTTGCTGCGCCACGCCGTGACTCTCGACCCCGACAACCCGACAATAAACTACTACGTCGGATTCACTATGCTGAATCTCGACCGGGCAACAGACGAGGAAGTAGACTCCGCAACGGCTATGATGAGAATCAACACGATTGAACGCCCCGGCGACTACTACGAAAACTACATATACGCCATTCTCAACGCTTCGCTCAGCAACCATGCCGAAGCGACACGCGTGTTGGAGAACCTGGCAAAAAGATATCCGGCAAAGACCGAGCTGTTCCCTATGCTCGCAAAAAGTTATGCGGCACAAGGCAACTTCGACAAAGCCATCGCCACTATCGACAGCCTGGAGAAGACTGAGGGACGGACGGTGACCACCACTTCGATGAAGGTGAACTATCTTTTCAACACCGGCGACACGGCGGCAATCATAAACAACGGCAAACTGCTGCTCCACGACGCGCCCAACAGCGCTGTGCCAAACGCTCTGATGGGCAATATCTTCGCGCAGCTGAACATGCCCGACAGCGCATTCGCCTACTACGACCGGGCTCTGATCATCGAACCCGACTATGGATATGCCAACCTCCAGAAAGCATATCTATACAACAGTCTCGGCGACTCGACAAACTATGAGAAAGAAATTTCCGCAACCCTGCTCAACAAAAACATAGATGTCGACACGAAGGTGGACATTCTAACCGACTACATCCGCGACTGCATCCAGCAGGGCGACTCATCGGCAAGAGTGGACAACATGTTTCGCACTATTTTGAACCAGCATCCGCACGAAGCGCAAATCAGACACCTGTTCAGCGACTATCTGTCGTTCAAAAAGGACTATAAGAATGCCGCCGAGCAACTGTCGTATGTGCTCGACATCGACCCGTCGGACCCAAAGAACTGGGAACGGCTCATCTGGCTCGAAATCTTCAACAACAATTACGACAAGGCAATCGAGTCGGGCAAAAAAGCCGTTGAATACGCGCCCGACGAGCTGTCGCTATACCAGGCGCTCGGTTTCGCATATTTCAAAAAGGAGGACTACTCCAACGCAATCGCCACCTACGACACTCTGCTTGTTCGCAACAAGGACATACAGATGGTCGACGAGGCCGACATCCACACTTCTCTCGGCGACATATACCAGCAGATTGGCGACACGGCAAACGCCATAAAAAACTATGAGGCGGCGATAAACATAAACCCAAGCAATGCGCTGACCCTTAATAATTTCGCATATTTTCTATGCACGCATAAGAAAGACCGCATCGACGACGCAGCCAGAATGGCGGAAATGGCGTTGGCGGCCGACCCCGACAACGGCTCGTATCTCGACACCTACGCTTTGGTGCTGTTTCTGAAGCACGACTATAAAAAAGCGTTGGAATTCATTGAGAAAGCCGCCGAGCATCGCGATTCCGACACTGGCAACGCCGAACTTTGGGAGCACTATGGCGACATCCTGTTTATGCTCGGAAAACCGGCGGAGGCTGTGGAGAAATGGAAAGACGCTCTGAAAGACAACCCCGGGTCGAAACTTCTGAAAAAGAAAATTGAAAACAAAACTTACTTCTATGAATAAATCATCAATCATTATAGCGCTGCTTGCCGCAATCTTGGCGATGTCAACATCATGCCGGTCGGCTCAGAAAGCAATGGTGTCGGAAACACGCTCCGGCGAAATCGCGGAATCCGTAGAGGCGGATTGGAGCAATTCCGCCTTCAATCCTCTAACAGTCGCTGCCGCCGCGCCTGAATGGACCGACTTCTCCGCATCGGGCAACATCACGGTTTCCACAACAGGCAGCCTCAGCAGCGCAATCCAGATAAAAATGGTGCGCGGACGCTCCATTTCAATCTCAATCCGTCCGCTGCTCGGAATCGAGATGGGGAAACTGTTTGTCGACAAGGATTCTGTCACGCTGGTCGACAAATACCACAACATCTACGTGCGCGAGTCTGTAAGCCAGTTGCTCGGCAACGGCATCGGACTCTACGCCCTGCAGAATCTGCTGCTGTCGCGCCCGTTCGACCTTACCGACGGCGCAATAAGCGCTTCCAACGCATACCATTTCTCAGCCACCGCGCCCGACAATGAGCGACGCTGGCAGATGCGCCCGGCAAAGGCAAACCAGCTGTTCGGATATTTCTTCGACATGATTGAAAACAACGTGAGCCGGTTCAACGTGACGCTCAACAACGGGCAGCAGTATGCAATGGACTTTTCCGCCTTCAAGCCCGTCGACGGTAAGGTTATCGCAACCAGCATCTCCGCCCATATAGAAATCGGCGGGACAAAGGTGGGAATGGACTTAAAATACACCAAATCCATCCGCTGGAACAGCGGTGTGACCGACTACATCAGAATCCCCGACGGCGCGCGGCGCTACTCTCTGGCTCAATTATTGAAATCCCTCTAAAATATAAATACGAAAAAAATGATGAAACGATTCCTTTGCATCGCAATCTCCGCCGCTGTCCTGCTTGGCGTTGTGGCTCAACAGCCGGCAATGACCGACATCAAAAAGCAGAAAAAGGAGGCGCAACAGGACATCAAAAAGACTTCCCAAAAGATAAAGGAAAATAAAAACGAGACGGCGAAAACGCTTGCCGACCTCAACCGCATAACGTCTGAAATCGATGCCAGCAACAAAAAAAATTCCGACCTCAATCTGCAGATTGCTGACATCAACGTGCGGATCCACGGTGTAAATCAGGAAATCGAGATGCTTGACTCCACTGTCGGCAGACTGCAGTCAAACTATCTGCGTGCAGTAAAGAAAATCCGCATGCATAGGGTTTCAGGGAATAAAATGATGTTTCTGCTTTCTTCCGAATCGTTCCATCAGGCATACCGGCGCATGCGCTACCTCCGCGAGTTTTCAAGATGGAGAGAGGCGCAGACCCGACAAATCAAAGCGGCAAGGCGTAAATTGGAACAGCAGAAACACCAGCTTGTGGCTCTGCAGAATGAACGAAGCAAAACCATCAACACGATAAACTCCACCAAACTTTCGCTCGAGGGAAAACGCGCTGAGCAAAATCGCATCGTGAAGCAACTCAGAGAGGAGAAAGGCGACCTGATGCAGATTCTGCAGGAACAGCAGCGCAAGCTCAACCAACTCGACCAGCAACTCAACCGACTCATAGAGGCGGAGCAGAGGGCTGCGGCGGAACGGGCGAGAGCCGAAGCGGAAAAACGCAGAAAGGCGGAAGAAGAGAAGGCGCGCAAAGCCGAGGAAGCCCGCAAAGCCGAGGAGGCGCGGCTGAAGAAAGAGCGAGAGGAGCGAGAGGCGGAGCTGCGGCGCAACAAGGAGCAGCAACGCCGTGAGGCTGAAAAGAAAAAGAAGGAAGAGCTGAAACGCAAGCAGAAGGAGCTCGAGAAAGAGCAGGAACGTCTGCGCAAGGAGCAGGAACGCATCGACAAGGAGCGTGAAGAGGCGCGCAAACGCGAGGAGCAACGACGCTCACAGCCTGCCGAGTCTGACGAAGACATCCGCATGGACGGCAATTTCGAAAGCAACAAGGGCAAGTTGCCTGTTCCTGTGACGGGCAGCTACCGCATCGTAAAGCAGTTCGGACGCCACAAGCACCCTGTGCTTGAATATGTCACCATCGACTCTCCGGGCATCGAAATCGAAGCGGCGGCAAGTGCGGCGGCAAGATCTGTTTTTGCCGGAACGGTTACCAACATCTACAAGGTTGACAACGAATACAACTATGTTGTGCTTGTCAAGCACGGTTCATACACAACCGTATACGCCGGTCTGAAAACGCTCAACGTGAAGAAAGGCGACTCCGTGAAGGCGGGACAGTCGCTGGGTTCTTTGTTCCCCGATGTCAACGACACGTCGCACGCCGTGCTGCACTTCCAAGTGCGCAAAGGCACAACAAAACTCGACCCTCAAGCTTGGATAAAATAATGCTATGATTGAAATCCGACGATATTCAAACACCGACAAACCCATCTGGGATGATTTCGTGAAACGGTCGAAAAACGCCACGTTTCTGCACCTGCGCGACTATATGGACTACCACGCGGACCGCTTTGACGATTTCTCGCTGATGGCTTTCAACCATCACGGAAAATTGACGGCGGTGCTGCCTGCCAACATCGTCGGCTCGACGCTGTATTCCCACCAGGGGCTGACCTACGGCGGTTGGCTCACTCCCGTAAAGCATTTCACGGCAGTAACGATGCTTGAGGTGTGGGACGCGATGATGTCGTTTCTCAAAGAGAACGGCATCAGGACGCTTGTCTACAAAGCCATCCCCTACATCTACCACCGCTACCCTGCCGACGAGGATCTGTATGCCCTCTTCCGATATGGAGCACAGGTTGCGGAGTGCAACATGTCGACGGCAATCATAGCCTCCGACCCAAATTCGGCATTCGACCGCCGCGTGCGCCGCACGCTGCGCCATGCCGAGGAAGAGGGTGTCGTCGTCAAGGCGAGCTACGACTACGCTACGTTCTGGAAGATTCTGTCGGACAATCTCAGCAACAAATATCAAGCCGCCCCGGTGCATACGCTCGACGAGATCGAGCTGCTCCACAGCCGTTTCCCCGACAACATACGCCTACATATGGCCTACATCGGCGAGGAGGCCGTGGCAGGCGCGGTGATGTTTGTCGACGGCAATGTGGCTCACGCCCAATATTCGTCGGCCAACGAGCGCGGAAGCGCCACGGGAGCGCTCTGCAGCCTCTTCAACCAGCTCATCAGAGTGGACTACGCCGACCATCGCTACTACGACTTCGGCACGTCGAACGAGCAGCACGGTCTGTTTCTCAACACCAACTTGATTGAGATGAAGACCGGGCACGGCGGACGCGGAATCGCCCATCAAATCTACAAAGTGGACATAAAGTGAGCGACAACCGCGTAAACATATCCAGCACCATTCTCCGCGCCATAAAGATGTTTGGGGGCGTGCAGGTAGTCAGCAACATCTGTTCGGTGGTGCTCAACAAACTTGTTGCCGTGTGGATTGGTCCGGCGGGAATGGGGCTGTTCAGCATCTTCAACTCCGCCATCGATATGCTGCGCTCTGGCACGTCGCTCGGCCTGCGCACAAGTGCCGTGCGCGACATCGCAATGGCTCACGGTTCGGGCGACACCAAGGCTCTTAACCGCATTGTCGCCGTCGTGAGGCGGTGGGCGTGGTTCATCAGCATCTTCGGTGCAGTCACGACTATGGCGCTCGCATCGGCTTTGAGCCTATGGTCGTTCGGCTCTACCGATCATCTATGGGACTTCGTGCTGCTGGCATGCGTGCTGCTTTTCAACGGCTTTGCCAACAGTGAGCTTGCAATCCTGCAAGGCCTTGAGAAACTGAAGCGGCTTGCAAACGCCTCGCTGCTCGGCACGGTCATGGGGCTTGTCCTGTCCATTCCGTTGTTCTACTGGCTGCGGATCGACAGCATCCTCATCTCGTTGATTGTCTACCACGCCTCGCTGCTCGTCGCGGCTTTAATCTACCGCCACAAGGGCTCTGCGAAAGTGACGGTTTCCAACAAGGAGGCTCTGCGCGAAGGCTCGGCATTCGTAAAACTCGGTCTGCTGATGACGCTCAGCGAGTTTATCACCATGCTGTTCAACTACATCTTCTCGGCTTATCTCAACCGCGTTGCCGGCACGGAGATTGTAGGATTCTATCAAGCGGGTTATTCGCTTGTGGGACGCTATTTCGGATTGATTTTCACTGCAATCGGAATGGAGTACTACCCGCGCATCACGCGCGTTTGCCACAGCCGTCTGCGCACTCGCGTATTTGCCTCGCAGGAGGTCAACATCATGATGCTGTGCCTGCTGCCAATCATCTCCATTTTCCTGATTGCAAGGGAACTGATTGTGTCGATTCTCTACAGCGGGGAGTTTCGTGCCATCATCCCCTACATCTCGTTTGCAATCGTGGGCACTGTGATGAGAGCATATTCCTGGTTTCTTGCCATCGTTATCGTGGCGAGGGGCGACGGCAAAATCTACATTGTCACCGAGACGCTGTCGGTGCTCACTGGTTTTGCGCTCAACGTGGCGTGCTATCACCTGTGGGGACTTGCCGGACTCGGTGTGGCATTCTGCCTGTGGTATGCGGCATATTGTCTGATTGTCGGTGCCGTTTATTTCCGCAGCTACGGCTACTCGCTGTCGCGCCAGTCTTCGCTGTTATCGCTCTTCACCCTGGCTTTCTGCGCGGCAATCGTATTCCTTCTTAACGAAGGATGGCTGTGGGCAGCAATCGCCGCCACAGCCATCATATCCTTGTTTGCCGGCATCCGTCTGCGCCGGCTTGTCAGCCATCGTTAATTCTGCGTGAACGTGAAGTTCTGGTCGCTCGACCGCACGATGTCTTCCTGCGTATCCTGGTCATAAATGAGAATATGGAACGCCAGGTCGTATTTTCCTTTCGCCATGTGCAGCTCATCGTAAGGCATAAACAGGCGGAAGTCGCTGAAGCGCGTGCTGTCGTAGTTAGGCGTGAACGAATCCGGACAGCAAACCTGACCGCCCGTTGTGCCGTAATCGTTGTTGTAGTCCTTCAGGAAGTCGCCTCCTTCATATTTGAAATAAGCGACGCATTTTCCTTCACGTCCCTTCATTCCGTCAACTGTAAACTTCACGTGGATAAGCATTCCCTTCTTGCCGTTCTGCCATTGGTCATAGTCGACCCACACATTCTCCACATTGCCTGAGAAGCGGCTGGCGCTGGCGTCCTGGGTGATGTCGATGCGCACTTCCTGCGAGCCCGACGTGATTTTCATATAGTCCGAACGGCTGCTGCTTGAGTTGTTTGCCTCGCAACGCAACGTGAACGATGTGCTTGTGCGGTTTTCCACCGAGCACCACGAAGGAATGCCCCAAGTGTCCCACGACGACACTCCGCTCACGGTGAATCGCTCTGTGCCGCCCGACGAGGAGAAGTTGGTGCTTACCGATGTCTTTCCGTCCACCTTCAGCGTGCCGTCCGAAACGTTGCCGCTGCCGCTGTAGAGCGTAAAGTTCTGCTGATAGATACGGCTGCCGTTGCGCCACACCTCGAATCGGTATTGACCCGTCTGGTCGTAGGCGCCGCCGCCCGAACGGCCCCAACCGCCGATACCGCAATAGTTCTCGCCCGGATCTACAGTCATTTCAAACGAGTTGGTATACCCGCTTGGCGATGTGCTGCCCGACATGAGCGTGCCGTCAGGCTTATAGATTTTGTATTTAAACGCCCAGTCCTGCGAACTTGAATATGTGCTCTTGTAATATATACGCGGCATCAGATAATGCACGTCGGCGGCACAAAGACGCTCGCCATAGGCATTAAGCACATTGTCGTCGATGTCTTCGTTGCGAAACGACACGCTCGTGATTTTAAACGAGTTTGTCCGCGATGTGGTCGACGGTGTTGACTGACGGCGCGACGGCTGCGTGCTGCTACTGCTGCGCTCTTTTATTTTTCTGTTGCAGGCTGCTATACGCGAGTCCAGATTGTTGGTCTTGGGCTTGTCGGGGCACGCTTTGGCTGCGGCAAAACGCTTCTTTGCCTCGGCATAGCGTCCTTGCTTGTACAGCGACTCTGCCTGTTGAAGATTCTTAGTGTAGCACTGTGCAAAGGCTTCGGTTCCCGTTCCGGCCATCAACAACACAGCGACCGCCACTACAAGGCGTAGTCTAAATTGTTTGAATTTTGACATCATAGAAATTTCGTGTTAGTTTTTCTAAAGACAGTATTTCTGTATCATCGCTACAAAGTTAGTGTTTTGCAGGCACTTTTCCAATCCTTATTTGATGATTTTTTACTATCTTCGTACAATAAATTTCACTATTATGAAAAAAATACTGTTTTTAATAATGGCTCTAATCGCTTCTTCTCCTCTCGCCACGGCGAAAGACAAGACTGTCGAACTCTGCATTCTCGAGACTTCCGATGTGCATGGCAGTTTCTTCCCTTACGATTTCATCAACCGCACGCCTTGCAAGGGTAGTCTTGCCAGGCTGTCAACCTACGTGAAACGTGAGCGCGAACGCTTCGGTGACAACCTGCTGCTGCTCGACAACGGCGACATTCTGCAGGGACAGCCTACCGTATACTACTACAATTTCATCGACACGGCTGCAACCCATGTGACGGCGGCGATGATGAACTATCTGCGCTACGATGCGGGAAACATGGGAAACCACGACATGGAGACCGGACATGCGGTCTACGACCGTTGGATTCGCCAATGCAATTTTCCTATTCTCGGCGCAAACATTATCGACACGGCTTCGGGAAAATCGTATCTTCCACCCTACTCGGTTTTCAACCGCGACGGCGTGAAGGTGGCGGTGATAGGACTGCTGACGCCGTCAATCCCGGCATGGCTGCCTGAAAACCTGTGGGCTGGACTCCGATTCGACGACATCGAGGAGTCGGCTCGCAAATGGGTGAAGACGGTGCGCGAAAAGGAGAATCCGGATGTTGTGGTAGCAATCATCCACTCCGGACGCGACCATACCCACACAACGGGCAATTGGGTGGAGAATGCCTCTCAGCTGGTTGCCGAACGCGTGCCGGGTATCGACATCGTGTTGTTTGGACACGACCACCAGTTCTTCTGCGACTCGGTGAAAAACGCCGACGGCAACGAGGTGTGGATGCTTAACCCTGCAAACAAGGCGGAGAAGGTGGCTTCAGCCCACGTGTCGCTGACGCTGCGGAAAGGCAAAGTGGTGAAAAAAGAAATTTCCGGAAGATTGGTCGACATCAGCGCATTGCCTGTCGACGAGGATTTCATGGCGGAATTCAAGCCTCAATACGACACCGTAGACAAGTTCGTCAGCCAGAAAATCGGTTCTATCTCAAAGACAATATCCACTCGCAACGCTTTCTTCGGGCCTTCAGAGTTTATCGACCTGACACACTCGCTGCAACTGGCAATCTCTGGTGCGGAGGTGTCGATGGCGGCGCCATTGTCGTTCGACTCGAGCATAAAAGAAGGCGACATCCTCGTGAGCGATATGTTCAAGCTCTACAAGTATGAGAACATGCTCTACACGATGCGCCTGTCGGGTCGTGAAATCAAAAACTATCTGGAGATGTCCTACGACTTGTGGACAAACCGAATGACAAATGCCGACGACCACTTGCTCCTGCTGAAAGAAGTGCCTGGCAACGGCGATGACGGTGCGCGTGCGCTGTTCCAGAACTTCAGCTACAACTTCGACTCGGCTGCCGGAATTCGCTACACGGTCGACGTGACCAAGCCGCGTGGCGAGAAAATCAACATCCTGTCAATGGCCGACGGAAGTGCGTTCGACATGGACAAGGACTATTCGGTGGCTGTGAATTCTTATCGCGGAAACGGTGGCGGCGGACTCCTGACTGAAGGTGCCGGAATTCCCGTCGACAAACTGAACGACCGTATCATCAAGGCTACCGACAAGGATTTGCGATTCTATCTTATGGAGTACATCAAAAAAACGGGTGCGATATGCCCCACTACGCTCGACCTATGGAAATTCATTCCAGAAGAGTGGACCGTTCCTGCCGCAAAGCGCGACTACAAACTGCTGTTCAAAGACTGACTCATCTCATTATCATAACCAAAGCGTGGCTACAAAAATGCAGCCACGCTTTTTTGCTACATAAGGCACAACCAACCGTCGAAATTATATTCCTTGTTTTATACAACCGCTCTTCGGCGGTAGATTATTATTCCTCGACTGACCCCAGGTAGGCAAGCCAACCTGGGGCTATGATTATACAACCGTCCTTCGGCGGTTGCCTTCGCCTTCTGATTGCCATCACCATCGCCCCCAAAAACCGCCCCACATCGGCATGCGCCAATGGCGCGGTGCATCGCCATCGCAAAAAAACGCCGAAGTGCGATTATATATGTTAGCACGGGGTTGGCTCGCCTACCCCGTGACGCCATGAGCGCACACCGCTACCGCCGAAGTGCGGTTGTATAAAACAAAAAAGAAATGGAACCCAGCATCACGCTGGATTCCATTTCTCAAAAAATCATATAATCCTTATTTTGTCAATTTCAAAACTGTGTTGTCATTGAACTTCAATACGTAGATGCCTTTCGCGAAGTCTGAAGCCTTGATTGTGGCCTTACCTGCAAATGCCTGCTCTGCCACTTTCTGACCTGCTACGTTGTAGACTGCCACTCTGGTTGCCTTCGGGCTCGACACCACGATGTTGCCACCATTGACAAACGCCTTTGTTGCAGACACCGCCAAGTCGCTTACGCCTGCCTCGCTGTGCTGAGCCACATAGAATCGTTTCATCATGCCAAACACTTCAACGTCGAAATATGAGGATCTTACGTCTGTTCCTTCTGGCAATGCATTGACTGTCACTGTCATCTTGGCTGGCTCTGTGCCTGAACCGTTAGCGAATGACACTGTGTACCAGTCGCCTAAGCCTTCACCTGTCGCTGTCGCGAGGTTTTCACCTTTTGAGTTGACCAAGTTGTAGTAAGAATCAAGGTCAAACGTTTTGCTTTCGCCGGCTGGTTTTGCCTCAAACGCGTCTTCGTCGCTGCGCAACCAGCTGTAGGTAGCGTCAAACGATGCATACAGTCCGGCAGCTGCCGAGCCGTCTTCGAATGAAAGGGCTGTTGTATTAATCATCTTGCGTGTGCCTTCTGCATCATTGAAGAATACGTAGACATTGTTTTCCACTTCATTCGGTGCCGAGTCAAACGCATTTACGAAGTCGAATTCCTCGCCTTCTGCAAGGTCGGCTGAGAATTGGATTACAATTGGATAATCGACAAACAACTCTGCCTGTGTCGGAAGTCCATCAATTTCTCTCTCAAAATAGAAGACTGCCTTAGGATAAGACTTATCGTCTGCCTTATAAATCTCCGATGGAGAGCAGTAGCCTTCTGCCATTGCTGTAAACGAGCCGTCATCCTCCACCTTATAAACCGTTGCTTTCAACTGCGATTTGTCGGTCAATTTACCGGCTGTGTAATAAACAACTGCATTTGCCGACGACAATGTGTAAGGTGCTGCCGGTTGCGGGATGAACATTCCCATACCTGTAACCTTCATACCCTCTGTTTTAAGCAACTGGTTCCATGTAGCGTCTGAAGTGGCACCCATACCAAACACACCGTCTCTTGCCAATGAGAACTTCGCTTTTTTACTAACGAGACGGTTTAAGTCGTACATTGCCGCATCAAACGACAGATAATTATTTCCATCCTTAATCATCACAGAGCCACCATATTGCACTGCATCATAAAGTTTGACTGCATCCGAAGTCTTGCTGCCAATCTTGGTCACAAGCGATGGTGCGCCATATTGTCCAAAGCCGTATTCCGGAGCTTCAAGATTCTTCGACGAGGATGTTGTCTCGTTGCCTTCTTCGTCTGGATATGTCCATGTGCAAGATTCATAGGCTGGTGACACATTTGTCCACTCCAAAGAAGTCTTGTAAGGTGCCAACGCCAGATTAAGCACATTGCCGGATCCATCGTTTAGATTGTAACCATCAATAGAAAGGCCAATTGGGAATACTGCGTTTGGTGCAGTAGCCGCTGCCGTTGGGGTGGCTTCACCTACTTTAACGTCATCAAGCATCATTGACTCGCCGTTGATACCATAATAGCGGAATGCTATCTTGATGTTCTTGCCCACATATTTGCTGATATTGACGAGCATTGGGTGATATGGACGTACAAAGCTACTACCGTCGTCCCACAACTCATCCTCTGTATAGCTGCGTGCTTCATCAAGCACATCCCATACTTTTTCCCATGTCTTGCCGTCGTCGGTAGTCACAAGTATCTCAAGAATATTGTTTACCGATGAAAAATCCATCGTACTCTCATTGAAAAGAGTGAAGAATGGACTATAGCAAAGCTGGAATGTCAGGTAGTCACCAGTTTTTGGAGTGATTGCCTTGGTGATAAGCCACTCATCCTGCTGCTCTGCAAAAGTTATAGGATCGGCTGTGAAATCTGCCACCGAAACCTGGACACGCTCCACATAAGTGCCGCTATAAGCGGATGTAAAGCCATCGCCTTTTGTCGCTTCCCACACGAGGCATGTGCCTTTGCCTTCTGGAGCAACGTGTGGCGGGTTGGTTTTCGACTCCTGCGACCAGCCTTCCGGAACCCATCCTCGAGAAGTCTGCCCTTCATACGACTCAAAGCCCTCAAAAAGAGTTGCTTCCTCGTCGGCTTTCATTACCGCCGGCGCGTTGATGCGAGATTTTGATGGGGTAATCTTGTCCGACGCCCTCAAACTGCGGTTAAGCACTTTGTACAAGTGTCCGTCATTACCTTTCACAAGGTTGATGGACGAACCGTCTTTCAACTGCTTGCTTGCAACGACATTCGACTTGTCATTAGCCCGCAAAGTTACTGCTGTTTTATTAAAAAACTGTTGATTCATGCGCTCTGCACGCAAGCCTGCGCTTGACATACGTGTCTCTGTGACTTTCGTTGGATTGGCTGCCATAGCCACGCCTGTCGCCAAGACCACTGCAGAAAAGAGTACCATTTTTCTCATAATATATATGTATTTTATGAATTTCGTTGCAAATCTAATCTATTCACTTTCATTTTGCAAGTATTTTAGCACTTAAATCACTTTCCAACCTCACTTTTAACATTCTGTCTGTTTTTTTACAGACATGAGCAATCCCAACAAGCAGGAAAACCGCCCCACATCGGCATGCGCCAATAGCGCGGTGCATCGCCATCGCCGAATACAAACCGCCGAAGAGCGGTTTCATATGTTAGCACGGGGTTGCTTGCCTACCCCGTGACATTATGAGTGCACATTGCTACCGCTGAAATTATAATCCTTGTTTTATACAACCGCTCTTCGGCGGTAGATTATTATTCCTCGACTGACCCCAGGTAGGCAAGCCAACCTGGGGCTATGATTATACAACCGTCCTTCGGCGGTTGCCTTCGCCTTCTGATTGCCATCACCATCGCCCCCAAAAACCGCCCCACATCGGCATGCGCCAATGGCGCGGTGCATCGCCATCGCAAAAAAACCGCCGAAGAGCGGTTATATATGTTAACACGGGGTTGGCTTGCCTACCCCGTGACGTCATGAGCGCACACCGCTACCGCCGAAGTGCGGTTGTATAAACGCCCTCTCCCATGGCTCTGCAAAAACAAGCGAAGCCCGGCATCACTGCCGGGCTTCAATATTGCTCCGCCATCACTGGCAGAACAGTGCTACTTAAGGAGCCTATTATTTGGCTACCTTAACTACTGTGTTATCGTTGAATTTAACAACATAAACGCCTTTTGCAAGATCGGCGGCTGGAACTGTTGCCTTGCCTGCGAATGCAGCCTCCGCAACTTTCTGACCTGCAAGGTTGTAAACTGCTACCGATGTTGCATTGTCGCTCTCAACAACGAAGTTGCCGTCTACAACCGACACCTTGGAGTTGGTTGCCTCTACGCCAGCCACTGATGCATTGCCCTGAGTTGCAACAAACACCTCACGGCCACCAATCACAGTTGTGAAGCTAACATCGGCACGACGACCAGAAACGCCCTCTGGAAGAGGATCTGCCTTAAAGTTGAACACTGTGCCTTTTGTTGCATCATAAGACACTGAAATCTCCAACCAGTCAGGGATCTCGTTCTCCACTGCATAATAATCTACAGGTTTTGTTGCATAGTCGTTAAACATAATCAAATTGGTCTCTACTGCAACATCCAAAGAGCCACCATTGTCAGCAAAGTGGTTTGAATTTTTGTCAAAGTCCAGATTGCCCATCAAAGCGTCGACAAACAACACCGGAGCGGAATAAGTATCTTCGAACAGTGCCGAGAATGGAGCCATTTTGTCTCCAAGCAAGAAGTAGCCCACTTCCGCCGGATAAGATGCTGGAATCTCGCCTTTGTCATCAACATAAGGCCAGTTAAAACACATAGACTCAAACGAGATGTCGCTGTTGCCCTTAAAGTTTGTAAAGGCATAGAACAGAGCTGTCTCCGGATAGATAGCCACCTCGCTCAAACCGCCCAACTCGTCTTCCTCGAAGAATTTGAATGTAACACCATAGAGGTCAGTAGCACCAGGTATAAGTTTCACATCATCAGCGCCAGCCTTGCCGACAGCCAATTTATCGCCAAGTGTTCCGTCATCGTTAACTTTATACACATTGAGTGTCAACTCTGCACCATTTTTAAGGCTTACACCTTTCATAATCATACGGGCTGACTCTACATAGTAAGGAACGGCAGGCTCGTCAAACAAGATTCCGAAGCCATCAACACCCTCCACCAAGCAGTTGCTGCCGAAAGCAAATCTTCCATCTGTCATCTTTGGTGCCCAGTTGCCGCCGAAATGCTGCACTGACAACGAAGAAGGAACGCCTACTGAGTTAACCAAACCGGATATATTCCCATTCGATTTAGAAATGCCATAAGGCTGCCATGTCTGCCCATCAGCCACCTTAAGGATAGGTGCTGAAGAGTAAGTCATCGGATAGCTTACAGTCAAGTTCTTGTCGGTTGAAGTGTATGTCTCACCACCGGCATTCGACTTGTCGCCGACACCGTATGTCCACAATGAAGTTGCTTTTCCCGAAGCGTTCAGATAAGACACTTCCGCAAAAGGAGGACAAGCGAACTCCGGCATTACATAGCTTTGATATTCTGCGTCAGCCCCCTCAAAGAAAAGACCCACTTGATAATACCATGGGCATTTCGTTGCAGCTTCGCCCTTCGTAACGATTAGCGACTCTGTAGCAACATCGCTGACATTTTTCAACTTCATAGCAACAGGTGCCGATGTGTGAACTGTCATGTCTACCTTTTGTCTGTTGACATCTGCGCAATTAGATTTTACCTCCTGCAAATAGTTTGGAGGTGCTGCGCTGGCTGCCAAGGCTGTGCCGAGACCCAACGCAAGGAGTAATGTTTTTTTCATATAAATATATAATTAGTAAATTTATGCTGCAAAAATAATCATTTCAAAGAAAATATGGAAGTAATTCCTATCAAATAATCATTTTTTGCGAATAAAAAACAGCATTTTTCCATTTTTGCCATAAACTTGTCATTTTCTGCGGTGGCACCGAAGTAAAACCACCGAAGTTATAATCCTTGTTTTATACAACCGCCATTCGGCGGTAGATTATTATCCCTCGACTGACCCCAGGTAGGCAAGCCAACCTGGGGCTATGATTATACAACCGCCCTTCGGCGGTTGCCTTCGCCTTCTGATCGCTATCGCCACCGCCGAATATAAACCGCCGAAGAGCGGTTATATATGTTAGCACGGGGTTGGCTTGCCTACCCCGTGACATCGACGCATTCGCAACTACCGCCGAAGTGCGGTTGTATAAACACACAGGAGCCAACGCTCTCCAAACTGGATGTCCCCCAAAAACAAAGTTTCCGACTGCGAAACCGCAGCCGGAAACTGTTTAGATTTGGATTTTGACTTTCTTAGTTCAATTTTGCTGTAAACGTGTCGTTGCCGTCAGCTTTATTCACGAACTTCATCTGCGCCGGAGAGAACGGAGTCTCTGCTGTAACGCCGTAGCTTCCAGCCATACCTTTGACAAAATCAAGCAGTCCAGGCACATTCTTGCTGTACGACTGCGCATTGCGGTCACCCGAGCCATCGGCTGTATATGTCAATGTTCCGTCGCTTGCCACTGTAGCGTCGAGATAGAACAATGCCACAGATGCCTTGGTTGTGCCAGCCTGAAGCAATTTGACTACCATACAGATTTTTCCAGTCTTTGAGTCATACTGATAACCGAACTCCACTGTACGCTTCTTGGTTGCAGCGCCTTCAACAGCCGCATCGTAGAGCGTTTTTGTCTTTGCGGTCATTGTCTCTGGGTCAATCATCCAGCTTGCACCTGCCATCTTGAAGAGCTGCTCTACAGTAGGCGCGTTGAGCGTCACTGTGCCGTCAGGCGACGTCATCTTTGTGTTTGTCGCATCGATTGCCAAATCCTGAACGCTGAACTTACCTTTCTCTCCCTCGAATGGAGACGACAAGCGGACAGTGTTGTCAAGATTCACGATGATACCGCGATAGTAAGTGCGGGATGCCGCCTCGATTTCCGACAAGCCTACCGGAGTAAGCGCCATGACTCCCACGCCGAGGCCGTCAACGTCAAACGTCTCATCGCCTGAAGAGAGCGTATAGCCTGAAATCTTGTTGTTGAACAAGCGCGCTGTGTTAGCTTCGATAGCCTTGAAATAGTCAGCCCAGCTGTCGACAGTCTCTGTCGCGCCAGCGGCGTCGGTATATTGTGCACCCATCGGGAAGCGCACGAGGCGCATGTCGATGCCCGATTTCTTACCCATAACGTATATGGTGTCCTTGTCGGCGCTCATGCCCTTCATTTGGAACTCATAGTCGCCGCCGTGACCCACACCGTCGGTTTGTGGAGAAGAGAATTCGTGGAAGATTTCATTGTATGTGTCGAAAGTCAACACAACCGACATATCCTGTACGAAATCGTAAGTCGATGATTCCTCTTTATATACACCACCGGTCGACACGCTGTTGTTGCCGGCGATTGTCACCTTGCCGCTTTTGTCAAACTTCATCACAAACGGATAGCCTTGCTCGGTTTCCGATGCGAAATATTGAAGCACCCAGCCGTTCTCTGAGCCAGAGAGCACCTCGCGGTAGTCGCTTGTCAACTTGTTCAAGCGCTGCGCCGGAGACTGGTCAAAGATATCTTCCTCGGTCTTGAAGCACGAGTTAAGACCAAACAGGCAGGAAACGCTTAATAATATAGCAATTGTTTTTTTCATAATTCTTTGCATTGTTTTTATTGGTTACACCTGTTTTTTTCCTTATTTTCCAGGAACTGGAATGTCGTAAACCTGCTTTCTCAACTCTTTCAACAAGTCGATGCTGTAAGCGTTCTGGCGAGTCTGAACCTCATTGCGGAGCTTGTCGAGGTCGGTTCCCCATGAGTCACGGAGCCAGTTGCGGGCAATTTCCACCTTTTGTTTCAAAATTGCCAATCCGTCTACGCCGTCGTCCTTGCCCTGATAGTTGGATGCAGCCAATTTCTCAAGAGCCGCCCATTCAGCATCAGTCATTGTGATATAGTTTGAGATGGTCTCTGCAAAGTCCTCACGTGGCTGGCTGCTTGCATAAGGTGTGGTGAAGCCGAGCGAAGCAACTTCAGCTGCATTGCGGTCCTGCCATCCAAGAGCGTCATAGTGACCGTTTGACAACTGGTCGAATTCCTTTGGATAGGTCTTGGTCTGGTGAAGCACGTGGGCGAACTCGTGGTGCATTGTGTGGAAATAACGGTCGTTGAGATCCTTGATGCTGTTCAAGTTCATCGCATTAAGTTTGTAGAGAGAAATCTTGATTCCGCTCTCTGCCAAACCGAGCACCTCGGTGTGGTTGCCGGGGTTGACTGCCGACGAACCGATGAAGTGAAGAATGCGGGGTCCGTATTTCTTCAAGAAGTCCTTGTCAGGAACAACGCTGTAGTACACGTCGAACCAATAGTACTTGCAAAGCACTGCCAAATCGACAGAGTTCTCATACTTGGCTGGAACCAAGTTGTAGCTCTTGTCGGTCATCACGTCCTTCATGCGGTAAGTCAACGCGCAGTTGTAAGGCACGCGGAGGCTGTCGTCGCAGAACTTGTCGAGCTGATAAGTCGGCGATGTAGGGTCAAGCTGACCTTCGCTGTCGTCGAAGATGCTGTTCGGATCGAGATCATCGTCGGAGCATGCCGCAAACGTCACACCCATTCCGAGAGCAACAGCTGCTATATAAATATATTTTTTGAAATTCATGATTGTCTGATAATTTAATTGATTATGTTTATCTTACAATTGACAAGTTAAGATTTGCCTTCGTCATTGCCGACTCAGTTGTGCCCTTTACCGCACGCGGTGTCGGGGTCAGACCCGCCTGGATTGCCTCGGTTGGAATCTGGAAGGCGCGACGGTCGTCGTCAAGCTTCAACACTTCTGTGCGTGTACGGCCAATCTGGTGGGTAATCTCGATGCCGAAACGCTTGATGTCGAACCAACGGGTTCCTGTAAACACTTGGTCGATGCGACGGAAGTGAAGTGCACACCAGAGATAAGGCAACTTGTTGTCGTCAAGCGTATACGACGTGTTGCCCGGTGCCGGTTCGCACACTTGCTCGATATTGAGATCCTGAAGGATGTAAGCTCGTGGATCCTGGCCATTGCTTGTAGCATTTTCCTTGTTGTACCAGTTTTTGATGACTTTAGAAGTCAGCTGCGTCAACGGGTGTGAGGCATCTGTGTCGTGCGACTGTGCCCAAATGTTCAAGTCGCTGACTGCTTCATCGATCTTACCCATGAAGATGCGAGCCTCGGCACGTGTCAACAATGTCTCCTCGCCGGTAAACTCTGCGCGGATACGCTTAGGATAACCAATGCCGGCTACCTTGTCGGTATACTCAAACAACATATACATCCATGACGGCCACATGCCATACTCCTGCTTGCTATTCACATAAAGGTGCTGAGCCATTGTAGGCAGGAAGTTGGTGTCCCAGCATGGTCCATAACCATAAAGGGTGGAGGTTGCCGCGCCGCGGTTGCATGCATAGCGTGCACCGGCAGCGTAGTAGTTGTTACACATTGAGATAAATGCGATTGAATTGGTCGGGATCAACAAGAAGTTGGACGACGACGACGATGAGTAGAATGTAGTGGCGTCGGAGTTCAACGAGGTGAACGATGTTGACCAATAATCCTTACGCATCTTTTCAGCTGGACTCGCACCGAGAGCGGCTGTTGCATACTGCTCTGCCTTCACATAGTCACGCTTGAAAAGATAGAAGCGCGCTGCGAATGCGTTGGCTGCCGTTGTGTTGAAGTGGTAGCGGAGCACTGAATAGTACTGGTCGCTTACGTATTTCAAACCTTCAATAAGGTCTGCCTCAATCTTGTCATAAACCTGAGCTACGGTACCGCGCTCGTAAGCAACCTGCACCTTGTCTTCAGGCTCTGTCGAGTAAGGAATACCCTGGTCTGTTGCGCTGGTTTTGCCATACTGCTTTGAGAACAAGTTGACAAGAATGAAGTGATGGTAAGCGCGGACGAGCAATGCCTCACCATAGGCGGCATTCAAACGGTCGGCGTCCTCGCCTGTTGTAAACTTGCCGGCAGCCTTGAACTCCTCTACTTTCTTCAACGCGTGGTTGGCTACGGCGATTGCATGATAGCATCCCTGCCATACAGCTGTCGGAGAATCCTGCTTGCTCGACATGTTGGCGTCTTCCCATGCGAAGAACTGGTCGAGAATAGGGTCATTTGAGCCTGTAGCTTCATAAGTCACACCATTCGCATCTGGAGCGTGGTTGTCGACTATGTTGTCCGAACTCAACTCGCACATTGTTGCGTAGTCGAAATTCACATATCCGTCTACGAGCATCAACTGCAATTGCTTCGGATTCTGCGGATCGATACGGTTGTCGGGCAGATGATCAAGAAAATCGCTGCACGATGTGAGTGATACCAATCCAGCAACACCTATATATAATAATTTTTGCAATTTCATAATTCTGTTGTCTATTAATTTGTTTTACAATCCTACAAGCTGAAACGAAGAGTGAATGTGAACTGCTTCGGGTTAGGAGTTGCCACACCACCTGTGTTGAAGAATTCCGGATCCTGACCGTTCAACTTCTTGTCAGCGTAAAGCAGACAGAGGTTGGTGGCCTGCACCTTAACCGATGCCGATGAGAAACGAATCTTCTTCAAGAACGATTCCGGAAGGTCGTAAGTCAACGAGATTTCCTTCAGACGGACGAATCCGCCGTCGGCGATACGCTCTGTTGAATAGTTGTAAGCATTGTATGCTCGCGACAATTGTGAGTCAGCGACATACTGACGGTAAGTTGCGATTGCAGGGATGGTTGTGTACATCTCATCGCCCGGAGTCACCCAACGGTTCTTAAACTCGCGTGGCAATGCCTGCATGTCGTCGTAGCTGTATTTGAACACCGGATCCAAACGGATCTTGTTGCCGAACGAGTAAGTCAAGAACACGTTCAAACGGAAGTTTTTCCAACTTACGGTGTTGCCGAATCCACCGGTGATGGTCGGGTCGGTAGGACCTTCATATACAAGGTGGGTTGCGTCGAAGCTCTGGAAGTTCACGTCGGACGTAACCACTTCCCCATTCTCGTTGATTACTTGAGGAATACCCTGCTCGTTCAAACCAGCAAACTGATAAGAGAACAGTGAGCGCACTGGATAACCCTGCAATGCGTAACCTGCGCCATTGACAAGGTAGATGTTGCTCGAACGCGACTGGAGATCGGTAATCTCACTCTTGGTCTTAGAGAATGTCAAGTCGGTCGACCATTTCCAATCCTTCAATTCTGGGCTAAGGTTGCTGGTTGAAATTGTAACCTCAGCACCATGCGACTTCATCGATGCTACGTTGGCATATTTCATCGACTCACCACCGACACCCGGAGTATAAGTCAAACCAATAAGGTCGAAGTTGTTACGGAAATAGATATCAGCGCTGGCGTTGATACGGTTGTTCAAGAAGCCGAGGTCGACACCGAAGTTGAACTCGTGTTTCTTCTCGTAAGTCAGCTCTGAGTTTCCAAGTGTCGAAAGCTCAAGCATAAGCTCTTGGTCGGATGCCGACGGACGCCATGCCGTTCCTGATGTATAAATAGGTGTGGCGTTGGAGATGCTTGACGGTCCGCTGTCGGCTGTAAGTGAGTATGACACACGGGCTGTTGCGTGTGAAAGCACTTTTGGGTCAACTTTCTCTCTGAAGAAGCCTTCCTCGTGTGCGTTCCATGCACCTGACACGTTCCACGTTGGCAACCAGCGTGAGTTGCGCGACATACCCAACTTGTTGGTTCCCTCATAACGGATTGTTCCGTTGAGCACGTAGCGTGCTTTGTATGAATATGTTGCGTTGGCAAACGCTGCAAAGCTGCGGCGGTATGAAGGAGAGATTGCATAGTAAGTGTGACCTTCCTCAATCTGCTGCTTGAAGAGCTTGTAGTCGAGCGAAGGAACACCGCCGTTGTCATAGACAAAGCCCCAGCCTTCCCAGCCGATTGTCTTACGGTCGGTTGAACTTACTTCCAAACCACCCATCACATTGAAAATGTGGGTGTTGTTCCATGTCTTGTTGTATGTTGCCGTTCCACGGAAGTCATACTGCGACACGGTGTAGGTGTCGTTGTAATAAATACCTCCTTGTGGCATTACCGACACTGGCAATGCGTTTGGATCGTCAGGGTCTGTGTAAAGGAACGAGTTGGAATCGCGGATTGTAGCGTCCTCCGGATCGATACCTGCGCGGTAAGCATTGGCTTGGTTCGAGTTGTCCTTCACATAGTGCTGCTGAACGCTGCTCTGGTAGCGATATGCTCCCAAAGCGTTGATATCAAGTCCTTTGATTGGCGTCCAGTTCAATTCTGCCTGGAATTTCAAGTCAGTCACATTGATATCGATATAGTTGTTGTCAAGCTCGTTGAAGATATTGAAACTTGTATAGTTGCGAGTGTAGTACTCTGTTGGATCCAATGCGCGCGATGCGTTGATTGCGTAGCTGTACGGGTTGATATCAAAATCGCGGTTCACTGTTCCGTTTACGGCGTCGGTAGAAGAGCTCAATGTTCCAGGAGCTTTCTGCTGACGGTATGAGTCTGATGTCAAAACACTGAATTTCAATGTCGGAGAAATCTGATAAGATGCATTGGCATTGAATGTGTAACGGCGAACGTTGCTCGACAATGTCCATCCCGGATCGTTCATCACTGACAATGATGTGTAGAAGTTACCCTTGTCTGTACCGCCGGCGATGCTGAACGAGTGGTTTTGAAGCACTGCGTTGCTGAACAACAGGTCAAACCAGTCGGTGTTGCGGAACTCTGCCTCACGCAAGTATGCGTTTCTCGCTGCCTGAGTGTTCTCAATTCCGAACTTACCGTTGGCATAAGAGGCAATCAGCTGATACATCTTACCATAAACACCTGATGTCGACGCTTTTGCCAAGTTGGCAAACTCAAGCCATCCTTTCTGCTCCATCTCGCGATAGATGCCCATCTGCTCCTGTGAGTTGCTGATGTTGAACTCTGAATAGTGAGGTTTCAAGCGGGTGGTCAACTCTCCTGTATAGCTTACGCGTGTATGGCCTGCCTTACCTTTCTTTGTCGTTACGACAATCACACCTGCCATGGCGCGGGCTCCATAGATTGAGGTTGCTGAACCGTCCTTAAGAATCTGGAAACTCTCGATATCGTCTGAGTTAAGACCTGCGATTGCAGAAGAAATCAATGTCACGGCGTCGCCCGATGAAAGGTCGTCGGCTGACACCTCTACTGCGTCTTCCATAACAACTCCGTCGACTACCCACAACGGCTTGCTGGCGCCATAGATTGATGTCGCACCACGCACGCGGATTTTTGGAGCTGTACCGAAGGTTCCCGACACGTTCTGCACCGACACACCGGCTGAACGGCCTTCAAGTGAACGAGATACGTCGCTCACACCATCCAGCTTTGCCTTGTCGGCTGAAATCTGAGTCGTTGCTCCGGTAAAGATTCGTTTGTCCACTTTAGACATACCTGTTACAACTACCTCTTTCAATGTCTGCGAATCTGAATCGAGTACGATTGTGAGAGGTTTGGAAGAGGCTTTCACTTCCTTCGCCTTCATACCTACATAGGTAACAACGATGCGAGAATCGTAAGAAGGAAGAGTCAGCGTAAACGCACCGTCTACGTCGGTTGCGACTCCATTAGACGTACGCCCTTTCTCTACCACTGTGGCTCCAATGATAGGGTCGTTCGTCCCGGCTTCTACCACGATGCCTGTCACAGTCACGTCAGCGTATGCCGACAAACTGAGCAATGACATCAAAGCCATCATGACAAATTTCTTTAGTCTCATAAATCTTTTAAACAATTATATAAAACACACAATAAATATTTCTTTTCTGTTCCTTTTCCCGGCAATTACAATCTATTACCGGAGCGAAAGCTTCCTTTGTTAAATCTTCTTAGCGAAATTAAGATAAGACGGCACTATTTGCCCGTTTTTATTATCACTTTTTTCTAATCAAAACGCTAATTTATCTCTTTTTATACTCAAATTATCGCTTTCTGTAGCACTTTGCTAAGTTACAACCGATTTTCCGTCCGTGCAAGTTTTCTTTCACTATTTTTTACTTTCCTAAAGGTTGGAAATGTTTATTAATTTTATGTTATACAACATACTTATATAACACTCTAAAAATCAATTTCCTACATTTAATCGCAGTCTGCTAATGGCGACTGGTATGAGTTTCAGCCACTTATTTCATTTTGGTCAATATGTCGTTTTTTGCCGGCTTCCGCTGCTTGTCAGCACAAAATGCTGAACTAAAAGTTTGCTTTTTAAACTTATTTTTACTGACAAATTTTCAGATTTTTCCTTTTTTATCTTCACATTTGCCACAATTTTCAATCATTATAAAGTGTTAATAGAAAGTGTTAAATTTAACGTTTGCACATTTTTCACTCTATTCCAGACGCGCCTACACATAAATCACACTCTATCAATGCAATAACAATTTAGCACCTCTAATTACAATCTAAAACCTGTTCAGGCGGCATTTGCTTTCGTTTATTTTTCTGAGCAAAAATTTTCTCCTTTTTACAATCCGCCTTTTTTACACTGGCACAGCAACATACTCTATCAAAACCACATTTTTAACTCGTTGAGATTTTCGTAAAAAAGAGAAACGCGGCCAGCAAGCCGAATCACGGCATTCTGGTCGCGTTTTGTCTATATGCGTATTTTACCTACTTCACAACTATCAAGAAATAATTTTTCTTGCCTCGCTGCACAAGCAGATACTTGTCGTTAAGCAAATCTTTTGTTGTCACCTCCTGGTCGAACGCCGCAAGCTTTTCCTTGTTGAGCGAAACACCGCCACCCTGGGTCAACTTGCGCATCTCGCCTTTAGATGCAAAAATCTTGGCATGCTCGGCAAAAAGGTCAACCGCCTTGACTCCGCCGGCAACCACGTCGCGCGACACCTCAAACTGAGGCACACCCTCAAACACCGCGAGGAATGTGTCTTCGTCAAGTTTATGGAGAGCGTCGGCTGTGGCATTGCCGAAGAGGATGTTTGACGCCTCTACCGCCGACTCATAATCTGCCTCGGAGTGAACCATCACTGTCACCTCTTTTGCCAAACGCTTCTGGAGCAGACGCAGATGAGGAGCCTGAAGATGCTCTGCAACCAACGCCTCAACCTCCTCACGGCTGAGGAATGTGAAGATTTTTATGTAGCGCTGGGCATCGTCGTCGCTGACGTTGAGCCAGAACTGATAGAATTTGTAAGGCGATGTGTAGCGCGGGTCAAGCCATACGTTGCCCGACTCTGTCTTACCAAACTTGCCTCCATCGGCTTTCGTGATGAGCGGACACGTGAGGGCGTAAGCATCTCCGCCGTTCGTGCGGCGTATCAACTCGGTTCCTGTGGTGATGTTGCCCCATTGGTCGCTGCCGCCCATTTGGAGTTTGCAGTTCTTTGTCTCGTAAAGGTGCAGGAAGTCATAACCCTGGAGCAGCTGATAAGTAAACTCGGTGAACGACAGTCCGTCGCGGGCCTCGCCGTTCAAACGACGCTTCACGCTGTCTTTCGCCATCATATAGTTCACTGTGATATGCTTGCCCACCTCGCGCGCGAAGTCGAGGAACGAGAATTCCTTCATCCAGTCATAGTTGTTGACCAACTCGGCTGCGTTGGGAGCGTCGCTGTCGAAATCCAAGAATTTAGACAGTTGCTTCTTGATGCAGTCCTGGTTGTGACGAAGCACTTCCTCTGTCAACAGATTGCGCTCTGCCGACTTTCCCGACGGATCGCCGATCATACCTGTTGCTCCACCGATAAGCGCCAACGGCTTGTGGCCGCAACGCTGGAAGTGGCGCAAAATCATTACGCTCACCAAATGTCCGATGTGCAGAGAGTCTGCCGTTGGGTCGATGCCGACATAGGCAGTAGTCATTTCTTTCTGCAATTGCTCTTCTGTGCCCGGCATCATGTCGTGCACCATACCGCGCCATTTTAGTTCTTCAACGAAATTATTCATCGATATATGTTTTTTTATTTGTTTTCTTATTGATTTGCAAAAGTACTACTTTTCAACGGGATTTCCCAATCGGCTACCATTTCTTAAGGTAGTAGGTATAGGTCTTGCCGTCAGGACCCACGTATTCGAGCACCTTGTCGTGGCCTTTGTGCGACACAAGGCGGAAAACCATCTGTTTCTCAACATAAACATGCAACTTATTGTAGTCCGGAAGGCGTGATTGGTCTATTTCCGTATTCATCTCAATCGATATGCAGCCTTTTTTTTCCGAATCTTCCCATCGTCCGTACCATGTTATGCCGCCCTGTGTGCCTACCCCAAACACCGCTCCTTGGAATGCAAAAAACACATTGCCTTTATAGTCTGCGTCATCCTGCCCATCTATAGTCACACGCTCCACCTTCCACAAGCCAAACCAATGTCCGATATGGCCGTTGTTCTGCACGCAGCCCGACATGGCAAGCATCGCCACAAAAGCAAATATTATAGTTAACTTCTTCATTTCCTATCGTTTGAAAATATCAAATAATCCATTATATTTCACACTGAGAAGCACTCCGAAATTGTCACCGCCGGCAAGCTCTCCCTTGTCAAACGCCAACTGTCCGTTAAGCGTCAGCCCTTTCACCTGCTTGAAATGGTATGTTCCCTCAAGCATAAACGACGTGTTGTCGACCACCGACAAACGAGGATTGCCATACGAGCCCCACGATTTACGATAGTTCACGAGCAGACGATATTCAAGCGGTGCGTAAATATTGCCGCTCACACCGAGTTGGAATCCTCTGACTCGGTTGTCATAAATGCGGTTTTCTCCACGTCGGTCATAGATTGTAGACGGGATAAACATTGTGCCTTGCGACATACCGAAATTACTGTAAGGGTTGCAACGGAAATTCTGATAATAACTGTCGCCGCCTGTAACCTGATCGGTGAACTTCGTGTCCTTATGGTCGTGCGGCGCCCAATGCATTGGCCCGCTTTGGTTGGTGAAGTCAACATACTCCAGAACCGCGCCATTGACAATTCCCTTTTTCGCATTCTTATATTCCAAACCCCAGATGCCGTCGAAACCGTTCATCCAACCGATGCCCGACCCGTCTTCAAACGGCTTCTGGAAAAATGCTTTAATCTCGCTCTTGTCCTTCAGCCGATAGCGCGCCACGAAGTCCCATGAGCCAAGCGTGTTGCCATAATGATAGGAAGCATCGCCCGGATTGCTTCCGCCCTCCGACGCAAAAAACGCTCTGACAAAGTCTTTCCACGTTGTGTCATAGCGATCCTCTTTGGCTTTCACTTTTCCCTCACCGCTGTCATAGCTATAGGACGTGGCAGTGCCACCGAATTCCGTCACCATCTGCATGCCGACAGTAACCGAGAACGGCTTCGACGGCTTGGTACGGAAATAGCACCGCTTATAGTTATAATATTCGCCCGTGTTGATAAAGCCATTATAGTAGTTGAAATGGTCTTCAAACCAATCGTCCTGCATGTAGTAGCCATAGGCTATCTCGCCCTGTATCTGCACCCATCCGTTGGTAAACGGAATGTTTTGAAAATCGACAAATCCGGCACGCACCTGCGGAAGCGGACGGGCGTTGTTCGACTGCGTGTAGTCGCCCACTCCGAGACTGTCGTTCATCAATGGCGACGTGCGCTCTTTCATGCCCACCGACAAATACACTCCGCGATACTTCACCTCTCCATAAAGCTGCTGCAACCATATTGCATTGGGATGATGCCCCTGCACTGCCGGTGTATTGACGGCTTGGTCATACTGCGTATATTTCGACTGATAACCTCCCACAAGGTCGGCGCCGAAACCATAGCTGAACCTCTCGCTCAAGTCAAAATCCTTCAGCGCCTTGACGCGAAGCTCAACCGCCTTTGGCTGCGTAAGCGTTCCACCACGGTTGGCCATCATAAAATATGGCGCAAAGTCGCCGCTGCCGGCATTCGCGCTCACAGAGCCTTCAACCTGCAATGGCGCTTCCGCCGATGCCACTCCGATAGCCGAAAACGCTACAAGCGTGGCAATGATTGATTTCTTATTCATTATTTATTGCTTTCTGTTTCGTGAATAGTCTCTCATTCTTCTCACCAGTTCCTGCCGATACTCAATGAATCGGTGATAGAACGTGCGGATATGACGCATTTTCTTGTCCTCATAGATGTCGGATATCGCAAAAAAGATACCCGTTTCCTCAACGTCGCCAAACTCATCATTGATTGCCGTGCCGAGCACAAGCATCTTCGGCGACAGATTCATATAGGAGTTGACAAGCGGCGGGATATTGATGCCATGGCTCCGAATATGGCTGTTGAGAATCTTATAGTCCTCGCGAAATGTCGACCCTGTGAAGATGTGACGCATCTTGTCTTCGTCGATGCGAGCATCGAGAGGATGCAACGGATACACGAGGCGGTCGTTGTCGTGAAAATATTTGTCAAGAAAATACAGGATCATGTTGCGGCATTCGTGAGGATAACTTGGATACATCGTCATCTTGCCGAAAAAATACTTCAGATTCGGATAGACCACCGTAAGCGCGCCGAGTCCGTCCCACAGGTTGTCGAGCGCATAGAGTGCCTTGACGCCTGCCTTGGTCGACTGGTATTCCACCGACACAAACGAGCGCCCAAGCTCAAGCGTGTACGGAAGTTTCTCTTTCAAAAACTCCTGTGAGTAGCCAAACATGTGCGACATCGCTATCCGCGGCACTCCGTTCTTGTCCATCTTCATATTCTCACCAAGAAGGAAACGATAGCCGCCTATGATTTCCTCTGCCTCCGGATTCCACACAATCAGCTGCTGGCACGGCTCCTCCATCGTGTCAAACTCATCGATATCGGCGCTCTTGCCTGTACCGCCCCCCGACGTGCGGAACGCTATCTCGCGCAAACGACCTATCTCCCACATCACGTTGGGAGAGTTATGGGCATCGACAATGTAGATTTCATTGTGCCCTTTATTTGTGCTTCGGAGAAAACGCGCCTCCGTCAGCTCCATCTTCAACAGGCTCTTATGAACCGGAGCTATGATGCTGTCTACTTTCATTTTCTATTGCTCGTCTGCCATATCATACACTTTATCCTTCACGATTTCTGCCCACTCGCCACTGCGGCGGGCGGAGGTGAAGGTGGTCCAGGGGATAGGCTTGCCTACACGTATTTCAAATTTCGACCCTCGATTCTTAACCATCTCGCCGGGCAGAAGAATCAACTCTATGTTGAACTTGATGCCCAACTTCTTGCGGAATTTTGCAAATTTATAAAAAAATCTTGAATTAAGACCGCTAAAATATACAGGAATGACGTCTCGATGCGTTTCCACGCTCTTGGCGACAAACGATTTCTTCCATTCAAGGTCGCGAACGCGACCGTCGTCCCCCTCTCGGGAACACAGTCCGGCTGGGAAAGTGCCTATCTGGAAATCGCCGGCATAGGCTGCGTCGACTGCCCGCATCGACTCGCGCGACTGGCTGCCGTATTTGTTGATTGGCAAAAACACGTTGTCGAGCGGCTTCACTGCCATCAGCACATCGTTGACAAGAAAACGCAGGTGGTCGTCGCCGTAACGCTTCCCGAGAAACGCTATCAGACCGATGCCGTCAAGCCCGCCGAGAGGATGATTGGACACAAATACAAACCTGCCGGAAGCGGGGATATTCTCCTCGCCCATCACGCTAACGCTCACGCCGAGCGTCTGCAACGCGCCTTCCGCGAAAGCGCTGCCTGTCTTGCCTCGGTTTTCACAAAGCACTCGGTTGAGCTCGTCCTGACGAATCAGGCGGGCAAGCCAACGGTAAACGAATCCTGGTATCCAGCGCGATGCCTTTGGCAGCTTGCTGGATATGGCTTCCCGTATGTCGATTTTCACTACTTTGTCTTCCATTATCACCGATTTTCATTACAAAGGTAACTTATGTGGCTTTCATATCCAACTATCAATGGCGTTTCAAGCCTTCTCATAGGAATTTTTCACTATCTTTGCGCTTATGAAATACTTTCTTATCGCTGGCGAAGCATCGGGCGACCTGCATGCCGGACGCCTGATCAAAGCTATTCGCAAAAACGACGACAACGCCTCGTTTGCATTCTTCGGAGGCGACTGCATGGAGCATGCCGCGGGATGCCGTCCCATAACACACTACAAGGAGATGGCTTTTATGGCGTTCTCCGAGGTGCTGCGCCATCTGCCAACAATCCTCGGCAACATGAAACGGGCAAAGAAGGCGATTGCCGAATTTCGCCCCGACGCACTTATTCTCATCGACTACCCGTCGTTCAATCTGAAAATAGCAAAATACGCGTTCAATATCGGAATCCCGGTCTACTACTACATCTCTCCGAAAGTATGGGCATGGAAGGAATGGCGCGTAAAGTCGATAAAGAAATACGTCAAGAAAGTTTTCTCTATACTGCCGTTCGAAACTGAATTTTTCGCACGCCATGACTACCATGTGGACTATGTGGGCAACCCAACAGCCAACGAGATAGCGGAGGCGATGCTGACAATGCCATCAAAAGAGGAATTCTTCCGCGCCAACGGGCTTGACAACGACAGACCGACCGTTGCACTGCTACCGGGGTCGCGGCTTGGAGAAATCCGCAACAACCTTCCGCTAATGGCTGAAGCCGCAAGCCGGTTTCCAAACGTGCAGGCCATTGTGGCAGGCGCGCCTAATGTCGACAGGAGCTTCTACGAGTCGGTGGTTCCAGGAATGAAGATAATCTACGACGCTGCCTATCCGCTGCTCGCCCACTCCCAAGCCGCATTGGTGACATCGGGAACGGCGACTCTTGAGACCGCAGCAATCGGCACACCGCAGGTGGTATGCTACAGGGCAAACGGCTCAAAATTGTCATACAAGCTGTTTGAACACATTCTGAAAGTGAGATTCGTGTCGTTGCCAAACCTTATCGCCGACAAAGAAGTGGTGCCCGAACTGCTGCTCCACCTATGCAACCCCGACAACATCGACGCCCACCTCGCGCCGTTGCTTGCCGACAGCCCTGAACGGAGCGCTATGCTCGATGGCTACAAAACCGTCAGACAGCGCCTCGGCTATAACGACAGCGCCGAAACTGCCGCGCGCCAGCTAATCGCCAACCTGAAATAACTTTTCTCTGAAATATAACAGCCAAGCCGGGCGGCGACATCTGTCACCGCCCGGCTTGGCTGTTGGAGCGGTAGACGAGGCTCGAACTCGCGACCCTCAGCTTGGGAAGCTGATGCTCTACCAACTGAGCTACTACCGCATTTTCTATCGCAAAGGTAGGCACTTTGACGCGAAATGCCAAAGAAAAAGATACGGAATTTGCAGATGTGACGGAAAATTGCGAAATTCGCAGAAAATTTGTATATTAGGATGATTACGCAAGAACAATTAAAAGAGACAGAAGAACGCATGTTGGCGTTGAGGAGGTATCTTTGACGTCGACTCGAAGAAAATAGAAGTCGAAGAAGAGGAACTGCGCACGCACGTGCCCAATTTCTGGGACGACCAGAAGGCGGCGGAGAAGCAGATGCGCAAAGTGAAGGAATTGCACTACTGGATTGACAGCTACGAGGATATAGAAAAGATGGTCAACGAGCTCAAACTGGGGTTTGATTTCGTGAAGGAGGGACTGGTCACTGAGCAGGAACTCGACGAGATGTATCAGAAGACCATCGAACGCTTTGAAGACGTGGAACTGCGCAACATGCTGCGACGCGAGGAGGACAAACTCGGCGCAGTCCTGAAAATAAATTCGGGCGCGGGAGGCACAGAGAGCCAGGACTGGGCACAGATGTTGATGCGCATGTATCTGCGATGGTGCGAGAAACACAGCTACAAGACGTTGATCGTACACCTTGTGGAGGGCGACGAAGCAGGCATCAAGTCGGTCACCATACAGGTGGAGGGCGACTTGGCTTACGGATACCTGAAGAGCGAAAATGGTGTGCACCGGCTGGTGCGCGTGTCGCCTTTCAACGCGCAGGGAAAGCGCATGACGTCGTTTGCTTCGGTGTTTGTCACTCCGCTTGTAGATGATTCAATCGAAGTGAAAATCAATCCCGCCGACATCACTTGGGACACGTTCCGAAGCGGTGGTGCTGGTGGACAGAACGTGAACAAGGTGGAGACGGGCGTGCGGTTGCGCTACAACTACAAGGATCCTGACACCGGGGAGACGCGCGAGATTCTCATCGAGAACACCGAGACGCGCTCGCAACTCGACAACCGAGAGAATGCGATGCGACTTCTGCGGTCGCAACTCTACGACATGGAACTGCAACGCCGAATGGCGGAACAGGCGAAAATCGAAGCCGGAAAGAAGAAAATCGAATGGGGTTCGCAGATACGAAGCTACGTGTTTGACGACCGCCGCGTGAAGGACCATCGCACTGGCTGGCAGACAAGCGACGTGAACGGGGTGATGGACGGCGACATCGACGGATTCATCAAGGCTTATTTAATGGAATTTGCAAGTAACGAATAGCATACTATAATTATGGCAGGCTCAAACTTTATAGACTACGTCAAAATCCTTTGCCGAAGCGGCAAAGGCGGTGCCGGCTCATGCCATTTCCATCGCGCTAAATACGTGCCGAAAGGCGGCCCCGACGGTGGAAACGGCGGACGTGGCGGACATATCATTCTGCGTGGCAACCGCAACCTGTGGACGCTGCTCCACCTGAAATATCAACGGCACATTTTCGCCACCGACGGACAGCCGGGCGGAGAATGCCGCAGCTTTGGAAAGGACGGAGAGGACAAGATTATCGAAGTGCCGTGCGGAACGGCGGTTTACGACGCTGAGAACGGCAAATTCCTCTGCGAGGTGACCGACGACGGGCAGGAAGTGAAGCTGCTCAGAGGCGGACGCGGAGGTCTTGGCAACTGGAATTTCAAATCTGCCACCAACCGCACTCCGCGCTATGCGCAACCTGGCGAACCTGCCATCGAAAAATCGATTATCCTCGAGCTGAAACTTCTTGCCGATGTCGGACTTGTCGGTTTCCCGAATGCGGGCAAATCAACCCTGCTGTCTGCAATATCGGCGGCAAAGCCTAAGATTGCCGACTATCCGTTTACGACTCTCGAGCCAAACCTCGGCATCGTGGGATATCGCGGAGCGCAGTCGTTTGTAATGGCCGACATTCCCGGCATCATTGAGGGTGCAAGCGAGGGCAAAGGTCTCGGACTGCGGTTCCTGCGCCACATCGAGCGCAATGCCGTGCTGCTGTTCATGATTCCTGCCGACGCCGACGATATCTGCCGCGAATATGAGGTACTGCTCAACGAGCTGGAACGCTTCAACCCCGATTTGGCCGACAAGGGACGCGTGCTTGCCATCACAAAATGCGACATGCTCGACGACGAGCTGATTGCAGAGATGCAGCAACACCTTCCGAAAGGCGTGGAAACGGTGTTTATATCATCGGTGGCAGGACTGGGACTGGCGGAGCTGAAAGACGTGTTGTGGCGCACAATCAACGATGAGGACAACCGCATCCCGACGCGCATCACGCACCGCGACCTCGACATCACACACCGCGTGCAGGAGGAAGACAACTTCGTGATTGAGCATGACGGCGGTGACGACACGGAGGAAGAGACTTGGGACGTTGAGTGGCCTGACGAATATTGGGAAGAGGATTTCAAAGATGATTAGCCAACTTCACTTCAATCATAATGTCGGCAGCATCGACGCTTTTTCAACAGAGCGCGGCGCTGCCGACTGCTTTTCGCCCTACTCCGAGTTCAACTGCTGCGGATATACGGGCGACAACCCGGCGCACGTCGATGATTGCCTCAAGCGCCTGCGCACTCTGCTCGGCACAGAGCACATCGTCACGGCGCGGCAAACCCACAGCACCAACGTCGCCGTTATCGACAGCGTTCCGCCGACTCCACCGGCCGATGTCGACGCGCTTGTCACACGACTCCCGAATGTAGCAATAGGCGTGTTCACCGCCGATTGCGTGCCTATATTGCTGTGCGAGCCTAAGAGCGGGCTGATTGCCGCTGTCCACGCCGGTTGGAAGGGCTCCGTGAAAGGGATCGTGGCAAATGCCATAGAAACGATGGTCGATGAAGGCGCCGACAGATGCGGAATAGAGGCTGTGGTGGGGGCATCAATCTGCCAACGCTGCTTTGAGGTGGGCGACGAAGTGGTGGATGAATTTGCCAAACGAGCCTTCTCTCTCAACGACATCGTATGGCGAAACCCAGTCACCGGTAAAGCCCATATAGATCTGGCGGAAGCCAACCGCTGGCTTATGGAAAGCGCCGGCGTCCCAAATGCCAACATCTCGCTGTCGGGGTTATGCACCAAATGCGAGCCTCAACGGTTTTTCTCCGCCAGGACATTGGGCATCAACTCCGGACGGATTCTCTCGGCAATCATTCGCCGGCAATAACGCCGAGCGACTTGCGGTAGGCCTTCGGCGACATTCCGAGCATTCTTTTCACATATTTGCCGAAAAACGACAGATTGGGGAATCCGAGTTCGTTGGATATTTCCTTGCGCTCTTGTCGGGATTATGGAGCAGGAGGCGCACATCGTCGATGATGCATCGGTTGATGACCTCTAATGCCTGCATCACGGCATCTTGATGTCGGCAGGAGGAAACTTGGACGAAAGCGCCATGCCGCGACACTCGAAATCGAGCGACACACTGCTCTTTTCAACAATTATATGTGGCTTGCACACAAACATCTTGCCGGCATCGACACGATAGTCCACCCCGTTGATGTTGAGCGAGCCATGCCCGTTAAGACACACAAGCAACACGAAAAATTTGAGTCTAAACGGCTGCATCTGACTGTACTCTCCTATCTGCGAAAAAAGCGAGATGTCATCTTTATACGACAAGTCTTCAATATTGCCTAATCTCTCCGACGCCATTATCATCCCTTTGCCTATAGCTGAATTTATTTGATGCAAAGTAGCGCATTTTTTCCAATGCTCACGCTATCGGAATGGATCTGGAAGTGTTCTATATTTCCGCCATTCCATTTTATCGGAATTTTAGACCACTATTTCCCCTCCGCGAGCCAGACTCCGAAAATCACAGCGGCAGAACCCACAAGAGCCACCGCAGAGACGTGTTCGCCAAGTATCAGAAATGCTGCAACAAAAGTTGCTACAGCATTGAAATTTATATAGTTGGACGCGCGCACCATTCCCAAATGGCGCACCACGGCATTCCACAGAGTGAAGCAAAGCATCGACGCCACAAGTCCGAGAAACAGAATATTGAAAAACACCGTCGGGACCAGCAACTGTTCTAAACGGAAACTCACTGGGTGGAAAAACGGCACCCACACAGCCATGGAGAGCAGTCCGTAGCCAAACACCTTGCGCGAAATGAACACATTGTCATAACGTTGCGACAGCTTTTTGACAAACAAACTGTAGACAGCCCACGACAGCGCCGCTGAAAACGTAAGAGCGGTGCCACAAGGATTGAACGCTGCGAAGTCACCGCCGTTCCACAAAATAACGACAACGCCTGCCATAGCGACTACAGAGCCGAGAATCACGCGTTCCGGACGCTTTGTGCGTTCCGAACGGAACACCGCCATTCCCACAAGCGTGGCAAGCAGCGGCGTGACACTGATAAGGATTGCCACATTGGTGGCCTGCATCATGCCGAGCGCGGTGTTTTCCGTGATGAAATACACAGAGCCTCCCGTCAGTCCAGCGGCAATCATCCTCATCTCGTCGGCAAACGTGTCGGCAAAAAGCCGACGAGGCGCCATAAACAAAACGCAGATATAAGCAAGTGCGAATCGGTAGATGAATATTTCCGTGGGCGTCAGTCCGTTGCTGATAAGCGTTTTGGTCGACACAAATGTGGTACCCCACACGCACACTATGCACAACGCAAGCAGATGAAACAAATATAATGGTTTCTGTTTAGTCATATATGCTGATATAAATTGTTGTAATAAAAAAATGGCAGCTGCAAATGCAACCGCCATTTTATGCTTGTTGTTCCTGGGTCAACCCAAGGCGCTGATTAATTGTTGCCAGCGTCCAATGGTTGAACATTGATAAACTTGCGGCCGCCTTTACCTTCTGTAAAGTTGACTGTACCGTCTACCAACGCAAACAATGTGTGGTCCTTACCCATGCCAACATTCAAACCCGGATGGTGAACTGTGCCACGTTGACGTTTGATAATGTTGCCTGCTTTAGCAAATTGACCACCGAAGATTTTGACGCCCAATCGTTTGCTTTCCGATTCACGTCCGTTCTTAGAACTACCTACACCTTTTTTATGTGCCATTTCTTTAAACTTTTAGTGGTTATGCAACTACGTCTTTAATCTCTACTTGGGTGAAGCATTGGCGATGACCGTTCAAACGGCGATAGCCTTTGCGACGTTTCTTCTTGAATACAAGAACCTTGTCACCTTTCACGAGGGGACGTTTCACCTCGCAAACAACTTTTGCTCCTTCTACGGTAGGAGCACCAACTTTAACGTCACCGTCGGCATCAATCAAGAGAACCTTGTCGAAATCGATTGAATCGCCTTCTTTTACGTTCTCGCCGAGATAGTGGACATACAAGTACTTGCCGGCTTCTGCCTTGAACTGCTGTCCCTGAATTTCTACAATTGCGTACATTTAAAATAGAAACTTTAACAATTATGTCCGTGAGGCGGACGCGCACCTGCGCTTCTCTTCTCTGAGCCTTTTCGGAATTAGCGCACAAAATTACTCTTTTATTTCGTAACCCGCAAATATTCCGACAATTATTTCTCTACATCCAAAATTTTTCCGTCAATAAACGGGGCCGGCAGAAAAACCTGATTGAAGAAAAATCGTAGTGCCAGACATTCTCATGCCTGGCACCACTGGATTTCTATAAAAATGGGGAATGTTGAGTATTACTTAGTCTGGATTACAAGGAAATTCGATTTTTCCCAGAACTTCTTTGCATCCTTAATCTTTATCACCACTGTTCCGCCAACCGTCTCCATCGAGTATGATCCAGCTGGATGTGATGTCTTCAGCTCCGCCTTCTTGGCGTAAGTCTTCACTTCTGTGAGCTTGCGCTTGTCGGCTTTTGTGAAGTAAGAGCGGTCGAAATCGCCCTCCATGGTCTTTGTCTTGCCCAAGAATTTCTTTTCCAGAATCTTGTGTTCTTTAAGCTCCTTGTTGCTTCCGCAAACATAGTAGCAGATGTTGAGTTCGTCGGTGACCTTGTCGGCACGCTGTGTCTCTGCGTTGCGCTCCTCTGTCACGGTCGACACTTGTGTGTTCAAATCTTCCACATTCTTGTTCAAATCTGAGATTTTCACATTCGCATCTGCCAATGCTGCCTCAAGCTGCTGAATTTTTTGCGACTGCTCATCAATGAGTTGCTTCTGCGACTCTATGGTTTTCTGCAATTTTGCAGAATATCCGTTTGAGCTTTTCAACTTGCTCTCAAGTTCCTCCAGCGCCTGCTTGCGTGCGTCAAGCTCCTGACGGAGTGCGTTGATGTTGGCTATGATTTCCTGACGCTTGTCGGGAGTGTCCTTGAAATCGCCGCTCACAAGGATGTTTTCCATACGGTTCACCTCGAGAAGGTTCTGGCTGATGTCGCCAATAAGGTTCATCAAGCTGTCGCGCTGTCCCTCAACTTTCGAGATGTCGGGTTGCGTAGTGTCGGCAAGAGCGTCTTTTTGCTCTTTGTTGCCGTTGCATGCCACGAGCGCACCTGTAAGCGCAAGGGCGAGAATCATCATCTTCTTCATAGTAGATTCTGTTTTTTTTCGGTTTTAAAATGTGCGTACTTATCTCTTTTGCCGGCGCTTTTTTCTTCTTTCTTGCCCGACACTACTATAACAATCTCTCCTCGCGGTTCGTTCACGGAAAAATGTTCACAGAGTTCAGAAAGGGTGCCTCGGCAGGTCTCTTCGTGCAGTTTTGAGATTTCGCGGCTGACGCTTGCCTCTCGGTCCTGACCAAAGGCTTCTGCCAACTGTGTCAGGGTTTTAACCAAGCGGAGCGGCGATTCGTAGAACACGATTGTGCGAGGCTCTACGCTCAGTTCGGCAAGGCGAGTGGAACGGCCTTTTTTTTGTGGCAAAAATCCCTCAAAGCAGAATTTGTCGCATGGCAGGCCGCTGTCGACAAGCGCGGGAACAAAGGCTGTGGCGCCGGGAAGGCACTCCACTTTGACGCCCACACGACGGCATTCGCGCACAAGCATAAAACCGGGGTCGGAGATGGCCGGAGTGCCGGCATCCGACACAAGGGCTATGCGCTCTCCGCCTTTCAAACGCTGGGCTATGCCTGCCGCCGTCTCATGCTCGTTGAATTTATGATGGCTCTGCATACGCGTCTCGATGCCGAAATGCTTCATCAGCACTCCGCTGGTGCGTGTGTCCTCGGCAAGAATAACGTCTACTTCCTTGAGCACATTCACCGCTCTGACGGTCATATCGTCAAGGTTGCCTACCGGCGTCGGCACCACATAGAGTATGCCGGCTTCCGCTGTGGGTCTCTGTGCCATCGCTATAGAAAATGATTTTTTATTATCGCCATAAATTCTTTCACGTCGTCCGATTCGCGGTCCCATCCAAGATCGCCATAGAAATAATCTTCCGCCTCGTCAAACGAATGCATTGCCTCCACCATATGGAGAGCGTCGGTCATCTCTGCGGCACTGTTGCCGAAAAGTTCGCGGCGGAAACGGAATGTGTCGTTGAGCGAGAACGCTGATTTAAGGTCTTTCGAACGGCTGCGCTGCAGTTTTTCGTCAAGACGCAGAGGCGCGCTGGCGTCAGATGCCTTTTCATTCGCCTCCGGCTCTTCTTCTATATTATCCTCTGCCTCGACGTCTTCAGTTTCATCCGCAACGTTCGGTGTCTCCGCGTCGGGTTCTGCGGTAGGTTCTGCGGTGGGTTCATCGTCAAGCACGAGCTCGACCATAGACTCCTGCTCATTGTCGTATTCGCCGTCGGCAACTTGCTCGGCCGTCACTTCCGCCACGTCTTCCTCCGGCTCTGGTTCCGGCTCTTCGCTTTCAGGCGCGTCCGCCACCGGCTCTTCGCTTCCGGCATCGGCCTCGTCGTTCTCCACCATACAGGCGTCTTTCTGCGTTTCTTCGCCCTCATCGCCTTCTCTTTCGCCAAGCAGCATCTGCAACCTGTAGAGCTTCTCTCCTATTGCCGTAAACACATATTCCGGAGTGTCGGCGCCACGATTGTCGGCGAGGAGCAGAAGTCCCTCGAGTTCGTAAGCCTCGGCAATCATTTTTCTTATGTCGGTTTTCATAATTGAGGAGTATTTTGTCGTTTGTCAATAGTGTCCTGATACGATTCAAACATTCCCACCATCAGCCGTTCTATCGATGATTTCAGTTGTTCGTAGGTGCAGTGGAAATTGTTTGTAAGCAGCACTACGGAGTAGCGCGGACGCTCGGCGGGGTAATAGCCTGCATAGCATCTCACGCCGGTCATGCTGCCCGACTTCAATGCGATGTTTCCCGACAGGCACGTGCCTTTTAGCAGGTTGCGCACCGTTCCGTCAACGCCGCATCGTGGCAGCAATGTCGGGAAAAGGTCGCCGGTCTGCCAGTCGAGCGCGGCCGAGCGCAGCACGCTTGCCAGAAACAGAGGTGTCATCCGGTTTGTGCGGCTCAATCCGCTGCCGTCATAGAGAGTCACCTTGTCCATGTTGATGCCCCATTGTTCTACTATCTTGGTCACTGCCTTCTCGCCATACTCACGCTTCGGATCGCCGTAGATGCTCTCGCCCAATTTGCGCTGCACCGACTCGGCATACATGTTGTCGCTGCGGAAAAGCAACGATTTCAGAATCTCTGGCAGCTCCGGCGACTCGTACGACAGGATTTGCATGGCATCGCTGTCGCTTGCACTCACCTTCTTTCCTTCAACGGGGATGCCCTCGCTCTCGAGTGTCTCTCTCACATCGGCACACAAACCTACGGCTGGATGCGGCATCGTGGTGACCACTTCTATCGGCTCCTGCATGCGGCGCATAGCTCCGCTAAGCGTGATTCGGCTGTTGTTTTTCTTGCGTTGCACGATAGGGCTGAATCTGCCGCGATTCACCACCGTCATCCGGTTGTCTATCTGTATCGAACGCAGGTGCGGCACGGTGTCGACCACAAGGGCGCGGCCGCTCGATGTGTCGATAATCAGCGAGAACAGATTGTCGTTGTAGTTTATCGAATGCACTCCCGCGCCATAGTCTTCCGTCACGTCGGCGTCGAGCCAATCTTTGGGCACGGCGTTGTGCGGCTGTATCTTTTCCTCCGGGCGGATGTTGCCTTTGATAGCTTTTATGCCCCATAGTTTGATGTTTTCAACAGCGGCGGAGACAAAGGTTTCGCGGTCGGGGAAATGCTTGGAGTCAAGCGTCGGGTCAATGCCGCCCTCGATGACAATGTCGCCGTTGAGCGTTCCGTTTTTGTCGATAGTGCCTGTATATTTCAGACGCGTACGGAAATGGAAGTTCTGGGTGAGTTGCTTCAACGCTGCCGACGATGTGACAATTTTCATCACCGACGCCGGTATCATTTGCCGCTCAAGATTGTAGGACGCAACTGGTGTGCCTGTGCGCAAATCCATCACACAGACGCCCACTGTGGCTCCTGTCATGGCACGGCTCGACACAAACTGCCTGATGGCTGAATCCATTTTCACAGAAAGCGAGTCGACGGTGGTGTCGACAACGCTGTCTGACGCCGTCACGGCTTTCATCGGTTGTCTGTCGGCAAATCCGACAGACAGCAGTAAGATTATCAGAATGATATGCTTAATCCGCTTCATTTTTATTTTCTTTTCCCATTATTTTAACATTCAAAGTTAAACATAAATCCCATGAATTGGCGGTGTGTGTAAACATCTTTTACTGAATTAACAATGTTTAACCACGCATCGTTTCTTTTCCATAATGCCTGCGCACCAACAGAAAGACGCCGGCTCCATACGGAGTCGGCGTCTTTCTGCTGTATTCCTATGCGGCGCGATGGCTATTCGAGCACCAAAGTGGCGCGTGCGGGGAACGACATATGCGGCGCGACGGTCACGGCATCGCCGGTAATCACGTCGAGGAAAGTGTCGCCGGGACGCATGATTTCGGCATATCGGCTCATGTCAACATCGGTAAGAGGCTCATCGGTGCCGTTCATCAGCACGATGAAGCGGCGGTCACCGTTGGTGCGCTCATAGACGTAGAGCTGGTTGGACGGCATGAAATGACGCAATGTGCCTGCCGACACGGCTTTGTTGCCTTGGCGCCAATGGAGCAGACGGCTCATGAAGTTGAACGCGTCGCGCTGGAGCGGCGTGCGTCCGTCGGCGGTAAACACCGACACGCTGTCGCCTGGGAATCCGCCTGGCATGTCGAGGCGCACATAGCCGTCGGTCACAGCCTTGCTGCCGTGCATCAGCACTTCTGTGCCATAGTATATCTGCGGAATGCCGCGGGTGGTCAGAAGGAATGCCTGCGCCTGTTTCCAGCGGGCAAGGTCAGACGGCTCCTCTAAGAGGAAACGGTCTGTGTCGTGGTTGTCGTAGAACGTCAGCAACCTGCTGCAGTCGGCATAAAGCATGTCGAGCGCAAGGTGGTTAAACAGGCGGTTGAGTCCGTCGCTTCCTGATTTTGTCTGTTCGCCAAACGCTTGCTGCGCCATCAGGCACAACGGGAAATCCATCACCGTTGGCAATTCTGTATTGACTGGGTTCAACTTGTTGCCGCGTTGCATATACGCAATGCTCGCCTCGTTTTCAAGCCAGCTTTCGCCAACGATGTTGAACCGCGGATACTCGCGTGCCACGGCGCGGTTCCAACGCGCCATAGCCTCCATGTCGGCATACGGATAGGTGTCCATGCGGATGCCGTTGATTCCGGCATACTCAATCCACCAGATGGAGTTTTGGATAAGATATGTCATCAAGTGGGGGTTGCGCTGATTGAGGTCGGGCATACCCGACACAAACCATCCGTCGACGGTGTGCTTGAAGTCGTATTGGCCCACATACGGATCATGCACCGTGTTAAGCCGGAAGTTGGTGAGCAGCAACGAGTCGACGGCGGCGTTTCTCTTGCCTGTCAAATTTGCCTGCTGCACGCTTATGATGCCGTCGGCTGTCGGCTGGGCATTTAGCCAGTCGTGGCTGGGAAGGTCGTAGAGCCACGGATGGTAGAGTCCGCAGTGGTTGAAAATCATGTCCATCACCACCTTGATGCCGCGGCTGTGGCATTCTGAAATCAAGCGGCGGTAGTCGTCGTTGCTTCCGAAGCGCGGATCCACACGGTAATAGTCGGTGGTGGCATAACCGTGATAGCAACCACCGGGCATATCGTTCTCAAGCACAGGAGTGAGCCACACTGCCGTGACGCCCAGCTCCTCAAGATAGTCGAGATGGTCGGAGATGCCCTTCAGCGTGCCGCCGTGGCGCGCGCCCGGGTTCGTCCGGTCTATGCGGTAGTCGAAATTGGTAGACTGATGCTTCACGTCGCCGCCGTCGGCAAAGCGGTCGGGCATCATCAGGTAAAGCACGTCGGAAGAGTCAAAACCCTCGTGACTTGCTCCGTCGCCCTGACGGGCAAGCAGTTCATATTGCTTCTTGATTTTGCGCTTGCCACTGGCAAACGAGATGTCGACAGTGCCAGGTTTGGCATCGCTGCCGATGGTGAGATACAGAAACTGATAATTCGGGCTGTCGAGACGCGCCACGGAGTCAAGTTTCACGCCAGGGCAGTTGACCGACGGCACAGCGTCGCGTATGTCCTCGCCCGTAACCATTATCTGCAGCTGCTGGTTTTCCATCCCTGTCCACCACATCGGTGGGTCCATACGGTCGACAGTTGTTTTTGCGCCGGCCGTCATTGCGCCGGCCAAAAGAAGTCCGGCAACAAGAAAGATTTTTTTCATCATAGGTAATTGAGTTTTTGTTTTTCCGCCATAAATTTACGACTTATTTGCCATGTAAATCACATTTTTGTGCATTTTTATGCCTTATTTGCAACTTTTTGGCTTTACGGTTGCGTCTGTAGCAACCGAGCGAGGTGGTCTACAACTCTGGGAACAGCGAAGGCTCGGCGAGCAGGCGGAAGGTGTGGCGGTGGTAGGGGGTGGCGCCAAAACGCGCAATGGCTTCGCGATGGGCTTTCGTGGGATAACCTTTGTTCACGTTCCAACCGTATTGCGGAAATTCCTCGTGGATGCGTTTCATAAACTCATCGCGGTGGGTCTTTGCAAGAATCGACGCGGCGGCGATGCTCATCATCTTGCCATCGCCTTTCACAATGCATTGGTGCCTGATGCCGTCGTAGGGACGGAAACGGTTGCCGTCGATAAGCAGAAAGTCGGGACGCACCGACAAGCCGTCCACGGCGCGGTGCATGGCGAGAAACGAAGCCTGAAGGATGTTGATGTGGTCAATCTCATCGTTGTCAACGATGCCCACAGCCCAAGCCAGGGCGTCGCGCTCTATTACGGGACGCAGTGCGTCGCGGGCATGCTCGGAAAGCTTCTTTGAGTCGTTGAGAAGGTCGTTGGTGTAGCCGTCGGGCAGAATCACCGCCGCGGCAAACACTGGTCCGGCAAGGCATCCGCGCCCAGCCTCGTCGCATCCTGCCTCGAGGCGTCCCGGTTCAAGATACGGCAACAACATCAGTGGTGGCGTTTGATTATGTAATCGAACAGCGACAGGAATGCCCGCTTGGCTTCGTTGTCGGGATATGGCTCAAGGATGCTGCGTGCCTCGGCGCGCAGACGCTCCATCGTGGCATAGGCATATTCGATTCCGCCCTCTGCCTTGGCAAAATCTATCAGCGTCTCTATCTGTTCGGTGGTAAGCGAGTCGGAGTCGGCAAGACGGCGCATCTCTTCGTGGCGCGGCGACTCGGTGTGCGACAATGCGTAAATCAGCGGCAGCGTCACCTTTCCCTCGCGCAAATCGTTGCCCGTGGGCTTGCCTATAGCATCATCCTTGAAATAGTCGAAGATGTCGTCCTTGATCTGGAACGACAGTCCCAGCAGCTCCACAAACTTCGACAGGTTGGCGATGTCGATGTCGGAGGCACCTACAGAGTATCCACCCACCTTCACACAACTCTGGAACAGCGATGCCGTCTTCTTGTTTATGATGCTGAAATAAGTCTGCTCGTCAATTGAATGGTGCTTGGCAACGTCGATTTGGTCAATCTCGCCGGTCGACAGTTCCTTGCCGAGCTCGGAGATGGTGCTTATCACACGGAAATCGTTGGTGCGGATGGCACAGGCAAGGGCGTTGCTGACAAAGAAATCGCCGACAAGCACGGCGATATGGTTGTCCCACGTGTTGTTGATGGTGTCGTGGCCGCGACGCTGCTTGGTCTCGTCGATAACGTCATCGTGTATCAGAGAGGCATTGTGGAGCAATTCCACCGACGCCGCGCCGCAGAGCACACCGTCCGACACCTCGGCGCCGAAAAACTTGGCGCTGAGCACAACGATTATCGGGCGTATCTGCTTGCCTTTTGTTCCCAAATACTTGTCTACAATCTTATTGAGCAGCGGACTATTGCTTGAGAGCGACTGCTTTATTATCTTCTGCAGCCGCTCCAAATCGGATGATATTAGGTCTCTTATTTCATCAAAATTCGTCATAAAACGATTTTTAAGACACAAAAGTAATCATTTATTCTGCGAAAATTGTAATTTCACGGTGAATTAATGCCGAATCATTGATTTTTTTATATTAATTAGTACTATTCACCTACAATATATGGAACAGAAAAAATTATTTTTGCTCGATGCCTATGCCTTGATTTTCCGGGCATACCACGCGATGAAATACTCTCCTCGATTCACGTCGGGGGGAATGAACACTTCCGCCATCTTCGGCTTTGTAAACACGCTCGAGGAGGTGCTGCGCAAGGAGAACCCAACGCATATCGCCGTGTGTTTCGACCCTGCGGGAAAAACGTTCCGCCACGAGATGTTTGCCGACTACAAGGCTGGACGGGAGGCTACGCCGGAGGATATCAAGGTGGCTGTTCCATACATCAAAGACATTATACGGGCTTACGGAATCCCTGTGGTGGAAAAAGAGGGATATGAGGCCGACGACGTGATTGGCACGCTTGCCACGATGAGCCGCAGCCGCGGATTCTCAACGTTTATCATGTCGCCCGACAAGGATCTCAGTCAACTTGTCGACCCGTCTGTGAAAATCTACCGTCCGGGTTACAAGGGACAGCCGGCGGAGGTGCGCGGCGAGAAGGAGGTGTGCGACGTGTTCGGCATCAACCGTCCGATACAGGTGATCGACATTCTGGCGCTCATGGGCGACAAGGTGGACAACATTGTCGGATGCCCGGGCGTCGGTGAAAAAACGGCGTCGAAGCTGATTCTGGAGTTCGACAGCGTGGAGAATCTTATCGCCAACACCGACAAGCTGAAAGGCGCGCTGAAAACCAAAGTGGAGTCAAACGTGGACAACATTCTGTTCTCAAAAAAACTCGCCACGATATGCACCGAAGTGCCGATTGAATTCGACGAGGAGGCTTACAGCCGCCACCCTGTCGACGAAACCGCCATCCGCGACATCTTCGGCAAATTGGAGTTCCGCTCGTTGCTGTCGCGCGTGCTCGGCGACAAGGCGGAGGCAAAGCCTGCGCCGAAGCCCAAGCCCGCTTTCGGCGAACTTTCGCTCTTCGGCGACGACATGACTGACGCGGCAGCCGCAGAGGCGGAGCCTGCGCCAACCGAGCATACCTGCAAAACGATCATCGCAACCGATGCCAACATCGACGAGCTTGTCGACAAGGCGTTGTCGCAGAAAACAATAGGAATCCACATGGTCTGCACCGCGCCAAACGCCATGGAGGCTGTTCCTGCCGGCATCGCTGTGGCACTGAGCCCCGACGAGGCTTTCTATCTTGAAGCCACCGAGGAGTCGGCTTTCGACATTTTGCGCATCCTTAAATCGGAAACTGTGGAGAAAGTGGGCATAAACCTGAAATTCGATATGGTGGTGGCGCTCAACATCGCTGAGAAATTAGCGGCGCCCTACTATGATGTCGCCATCGCGCACTATCTGCTGCAACCGGAGATGAGCCATTCAATAAACCGGCTGGCGGAGATATATCTGAAAAAAATTCTGCCCGACTATCAGCTGCCCGCCACGGCAAAGGCCAACAAGTTTAACCCGGCGCTCTCGCTTGAAATCGAGGATATAGCCAAGGTGGCTTGCGCACGTGCCGCGGCATGCCTCGAGCTGAAGCCTGTGTTTGACAAGAAACTCGAGGAGGAAAAAATGGCGCATCTGCTCCACGACATCGAGCTGCCGCTCGTCGAGGTGCTCGCCGACATGGAGCACACTGGCGTGCGCATCGACACAGACGCCCTTGCCGCCTACTCCAAAGCCCTGACTCAGCGTCTTGCCGACATCGAGCGGGCATGCATCGACCTTGCGGGAATACAGTTCAACGTGGGTTCGCCGGCACAGGTGGGCGAAGTGCTGTTCGACAAACTGAAAATCGACGAGAAAGCGAAAAAAACTAAAACCGGGCAATACTCCACCACGGAGGAGGTGCTTGAGAAGCTGTCGGGAAGACACCCCATCGTGGGCAAGATCCTGGAGTTCCGAAAGATAAAGAAGCTTCTGTCAACCTACGTCAATGCTCTCCCCGAACTTATAAACCCTCACACGGGAAAAATCCACACCACCTACAATCAGACTGTCACGGCCACTGGACGCCTGTCGTCGACAAACCCGAACCTGCAGAACATCCCTATCAGAAACGACGACGGACGGGAAATCCGCAAAGCGTTCATCCCCGACGACGGGCACTCGTTCTTCTCTGCCGACTATTCGCAGATTGAGCTGCGCATCGTGGCAAACATCAGCAAGGACGAGGCGCTCGTGGAGGCTTTCCTTGCCGGCGAGGACATCCACCGTGCCACTGCCGCCAAAATTTTCCACGAACGCACCGAAGACGTGACCGACGATCAGCGACGGAAAGCAAAAACCGCAAACTTCGGTATGATTTACGGCATTTCGGCATTCGGACTGTCGGAGCGACTGCAAATACCTCGCAGCGAGGCCAAGCAACTGATTGAAGGCTACTTCAAGACATTCCCCGGCGTGCGTCGGTTTATGGACCAAAGTATCGAGATGGCGAAGGAGAAAGGCTTCGTGACAACCCTGTTCGGACGGCGCCGCATGCTTCCCGACATAACATCGCGAAACGCCGTGGTGCGCGGATATGCCGAGCGAAACGCAATCAACGCTCCAATACAGGGAACTGCTGCCGACATCATCAAAATCGCGATGAACCGCATTTACCGTCGGTTTGACCGCGAGGGAATACGGTCGAAGATGCTGCTGCAGGTGCACGATGAGTTGAACTTCGACGTCGTTCCTGGCGAAGAGGATTCTGTGTCCCGCATCGTAAAAGAAGAGATGGAGGCTGCCTTCAGCGGAACTGTACCTCTCGTTGCCGACTGCGGCTCGGGCGCAAACTGGCTTGAAGCGCATTGACAAGCACCGACGCAAACGCGTCTTTAAATAAAAATTTTGCCCTGCAATAAAAAAATATCCGCAAAAACATTGCAATATTCAGAAAAGTGAGTACCTTTGCATTCGATTTTCGGACTCGGGGTGTAGCACAGTTGGTTAGCGCGCCACGTTCGGGACGTGGAGGTCGGAAGTTCGAGTCTTCTCACCCCGACAATCAAAGGTTCAAATGACTAGTCATTTGAACCTTATTTTTTAACGCCATCCGGCCGCATGAGCGCCGCCGGATGGCTGCTACGGAAGAGTGTCATATAGCCGCCAACGTTGACATTGCTTCATGGCGCGAAGTTCGAAACATTCCGTCTCTTCAACAACACCTTTCCCGTTTATAGCCATATCCTTGCGCTTTTTCCAATAAAAACGGGGGACACACCCGAACTCACCATATCATGAGAAGCGTCGGCTTCACTCCGTAAATTGCGTAGGGAGCGTCGGCATAGCCCCTTTCTCAGTGCAGACAAAAGCAGATGTCCGCACTGCCAATGAATGTGCCTCCGACACGCTCTTCCCTTTCAGTACAGAGGATATAAACGCTGCTGTGAAACTGTCGCCAGCCCCTACCGTGTCGGCAACCTCAACCTTGGGCGTAGGCTGAAACGACACGTTGCCTGGAGTGAACACATAGCTGCCGTTTATTCCGCACGTGAGTATCAGCATCTTAAGATTATACTTACCGAGAAGAATCCAGCATTTGTCCTGGAGGTCGATGCCGGGATAGCCGAACATACGGCTTACGGTCACCAACTCCTCATCGTTTATCTTCAAGATGTTGCATCGCTTCATGGAATTGCAAAGGATTTCCTTGTTATAGAACCCTTGACGCAGATTCACATCAAACACTATCAGATTTTCCTCATTACGTGACACGACATCGAGGAAACGGTTGATCGTGTTGCGCGACACGACATTGCGTTGGGCAAGAGAGCCGAAGCAGACTGCCGTTGTCCTTTCGGCAAGCGATTCAAGTCGTTCGGTATAGGGGATGTTATCCCATGCCACGTTTTCCTTGATTTCATACTGAGGCACTCCCGACTGGTCAATCTCAACCTGCACTGTCCCTGTTGGATATGGCACATCGGCTATAAGTTGTTTAAGGCCTTTGGCCGTGAAGTTCTCGATTATCTCCCTGCCGAGATCATCGTCGCCCACTGCGCTGACCACACAGCTCGGAAGTCCGAATTGAGAAACGTGATATGCGAAATTGGCGGGCGCGCCACCTATTTTTTTACCTTCCGGAAGGACGTCCCACAAGGCTTCGCCCATTCCTACTACTAAGTCGTTCATGTTGATTGGTAAGATTTTGTTTATATTTATATTTTCCTAATTTTCAGAGTATAGTAAAGAAGATATGCCACGCCTACCGTCATCACGGCAACCGCTCCGACTTGACCGATCGCGTCGGCAGCATAACCCATCGCAAGTGGAAACACCGTTCCTCCGAAGAGGCCCATGATCATCAGCCCAGAAACTTCATTTTTTTCGCTGGGTGCATAGACAAGGGCTTGTGAAAACACGACCGAAAAGATGTTTGAATTTCCAAATCCAATCAGCCCGATACCTGCATACAGCGGGGTGATGGTGTCGCACACTAACAAGATGCACATTCCTGCCAACATCATCATAACACTTATGGCAAAAAACGTTTTAGGCGATATGGAGCGAAGGATAATAGCTCCGAGAAAACAGCCAATCGTGCGGAAGATGAAATAAATACCGGTGGCGAATCCGGCCTCTTCAAGCGGAAGTCCGAGTCGCTCCATGATTATTTTTGGAGCGCTGGTGTTTGTCCCGACATCTATTCCGACATGGCACATGATGCCTATGAAACAAAGTAGGACGAACGGACGTCCGAGCAGTTTCAGACAGGCTACAATACCTGACGCCTTGTCTGGTTTTTCTTCGTCTATCGGTGTCGCAGCCAAAAGGGAAATCGACAGCAAACTGACAATTGCATATATCACAAACAGGGCTCTCCACCCGAGACCGAATGTAGGAAGCATCGTTGTAGCCCCCCAAGCGGCAATCACGGGCGCAAGAAATGAGGCTATAGCCTTGATGAATTGCCCGAACGTAAGGGTCGACGCAAGTTTTTCGCTGCTTATCAAGTTGGTCACCAATGGATTGAGCGACGTCTGCATAATCGCATTGCCTATGCCAAGCAGCGAAAACGAGGCGAGCATTGCAACGTAGCTGTTTCCAAACACCGGAATAAACAATGATATCGCAGTAACAATCAAGCTTATCAGCACAGTGCTCTTTCTTCCTATCTTATTCATCAGCATGCCAGTGGGCACTGAGAATATCAGAAACCAGAAGAACACAAGCGACGGAAAGAGATTTGCCTGCGAATCGGTCAAATTCAAGTCTTTCTGCACATAGTTGGACGCAGTGCCCACAAGGTCGACAAATCCCATTGCAAAGAAGCAGAGCATCACTGGGACTATCTGAAGCAGAAACGATTTTCTGCCGGTAACAAGAGTTTGATTCATAGTCATTATAGTTTTTTGTTATTGTTTTTTCCTCAACAGCATGCAGCGCAATCAATAGAAAAACTGTCGAAGCCAAGCGCTGCTGTTTTGTTGTCGCAAAACTACTGCCATGCCGAAAAATAGGCTATCAAAAATCGTGCATAGGCCATCAATCATGTTGCATTGCACGATTTTTGATATCTTATGCACTCTTTTTCATCGTTTTATGACTATCTTTGCGAAAAACACTAAGTTTCTGATGCCGATGTTAAGGTTTCTATCATACAGCCTTGCGCTGACAATTATCATAGCTTTGTCCGGATGCACCGAGAGCAAGGTCTACAAAATCGGCGTGTCGCAATGCAGCCAGGATGACTGGCGCAAGAAGATGAATGACGAGATTAATCGTGAAATAATGTTTCACGAGGATGCCGTTGTGGAAATACGCTCTGCCGACGACAGCAACACCAAGCAGATTGAGGATATCCGATATTTTGTGAAAAACGGATTCGACATAATCATTGTTTCCCCAAACGAGGCCGCAGCCCTGACTCCTGTAATAAAAGACGTGTACGAGAATGGCACTCCCGTGCTTATTTTCGACCGAAATATTATCGGCGACTCATACACCGCACGAATCGGCGTTGACGATGAAGGCATTGGTAAATCAGCGGCTCATTATGCCCGTTTGCTAATTGGCAGTGGTGCAAATGCCATTGAGATTTTCGGGAGGAAAGGGTCTACGCCTGCTGAGGGACGCCACAACGGTTTTGTAAAAGAATTTGAATCATCAGGAGGCAAAATATTGGCAAGCGCACCGGGAAATTGGAAAAAAGAGGACGCAATTCCTGTGGTGGATTCGTTGTTGAGCATTTATCCCAATGTCGACCTGATATACGCCCACAACGACCGGATGGCGATAGGTGCTTCGGAGGTGGCTCGCCGTCTTGGTCGTGACGGCATTAAAATAATCGGCATCGATGCGGCTCCCGACATCGGCATCAAGGCGGTTGCCGACAACGTGATCGACGCCACGTTTCTTTACCCTACGGAGGGTCATCGCCTTATCCGCACCGCCCTTGCCATCCTCAAGAACAAACCGTATAAGAAAGAAACCATCATTCCCGCTTCTTCTGCTGTCGACTTGAGCAATGCCGACATTCTCCTTATGCAAAACGAGGCTCTCAAGGAAGAAACTGGGAAAATGAAGCAGCTGAAAGCCCGGATTGACGACTATTGGGCGCAGCATTCATCACAGACTTCGCTTTTCTATGCAAGCATCGCAATCATAATACTGCTCTTCGGTGTCGGATTCCTTTTGCTACGCGCATACTGGCAACGCAGCAGGCATCAGAAGGAACTGATGCTGCAGAACAGGCTTCTCGAAGATGAGCGCGACAAGCAGAAGCTTCTCAACGAGCAGCTTCAAGAGGCCACACAGTCAAAGCTTTTGTTTTTCACCAACGTGTCACACGACCTGCGCACCCCTTTGACTCTCATCTCCGAACCTGTGGCACAGCTTGCCTGCGCCGACAATCTGACCACGCAGCAGCAAACCCTTATGAAGATTGCCGATAAGAATGTAAAGATACTCCAACGTCTTATCAACCAGATTCTCGATTTCCGCAAATATGAAAATGGAAAATTGGATATAAATCTGTCGGAGGTTGACTTCAGCATACTGATCCGCGACTGGATGGAGTCGTTTTATGCAATTGCCAGAAAGCGTGACATAAAACTTTCATTGGAAGGCTCAGTGAAACCTCTGCCTATCGCCATTGACTCAGAAAAGATGGAACGTGTGTTTTTCAACCTTCTCTCCAATGCCTTCAAACACACTCCCGACAACGGATCCATAACCGTGTCTTACGACTGTGACGCCACAAATCTCACATTCAAAGTCGCCGACACCGGAGAAGGCATAAGCCAGTGTGACATTGGCAATATCTTTGACCGATTTTATCAGGTGGACCGCATCCATTCCAATGGTTCCGGCATAGGGCTTTCACTTGCCAAAGCTTTCGTTGAGCTTCACGGAGGCACAATCTCCGCTGAAAGCACGCCAAACAAAGGTTCGGTGTTTACGGTGACTCTACCCATACGGCATGTGTCGCAGACCGCTGTCCCCTCCGTCAAGCGCATTGTCAGCAACGACGCTGTGGCGGAGATTGAAGACGTCGAGACCCATCTGGTTTTCGACACAGACAAGCCGATAGTATTGATTGTCGATGACAACACTGACATTCAAAAACTTGTCGGAGAATTATTGAATGGGGATTACAATATAATCACGGCTTCAAACGGCAAGGAGGGCGTGAAACTTGCCACTAAATATGTGCCTGACCTCATAATCTGTGATGTAATGATGCCGGTTATGGATGGTCTGGAATGTTGCCGGCGGATAAAAAAAGAGCTTTCCACCTCCCACATTCCCGTATTGCTGCTCACAGCCTGCTCCATGGATGAGCAGAGAGCGCAGGGATACGACAGCGGTGCCGACGGATATCTGTCAAAGCCTTTCAACAGTTCGGTGCTGAAAGCGCGGTGCTCAAGTCTGATTGCCAACAGGAAACGCATAAAAGAGCTTTGGCTGTCGTCATCAGTGCCTCACGCGAACAACAACGGACTGGCGAAACCGGCGGAAGACATTGACAATGAGTTTTATAACCGCTTCCTCAATCTATTCCAGACCGAAATGGGCGATGCGGATCTCAGCGTCGACGCGATTGCTTCAAAAATGGGGTTTGAACGCTCTCAGTTTTACCGAAAGATTAAGGCGCTGACAAATTATGCCCCGGTTGAGCTTATGCGCAAATTAAGGATGCAAAGAGGGCGCGTCCTTATAACCTCAACCGACAAAACCATAAGTGAGATAGCATATGAGATAGGATTCTCTTCTCCGGCTTATTTCACGAAGTGCTATCGTGACGCTTATGGCATGACGCCTTCCGAGGCTCGCAACAAGCTGACTGATTAACGGGATCTGCTTTGCGGTTCTCGGATATTCCAATAAAAGCACTACCTTTGCAGAAGAAAAGCGGCTCGATACGCATACGCAAAAGCAGCGGCATGCATCTGCTTTTGCAGCGTTTTTTTTAAACACAAGCACAAGAAACTTTTATGATTACAGTTGATGGACTGACCGTCGAATTTGGCGGCACCACCCTATTCAAGGACATTTCCTTTCAGATAAACGAGAAAGACCGTATAGCCCTTATGGGCAAGAACGGCGCAGGAAAGAGCACTTTGCTGAAGATTATCGCCGGCGTGCGGACAGCCACACGCGGCTCTGTCTCCGCGCCTAAAGATTGCGTAATCGCCTATCTTCCCCAACATTTGATGACCGAGGACGGCCGCACCGTGTTTGAGGAGACATGCCAGGCTTTCGCTCATCTGCACCAAATCCAGGCGGAGATAGACCGCATCAACAACGAGCTCTTGACACGCACCGACTATGACAGCGATGAATACATGCAGCTCATCGAGAATGTGTCAACGCTTTCTGAAAAGTTCTACGCAATCGACATGACTCATTTCGAGGAGGATGTTGAGAAAACGCTTCTCGGTCTGGGCTTCGAGCGCGAGGACTTCAACCGCCCAACCAGCGAGTTTTCGGGCGGCTGGCGCATGCGCATCGAGCTTGCGAAACTGCTGCTCAAGTCGCCCGACGTGCTGCTTCTTGACGAGCCTACAAACCACCTCGACATCGAGTCAATCGGATGGCTTGAGGACTTTATCTGCAACAGTTCAAAAGCCGTGGTGGTGATAAGCCACGACCGCAAGTTTGTCGACGACATAACCACTCGCACCATCGAGGTGACAATGGGACGGATATACGACTACAAGGCAACTTACAGCCAATATCTGGAATTGCGCAAGGAGCGTCGCGAACAGCAGATGAAACAATATGAGGAGCAGCAGAAGATGATTGCCGACACAAAGGAATTCATCGAGCGTTTCAAAGGCACGTATTCCAAGACTCTGCAGGTGCAGAGCCGCGTAAAGATGCTTGAGAAACTCCAACTCATAGAGGTGGACGAGGAAGACACAAGCCGACTCCGGCTGAAGTTTCCTCCGAGTCCGCGCAGCGGTGCCTACCCTGTGCAAATGAGCGATGTGGCAATGTCGTTCGACGGCAAGAATGTTTTCAGCGGTGTCAACCTTACCGTTGAACGCGGCGACAAGATTGCCTTCGTGGGGCGAAACGGCGAAGGAAAGTCGACTCTCGTGAAATGCATTATGGGGCAGCTGCAAAACGAAGGAAAACTCGAACTCGGACACAACGTGCAGATTGGCTACTTCGCACAAAATCAAGCTTCGCTGCTCGACGGCGAGCTAACGGTGTTCCAGACCATCGACGACGTTGCTAAAGGCGATGTGCGCAACAAGATTCGCGACCTTCTCGGCGCATTTATGTTCGGAGGAGAGGAGTCGACAAAGAAAGTGAAGGTGCTGTCCGGTGGCGAACGCACTCGCCTTGCCATACTCAAACTCCTGTTGGAGCCCGTCAACCTGCTTATCCTTGACGAGCCGACCAACCACCTTGACCTCAAGACAAAGGACGTGCTCAAGCAAGCCCTGCTGGACTTCGATGGTACGCTCATCGTGGTGAGTCACGACCGCGACTTCCTCGACGGACTTGTCAGCAAGGTATACGAATTCGGCCACGGCCGCGTACGCGAGCACTTGTGCGGCATTTACGAGTTTCTTGAGTCAAAGAAGATGGAAAGCCTTCAGGAGCTCGAAAGAAACCGCGTGAAGCCGGGAAAGGCTTAACACAAAAACAACTCGTTCTTTTTCCGATCACGGCAGAGCGGCTCAAGGCGGGCTGCCAGCACTTTCAGAGACTCGCCGATGCCCCTCGCTTGCGACGGGCAGACCGACACGCACCGCATACAGCCGATGCAGAGCTGGTTGTTGTTGTCTTTTGGATTGTCGGCAGATATTGCACCTGTCGGGCATTGGCTCGCGCAGACACCGCATTCCGTACAGTCTTGGTTTGCCACAGGAAAAGGTCCGCTGCAGCCTTGCTTGTACGGGCGGTTGCCTGGCAATGCGAGACGGCCGAACGGTTTGCCGCCTTGCACCCTCTCAAGAATGGCTCTGCCAAAGGATGCCAGCTCTCCGGCATCGGCTGCGTCAGGCCTGCCGGCGCCGTACATACGGCAAATGCTGTGCTCTGCGTTGGCGGCAACGGCTGCTACGACGTTGAATCCTTGCGCTGTCGCCACATCCTGCATTTCAACCAAAGCATCCTCGTAGGCTCTGTTGCCGTAAACGGCGACAATCACACAGGTGGCACCGTTTGACTCAACGGCATTCAGCCTTTCCACAGCCAATGCCGGCACGCGCCCGGCATATACCGGCATCGAGACAACCGCCAAGTCGCCGGCTGCTATACTTGGCAAGCACAGCTCTTCTTCTTTTACACAAAGTTCTGTAAGTATACTTTTTGCCTCAATGCCGCTGCACAGCAGTTCGCTGACGCGGCGTGTGCCTCCAGTGGGACTGAACGCAATCTGATGTATGGTCATAATATCTTCGTTTTGTTTTTGTTTTCTATTTCAAGCAACATTCTTTTTGCCTCCAATCCTCCGGCAAAGCCGGTCAGGGAATGGTTGCTGCCCACGACACGATGGCATGGAATAAAAATTGCTATGCCGTTTGCCCCTACGGCTTGCGCCACGGCTCTGACGCCTTCAGGATTGCCAACTCTCAGGGCAATATCTTTGTAGCTCACAGTCTCTCCGTATGGTATGCCGAGCAATGCTTCCCACACTTGCTGTTGGAAATCCGTTCCCACAAGACGCAGCGGGATGCTGAAAGCCTTGCGGCGGCATGCGAAGTAGTCTTCAAGTTGTTTCTTCGCTTGCTCGAGCACGGCGGATGTCTCAACCAGGAATTCCGCATTCAGCCGGCGCGCAAGCCGGCGCTTGTTGCGGCAGGCGCATGGCATCCCGTTCCAGTCGCACAAACACAAAGCCTCTCCCACCGACGCCAAGACCATCTCTCCGCACGGCGAGTCGTAATATTGCACACGTACCGGTTGCCTGCCTCTCATCTTCGCCACATCACCTGCTTATTGCTACATTTTGACTGCAATTCCACATCACTTCTCATACAATTCAATCGGCAACCCGTCAGGATCGCTGAAAAACACAAACCGTTTGCCGGTATATTCATCCGTGCGTATCGGCTCGCAGGCTACGCCTTTTCCCTCAACCTCGCCTACAGCTGCGGCAACATCGTCGACTTCGAAGGCAAGATGGCGCAGACCGGCGGCTTCCGGACGGGAAGGACGCGCTGGAGGATTCGGAAAAGAGAACAGCTCCACAACATACGTTCCGCCGAGCCAGCAGTCTGCCTTCCAGGAGTCGCGCTCCTTACGATAGTGCTCGCTCACAATCTTCAACCCGAGCACGTCTGCATAGAAACGCTTCGACCGCTCATAGTCGGAGCAAATCACTGCCACATGGTGTATTTTGTTCAGTTTCATATTATCAGTAGTTTTAATAACATTTTCCCACACAATGATTCACATATAAAAGAGTCGCCACCACAATCTGCAACAGCAGAATTGCCGGGACACCATACCGAAACTTCCTGTGCCTTGTCTTGTGATGCCACGCCTTCATGCCGAGCCACGCTCCGACGCTTCCGCCCACAACCGCCAGCATCAGCAACGTTGCCTCCGGTATGCGCCATTTGCCGTTTCGTGCCCTATATTTGTCTATACCATACACGATGAATGCAACTGCATTCACAACGGTAAGACAGCATCCGACAAGGCCTTGCGTTATATCCATATCCGAATCCTTTAACGACGGCAAAGTTAACGCAAATCAAACACAATAAAAATAATATCTCCGATTATCCTCTAAAACACCCGAAGAGCGGTTGTAGAAAGATGCTGCGGGAAGGTACGACGGCTTCTCCATGATGATTGCGATTCCGCTGACTCAACTTTCCCGAAATCGCCGATGCAAAATTTCTTGCAAAAATATTTTCCTTGATTTATACAACCGCTCTTCGGCGGTAGATTCGTCTTCCGCTACTGACCCCAGGTAGGCAAGCCAACCTGGGGCTATGATTATACAACCGCCCTTCG
>ENA-ORVC01000160-ORVC01000160.1-human-gut-metagenome-genome-assembly--contig:-NODE-160-length-70209-cov-12.506913_pt1 | contig 70209 bp, 57 predicted proteins | sample MGYA00242092_ERZ509234 | MGnify/ENA primary metagenome ERZ509234 (study PRJEB26280, sample SAMEA2338800) | human gut metagenome | biome: human gut; feature: human-associated habitat; material: faeces... | reverse complement strand
AAAAAGCATTTGCTGTGTCAAAACCACAGATTTTGAACTCTGATCAGGGTTGTCAGTTCACAAGTCAACAATACGTTGACTTTGTAAAAGAAAATGGTATCCGTCAGAGTATGGATGGAAAAAGCCGTTGGGCTGACAACATCATGATTGAGCGTTGGTTCCGCAGCTTCAAGTATGAAGAAGCTTATCTGACACTGTATAACAACATCAAGGAAGCCAGATCTGCTATTGGACGTTATGTCCACACCTACAACTTTGAGAGATGCCATTCTGCCCTTGATTACAAAACACCTGCTGAGTGCTACTACCCGGCAATGCTTCTGCCTTATGTAGCTTAATGCATATATGGATCTGGGGAGTGTTCCACTATCCTCCCCATGTTCCTCGTTACATATCAACCATATCAGTTCATTATAAAAATCTTAGATTTTTGTCTTGACAACTGAGCCACTATATATAATTACAGACAGAAAAAATGAGTTGATTTTAAATTACAGAATCTTTTGTACTACTGAACATTATGATAATGCCTTGATGTGGGCTCATTATGCTGATAAACATACTGGCTTTTGTGTTGGATATAAAAAAGAAGATATCGAAAATATTAGTACGAAATTACACAAGGTAACTTATACATCTCAACCATATAACTTAAAAATGAAGTCCGATGAATCTATATTATTTATTAAGTCAAATGAGTGGGAATACGAAAATGAGTGGAGAGCTATATATAAACTATCGGAAGGAGACATAACACATCTCGACCCTAATGTGGGGAATCCTGATTACAAAAACAAATTACATATTCCCCACATCAACCGAGAAACTCATAAGCCAGAAATGTTAGAATCGGAAATACGCATTATGAAATACTGTCCGCCACAAGTTGTATATCTGGGGCTGCGTGCTGGCTTGGGAGATAAAGACCAGATAACTGATATTTGTCGTAATCTAAATATACCGATTTTCCAAATGAGTCAAGTTCATAATTCATTTTCTTTGATAGCACAACCAATATAGCTATACGTTAACTATTAGAAATTTATCCCCATGGAGCAAAAAGATTTATCTACAGTCTGAGGGCTATGCGATATCCTTCGCATAGCCCTCAGACTGTAAAAAAAGTCCATTTGGATAGTATAGCAGTGCCGCTATAAGAATAAAATATATACCGCTATACTTCTGGCCTACAATATTATAAAATAGAGTAAATAGGAATTTGTTAAGATGATTAATTTAATAGGAATTTTGACTTTAATGGAGGATTATTGAATGGAAAATATCAATAAAGCTTATGAAGAACTCAGGCAGAACGAAAAGAATTTTTATGAAATGCAAGGCTTCTCTGTAGATATAAAAGCACATTTTTACTATGACGAAAGTAATAATTGCAGAAAATTTAGCCTTAAACATAAAGATGGTAAAGGAAAATTTAATGTAGATCCGTTTGAGGACTTTATACTTGCTGGTGTAGTTGATTTAAATGATATGCAAATATCTTTTGAAGAATTGTCCCAAATTCTAGAACTACAAAACAATGCGGTCGAGATTAAGTTTAAAAATCATTTTTCATATGGTACTTTTCTGAAATGTATGAATAGAAGACGTGTGGGAAGTCTATTGAAATGGATAGATAAAAATAATTTGTTTATTCATTATACCCATGTAAACAATTTTTATTATGCAATAGTTGAGATTATCGATTCTACAATGACTATAACAGATATGGATGAAATGGGATTTAATTATTTTTCAGTTAAAAGCACGTTCTATGAAATGCTTCTACAAAATAAAGAATTCGTACAAGAACTGATGTACAAATACGAATTTCCAAATGTAAAGAGAGAAAAAAATGCAGAATTTCTAACAGATATTCTTAGACTATTTCCACGAAGAAATGAACTTACATCGGAGCAAAAATTTATAACTGGTATGTTAAATAAGGCAAAACAGAATGAGGAACTCGTGTTCATAAATGACAATACAGATCTAGTCATGCAGGAAAATTATCAGGAGTTTTATTTTGACCATCCAAGAAAGTATTTAAATTCTAGACATACATTTGACGAAGAAACACAAATAGTATCTGATTCTGAGGATAAAGATTTTTCTTTTTTAGGGATAAAATTAGAAAATGTTGAATATGTAAATTCAAAAAGCAATGTGTTAGTTCAGGTATCAGATGTGATTGCCGGATTACTTGGTAAATTAATGGTTTACATTAACGATTCTGATAGGAACACAATCAGAACTGATGTTGATAATTTGACAGATATACAATTGGAAAATATAAGTCTTTTAGGTAGATTACGTATGAAATCATGTCTATATAATAAGGGATTTCTTATGTCGGTTACGGCTATATCGGTAATAAAGAAGATGGATTTTTTATTTGAATTATGCGAGGCAAAGTATTTAAAAACTATTAGTTGAACGGAAATGAATCAGTTTTAAAAACTATCTTGTTGTTATGCAGAAAATTATAGAATTAATAAAATTAATTAGCACGACAAATTTTAGTATAGCTAATAGTAATAAGGGCATCAGATAGCTTGAATGATCTGGTGCCCCGTATTTTTAATACTATATGTATTAAGAAATTATAGAAACTAATTTTGTCTACAAACACCCATGGGCTTCGTCCGCCAAATATACATGAAAAGCAAGTTGTGTTAAAATAAAAGGAGCCGATAAAAGTCGTTCAGATTTGGCGCCACTAAGCCCGTTCTACAGACTGATTTACGGCTCCTTTTTATCCACCTCACAGAGCAGCCAGAGGGCTATACGATATCCTTCGCATAGCCCTCTTAATGATTTTACAGGTGCTCGTATGAAACTGTCTTGGAAAGTGGCTTGCGGAAACTGGTCTCCTTGTGCCGATCCGGGGAAAGGACTGGCTCAGAGCTGGTGTCCGCATAACCAATCACAAGAATATTGACCGGTTCCAGGTTGTCCGGCAGGTCAAATTCTTTACGGATTACATCAGGTTTAAAGTAGCAGACCCATACACTGCCCAGGCCCAGATCAGTTGCCTCCATCATCATATGGTCGGTGACGATGCTCGCGTCAATGTCAGTCAGCTTCTTGCCGTCAAAAGGCCGCTTCCAAGCTTCATCATGATTGCTGCACACAATAATAGCAAGCGGCGCTCCGTAAATGTTGGCGCCTTTTCCAATCTTAGCAAGCCCTTCCTCGCTCTGAACAACAATCAGATGCTGCGGCTGACAGTTTGCTCCGGTCGGGGCAACATGGGCGGCCTCTAAAATCTGGTCCAGCTTATCCTGCTCCACCTTCTGACTGGTATAGGAGCGTACCGTATATCTCTTTTTAGCAATATCAAGAAAACTCATAATTAATAATCTCCTTCTATAATAGTTTTAGACGTTTATGTTAAGCTGCTTGCAAGCATTCGGTTGATGTTTTCATCAACTTATGCTATTATTATATCACTAATTATCTTTCAGGCAAGAACGCACTTAAAAGTAATATAGTACCTAAAAAGATAGTGTAAAATGAGGTGATAATATGAAATGCCCAAGTACCTTTAACTGCCCTGTGGAAGCAACTCTGGATTTGATTGGCGGTAAATATAAATCATTGATTCTGTTCCACTTAGTTGATGATGTGCTTCGTTTTAGCGAGCTTCAGCGGTTAATTCCCCAATCCACACCCAAAATGCTTACGCAGCAGCTCCGGGAGTTGGAGGAGGACGGCTTGATTTTGAGAACCATTTACCCGGTCATACCGCCCAAAACAGATTATAGACTAACTGATTTCGGAAAGAGCATTATCCCAGTCCTCAATGCAATGTGTGACTGGGGGACTCAATATTTAGATGGATTAGGGGTTAAATTGCCCAGTACAGATCCACTTTAACGGAATTATGTTTTTCCTGCACATTTATCCCAGTGCCTTTAGCCCGGCTCGATATTGGAGCATTTCCTTCTCATCAACCGTATCCATTATATTTTGCAATTCACTGATTACGCGCTCTCGTTCCTTGGGCAAATAGGCAGTAACCGGATAGTAATTTGAAATGCTGTTAGCAAAGAGGTGGACGCGCAACTGCAAATTTCTTATAAAAGTTTGCAGCTCTATGATACGCTCCTTTTCTCCCGCAGGTATAAAAGTTCTCGCCTGAGCACGGTCGTATAATTCCGTATCAGCAAAAAGGGTAAGTGAATCCACGGATATAAAATATGGGTTAATCTGGTTAAACAAGCGCGCACTGTTGACAGCGTTCCTTTGACCGCCATTGTGTCCGGCCAGTCCCGTCATATAAACCAGGTAATATTCAATACCTGCTTCATCCAATTTGCGGCACTGCTCCACAATATCAGCTGATGTATAGCCTTTATTAGCAAGAGCCAGCGTTTCATCATCACCGCTCTCCGTACCTATGCTCAGACCGTTAATTCCCATTGCACGTAGCTTTTTTAACTGCCAGACCTCTTTATCCCGGATATCCCTAATACTCGCAAACATTGCTATTGTCTGGCATTTGATTAAATAATCACGTACGGTCAGCGCCAGGAATTTTAGCTTTTCATAACTCATAGCAAACGGATTCGCACCAGTCAAGAATATCCTTCTTGCATTGGGCTGATATTGTTTTAATTCCGCCAGATCAGCCTCAAATTCCTCCATAGGGGCCATTTTAAACGGCTCGTCTTTATAAAGACTACAAAAGTGACATTTATTATACGTGCAGCCGGAAGTAGCCTGAATAATGAATGAAGCTGACTCATAAGGCGGACGCCATGTTCTGCCAGTAAAATGCATACAAAATCCCTCCTTTATACTAAATTTGGTTCTTAGTATAAGGGAGGGATTTGTGTTTGCAAAGTACGGTCTTTTTAAGTACATAGTATTAAAACAAGAACTGATAAGCAACAGTAAATCAGCTTCTATTTGTTCGTTTCAGTAATATTTTCATTATCTTCAACAGAAGAATATGGGTTTACATATCCGGCAGGACATAGATGTGTTTCGCTCCAGGCCATCATCTCATGGAGAATTGGGACAAAGCTTTTCCCAATCTCCGTCAACGTATATTCCACCTTTGGCGGTACTTCTTTGTAAATTTCCCGATGCAAAAAGCCGTCCTCCTCCAATTCACGGAGTTGTTTCGTCAGTGTGGATTGTGTAATTCCATCCAGCCGGCGCATCAATTCACCAAAGCGCTGTACGTTATAAAAAGAAATATACCATAAAATCAAAATCTTCCATTTTCCGCTTAAAACAGATTGCAGCATACTCATTGGCACACAACGGGCAAGTGTGTCCTGGCTGCGGAATTTATTTTCGGCCATTATAATCCCTCCTTGTCTTTCTACTATTATAACTTAATACACTTAAAAATTAAACTACTATCATTTTTTATACTATGTAGTAAAAATAGAACTATATCCATAAAAAGACCGTACTTGAATAAATAAGACCTGTGCTGTAATCTGTGATTAGAAACGGAGCAATGAAATCCGTTCCAATAGATAGAGCCATAATGAAAAGGAGAGATACTATGCACTTTACAGGTACTATTTGGAGGCCCCCTTATGAGGCAAATTCACTTCTAATTGAAGTTACTGCCGGTTGTACTCATCACAAATGTAAATTTTGTACACTGTATGATGATCTACCGTTTAAGTTTAGAATGACCCCAATCGAAGATGTAGAAGCTGATCTTGTTGAAGTAAAAGAGCAGCTGCGTTCCTGGCAGAGGCATCAGGTAAAACGTGTTTATTTGGTAGGCGCAAATCCCTTTGTATTGAAATTTGATCGACTGAAGGAAATCGCGGATTTAATCCATAAGTATTTTCCTGAATGTGAAACCATTGGCTGCTTTTCCAGAGTAACAGATGTTACGCTCAAAACAGAGGATGAACTGCGCGAATTGCACCACCTTGGCTATGACGGCATTACAATCGGTGTGGAAACCGGGGATGATGTAGCGCTTGCATTTATGAACAAAGGATATAAGGCCCAGGAAATTATAGAACAGACACATCGGCTTGACAAGGCCGGTATCACCTATAATTTTTTCTATCTGACCGGAGTATCCGGCGCTGGCCGTGGTGTAGAGGGAGCTCTGGAGAGCGCTAAAATCTTCAATATGACCCGTCCCAAGATTATCGGTTCCTCTATGCTTACGATTTTCCCGGAGTCCGAATTATATCAGGAGATTCAGGCTGGCAACTGGGCAGAGGAGGGGGAACTGGAGAAGCTGCACGAACTCAAAACTCTGATTGAGAATTTAGATATACCTGTATTTTTCGCTTCCCTGGGAGCCTCAAATGCTGTTTGGGTACAGGGAAATCTGCCGAAAGATAAAAACAGTATGATAGCCGATTTAGAAAAGGCATGTGATCCGAATAATGAAGCAGCCCTGCGGCATTACAGAACAAACCTGCAGCATCTATGATAGAGACTGCCATAATAGCCGACAGGAGGCGCCAATTTGCTGCAAGACATTTATCCACACCAACTGAAAAATAATTATACTCGTTGCACCCCTGCCGCGGATTCTCTGGTTTTTATATATGCTGACGGACACTTTCTGCTTTCTTCCTCCAAGGAACCGGAAGCCAATCTGCCAACTTATGCCGAGCTGCCAGATCAACTAAAAGCCAAAACAATGCAGTATCTGTTTATGATTGATGATAAAGCGGTTTTCTCTTTGATTTTAAATAAGGCAGATTTTTTGTCAGTAGGTTGGAAAGATTGCCCTGTAACAGTTACAAGCAGGAATTCCCCGATTTGGATGCCATTGGTAATCATCACGGCCTTCCACTTGGTCCGTTGGTATGAAAAACATAAGTTTTGTGGCAGGTGTGGCAGAATATTGGATCACAGCATAACAGAAAGGGCATTGGAATGTCCAGAATGTAGAATAACAGAGTATCCTAAGATAGCTCCTGTCGTAATTGTTGCCGTAGTCTGTGAAGGAAAACTTTTGATGACCCATTATGCGGACCGAAGTATAAAACCGTTTGTTTTAATTGCAGGATTTGTAGAAATAGGTGAGTCATTGGAAGAAGCCGCACGACGCGAAGTCATGGAAGAAGTGGGCCTTAGAATTAAGGATTTGCAGTATTTTGGGAGCCAGCCTTGGGGGCTGTCAGACTCATTAGCAACAGGCTTTTTTGCCACAGCCGAGTATAAAGCACCCATTATTCTGGAACATGAAGAATTGGCCGATGCACGATGGTTCACACCACAAGACTTGCCTCATGAGCTTGATAACGGCAGCCTGACAGCAGCTATGATTGAAGCATTCCGGAATAAGATATACGAGCCTAAAATATGATATAGGTTATTGATACAAAATCGAATTTTGTTATCCCCACTAAAAAGGTTATGGAGAACTGCCGAATGCAGTACTCCATAACCTATAAAATTCCCTATTCATCAGACTTTAAACCAGAAATCCCGAATACAATTCCAACAACAAGACATAGCAATTCGCCCCAGCCGCCTAAGCTGCTGTCTGGAGCTATCATAAAAAATCCACCGATTAAGATTAAGGCAATGCCAAATAATATCTTTTTAAGTCCTCTCATTATTCTCCTCCATTTTTTACTATACATAATATGTAAAAGCAGCATCTACAACTAACAGTCTTTAAACATAACTTTTTCTTATCTATCTGAAATCACATTTAATACTGTTTATTTTGAAAATAGTATAACATATTGCCCCTAACTGATCTATTCAACAACAGATAATGAAATCTCTTTAATTTGTCCAACTCATTTAGTACCATCAAACGTGATTACAGTTGAAAATGAGTGGAGCTGTTTCCGCATTGCAGAAGACGCAGCTTTTGAAAAGTATGGCATGATTGCGTTTCTAACAAGGATAATCGCCAGTGAAAAGACAGGGGTACTCGTTGTTGCCACTTATGATACTGACTACTTATTCATTAAAAAGGGGAAATTTGATAGTGTAAAAAAATCTTTGATAAACAACGGGTGCAGCTTTATCTGATAACAATATCCATCTCTAAATTTGAGACTGTCGAATATAATTACAAAGTGCGGAAAAATCAGTATGCGGATTTTCTTGCAAGATCCGCTGCAACAATTCTTCCGCTTTTTTGTGTAAATCAGGTTTCTGTAAATCATCCAAAAAGAAAAACACATTAAGCCTACGGCCAACGGCAAACAAAAGTTTTTCGTTTGATGAAAGATTTAGAAAACGATCAATAGCAGCGGTCATCGTTTCTTTATCCGTTTTAAGATTACCCCTGACCTCTAAAAGCAAATTCACAGCATGCTCATTTACATAATAGCTGTCCATTTTATCAAGTGTCTGCAAGAATAGCTTTTGCTCCATTACTATTTCTTCTTCCGATTGCAGAGTAACGGTACCTTCCCGGATAAATTCCCCCATCTTTGATTCCGGTTTGAAGCCCGTGGCATGTACACGAATAAAATCCGGTTTAATGATGTTTAGTGCCTCGGCAGTTTTTATAGCATTTTCATTTGATAATTCTTTTCCACCAATTCCCAATAAAATAAACTCAGATAGCGTCATGCCGGCCTCTTTTGCCATACAGCCGCTTTTGATAACTGTATCAGCATTAAATCCTTTATTGATGAGTTTTAGAACGCTATCAGAACCTGTTTCCATTCCACAGTATAAGTGATCTAATCCCGCCCGCCGCAGTTCTGTTAATTCACTTGGCGATTTACGAGTGATACTATCTGCACGGGCATAGGTTGTGATGTGCTTTAAAAGCGGAAAATACTTTCGTATTGCATCTAAAATCCGTACTAAATATTCCGTTTTCAAAACAAGAGCATCACCATCCTGCAAGAAACAGGACACATAATTTCTATCCCTATAAAGCTCTGATTGTTGCCGGATATCATCAATAATTTCATCTATTGGACGCATGGAAAAACTCATAGATTTATATAGACCACAAAAATAGCATTTATTCCAATGGCATCCTCGTGTCACTCGAATCAGTAAACTATCACTTTCTGATGGTGGTCGAATAGGTCCAATTTCCACATGATTCATAAAGCTCACATCCTTTCTAAGTATTCAAAGTTAAGAGTATCATCTCTATTAAAAGACCACAAGTACGCACTTTTTAGATAGACAGTATCTTTTTAGGTAGTAACAAATAGAAGTGCCGGACACAAGCAGCCATATGGCTGCTGCATTCGGCACTTCTATTATGCATTTATCTATGCTGTCCAATTACTTTATAACTTAACGTTCCTCTTTTAAATGATTAGCCTGTTTTCTTTCCAAATAGATACGATGATATTTAGGTATTGTACGTTTGACTAATTGATTATCAAGTCCTAAAATACTGTCCTGTTCTTCTTCGCAAATATTAATTGCCTCTACAAATAAATCCATCAACATATTTTTCATTTCCATACATGGCGGATTAAAAAACAATTTGATATCATCTATGGAATGTCCCCAAGTTAAGTAATCCAAAATGACGCCCAGAGAATAGCCTGCTATCAGCTCCTTTTCTACATCAATTCCATATTTAGCAAACAACCGCTTGTGATAATCCCAATGGATTGTTTTTTTATTTTCGTAATATGATAATAAATCTTTACTTTTCTCTCCCAGCACGATATCTCTCTTAAACTCTCTCTGTATGACAATCCTGTCTTCTATAATTTCTCCTGCATAGTCCACAAAAACTTTTTCTTCTGCGATTTCTTGTACACTATGGATGTAATTTTTCATCACATCGGCATCTGGAAACCATATATACTTAGGCTCTATTGATCCATCAGCAGATTTTATACGACAAAGCAACAAATATCTATCCATACAACACCTCACTTTTTTATTACAATCTTTAATATCAGTATAACATACTTTTTTATGTATGAATGCTATACGTTGCGTTTTTCATATTATCCTGCCCATGCAGAATAATACCGCCACAAATTCCATTGCCGCGCACCTTCTTCTCCGTAAAGAAAAAGCTGTACGGCTCATAATCATCCGTAACAAAGATGCTTTGGGAATCCCGCCAGTTAAAGTGCTGATCCAAAAACTTTCCAAGCTGTCTGCGGATTCTTTTATTTTTAGCAACTTCCTGCAGATTGCGCCTGCTCTCAAATTCAATTCTCGGCCTGCTGTCTTCCGGAATAGATAAGAGGTTCCGGGGCTGGCCTCCCAGCCGGCTACTTTCCTCTATCCGGGCCATGAATGTTTCATAGGACAGCCGTACGGTTTCCGCTTGTCCTGACAGCCGCCCGTACCCATCATCACTTAACCAACTGAAATCAAAATCAATCACATCCAGTCCGCCCGGTGTCTTATACAACCGCAGGACTGCAAAGGAATGGATGTCCGAAACGATTACCTTTTTCTTTTCCTTCAGTTCCTCCAGCTTGCGCCGCAGGATCATAAATCTCTGCGTGGAACGGTATGCCCTTGAAACCGTCCGCAGGGATATTATATTTTCTTCTGCTGAGATTTTAACCATAGTACGTTGCTTCATGCTGCTCCTCCTTTTGAAAGAGAGGGAAGATCCGAATGCCTTCCCCCTCACACAATCTGATTTTTCGTATCTTTTTCCTACGCAGTTTCCTTATGCGGCATCGGCCATGCGGAAAAATTCCGCAGGCGAGAGAACCTTGATTCCCAGTTCCTGCGCTTTTGCCAGCTTGCTGCCGGCCTTTTCCCCGCAGACCAGGTAATCCGTCTTTTTGGAAACCGAGCTGCCGGGATGGGCGCCCAGAGATTCAATCAGGCTGTTGATGCCTTCCCGGGTGTAGGGCTCCACTTTGCCGGTCACGACAATGATACAGCCTGCAAAGGGTGAACCGCCGCTGCCCGCTGCCGTTTCCACCGGTGTTTCCTCAATCTCCAGCAGCTTTTGCAGTTCCTCCCAGACATAAATGTTTTCTTCCTCGCAGAACCAGTCACGGATATTGTTGTGCAGCGTATCCCCAAAATCGGGAAGCTGCGTAAAGTCATATCCACGGTACACGGCCGATTCAAAAGCGGAAAGGCTGCCTCCAAATTTCTGCCGCAGCGCTTTGCTGGCGTTGCTGCCGATCATGGGGATGTCCATGGCAATCACAAACCGCTCAAAGGTGGTTTTCCTGCTCTGCTCAATGGCAGCCCAGAGGTTCTGCCAGGACTTTTCCCCGAAGCCGTCCAGCCGTACGATTTCTGCCCGGTGTTTGTCCAGCCGGTAAATGTCCATATAGGTATGTATCCAACCCCGGCCAACGAATTTTTCCAACGTGGCCTCGGACAGCCCGGCAATATCCATCGCTTTCTGGCTTGCAAAATGAACAAACCTGCGCAGCCTTCTGGTCTCGCAGCCCGGATTATCACAGAGCAGTGTCCTTGCAGCGCGCTCTGTGCCACCCACCGTCCGGCCAGCCCCTTCATGGATACGGGTTGGCTGACCGCAGCAGGGGCAGCTATGCGGGATCACACGCTCCAGGACAAAGCCGCCCCGGTCCAGATTTTCCTCCACATGGGGAATAATCATGTTGCGCTTGCTGACAAGGATGCGGTTTCCCGGCATCAGTTCCAGATCCTCAATGAAGGACAGGTTGTGCAGGCTGGCCCTGGACACCTCGCAGCCGTCAATCTCCACCGTGTCAAACACGGCCACCGGAGCAACTTCGCCGGAGCGGGTCGGCGTCCATTCGATGTACTGCAGGCGAGTCTCAAACATATCATCCTCAAATTTATAAGCCATGCCGTCCTTATAGTGATGCCCGGTACGGCCGCAGCTTTTGGAAAAGGCGATGTCATTGAAAGACATTACCGTGCCGTCAATGGGGATATCATTTGCCGCTGCAAATTCCTGCAGCTGTTTGATTGCCCCCTCGATTTCATCACAGGTAAGTACCCTCTTGCTGACAACGAACCTGCAGATGGTAAATCCCAGCGCCGGAAGCTGATACAGCTTCTGCGATTTTGCGGTCAGCTCCGAATATCCCTCCAATACGCCAAAGGGCATGAACATGACCCGGCGCTCCCTGCAGGCGGAAGCGTCCAGCAGACGCACCGAGCCGGCAGCCAGGTTCCGCCCATTTTTATAGGGTCTGCCATTGCTGTCCAGCAGGGTGGCTTTCAGCACTTCAAAATCACTGGGGCGGATAAACGCCTCGCCGGTCACTACCAGCCGCCCCATATAGGGAATCCGCGCGGGTATGCCGCTGATGCCGCGGGTATTGTGGGTAATGATTTCGCCCTCATCCCCGTCTCCTCTGGTGGCAGCCTCCATCAGCAGCCCATTCTCATAGGTCAGCTTGACGGTCAGGCCGTCCAGCTTCAGCATGAGCATCACCTGATGGTTTCCCTGAAACAGCGCCAGATCTCCGCTGCTTTTGGTTTTGTCCAAAGACAGCAGCGGGATTTCGTGCCGGGTTTTCTCCAGCCTACTTACCGCAGGATAGCCCACGGTCTGGGTAGGGGAGTTTGCCATACAAACGCCGGTCTGCTGCTCCAATTCCTTCAATTCATCAAACAGTCGGTCATAGACGGCATCGGAAACGCTGGGGGCATTCTGATTGCAGTATTCCTCCCGGTAGCGGTTCAGCCTCTTTGTCAGCTCCCTCTGTTTATCAAAGATGTTCTGTTCCATTATGCAATCTCCTCTCCAAGCACACGGAAAGCCATAATCAGATAGTCCTCTGTGTGTTTTGTATCGCTATTGTAAATGCTGCACACGCCGTCTGAAAAATTCCAGAATGGCGCCTTGCTCCACCAGAGCACCGAACCTCTGCCTCCATTGCATTTACTGGTTTTGTTGTCCGGCTCATTTGGCAAAATACTGTAAAAGCCCTGCGTATTCGCAACGGTCACTTCTCGCAGCTGACCTATGTACTCCGGGTGGCAGTGGCCGGTTATTTGAAAGCGAATTCCCGCTTTCAGTGTTTTTTTTAACTGGCTTAAATTTTTAATCATGCGTGTAACCTCCATTTTCTGTGTTTTGGTAACGCCCAAAATTCAGTTCCCGGACCAATGTTGTGATTTTTTCGTCATCATCCCATGCCAGGGAGATAGTTTCCATTTGCGCCCCCATGCCAATAGAAAGGAACACTGTACCTCTCTGAATTTGCAGCAACACATCAGATCGCTTTGCACAGACCATAGCTAAATTTCCAAGTTGTTTCATTTCAATTTTTCCTCCTCGTAAAAGAACCGGACACCCCAATAGGCGTCCGGCTCCACTTTTTTGTGTTATGCCGCCGCAGGAAGCGCCGGTATTGTTGCACTTTCTTTTGTCTCCATCAAATCCTCCATCAGCACATCCACCAATAAGTGTCCGCGCAAATGTCCTGTATTGATGATTACCTGATTTTCCCGTAGCTGGGCAAATTCCTGCTCCCGCAGTACACGGCTGGTCTTAGCCAGTTCCCGTTCCTCATCCGTCAGGCGTCTTGATATTTCTTTCTGCCATTTTTTCAGGAATTTCTTTGCGTCCTCAATGTCAGCCTCCTGCCGGTCATACATGGTCCGTTTTTGGCGGATAGTGCCATCCGGTTCAATTTCCAATGTGTAATAGGATTTTTGAAGGTCGGAAGTCCGGCGCAGGAACAGCACATAGCTTTCCTTTCGCTCGATTCGTTCCCAATATCGCTCACTGCCGCCTACGCAATGATGGAGATGTTCACCCTCCAGCATGATTTCCTCAATACAGGAAGGTACGACCACGGTATAATCCTCGGCGGTAAAGGCATATATTCCCTTAATTGACTCATAGATCTGCTCAATATTCGGATATTCCTTCAGCACCTCGCCTGCACGGAGGGTCAGCTCTTTTTGATTGCAACGGGCCACCAGTTCGTCATGACGCTGGCGCAGCTTTCTTACCCGGTAGATGATTGCATCATTGGTATCCATGCCGAAGCGCTGTGCCATAGAGAGGTAATCGGCCCAAGTAGTCAGAAGCTCTTTACCGGACATCCCGGTTTCCCGAATCTGCCGCCTCATATAATTGTAGATTTGGACAATGCTCATTCGGTCTCGGATAAATTTCAGATCATCGGCCTTTACTTCCTGACTGCAAAACCAGCTGATTGCATAGTCCGGCAGGGGCTTACCTGTGGCTTTTTCGTACTGGAGCCACCGAAGAAATTGCTGCCCGCCTTTATTCTCACGTAGCCGCTTTAAGCCCTGAGCATCTGTTCCCAGCATTTTCGCCAGATTACCTGCACCGTGCTTTTTGAAATATTCCTTGAAAGGATAATAGCTTGCTACACATTCCTTTACTAAAAGCGGAAGTCCAGCCTTTGCCATCTGTTCTATCTGTGGCACTTCCTTCAGCACTGCCAGATACTTTTCCGGGTCAATCTCATCAATACCCCGGATGGTTTCCACTAGTCCCGTTCTTTGTAGTTCATTCTTATTCAGATCAGGAAGTGTCTTACCATAGACGCGGCCGGCATAATCGTACCATCCGGAAGAAGTACCGCATACACTGGTGGCAATCCAACGTAACTCACTGTATTTGTAATCGCCCCAGTAATAAGCCCGAAGGCCGTGTCCATTTCGGTCATAGATGGCCCTACGTACTTCCCTGTGACTATATTCAGGATTCTTATACTCACCCTTGCGGTAACAGCCGGAACCAACAAATTCCCGAACCATGAAGCCGTCTTCGCACCGCTGCAGCAGATACATATAGTTGTCTCCTGTACGCACAGTTCCCGCTCTGCCAACAGATTTGAATGTGATTTCATGCCGGCAACACGGGCATCGCCCTTTCTTGTTGTGCCGTGGGGTCTTGACCGGCACATCTTTTTCACAATAAGTACAGTATCCGGTTTCCGTACCTTTTTTTGTGTACTCGTAGTAAATATAGTTTTCCGGAATCCCCACCTTACGTACCCAGCGCATCCAGTCCTTTGGCAAATCCGGTGTCTGGGCCAAATCCGAATCCCATGGGTCGGTTTCCCGCTTATGGCGCCGTTTCAGTTCATCTGCGCGTACTTTGAGCTGATATTCCATCAGGCCGCTGAAACCGCCGTGTTTCACGCCCAGATAGGTTTTGATGGTAGAATAGCCCTCCGGGTTAATCCACTTCTTTTCAGAGGTGCCGACATAATCCGGCCAGTCCAGTAAATCCAGCTTGGCCGTCAACCATTTATCACGGTTCCGGTCATAAGTCAGAAATTCGCCTGTCTGCCTGCAAATGAATAACTCGTAGGCTGGCAGGTTTCCTCCCAAACGCATACGGTCCGGAAGGAAAAAAGCAACCTTTAAGAAGCCACTCAGGGTCTGGCAGCGCATATAGAGTCCATACTGATAAACAGTCCGCACATGGCTGCTCCATCCATAACTGTATGTTTCACATTTCGGGGTATCTTCAGCCGCCATCTTCATCATTTTGGGTGTCGCCTTTAAAGTCCGCAGCTTTCGCAATTCATTCTTTCTCAAATCAGGTTCACCTGCCTTTCTTTCAGATCTACACCATACCAGCGGTCAGGCAGCACCTTCTGTCCGTCCACCCGGGTCAGAGCCACCTGAATGATGTTCCCTGTGGCATAGTCCTCCTTGGCAAAAGCGAGAATATCATTCAGCTTGCCTGCAGCGGCCGGATCAATCCCGCGCACTACTACATAACCGTTGTGTGTCTCGCCCTTATCTTTATGCACTCTGGAATTCCATTCCCGTTTTGGATGGTCTACCATGTATGCCAGGCTATGGAGGAAAAACTCCTCCATAGTCAACTGTTTAATAATGTTTAAATGCGTGCATGCGATTTTGGAATCCCATTCATCCTCGTCTATATCACCGCCAGCCTCAACAATGTAGTATTCTGCCTGGTTCATATCCGGGTAGTACGACAGGCAGTCCAGAGGATTTTCCGCACAATGAAATCCATTCGCCCTGCAGTTTGCCTTGTCAGTTATATTTAAGCCCATATGGAACTGATATCCACGGCATACCAAGCCGGGCTTAAAGCCTTTATATGCAATCAAAATAAAACCTCCTTCTACTGTATTTCCATAAATCATGCTGATTTTGGCATTTCCAAATCAAGCAATGACATCTGTCCCTCCGGCACATCCTTCTTTACCTCTGGCTCTGGTTTCTTTTCCGGCTCTTTCTTTTCTGGTACTTTCTTTTCCGCAGCCTTTTTGCTCTTTGCTTTAGTCATGCTTGTTTTGCCAATGTAAGGCTTAGGAACAAATTTTTCCTCTTTTTCCTTGTCTTCCTCAGCGTTAGGGTCGCGGAAATATTCTTCTGCCCACTGGTAACACATATCATCTGGAATATCACTTCCATAGGCTCCATAAGGTCCTTCCGGCTTGATTCCATTGTCTTTCATCTCCTGCTGAACAAATTCCATAGCTTTGCGGTTGATGTAATAAAAGCAATGAATTATCGTCTTGTGGGGCTGCATTGTCAGCCTGGCAAAGACCGGGTCAGAGAAGCAAAGCGTCTGAATATACTCTGACACACATTCTTTCATATTACGGCGGGTCAGGCGTTCGGTATCTCTGCTGACACGCTTGACCGACGCTTCCATAATTTCATCATCGCTCATGGCCTTCAGATGGTCCAACTGTTCCAGTTCCGCCGCCTTTTTTGCCTCCTGCACAGCATCCCATTCCGCTTTGCGCTGGGCCTCCGCCGCTTCATGCTCGTTTCGGCGTTTTTCTTCCTCAGCGGCCGCCTGCGCTTTCTTGTTATCCGCATCCAGTTCTGGCTTGTCACTTATTTTCATGGACGCCACCATCTCTCCAGAACAATCCTTCTTGGCTTCTTCCTGTTTACTGTCTGTATCGTCATTAATTCTTCTACTGCCAGCCTGCGGAACAGGCAACTCCATTTCCTCTACCATCTGACCGCCTGAAACCGGCATACTTTCCGTCTGTTCAAATTCCGGTGTCTGTCCAAAAGCTCCCTCGTCCTCAAACGGAGAACCTGTACCATCTGTAAATTCCATATCCATATCCGAAAACACACCCATGTTAAATGCTCCTTTCTACAAAAAGGCATGGTAACAGGATTATAAAATCCCATTCCACGCCTTTGACTTTTGGTTCACAAAGCTTACTCATTCATATCCTGCCTCTCCAGCATTGGCTTTGCAAAAGCTGGAGAAAAACGGACAGGGGTATAGGCATCCGGCTCGCGGTAGAAATAAAGCCGTTGTTTCTCGTCATAAAGTTCTATCACATCGGAAGCAGCCAGGCATCGCCCCTGAAAATCTTCCATAGGGGTATTGTACTTGGTATAAATCCTATCCAGGATCTCACCGTCTGTCTGCTCCAATGGCGCATACATGCTACTTTCGCACACCTTGCGGTATTTTGCTGCTGGTGGTTGCTGAAATCCTGCTTTATACATAGCCTCAAGGCCCATAAAAGCAAAGGGTATTGTTGGCTCTGTATCAAAGTTCAGTTGATAAATACGAAAACACCTTTGTTTTCTCTGTGCATTCAACAACAATTTCAGCTCCTCCGGCCCGTTTTGGAGATAAGAGGAGTATTCATCTGCTGTCAATCCCAGATAAGAAACAAGGGAAACATTCCTTTCAGCCAGACCATTCCAGCTTTCAATGCACCGGCCTATATCCTCCATATCGCATAGGCCACTTAGATACTTTGCCTTGAAATTCATAGATTCCTCTATCTTACTCTGCATTTCTTGTCTCCGTAATGCAATCTGCCAGTCATCCACGCCCTTGTAGTTGGGGTTCCATGTCAGGCGGCGGCAATCCATTCCGTGTTCCTGAGCTATAAGATAAATTTTTGAAGCACCATTGGAAATAGCTTTGTTGCTATATTTATCCATGTCATGTGCCTCCACAATCAGCTCTGTACCATTCTGAGCCAAAAGCGCAAACAGCAGTTTTAGCTGGCTCACATTATTTGCTCCTGCAATCGCCACGAAGGAACGATTCATCATAAGATGAGCAATATCCGCTTTCAGCAGCCCTTCTGTTACATAGACGGTACGGGCAAAAGGATTGCCTACAAAATGAACCGGACTGCCGGACGTAACCCCCAGTCTTTTAGTTGAAGATGAAAGCCATATGTACTTGTTTCCTTTCTTTTCGGGAGGGTCATTTTTATCTTTAATCGGTACGTCCAAAAGAATCTGAGCACCGTGGATCAGACCATCAATTCCCCTTGCCGGAATTAAAATTCCGGAGGTTTTTTTCGTAAATTTCACACTCCAATCCCCATTCTCTAACTGGTAAAATCCGGGAACTCCCTGCACGGTACAGCCCTTTGCAAGCAGTTGTTCTGTCAGAGACCGGCAAAGAAAAGCCGGTGGGGTGCTCCTGTATCCCAATGAATTAATTTGCTCGTCTGTGAGTCCACGCTTTGGAGATTTCAGATGTTGTCTATGTCTATTTGACAGGGATAGCATTTCAAAAAGCATCGAATACGTTTGATGAATCTCCTGATTACTGGCCCTTTGCGACTGCGACACTTCTTCCAGATCATATGCGATTGCCTGTTCTGCCCTGTCGGGGAGAGGACTGTCGGACCGGGATTCCCATGTGGAGTCCCCGGTTCCGCCATCCTGTTTATTCTCCGCCTCATACCCCCAGGGTGGGTCAGTCTGTAAAATATCGCAGATTTCCCGGTAGGCATCGGAATTAGTCGTGTTGTTCACCTTGGCATACAGCGCCAGCATCCCGCCATGCTCATCGCAATAATTACACCGCCAGACATTCTTAATGAAATTTACATTCATTTTGCCTCGGCGGTCATTACAAAAGGGGCAGTCCACATAAACGCTGTTTGCCTGCCTGCGCCGGATATGAAGGTGCAGAAGCTCCACTACGTCCATAATCCCAAAGGGAAAATCCTGTGGGTACGAGTCCATTCACTTTTCACTCCCTTCCCAAGCTCACACGGCCACCACATCAGCCAGCTTTTTGCTCCGTCAGAGATTCCAGCATAACTTTAGCTGCTGCTCGGAGAATATTGTTGTTTCCCTTGTAGCCATAAAGATAATACTTCAGGCTGGGTGTCCGTTGATCCGCAACCTGTCCAATCGTCCAACCATTGCATATTCCCGTATCAACCTTCACTTCACGGGCTTCTTCCTCTGTCATTAGCGCAGCAATGTCATCTACCGGCATATCGGCAGTATACCGGGGTGCAACGGCAGATTCGGCTTTCTGCTCCTGAACAGGAGCAGAGTCTTCAGAAGACGCAGGCATACTCTGTACCTTAACAGCAGGCTCCGGGTTCATCGTTGTGGTGTCCGCAGCCGGCCTTACAAACGGCAATGTCCTGCTTTCAGCAGATACCGGTGCGGTCTGCGCCGGCATTGCGGCAGAGGTTATTGGCAGACTTTCTTTCTGTTCCGTTTTCGCGGCAGGCGCCACAGGCAGCTGCTCCTCCATTTCTGCTGCTTTACTGGAAAGGCTGACTGGCTGGCTCTCTGTCACATTAGCCTGTGCTTTGGGGACAACTGGCAAATTTTCCTCTAATATAGGTTTCCGCACAACTTCCCCAGCAGGCAGAGGTTCTTCCTGCGCCACTTTTTCCCCGCTCACCGGCAGGCTCGCAGCAACATTCTGACTTTGTACGACAGACTTGCTTTCTACCTTGGCATGCGTCGTTTGCACAGCCATAGATGCTAACTGTGGTGTCTTGGGTGTTTCTACAGATGCTGCCCTGACCGAAGCGTGTGGCGTTTCTACGGTGGTACTGACAGCCTGAGCCGGAACTTCTTTTGCAGGCGGATTTTCACTGCCTTGTACACTGGTTACAGGGATAGTGCTGCCATAGCGCTCGCCTTCCTTTCCAACACTCACATCTGCAAACTGCAAGCCAAAGCCTGCATTTTCCAAAGCGGTGCTCAAGGCCGTATCCTGTGCCTCCTTAATGTAATTGAGGCTATCTTGGCGGGTCAGGCTGGCAACCAGGCTGCTGACCGGCTCGGCATCGCTCCGGTCCAAAAAAACCTTGGCCTCAAAGATTGCCATCTGGTCGGTAATTCTCAATGCGGTCAGCTTCATGCGTCCCTGGGGATGGGCAAGGCGGAACCAGAGCTTTTGATAACGCAGATCCAGCTTCATCAGTTTTTCCTGTGTTTTTTCAGAGATGGCCGGCCGCAGAAACTGCAGCGGGTCAAAGCCAGGCACCTTGTTCAGATGGGTAACCGCCTGGTTATTTCCATACATCATGTTCCTTTTGTTTTCCTGTTCGTTCATAATCATTTGCTCCTTTCAAAATAAATAGAGACACCGTGCACAAATTCTGCACTCTGTCTCTCTTTTTTAACCTGCATTTTTTAATTTGTCTCCCAGGGTAGAGGGAATAGCTATACCTGCACTCTTAGCAAATGCCCGATAATACAGGCAGATTCGTTCACCCAAAGATGTATTTCGTTTACTGATTTCATTGCGGTGGATTGCCATAAACAGCACTGCCTTTTGCCCCACCAGCACTACACGGTGTTTTGCACGGGTAATGGCGGTATAGAGCAGATTGCGGTAAAGCATTACCATATGTGCCTTGAGTAGTGGGACAATAACGGTTTCATACTCGCTCCCCATTGCCTTATGAATCGTAGTAGCGTAGGATAAATCCAGATTAACCAGCTCCTCCACACCGTACTCCAATTCCCGGTTTGGGCCAAAATCCACACCAATCCGTTTACCGTCCTCTGTTTCCTTGATGTATCTGATAAAGCCAAGATCGCCATTGGATACCTTATCTGTGTTCTTTGTCTGCATGATACGGTCTCCTACACGGAAGATTTTCGGTCCCAGTTTAATTTCCTCCTCTGCAGAGCAAAAAGGATTCACCATTTCACGGATTACCTCGTTGAGCTGTTCTGCCGATGCAGCGCCCTCCGCTCGGAAAGGCGATAGTATCTGTACACGCTCAATCCCGCTTTCTGCAATTTCATTGCAATAACACTCCATGATTTTTTCTGCGGCCTCATTCTGATTGTTACAGGTGTAAAATACAAAGTCTGGACCATAATACAGATTTGTGCTGCCTTCATTTATAAACTTTGCATTATGAGCAATCAGACTATCCTTTGCCTGACGGAATATTTCATCAAGCATAGTTACTGGTATCAGCCCACATTCAATCAATTCATGGAACACATTTCCGGCTCCTACGCTTGGCAACTGGTCGGCATCACCTACCAGAACAATGCGGCAATCGTCCTTCAGTCTCTGAAAGAGCTGTTTTGCAAGCCACATATCCACCATGGAGAATTCATCTACAATAATCAAATCTGCAGTCAACAATGAGTCCTCTTTTTTTCTGCCGTTTTCATCTTCCTCGCTTCCAAGTCCCAAACCACTGTGTAGTGTTTTAGCCTCCTCGAAGCCTGTGCTTTCCGCCATTCGGCGGCTTGCCCGTCCGGTAGGCGCCATCAGCATGATTTTTCCATCCGTATGCTGGCGCCGGTACACCTCTAAAATAGTTTTCAGTACCGTCGTCTTACCAGTACCAGGGGAACCGGTAATAATTGTAAGGTTATGCCGGAATGCCATACGAACAGCCTTATCCTGCTTAGCAGACAGGGAAACTCCCATCTCCTTTTTTATCTGCTCCATAAGAGGGGCAATATGTTCAACCTCAGATGTAGATATAAGCCGCTTTGCTATTTGACGGGCTGTGCTGTCCTCCAAGTCGAAAATGCGGGGCAGATAGATATTATCGTGACACAAAACCACTGTGCCGCTTAATATCATACCTTGAAGCTCTTCCTCAACATCCTGTTTACACAGGCGCATTCCCGGAATAGGTATTTTCTCATTCAGCATCTTTAAGCCGAGATTGATTAGACTTTCAGTGTCCAAATACAGATGTCCCTGTTTGCCTCGTATCTCATCCAAAATGCAGATCAGAGCGCCCCTGATGCGCATGGGGTCATGAAGGTCATTTCCATTCTTTTGAACGATGGCGTCCACACGGCGGAAACCAAATCCGGAAATCTGGCAGAGTTCAAAGGGATTATTCTTTAAAACCTCCACGCTCTCAGGACCTAATTGTTGATAGATTTTCAGAGCCGTTTTTGGAGTTACCTTGTATGGTGAAAGCAGGGTCATGAGATCCTGCATCATTCTATTTTCGGCATAGGAAGTTTTTATATCTTCCAACCTGTTTTCCGTAATACCCTTAACTTCAAGCAGACGTTCCGGGTGTTTCTCCAGTATGTCCAGTACGCCGACACCAAAACGGGCCACAATTTCGGCCGCAATTTTAGGGCCAATACCTTTAATCAAGCCTGAAGACAAATATCCTTCTACACCATCTACGGTCCGCGGAACGATTTCGCGCCATTGCTCCGTCTGGAGCTGATAACCGTGTTTGCTGTTTTGCCATTCACCATCCATCTCAATCTGAACAGCATCCGTTTGGGGCAGTTCATAGCCTACGGCCACAAAACGAATCAGATGGTCCTTATATTGCCTGGCAGAACGCGCCTGGACCGGAATATTCTGATCTGCCGTCTTTACGCTGATGACGCAGTATCTATTTGATGGATTATAAAATATGGTTCCATCATAAGTGCCAATATAGCTCATTTCCTAAACCTCCATTTGTACCATGCTACCGATTCCTGTTTTGTGCAGTTCGTTTTCATATACATTTTCCTTTCGTGAAATTTTTAGGCCGCCTCGGATAAGGATGTCTTCACATAAAAACGTCTGGATTCCGATATTGAAGCAAATTGCTCATAGATATCAGGATATTGCAGTTTCAGACGCAACAGACTATCCTTGTCAATCGTTGGCTTCCGAACCGGATTATAAGTAATGGTGTAGCTGATCCCATTGCTTTTGCACATGGCTTTACAGCTTGTTCCCATCTCTGCAACCAGAATCCCTTTCAGACGCTGCAGTTCCTTATCAATTTGTTTGGAATGCACCTCCTCATTCTTCTTTTCCTCCTGAAGCTGCAAATAACGTATCAGTTTGGCAGCCATGCCTGTATTCAGCTCTACCGCCGGTGCATCAGGGTCGGCAGACCCAAAATGTCTACTTGCGCTTTCCATTATGAGATCGCCATTCTCCATATACGGAGGCGGCAGTTTTGCCAGCACATGATTCTCCCAAAATTCCTTTTCTAAGAAAATCATTTCTTCTTCGTAGGCATAATCCCTTTTGATTTCCCGGATAATCGTTTCGCCCTCTGTATTTCCATAAAGACAACAGTAGAAAACCCGGTCAACATTCATGACCGCCATATAGTGGCGTCCCTGGCTCTCATAATAGACGGGTACCGTTTCCTTCCCATTCAGCCACCAATTATCCCTGGCATTGTAGTTCGTGGTCTTAATTTCCAGGATGGCAGTGGTGCCGTCCGGCAGCTCCACGAAATAATCCAAGTCTGCCAGCATGAAGGGATAATGCGGATGGTAAAACATCTTCTTCCTCTTGTAGAACTTATATCCCGTCTTTTTTCCAAAAATCTTTGCCACCAAAGGTTCCAGCAGATTTCCCATTTCCATGGCGACCCAGTTCCCTTCATATTCATCGACAGATGCTATGTTCAGCTTGTCATAATAAATATCCCTGGCTGTCCTAAAAGGGGAGATTCCAAAGATTGAGGCTACGTCACTGCCGCCGATTCCCCGGCGCCTGTATGACAGCCATTCTTCTCTGGACAGATGTGCTGTATCCACCAGTACAAGAGGCTTGTACTGTGATTGTTGTGTTACAATACTGCATGCCATAGTCATATTCCTCTGCGTGTACGTCGGGGAATGACTGCTCTGGGTACAGTATGGATATTCCGATTTCTGTCCGGAATCTTACTGTTTTTAGGATAGCCAGTCAAAGCCGCCTGTTTTTTGATGGTATTACCGTACTTCTTTCTCTGATTCACTTTCATTTTCATTACCTGCCTTTCTTATTTGATTGATTTATCCTCAAAGCCGTTTCCGGCATTTGGGCAAAAAAAAAAGCGAGAATAACTAAGGGCAAAAAATTGCCTGATGTTCGTGAAATAGGAACTTCACGAACCAAAGTCATTCTCGCTTCAAAACAGGGAAAACCCCGAAAATAAAAAAGCCAGCAATATACCGGCCAATTTGGCGCAGTAATACCACTGACAGATTACAAACTTAACAACGTGTGCAATGCGGAGCACTACCGCTTACAGAAAAATTCTGTATTCCCTTAACAGGACGCACAAAAATCAATTACGCAATAAGGATAACACAATATATAGATTTAGTCAAGAGAGCAACACAATATATAGATTTTGATTTTTTAAGAAACTTTGCAGAAGAATCTTTATTTCTCCCTCTTTTTTTAGCGTATGGGTCAAATCCGGACAATACCGGTTGCTCATACGCCTTTTTGTACCTTGATAAATCTACAACATGACTCAGGAGTTATACAGGAGCAGGGGATAGTATGCGATGACCAAAGAGCGTGCCCACTGCTGAATTGCCGCATAGCGGTAGCCTGCAAATACGCGGCGGAACACCGGCGTAGGAAATGGCCTGAGACACCATGCAATAACAATAACAATTTTTTTGCTAATTGCAGTTGAAAAGTGCTTAGTTCAAATCGTATAAATAATATAGAGAGCCAAAGCACATGGATGTGCTGATTCCGCTTCAACTGCAAAGAAAGGAGCTATATATGGCAGTTGAAGAAAAAAACAATGACATTCAGGCCATTTCAGAAAAGCGAACCTATTCAGTTCAAGAAATTGCGGATATCTTGCAGATCAGCCGCAGCATGGCATACAACCTGTGCAGGCAGCAGCTTTTCAAAACTGTAAAAATCGGCAAATATGTAAGAGTGTCCAAATCCTCCTTTGATGAATGGCTTGACAACCAAAATTAAAAAGGAGAATCAGCATGGCATCTATTGTAAAAAGAGGCAGATCTTATGCCGTTGTGTATTATGAAGGTGTTGGAAAGAAACGCCAACAAGTCTGGGAGTCTGGATTGAGCTATACGGCAGCCAAATCCCGGAAAGCGAAAATTGAATTAGAACAGGCTAACAGTGAACAGGGACCCCCCGACAAAAAGGATATGACTGTCAGTGAATTTCTTTACGAATTCATCGAAAAGTACGGGGCAAAAAAATGGGTAGCTTCCACTTATGACGGCAATACCGGTTTGCTGGAAAATTACGTCCATCCTTATCTGGGAGATAAAAAACTCCGAACCGTCAAAACAAAGACGGTAGACGACTACTATCATTTCCTTGAAACGGAAGCCGAACCTGCGACTAACATGGGACGGCCCATGCGGGAACACATCACAGCATCTACAATCCATGACATACATAAGGTTATGCGCTGTGCCTTTAACCTTGCGGTGAGATGGGAGTACATCGGGAAAAATCCTTTTTTGAATGCCACGCTTCCCGAACATCAGGAAAAGGAACGGGCGGTTTTAAGCCCGGAGCAGGTTTTGCGCGTATTGAAATTTACCTGCCGACCCGAATACTACGACTACTACATGATGCACTGTGCAATTTTAATTGCAGTGGGATGTACTCTCCGCGGCGGCGAAATCGGTGGCCTTCAATGGAATCGGGTTTATTATGACCAGCAGGCCATGAACATCGACCGGGTAATTGACCGGGTAAGCAAAAAGAACATGGAGAAATTGTCCAAAATGGAGATTATGTACACTTTTCCGAATCTTTATCCTGGCACAAAAACATCGATTGTACTGAAGCAGCCAAAAACGGATGGAAGTGTACGAGTGGTAAAATCCCCCAACAATGTTCTGGAGGCATTATCTGTCCTGAAAGAAATACAGGGCAAGCTGAAAAAGGAACTGGGGGCAGACGGTTATATGGATTATGACCTGGTTATTTGTCAAGCTAATGGGCGCCCTATTATGACAGAGCATCTTAACAAGCGTTTTAAGGACATTTTAGCGGAGATGAATGACCCGGAAATTGATCCGGAAGAAATTGTGTTCCACAGCCTCCGCCACACCAGCGCTTCCGCAAAACTGACGCTTTCCAATGGAGACTATAATTCCGTAAAACAAGCTGGCGGCTGGGCCAACCTGGAGATGCTGACTAGACGGTACGGCACCCATTCCTTTGCGAATGATAGGGAAAGGCTTAATCAAAAGATGGATGATTTCCTGGAAGGAAAGACTGAAGATGAAACCAGGCCAACGGACACCGAACAGGCCCTCAAGGTACTGGCCCAGGCCGATCCTGCTTTGCTAATGGAAATCGTTAAGTCTATCCAGTCTGCTAACAAGAGTTAAATTTATTAGCAGGAAAAATGAGGGGGTCAAAATGCCGTATTAGCAGAGTCAAATTTTTTTCGGTGAATTTGACCTCCAAAATCGCCGTTTTATTAGCAAGACGTAAATAAGGGATTTAGCCAAAATGGCCGTTCAACTTTTATTAGCAACTAAAAATGTATTAGCAGAAAGTGTTTCGTATTAGCAAAAAGGGGAACGGATTTCTTGAAAAAGGAAAGCCGAAAACCTGATAAATCAAGGCTTTCGGCGTTGTGTACTGGCGTTCCCGAGGTGACTCGAACACCCGACCTACCGCTTAGGAGTAGCCCCGATACGACATCGGGAAGTGACATCTAATGCTAAAAAATGCTTGGAAATACAGGGTTTTTCAGCATTTCAAATGCCATCTGATACTACGCTGTGATAGCTAATTCAGAGGGATTTTACACCGTCCGATTGGCTCGAAATTAGCAAGGCTTTCGATTTTTGGTGGACGTTGCAAGTGCAAGTTAATGTCACTATGTAACTGCTCGTTATGCGGAATGACAGGAAATACAGTTCATTCTCATGTGGAGCCGCTGGTGTCACACGACACCAATTTAAGTCTGTTTAATATATCATTTCAAACCGAATGTTTCAACCAGAATTATCAGAAATTCCATAGAATTTTTCGGGACGAATGATTGTATGTAACCTGTCCTGCCGAAGCAGGTACAGTATTTATCGAAGCATAGTTTCTCGATCTTCAGCTCCCAGCATATATGCGCCCTTCGCAAATTCATCCCTTGCCAGAAGCTCTGTTACATATACCCTGTCGAACAACAACCAGAGTTCTTTTTCTTCTGGTGTAAGTTTGCGGTTTCCGCTAAATAAATGCGATAACCCCAATCCCTCAAGCAGAGCCTGCTTTGCAGCTTTGTAATCATCGGCTCTATCGGAATAATCCTCATTCCTCTGGCTTGATAATTCCTCAATATCATCAGCTCGCATTATATCATAATACTCGTCCATAAATGCTCTATCCATTTTGCACCCCCAAAAACAAAAATAAGGGCAGACCCCTTTACAAGCTATGAAAGCTATGTAAAAGGATCTGCCATTTTAATTCTATAAGGTCTTTGCCAGCGACTTCAAGAGTGCTGCCATTTCAGGGTTTTGCAGAAGTTTCAGAAGAAGCTCTTTATCATCGGTGGAGCTTTCCTGTGTGACCGGCTGTACCGGTTCCGGTGTTGCCTGTCTGCCAGAGTAAAAAGCAGCTTCCAGTCTTTCAGCGTTCAGCCTGCGGTCATCGTCGATGATATGGGAGTAAACATCCGCTACCATCTTGACCTGTGCGTGACCGGAATCACCCTGAACGGATTTCATATCGCCACCGTTCAGCTTCAGCTTGTAAGTGATACTGGAATGTCGGAGACTATGGAAAACCACCTTCGGCAGCCCATTCTCCTCGATCAGCTTATTGAAAGCACGGTTGATAACCTGACCCTCAATCGGCTTGCCATTGGAAGAACAGAACACCAGATTAAAGTCTACGAACTCGTCACCGAAAAGGTCTTTCAATTCTTCGATGTCAGCCTTTCGCTGCACCAACATTTCCGCTACGGTTTTCGGTAAGAATACCTTGCGGACACTGGTTTTTGTCTTAGGTGTTTTGAGAACCAATGCGGTGTGCGTACTGGCAAAGGTCGGCGGGAACTTGAACATAATGTCCTTTCCGTTCAAATCTGCCATCGCTTCACGATTTACTCTCTGCAACTCCTTTTCAACGAAGATGCTTGCCTGACCAAGTTTGATACTCGCAGGAGAAATGTCTACACAGTCCCAGGTCAGCCCCAGAAGCTCACCCATTCGCAGAGAACAGGAGAAAGCAAGGTTGATTGCCAGACGGAGAATATCATCGTCGCAGGCTTCCAGAGCCTTCAGAAGAACTTCCGCTGTCCAGATGTCTCTGGTCTTATGTTCTTCTTTCGGCAGCGTAGCGTGTTCTACGGGGTTTCTGGTCATCAATTCCCACTTCACCGCCTGATTGAACGCATTACGCAGAACCTTGTGAATCTCTCTGACCGTATGCGGTGTCAGATACTCGTTACGAGCTTTCACATACTTCGTAGACACAGCTTTTACAGTAAGCAAATCTCTGTAATACTTGTCCATAATTCTCGGAGAAACATCCTCCAGTTTCATATCACCGATAAGCGGACGAATATAATTGGCAATCAGGCTCTTTCTGCTTTCATAAGTAGACATCGCCCAGGTGTTCACGCCGTAGATAGACATATATTCTTCCAGAAGATCGTTTACGGTCTTGGCAGAAGGTGGAATAAAGGTTCCCGACTCCTGCTCATATTCGACCTGCAGCTTTCTTTTCTTTGCTTCAGCATTGGTGTCAAAGGTTTCCCATTTCTGACGCTTATTGCCGTTCTCATCGGTGTATGTATAGACCACAGAATACTTCTTTTTTCTCTTAACGATGGATGCCATGTAATCATCTCCTTTCCTGTCCATCCTCAGCTACTAATCTGTAGCGGGTCTGATTCTGATACCATTTTTCAAAACTCTCTTTGGTAGCTCGCTTATATCTGCCAACCTTGATAAGCTCAAAATCGCCATTGGCAACAATATAGTAGATGGTCTGACGATGTACCCCAAGCATTCTTGCCATTTCCGGCAGACCGTAGGTGGATGCCACAATGTCTGCATCCAGTTTTTGATCCTCTACCGTGCGATAATCGCTCTGGGATGCATACCATCTTTCAAAGCTCGCCTTGGTCACTCTACGCTTGCCCAGGGCTTCGACAATTTCAAAATGCCCTTTGGCAACCAGTTCGTAGGCAGTTGCTTCTTTCAGCCCAAGGCGCTGACCAAGCTCCTCAACTGAATATGTAGTTTTCTTCAGTTCCTCACCGGGAGGGGTTCCATCGACCTTCTGGTATTTGAACTGATTAGCATACCATCCCTCAAAACTGTCGATCATCACCCTCATGGTGTTGCCGACAAGAATGGTCTTGAAGTAATTTTTCTTAATGAGCCAGTAAGACTCAGTTTTGCAAAGGCCAAGCATCCTGCCCATTTCAGGGACAGACATGCTCGTGCGTTTTCTTATTTCTGCCATCGCACAACCTCCTATGTAAAAAATGTAGCCATGTGTTTTCTTGTCATGGCTACATTTTATCGAACTCTTGATTTATTTTGAAGTTTGTCGCCGGGTTGTACGACACACTTGACAAATCTCACATTTGCTGATCCAGCCACTCATCAAAACTCTTTTTCGAGATTCTGATGCTGCCGCCGATGCGCACACTGTGAAAAGCTTTCTTTTTCACGAGGTTATATGCGCTTGTTCTGCTGATCCCCAGGATGTCCTGAATCTCATCAACGGTATATGTTCTCTTATCGAACTGGCCTGTGGAGGCTACAATGGATTCTTCGGTACGCTGATTCATAGCAGCAATTCTTTCTTCAAACATCTATGTTCACTCCTTTTCTTTCTTCGGTTTATGTTTTGTGGAACGCTTTTTCAGCTGTTCCATTGCAAGGCTGACGGATAAAGCTTTCTCAATTGCTACCATCTCACGGGGCGTAACCTTACCTAAGTAGTTATCAATTCTGCGCTTATCAATGGTGCGGATTTGCTCCAGCTGCACAACAGATGCTTCTTTAAATGCAGGATTGCCTCTAATCAAAAGATGGGTCGGCATATTCTCCTTCTTGCGGATTTTCGTTGTGACCGTTGCCACGATCAGCGTGGGAGAATACCTGTTGCCGGTATCGTTCTGAATTACAATCACCGGTCTGATGCCACCTTGTTCAGACCCAACTACCGGGTCCAGATCAGCGCAATAAATATCGCCACGGCGATATACCCAATTTTCTTTCATCATGTGCCATGACCTCCTTTCGTTGGGTATGTAACAAACGACTGCCCGAAATAAATCGGGCAGTCATTCCAAAATCTATGTTTCCCATATTTGCCACGCACCCCTGGGAAAGAGGACGGTTGCCCTCAGGGAACCATCGAACGGCTGATTGCGAATCAGCTCCATAGGAATCTAACCTCTGCCGGGTTCTCCGCCAGCTCCGTAGAGAAGTATCATTAACCCTGACTGTTTTCATTGCCGTATTGGTAGCAACCCAATATTTACGAGCCGGTATTGATCGCTGGCACCGGATGAGAGACTACTGCGTCAATATAAGAAAATAGTCGTTCTGTTTCTCTTTCCGATACGTCACGGCGTACCGCTGATGTGGCTGATGCTTTCGCACCGACAGCAGGAACGTATTCGATGATTGTCTATTCAGTTTTCAAGGAACAAGCAGCCTTTCTCTTTGGCTGTGTCTAAATTGTACTGTTTTCACGATTCGTTTTTTATGACCTCTCACGGCGGATACCCACCGTGATACGGCGGATTTTTATAATTTCATCTTTAAGGCAACTAACTGATCTATGACGGAATCCAGTTCCTTGGCAGTTTCATAATGTCGAATCTCGCAGCCAATCAGTATGTAATCCGTTGAGATACCAAAGAAAATCCCAATCTCAATCAGCAAATCAATAGAGAAACCCTGAAGTCCTCTTTCAATTTTCCCAAGGGAACTTGTACTGATGTTCAATTTTTCAGCAAGCTGCTCCTGTGTCATTCCTTTTTCTTTTCTAAGTGCGGCAATTCTTTTTCCGCTTTCTTTCTGGTCGTAATACATATCGTTTCCTCCGATTTCTTGAAATTTTGAAAATGAAAATTCCAAAAAGCCGGGAGGAGAACGGTTGCGGGGAATATCCCCTGAAATAAAAGAAGCGCACCCGATCTCACAATTTCTTGCAAGAACAGGTGCGCCATTGCGCTGTTTATGATTCAAATAAATACCCCCGCCAGTTACATTTTCTTAGGCAATTTTGCTCTTGCCCTGAAAACATAACTGGCGAGGGTGTTATGACCGGTGTTATGCCGGTTCGTATCGGTGTTTTGACGGTGTTATGATGGTGTTATGGGAAAAATCGGGTGTTATGATGGTTTTTATTGGTGTTACGCCGGTGTTATGCCATAACACCGAGAAAAACCGGCAACTTTCAATCTTTCAATCAGCTCGTCGTATTCCTCCGCTAAGAGATTGCGCTGTGCCATCCGCAGCTCTCCTCGTGCCATCTCTGGATGATCCAACTGAAACATTGCGTAAATCATCCAATAGTAGCCATCAATGCTGTGTGGTGCAATCAGAAGCACCTTAGAGGCATAGTGCTGGATACAGACGTAATCACATCCCAGATCAAGCGTTTTCATCAGTTCGCATACAGCACCCAGATAGCGGTACTCAAAAGCTACCACTTTGGACATAATCCAATGCTCATCCCGTGCAGAACTGAACAACGGTCCCTGATACAAATCTATTGCTTTTTTCAGAAACTCAACTTTTTCTTTATGATCAGCTGCTTTCATCGCAATACTCCACTTTTTATCAAACAGCTGAAAGTCTGTAAACACATTCAACCGGGGATTGATCTGATACCCCGTCGGAGTAGACTCAATCAGGCGGTGATCGGATAGCAATTCAAACGTCTGTCTGAATCGGTATACCAGTCCCTTTATATTTTTAACCGTAGCTTCAATATCTTCACCCGGCCAGATTGACGAAGCAATTTCCCGTGGTGAAGCTGTCATTTTCCCTTTCAAAAGCAGATACACCAGAAGTCTCGCTATCTTAGGCGATTTCAGCTCCTGCTCCGTCAGGACACCTTTTTCAGTTGTAATTTTGAGTTCCCCAAATAAACTGATATAAACATCGGTGGCATTTGTAATTCTCGGAGAAATGATGGTCAGTTTTCTCGTTTCCAGCAGGAAGTATTCGTTCAGTGAAGAAATAACAGCATAGTTCAGCATTCGCAGAAAACCGGTTTGATTCTTATACTTCTTTGCATTTCTCAGAGTGAGGAAACCAGTCGGCCCTTTCCAAAAAGGAACCGCCATAACCGCATTGGCATCCAGCCTACGGTAAAGCATATATTCATCCGGCATTTCTTCTTTGATGGCTTCAACATCAGGGACAATAATTGGCTCATGATCTCTCAAGCATTGTATCCAGCGCCCATATTTCTCTGACAACTCAAACTCTTCAAACTTGGTCTGCGCCATTTCTCCAAATTCTGTGTCATACCACCAGATTGGCGTCCAGACGCCAATCTCCATATCCACATCAAGAATGCCGCACCAGTCTGCATCGTAAAACTCTGTTGCGACACGCATGATGAGCATGGCTGCTTTTCTGGGATCAATGCAGGTATTTAATTCCTTTTGCATATTGTGCAGAGTACGCTCAATCTCTATTGCATATTGAACGTACTCACACCTGTCTCCGATATTATACATTTCAAATCCGTTATTCCCACAGTTTCTGTTTTGTTCCATAACGAATCCCTCCTTATGCTGAATATAGAAAAAAGCCGCAAAGCACCACTGACCCATTACGGATCATGACAGCTCTGCGGCTTGCTTAATCTTTTTTTGGTTTTGGCTGTCATATCAGTTTGATACCGGCAGTCAAGACAACTTGCTATATGAAATGCAATCTGTATTCAGTTATTCCTGATATACTCAATGGGCATTCACAGGAGTTGACCTGTTTGCACAGGTTAGCTGGTGTGTCTTGCTCAGAAGCAGTAATTCCAAGATGCCTTTGTTATTAAGGTGCATAGGTGACTTTTCGATTCTTGCGAATCACAGTCTTTGTTGTATGTATAATCTCCAGCATCGCTTGCAGCTCTGCGGCATCACAGTCTGCCAGTTCCTCTGCAATTTTCTTGTCATAAACAGGCTTCACCTGTTCCAGACTATCACACAACAATTCATCGACAGAAACAGACAATGTGTTAGCAATCTTTACGATAGTCGGTAAAGCCACTTTGGTTTGTCCCGTTTCAATATGGCTCATGTGAGAAGTAGTCAGTCCTGCACGAAAAGCAACCTCTGCCTGCTGCCAGCCCAATTTCAATCGAGCTGCTCTGATACGCTGCCCAATTTTGATATAATCCACTTCATTTACGTCCATCGCTCCGATCACCTCCCATCCGAGTCTGTGGTTTTTATTCTATGGGCTAATTGCCTAAATGTCGATTTTGTATAGAGCTATAATGCCTATACAGACAAATTTCGACTAAAAAATTTAATTGTAAGGGCGTTGATTATCGTATTAAAAAAGAAGCCCACCATACCGACATATAAGACCGGTTTGTGGACTTCCTTTTCCTATTTTTTCACAAGACTCAAAATTGCCTTGCCTGACTTTTATTGCGCCCTTTGCAATTTTATCTCGATTTTTAATTAGTGTTTTAATGCGAATTACGAAGTATATGGGAAAACAACTCATTAAATTGCAAAACCCACTTTTGCGTAAATCTCTGGTCCTTGCTCATCCATACGAATGGAAAAGGCACGGACAATCATTCCTTTATCGACACACTCTTGGAATAGTGTATAGTAATCAGGAACGTTTTTATTAATCGATAGCTCCTTAACTCGTGGGTTCAGTGAAACAAACAAATAGCATACCTTATAACCAGCATCGAGAAGCCGAGAAAGCTTTTTTAGCTGCCCAACAGCCCTTTCAGAATATACGGAGGGAAAGGACGCACTTCTATCAAAGGATAAAATACTCTTTATTTCAACGACTGTATTCGTATCATGGATAAACAGATCTGTCTTATATGATTCTATGCAAACCTCATGAGCTACATTTTTTCGTTTGCCCAAGAAGGAAAAATATCTCCTTGGTAGCTGAGATTCGATCACCCGATTTGCCTGTGCCAGATTCAATAGAATAAACTGACGGCCATGCTTTACTGCGTATACAGCATAGGCTGTTCTAGCTGCGGTTGATTGATTTGGCTTCAATAAAACCGTTTTACCAGACAAGTCAATAAAGTTACTCAATCGGCATGATGACGGAATGTAGCAGATGACATCCACGCCATCCACACAGACTGTACACAGAAATCTGTTTTTGAGTTCCGTCTTAAAAACACCAGTAATAAGACGATTTTCAGAATTAGGTGTCACCTGCTTCTCACCACCTTCGTTAAATAATTCTTCCGTTTATTACATCATCGACAATTCTGTCCAGTTCCTCAATTTCAATCAAGTAGCCCTGGGCACGCTCAACAACATCACCATTTCTGAAAATCATGTCACCATGCTTTTGCAGGTATTGTGCATCAGGTGCTTCAATGATCATGCGGGAGGAAATACCATCGTTAACACGAAGTGCAACTCTGCCATTCAACTGAGCCTTTGTTGTCGCAGGAACAAGCTTTGCCTCCGGACGCTGTGTGCAAATGACTAGATGAATACCACGGCTACGTCCTGCCTGAGCGATACGCTGTACAGGCTTATAGAAGGCATTCTTCTCCTTAGTTGTCTCCAACTGGTCTGCAAGATCTGCAAACTCGTCAATAACAACAACAATCGGAGCAAGTTTCTCCTCAGCCTTTTTGTTATATTCAATAATATTTGCTACTCTAGCCTCTGCGAGAAGACGACCACGACGCTCCGATTCCTCAAAGATGACTTCCTTGATAACTCTAGTTGCTTCAGCAGCATCCGAAATAATGCGACCAGAATATAAGTGAGGCAAACCCTCAAAATGAATGAAGTCTTCCAGTTTGGAGGAAGAAAGGATTAACTGCATATCCTCTTTTTTCGGATGGGTCATTAGCATGGATGCCAACATGGTAAAGAGAAATACAGATTTACCAGAGCCGGTACTACCACCCACAAGCATATGCGGCATTTGACTCAGATCCTCAATTAAATCTCTGCCGTTTGGTGTGCGACCCAACGGAAAATACAACTGCTCAGGCGAGGTTACCTTAGGAATGGAGGAAATGACATCCTTGAACAGCACCTTTTCTCTCTTGATTCGAGGAACATCAAGAAGCAACTCATCAGAGTTAGGAACCTGCTGTACAATGACACCCGTTCGCTTCATCTCTCGGCCAATATCCTCGAGATGACTGATGAGTCCTTGAAGTCCTTGACCTCTTCCTAATTTGAACTTGAGTCGAATTACACTTGGCCCGATTACAGTGTCCTTCATATCACACTCTCTCAAAGTAACATGATAATCACTGCAGGAGCGCTTGAAATCCTTGACGAGTTGTTCTATTTCTTCCTTTGTGACGGAATTATCTGAGGCTGTTTCAGGCTCCTTAGCAGGAGTGGATACACTGGATGTTTTGGCTGTGGGTTCTTGCTGAGGGACAGCTTCTGAAGAAGTAGATTCTTCCTGGTGATCAGGTGATCCAAATTCAGTCGGCTTACCAGTTTCTTCTGCTACATCATGATCGATAATAGCATCAGTGTCATTATCTGTTGTTTCTGTAGTGGTATCAAAATCAGGAGCCCACCCCGCCTTCAGAACAGTTCCCTCACCCAGAATTTCCTGCTGGATTTCTTTTGCACTAAGGAGTCTGTACTCAATCGGGCAATCATCGAACTCTGGATTCACACAATCAACGACCTTGCCACCGGATACCTCACTTAGCTTGATGTGGATAAGAAGACCCGATACCTCGATGTTGATATTTTCGCTCTTTCCATTACCAAAGGCTTTTTTGAGGATTTTATGCCACTTCTTCTGCCACTCAGGGTCGTGAACATTTCTGAAGCATTCAGAAACGATCTGATATTTCAGCACCTCACGACGTGCTGAAATAAACATATCCGCACAGCTATCGTCGCCAGAAAAGATTTCCTTGAGCATTCCAACAATAGATGCGATCTGCCCAGCGGCGTGACCGGTAATATGATTTCGTCCATCCTCACTCTTGCTGATATTTGCGTCAGGAGAATCATCACGAGTTTTCACTTCTATCGGCTGAATAAGAAGCGTATTGCTTGCTTCATCATACTTCAAACCAACCAAATCGGCTCTTTCATTACCAAACCGACTATCCTGTAGCCAGAGACGAGCTTTATCGTCATCAAGTGAGGCTACCAGAGAGTCTGCATTGTTTTTTGTGTACCAGGAGGCAGCAAACAGCGTGCCAAGAAGTCCTTTTTTCTTATTATCAATTGCCTGGGCATCTGCTCCGAATTTCGGAATACTGATAAGACCGTTGGACGCAATATGTCCAAATTTTTTTAGTATTTCAACCAGTGTTTCAGGTTGTGGATACAGATTGTAGGATCGCAGCATTGTCAGATACTGAGTAATAATTCTGGAATCACTTGCTGTCCAAACATTTACCATACGGCGATCATACTGCATTTCACCGATAGGAATAGCTCCTTTAGGATCATAGTTATTTGTATCACGGTCAGCTGCAACAAGCCATTGAACCTGCCCATCCTGAATTGTGGACACAACCGCAGTCATATCGGCACTACCATTGTAGGTGGTTCTTGGATTCATATTATTGCTTATCACATCGGCAGAACGCATAAGCTTATGATAATCACCAATCAATCCAGAATCCATTTCAGATGACGGATACACAATACCCTTGTGCTGGATCTCATCAAAATCATAGTCGTAGGTAACAACCAACGGATTAATATATAAGCTCTTATTATTGGGACCGAACTCGATAGAGTATGCCGATTGATCAAAGTAAAAGGCAACATGAACAGGCTTTTCTACCAAAAGCGCCTTAACCTCATTGGCCGAGTCTACATTTTTGATGCTGATGGAAATTCTGTCTTTCTTGATAAATTCACCAATTTCATAGTCCTTCCCAGAATAATCCAGTTTGGAAAGTTCGGTGTTTCCATTCTGCTTGCGGGTCAGATACACATCATATACAACTCTACGGCAGTCATTTTTGTCCATAAAGGCCTTGATAGCACGAATGTTACCAATTAAATCCGGTGCATCAATGGAGCAAATGCGAATTTCATTTCTTGTATATGGAGCAAAACCAATCCATCTTGTCAGAATTTCACCGATAGACTGCGTTCCATCGTCACCCAAATAACGGTTTGTCCTGTTCTCGAAGGTAGGAAGCATTTCAATATTACCAGAACAAGGAAGAACCTTATCATCAGAGCTTTCGGTCACAATGCTATTGGCAATAAGGAAGCTCAGAATCTGTGGCAGTTGATTTAAGACCTCCGTTAAGGCAGTTGCATCATCCTCCGCTAAATGAGCCTTACGGGTGTGTAGGGTTTTAAAGATTTCGTAGTATCTCCAAAGATACAGCGGATGGATGGGGAGAAGAATACCCTTCCATTCCTTAGGGGTTTTCACATACAAAACATCTAAGAGGAGAAGGGCTCTGGCAACAAAGCTGGTTCCACCGGCGCTGATTTGACGCATAGTAGGTTCATTAATGCAGAATGCATGATAAAGCTTTGCCCACGCTTCAATGTACGAAAGGAGATTTTGCCTTGCTTCTTCATCAACACCAAAGCTCAAAACAGGATAGTACATAGTCATATCAAGGTTCTTGATGAGCTTTGTTCTATAATCAACCAGAGATTCAATAATCGGGCCAAAGTGCTCTGCTGTTTCAATGCCCTTTGCCTTAAATTGTGCATCAAACTGAGTAATAAAGCTGAAAAGAGCTTGATTACCATCGATTCCTCCCTTGAACGCAATCATCGTATCAGAATCCTGCGGATTAAAGGCTCTGAAGCTCTTAATATCAGCGGAAATTGCATCCTTAAGGACACTCTCTTCAGTTTCAAGAAGACCGCCCCAGGAGGTTTCATTACATACCTTTCCCACCAGCCTACGAAGATCAGATTGTTGATTCTCAATTACGATGGTTCTGTCCTCGAAGATGCCGCCAATCGCAGGAACACCATCAGCATTTTCCTCGGTTTCTGTGTCGAAGTGCTTTTTGAGCTCACCTAACAGTTCCCTTGCATTGGCGAGATCATCCTCATCACCATTAACAATAGCTTCAGAGATCAATTGCTTCAGTTCCTTAGGGCGAATTGGGGATGATTCAGTAATATCCTCTGTTGTATCATTAGGATCATCTGGATTTTGATTTTTAGGATCTTTTTTCTTCTTTACATCATTTGCTTTGGATGCCGAGAACAGTTCCTGTACAGTAGCAAAGTCCAAAAGTCTTAATGTGTCTCTTTTGCCGTATTTATATAGATTCTGCAGATTATTATATGCTTTTTGCAGACGCTCCTTATCGGCAGGTTTAGTGCGTGCCAACGAACGGCTCAGTTTTTTACGAGATTCCTCACTCAACTGACCTATTGCGAGAATGAGCTCACGATTTCGGGTCAGTCGTTCCTCTGGTTTGCTTTTTGTACTTAAAATATCAGCATCACATAGAAGATTCAGACGCCACATATTTGCAGGAATTGCTTCCGGCACAGCTTCTGCCGCTGCTACTGCATTGACAAATTCCAAAATCGCATCAAAGGAATAATAGTCGGAGGTCTGCTGCAGTGCACGCCAAAAATTCTGAGTAGGAGTGTTATTATCTTCCTTAATTTGAAGCTCAAGAAGGTATTTTGAAGCATCCTTAAGTGAAAGAGGTTCAAACTCCGCAAGAGAATGGAGTTTATCTGTATCATTTTTTACAAATACAACAATACTTCCCGCATATTCGGGTATGCTTCGCCAAAGCACAGCTTTCTCGACAGCGGGGGTAATAGTATAGTTGCTTTCAGCTTTCTCGTGCAAAATATCGTATCCAACTGCAGCTACATAGATATGGGAATGGTGCTTAGAAAGTTCGATAGCAACTGCCTCTGGATCAATCGCACCGATACCCTTGGCAAGGATACCAACCTTTGCTTCAGAAAGCTTATCAAGCAACAGCTCTGTTACGAGCGTTTGTTTATCTAACATCAATCGACACCTCCCAAACGAATTTGCAGAATACCATCTGCCATAACCTCTGCAAAGTCCATAGATTCAAGCAAAGATGCAAACGCAGAGAAGTTGTGCTCCAAGGAATCCTCGTCAATCTGTAGAAGCATACCACTATTTTGCAGTTGCTCCATTTCAAAGGAACTGCCGCCAACAACGATACCAAAGCGCTCCCAGAGTCGTGTTCTAAGCTCCATTCCACTCAGCACTTCCTTTGGAGCGACACAGCTTCTCAACAGCATCTCCAAAATATCCTGAGATAGAACGAAACGTTTATTCGGATGCATTCTATCCGGAGGATAAAGAATGCCCGCAGAGGTTCCAAGTGTTTTTAAGCAGTTAACCGGGTGAGACGATGCTTCCAATGCAAGCATATCATACATAGTTTCCCCAAAGATCAATCGAGCCTCATCATCGGTAACAGCTTCCTCCGCACGCTCCTTTGCAAGGTTCCAAAGCGTGTCAAGTTCTTCCTGGCTGGACTTGGAGGACTTTTTGTTTTCCTCGTAAGCAGGCGTATCAGATTTCATAAGCTCCGCCTTACCATAGCCGTTTTCTTCGAGTTTTTGTGCATAGCCCCAGGCATAGAATCGGTTAATGGATTTATGCATCTGGGTGTATGACATTTCCGAAGCACGAGCGACACTGCTTTGACTAGGTGCCATGCCGGAAAAATCTAAAAGAATGGCTCGGACATTCTCCTTGCAGTAAAAAGCCTCCAGCAACGCCATATATCTGATTAGTTGAAAAATACAGAAGAAGTTAAATAGTCTCAGCTGTGTCAATGGATTTGGATGCTTCTCGAAATTTTTCATCAGGCAGGTTGCGCTTTTCTTCAGCCCTGAAACAAACCATTTCATTGCTTCATTTTGATTCGTGAATGTAGGAATATCCTCGTGCCTGCTTCCCTCGAAGGTAATCATCGCATCCTCCAAAGCAGGCTCAAACAACAAAGAAATTGGGTCGTTGGCATTGTCCAGAAGCTTCTTGATGTACTCTGCCAAGTCAGAGCAATAGGAGCGGATTACACCGCCAATAAATTCACCGATATCCTCATACATGGCAGGTCTGGTAAGAAAGTGCTTTGAACCGGCAGTATAAGAAATCATGCCGTCCTTAAGTCCCTTGACCACATAGACACCCTTATCTGCAGACAACAGTCGTTGCATGACATTGCGCATTGAGTCGAGAGCTGCGGGGGAGATGCCATCTTCAATGGCATCATTTTCCGCCAATTCTGCATACACCGACTCTAATTCGTTACCCACAGGTATATTTCCTTTAGCATCAGAAACCAATGCAAGTCTTTTTATATTCATTGTGGTGTTACATTTTCCATAAATGCATCGTAGCGAGCCACCAGCAATATGAACAGGCTTAATAGATCCGCCGTTTGGCTTAAAGCCAACATATGTATTATCTACAGCTGTTCGATAATCTCGCAGGAAAATTTGCTCCGCCATATTAAACCTCCTTTGCTCTCTCGCTGTCGATAGACGAGTATTTGCTTTCTTCTCTATCTATTACAACAGAGATTTTCTTTTTGTTTTGGACATCTAACAAAGCGACATTTACTGTTTCGTCATCATCAATATCCTCAAAGGACTGAAGCTGTTCAATAAAGCGCCAGACCTTTTTAACTAGATCCGACTCCATGAACAGGACAGGGACACCACGCTCCGCTTCGGAAAGAAGCATATACATCTCAAAGTCAATTTTCAAAAAGGTATTAGGTGCGTCCTTTTTCTCAAGTCTAATATAATTTGAGGTCATCTCAATGCCATCACTCATGCTCTGAAGCAAGGAGGGACGACCAATTTTTAGACCACTCTTTTTAATTGTACCGACAGATATTAGTACCTTTCTCGGCTCATTATCATATCGATGACCGGACCAGATCTGAAGCTCCGAATTAGACGGTTTAATTGCGCCAAAGAAGGTATTCAGCTTACGGATCAATTCTTTAATGGTTTTTCCATTATCCTGATTCAAAAACTCTTGGAAATGAGCTACATCATCGTCCAGAATTTTCAGAAGCTCGCTGCCATTTCGATTGAAGAAATAGAACTGTCTTTTACGGAGCATAAAGAGATCATAATTATCGTAGGCGATAGCCTCTGCTGGGACCTCGTAGCTACTGACCCAACTCTCTGCCGGAATATCATTCAAAAGAATTTTTTCATCCCAAACAGGATGAGATATGGCCATAGGATCTATAGATGCTCTAATCGCATCAAATAAGGCACCCCTTCCAGAGTACACGAGATTGACCACATCGTACTTGTTACTACCTGCTGTTCGATTTATTTGGGCACAGCTTCTATCTCCAAAAATCAAGTATGCAATCAGTCCCTGGAGCTCTCTTAGCGTTGCATGGTAGCCTTGTAATGAAACACGTTGAAGAATAACGTAAAGTCGATCCTGGAAAAGATCGCTGTTAAGCAATATGCAGTTCTTGTGAACCTCGCAGTTTGCATTCAGTGGACAATTAATACACTCGCTATAATGAGATGCATCGGTCAATTTAACAATTGCCTGTCTCAGAATATCACGAGTCAGCACCTCTCGCTTGCTCAAATCAAAAACCACTATGCTATCAGCCGTAGGGTTTTCGTCGTGAAAAACAACAGCGTGACTCATTTGCTCATATGCATTTTTAATGGGCTGGAAATCAGGATAGTTTTGATAGACTGAGTACAAAACGGCTGCATTTATGGCAATCACAAAAGGAATCTTTGCATTGTGTGCTTCACTCCATCTCAGGTAAATATCCTCATTCGATAGGGTACTTGCGTCCAACTCAATTCGAATAGGCTTTCCAGTATTCTCAAGCTTTTTCTTCAGCAAACGGATAATATGGGTTTTTCCGTCACCAGGGTTACCGGTAAGGACAATATCCTTTCCTGCCATAGCTGATTTGATAATAGCGTTATCCAATTTTGTTTCAAGGTGAATAACGGATAGAAGCTCTGCAGAAATATGATCTGCATATGCACTTGAACCTCTATAGAAGTCTCGCACAAACTGAAGACCAGTCTTTGCTTTATCATTCGTTGGCAAATGAGGCACCTCCTTCAATTTAGAAAAGCTCCATTCTTCATCGGCGTCAATCTGATTGCCAACAAGGAAGCCTTGTTTATCAAATCGACGGATTCTGTCGTAAATTGGGTTGTAGTTTAGTCTGCTTGCCAGCCAGCGTTCAGACCAATAATCAATAATTTTCTGTGTTCCTTTGGCGTAGTCTGCCATATCTGTATAGTATTTTGGTTTTTGATCCTTACCCAGTAAATAGTCGAATGTATTTTCAGCCAAACACGCCCCATAGACAATTCGGGACATTGCGTGCTTGGAAAAATCCTTAGAATCCTCGTTCGTCGATTCTAGAAGTTCTCTGATTGACATTGTAAGTAGTCGCATTTTAGGACTTGCGCCCTCACCAAACACATGGTTAATTCGGTTAAAGCCATCACTAGTCGCCTCAGTGAGGCTCATAGTCGTGGCCTTACTTATGTGCATAGTGCCAAAGCCAACTGTCATACCCAGCTTTTTCCATACAATATCAAAGTCAGAATTAAAAAGCTTTCCCGGAATTTTCAACCTGTTATACTGACTCGACCCCACATAATATAGGGACGTTGTTCCGACATAGACCAAGTCCGCAGGACGGCATACAGGCTCACCCTTCAAACGGCTTGCAATTTCACTCGGTTTGCTTTCGTAGCGTTCCTTGTAATCATGTACAACCTGAGGAGAGGTTGCAAGCAATGCTACCAACTTACCACCAAGGATTTCATTGTATGGAGGTATTGCACCACACACATTTAGCTCCATCAGACTAGAGCCAATGTGCTTTGTTTTTTGTGCAACCAGCGCACTACGGATTGAAGAATTTCCTATTTCACTCTTGCAGAAGGATTCCCATTTTTCATTAAAGTCATCAGCGTTGACAACATCAGCTATTTCTTTCTTTGCAAGAAGCAAACGGGCAAGCTGTTCCGCTCTTTTTCTTCTATAAAGTGCCTTTTCTGCATCCATAGAGATGCTACCTAAATCACTTTTTTCGATTTCTTCGACATCGACTTCTAAATCATTTCGTAGAATCTGCTGTCTGCTTTGCTCAGCACTTGCAGCTTCATCAAACAGGAGCTGAATATCCTTTGCCGTTGGTTGTTCTACAACCATATCCGTACAAAGTTCACTGTAGTCAATACCAGAAATACCATCCTCAAGATAGCCAAGAAGCTGCATTAGCTCCTGACGAGCGTCTTCGTTGGACAAGGAAACAATTCGGTCAATATACGCTTTTTGATTCCAGCCGATATAATCATCTCGACAAGTAATCTGAACAGCGCAGTTCTCCAGCGATGCAATTCCCATTACTGCATGAGAAGGATGTGCCGCATCACGGATTAAATACTGCATAGTTCTTCCCGGTGTTGTTTCAGCAGGCGTTGACCAAGTTAGTCGAAAATATCTCCATATCTCTGAAAGCTTCAGACCAGTAAACTCATCTCGTTCATTGTCCTTTACCAACTGCAAATACGGTTGTACTGCTTCGCCAGGAGCAATTTCACCGGAAGCCGCCCTTTCTAAGCGTTCAGCAAGCTCCTCACCATCAGCAATCAGGATATCAATGCCTTGCTTTGCCGCACTTGGATTCTCCATTCGGTTGATGAAGTCCGTATAGGTGACTAGGCGCTCATGCCTACTTTCACTCATCCAACTTCTTAAAAGAGCCTTAACCTCAGGAGAAGATGCATCGTGAATATCACTTCCATTCAAACTCGGAAGACTCATGTACAAGACGCCTTCTCTATAGCAAGCCTTCCAGGAGGCTCTTATCAAATCTCTGAACAAAAGCCATACGGCACGGTATTTTTTTCTTTGCTCAAGATTGTAGGTGCATTCATTTTCGACCCAATCAATTTCATTATCAGTAATTGCGGCAATCCTTAGTGTCGGAGTGAGTTCTGTAATCTCGGATACAGCATTATAAAATCTTACACGGAACTCGCCTTCCAATCTTGGCCTAAAAGGAATTTCCTTGTTGATCACTTACCGACACCTCCTTCCACAACCTATCATTCTATTCTTTAATGGCAGCATTATATTGGTTTGTTCAATATGTGCTGCCATATTTATGTGTGTCATAGCTTAGTTCCTCTTTTCTACGCTGTAGGCATCCTACATATTTATCGTGAGGCTATCACGTTCAAGACCGGATGTCATCATCAACCAATTCCATGATGTCCTCAAGCCCACAGTTCAACGCATGGCAGATTCTTACCAATGTATCAGTATTAACATTTTCGCCTCGATTCAATTTGTTGATCGTATATGTACTGATGTTTGCAACCTCAGCCAAATCCTTTTTCTTCATATCTTTATCAATCAACAGTTTCCAAAGTCTTTTATAGCTGACAGCCATGTGCTTCACCAATCCTTTCTCGCAAACTGTGCGTCCGCAAAGTAACACTATTGTAGATTATACCACGAGATTCGACAAATTCAACAGATTGTGGAGCGATAACTCTATTTTTTGTTCTCTAAACAAAAGTTTTTTTGTTCTTTCGACAAGACGGGAAAGTGGGGCAATAAATGATAGGATAATTTCGGTTTCACAAATTGGCAAGCAGTGTAAACCTGTACAGGTTCACTCATTTTTCTCGATTTTCCCTCTGGACTAATCTTCGCAAATTTGCTTGTTGGGGCAACATCCCCAATCCCCTTTGAACGGTATCTTCGATACCGGCTGCTCATTCATTCTGAATGTTTCGACGCAAAAGAAAAAACCTGGACTGCATTTAGCGTCCAGGTTAGTATTGTAGTTTCATGTCATTATTCTTTCTTTTCAATCCAGTGGATAAAGGTACTGACCTTTTCCAGATCTTCCTCATTCATGGTTCCCAGCTTCTCGCACAATTCACGATACGGGGTATTCGCATCGTCCAGCGGAGCGAAAAATTCTGCCGGTGTCATATCAAAATACAAGATGATATTGAACAGTTCCCTGAGAGACGGCAAGGCCGCTCCGCTGGTTATACCACGAATGTATGAGCCACTCTTGTCCAAATCCAAACTCATCTTGTGTTCAGAAATATTCTTTGCTATTCTCAGTTCAGTAATCCTGATACGAATAAATTCATCATACTGCGTGTTGGCCATTTCTGTCCCTCCCTCCTCAATTATTGTAGTATGAATTGGAAGGTGTCGTTGGTAGCAAGAAAATGAATTTTCCCTTTATCCTTTCTCATATTGGTGATATAATTACCAATAACGGATTTTGATTGGCGATACCAGTATGAAGTATCTCCAAAGGAGAGATTTTTATGAATTTATTCGCTGTCAGTTTCTTTGGACACAGAGAGGTTGATGATCCGTTTGTGATTGAACAGCAGTTGGAAGAAATCGTCCGTGAGCTGCTTCTTACCAAAGAATATACCGAGTTCCTTGTAGGGCGAGACGGAGAATTTGACCAGCTTGTTTCATCAACGATCCGCAGATGCAAGCGAACTATCCGGGATGACAACAGTTCTCTCGTTCTTGTACTGCCATATATGACGGCAGAATACCGGAACAATGAACAGGCATTTCATGAGTATTATGATGAAATTGAAATCTGTCTCGAATCCGCAGAAAAACACTTCAAGTCCGCCCATCAAGTTAGAAACCGGTCAATGGTTGACCGGTCGGATTTGATTATTTTCTGTGTTGAACACAATTCTGGCGGAGCTTATCAGACCATGCAATATGCAAAAAAGGCAGGGGCGAAGATTCTGAACCTGCCAGATGTACCTCGTTGACTTTTACCTTATTTTTCTCGGGAAGGATGAACATGAACAAAAAGAAACTTATACCGCTTATAGTTGCCATCATTGTTGTTGTGGCAGTTGGAATCATCATTGCTGTGATCTCACATCAGAAAAATGCAATGGACTTCGATGAATTTGCTGACCGTTTTGAAAAGAGCGCAGAAGAAGTTCTTGGAGAAGATGTAAAGAAGGTTTCCAAGACAGAACTTGCAGCAACACTCACCTACGGGGATCAAAATGACGAGGATAACAACATTTATTACCGTATCCTCAAAACCACATTTTACGAAGGAGACCCGACAGAAATTACCGGATTACATACGGAAGCCCTGGGTGTGCTTTTCCCAGTTGACAGTATGGACAGCTGTGAGGAAATGATGATTCAGGACTGGCCCAGCGCTCTATATAAGAAAGGCGACACAGCATTTCTCTGTTGGACGTATTCTCCAGAAGTCACTTATGTTCTGGAATACACGCCAAGCAAAATTGATGATTCTGAGATTATCAAAATGGTAGAAAGTGCAGAACTTGTAGAATAAGCCATAGCCAAAGGTTCGTTCCATAATCGGTGCATAACCTTTGGCTTTTTCTAAATTCTAAAATCGGAATTTAATATTTTCTTGTTTTCGCAACAAGAAACCATTTTTTTCGTCAAAGTAACCTATCTTTTAACCAACTTATTGAGTTTACAATCTCTGTGGAGTATAATAGACTCAATAAACAAAAGTAGGAGGATATATTTTGAAAGTCAGCTATAAGAAACTTTGGTATTTGTGTGTGGAACGAGAAATCGGAAAAGCAGAACTTCGTAAGCGGACTGGTTTATCTTCTGCTACATTTACCAAATTAAGACGAAACCAAGAAGTAAATCTTTCTGCACTTTTGAAGATTGCGGAAGTTATGAATTGTAATGCCGGAGATATGATGGATTTTCTTCCGGACGATGCTATTGTTGAACAGGAAGAAGCTACAAATTGATCCTCTATTATAGTTTACTGAGACATACATCTGTCCGCCACATTTCATATAATAGTCTCAAAATCAGGAACAACTTAGCAAACTGGAAATGGAGATTTTTATGGAAAGCACAAAACACGATAGATTATTAGAAATCTTCTTCCGATGTCTTAGAGGTGAAGACTTATCTGCCCAAAAACTTGCGGAAGAATATAGTGTCTCAACTAAAAGTATCAGTCGGGATATTAACGATTTAAAAGCCTTCCTTGCAGATCACAGACACTTGGTAGGAAACACAGAATTGGTTTACTCCAACCAAGCGAAATGCTACCGCTTATATATGGACGAGTTTCTTACTAATCAAGAACTCTTTGCTCTGCTCGAAGTGATGATTGGTGCAAGAGCATTCTCCAAGGAAGAACTATTGACCTTGACCAATAAACTCAAAGGGTTCACTACTGCACAAGACCGTCCGATGCTAAATGATTTGATTCGCAAGGAATTATATCACTACACAGAGATCAAGCACGATTGCGTTAGTGTCCAAGAAACACTCTGGAAACTTGCGAAGTGCATCACAGAAAAAAGAGAGATTACCATCGAATACTATCGTGCAGACCGTGCATGGAAAACCCATCGCATTCGTCCTGCTTCTGTGATGTTTACAGACAATTTCTTCTACCTGATTGCATTTAACACCGAAGGTGATCCGGACAAGCCCCTTTATTTCCGTGTTGACAGAATCAAGTACATTACCGAACACAGAAAGAAGTTTTCTCTTGCAGATGCGCCTGAATTTGACGAAGGTCTCCTCAGAGAAAGAAGTTTGTTCATGTGGCCCGGAAAACTACGAACCATTCAATTTGAATTTACCGGCTCTGCAATCCAGGCGGTCCTTGATAAACTTCCAACTGCCAAAATCATCGAGCGAAAAGGAAAGACATATATCGTTGAAGCAGAGGTTTATGGTGATGGCATAAAAATGTGGCTTTTAAGTCAAGGACGACGCATCAAAGTTACTTATCCAGAAGACTTTGTAGAAGAAATCAAACAGGAACTCATTGCAATGAATGCTCAATATGATTAAAAATAATATCTTTGACATAACGAAAGGAGTTTGAATACATGGTCGTTGATTATAAATCAAGGAAAAATGAGGTGTTGGCATCATACGACACCGTAGAAAAACTTATCAAAGATTTGCGAGAATACTCTCAAAAAATTGAATTGCCCGATCCAACCGAACACTTGGGCACTCTACTCGCAGACATCCGCAGTAAAGCAGAAAAAGTCAAAGCGGATCGGTTTAACATCATGATTGCCGGAGAATCCAAAAGTGGCAAGTCCACATTTATCAATGCCTATCTCGGTGTTGAACTACTTCCCATGGATGTAAAACAATGTACAAGTGCCATTGTTGAAATTAAATACGGTACTGCTTTTTCTGTTAAAGCAACTTATGCTGATGGTCGTCAAAAAGAAATCACTGGTGATGATGAAGCTCGTGATTTTCTAAAAGCCAATGCCGCTTTAGATGACCAGTACAGAGATATTCCTGTTCCCACTATCAATAGCGAAATTCTCGTTAAGTCTGGCTTGCGTGCCCGTGCCAAAGGTGCTACTATTTCCATCTCAAACGCAGAGGTTGAAGCTATGTTGAAATCTCCAGAAGTTCAAGGTGCAAACATCTACAATCTTCCAGATTACAATAAGCGGATTAAGGACTATATTAACGCCAGAAAGAATAGTTGGCAGGATATTGTAACAAAAATTGAAATCATGTTCCCGTTTGGCGAAGACCTTCGTGGCATTGAAATTATTGATAGCCCTGGCGTCTGCGCTCGTGGTGGTGTCGCTGAGATTACATCTCAATACATTGAAAATGCCGATGCAATCATCTTCTTGAAACCGGTCATCGGACAATCATTGGAATCCACACAGTTCAGCCAATTTATGGAAAATGTGAGTGTCGAGCGAAACAAAAATGCTTTGTTCCTTGTCTTGACTCACATCGCTACCAAAAACGAAGCCGATTTGCGAAGACTCGAAGAAGAAGCTCAAAAACAGTTTTCTGGAAAACTTGATTCGCAAAACATTCTGTTCGTCGATAGTAAGGCGGAACTGTATTCCAAAAAATTTGCAAATATTGATAACATCGAAACCGAACTCCGCCGCTTAAATAGCGAAGGAACTCTCGATGATTTTGTCCTTAAAGCATATACAGAAACAAACGGTCTTTTTGGAAATGGTGATATGTCAGACTTCATTGCAAAGCTGCATGAAAAATCTCGTTTCCAGCAGATCTACCAAGCCCTGGAAGTTTTCGGAAGAAAAGCACACTATATTCTTCTTGCCAGCTTGCTTGACTCAATAAGTAAGCTATATGGAAAACTTTGGAATGATATGAACTCTCGTATTGATATGTTCAGACAGAAAGCTGAAGATCCAACAGAGCTTGCAAAAAAGATTGCAGAGGTTAAGCAAGATTTGGATATCATTCAAAACAAAATGAGCCGTGGCGTTGATGGTGTTGTTCGTCGATTTCGTGGGGATAAAGGAATAATCAAAATCGAGGCAGAGGAAGCGGTAAATGATTTTTTATCCTCAGTCGGGAAGATAGCCCCCGACTCTGATACCGCCTTTAACAGCTTAGAACGGCTATCTCTAAAAAAGATCGACCAATTCAAGGCGTTGCAGGAGCGTCTCCAACATCAGGTAGTCGCAGAATTCGACAAGGAATTAGTTGCTTTAAGTGATAAAAGCTCCATCCCATTTGAATCCTTAAAACCCGACTTTACCGATGAAACATTTAAGAAAATCAAAGAGTCCACGAAATCAAAGGCTTATGAAACTCGCTCTTACGAAGAAGGTGTAACCTTTAAGAAAACTCACACCTACTCCGAATATGTGCAAAACAGGCACTTCGATATAATCAAGAAAGATATTTTGCATCGTTTAGATGTGTTGAAAAACAGTTTGGTTGAGAATCTTGAGGATTTTGTTGAGAACATCCGAACAAAATATATCGCAGAGCTGTCTAATAACGCAAACGCTAAGAAAGCGGAATTAGACGCTATTATGGATGCAAAAAACACTGCTGAACAAATTCAGGATATAATCAAGGAATTGACTTCCAAGACCGATGAGCTGTCTGCTGCTCAAAGCGATGTAAAAAAAATCAAGGGAGGTATTTCAAAATATGTACAGCACAACAATTAAACCCAAAGTGGATATTATGTTTGATGACCTCAGAGAGAAAGTTGCGACAATCGTGTCAGATGCTTCTACCTCCACCGAAGCTGTTACTACAGCAACAAAACTGGTAAGTTCTGAGCTTGCAACTCGAAGCAAATCCATTTTAAGCGATATGCTGTTTGATTTGTCTGATTCTCTGATGGAAACAGCATTTTTTGCTGATATTGCAAAGCAAAACAAATTCTATGAGATTAACCTCCGTCAAGAAATTCTGAACAAATATCAGTTCACCCCCAGCACTACGGTGAACTATAAGGAAGCTTCCAGAGAACTTCAGGCATTGAAGGTTGGCGGTGCTACCTTGGCAGTCGGTGGTGTCATTGAGATTGGTGTTGTTTTAGCTGCGGGTCTTTCATTTTCCAATCTTGTTCCAATTCCGATCAGTGTGCTGGTTGTTGCGTCAATCGGTGCAGCATTAACTGACTACTATGTCATCGAACCAGCTCGAAACAAGAAGAACTTAGCCTACGCATTAGACAGCTACCTGATTAACGCAAAGGAACAATTTTTAGAGTGGTTTGACGAAGTTGAGCAATTCTTCAACAAACGGGTTGAGGAAATCAAGCAAACCATGTGAGGTGCTTGACATGGACAATACCGAACTTACTCTGAAACAAGAAACATTATTAAGAGAATTCAATGAGGACAGCAGGATTGTTGGTGAGCAAACAACTGAATTTCTTCGCTTAGTATATCCTTCCTATCTTGTTGATCATTCCCGCATAGAATCTCTCTTGGAATCTGATAGCTCGGTAAAGCTACAGAGCATGACATTCCTTCGCATCGCCAGTTGTACAGCAGACAATGTAGAAAAAGTCTTTGAGAACATCAATGAGCGTTTTGAAAAGCTGTTTACAGCTCTGTATTCCATCAATATCCCTATGGCATACGGAGTCATTAGTAATAACAATATTACAAATCTTGTAATTGGTGTTTATCAGAGTAGCGATGTCGAAAGTGTAAAAGCAATTACACAGGGTATGCTTTCCGGAATCGAATTGACTCCGTTTGCTCCCAATTTCGACGCAAATCATGAAACCAATAGAAGTCATGGTATTTTATCTGGCGTTCCGTCGTTGTTCGTAAAAGAGCAAAAACAGAATTTCAGTTTGGCTTCTATTATGCGGAGTCTGAATGGGCAGAATTATACTTTGCTATTTATTGCCAAGCCTGTCAGCCGAGAAAGAATTACGCAAAACATTACCGAGCTGATTTCTGTAAGAGATAAGGCTTTTGCTGTAAGCAAAAGAAATATCGCAAGAAGCAACAGTCTCTCCGAAACCACTACAAATACCAATAGCGGAAGCGACACTCAAAATAGTATTGCTGGACAAATTGGTTCTGGTACCGGTGCTGGTGCTGGTGCAGTTGCTGGCGCTCTCATAGGAACCTTTGTCTTTCCTGGCCTTGGCACTATGGCCGGAACGGCTCTTGGAGGTGCCATTGGTGGTGGCTTAGGAACTGTTATCGGAAATATCGTTGGCAAAGGAAAATCTCATACCGAAAGCTATAGTGAGTCAATTTCAAAAGCAATTACCGATGGTAAAACAGTTTCTGGTGACATTCAGAATGGATTCGCATTAGAATTGATGAATTATGCTGATAATGCTATTGAGCGCTTAAAAGCTGGTCAAAATAATGGTATCTGGCAAACTGCCATCGCATACTCTGCTGAAACTGAAATAGCACGAAATATTATTCGTGCGTGTTTAAGCGGTGAGTTGTCAAAACTCGATGCTGAAAAGCTCCCTATGCTGGCATTTGAACCGAAAAAATCAGCTACTGAAATTTTGCGTATTCCTGCTTTTCTCGATAAAGAAGAACCAAACCCTCTTTGTGCATACATAAACTCTGCTGAATTAGGCTTGCTGTGTACTGTCCCTGTCGAAAGTGTCCCTGATTTTGAACTTCGCCTCGAAAAGAAATTTCCGATGCTGGCAAGTCGTTCCTCTGACGATAATATAGAAATCGGAAATATTGTAGACGGAAAACGAGCATTGCCTAATATGCCTTTCGCATTGAGTGAGCGTGATCTGAATAAACACACTTTTGTTTGCGGTATTACCGGAAGTGGTAAAACCACTACGGTTAAAAAGATTCTTATTGAAGCGAAAAAGCCGTTTCTTGTTATAGAATCCGCAAAAAAAGAGTACCGCAATATTGCACTAAACACTACTGTCTACACTTTAGGAAAACCAGAAATAAACGCACCGCAGATAAACCCGTTCTATATCATGCCTGGTGTTAGTCCGCAAGTTCATATTGATTTTTTGAAAGATCTGTTCAATGCATCGTTTTCTTTCTATGGTCCGATGCCATATATTCTTGAAAAATGCCTTCATGCCGTTTATCGAAATAAGGGCTGGGATTTAACGCTGGGTTATCATCCAATGCTTTCAAACAGTAAAAGCATGACCGACTTCTTCAGTATCGAACATACCAAAAATCAATATGCAAAGCTGTCTCACAAATACCTGTTTCCTACTATGCAGGAATTGAAAGATGAAATTGCTCGATATATCGATGAAGAATTAAAATACGATGGTGAGGTTGCAGGAAATGTTAAAACTGCAATGAAAGTCCGTTTAGAAAACCTATGCGTTGGGGCCAAAGGTTATACTTTCAACACAAATGAGTTCATTGACTTTGATAAATTGCTTCAGGACAATATTGTTTTTGAATTAGAAGGGTTGGCCGATGATTCTGACAAGGCGTTTAGCGTTGGTCTTCTTGTAATATTTATAAATGAGTATAGGCAGATTCAGAAGGAAATCAGCGGAAACAAAAAAATTGGATTAAACCATCTGCTTGTAATCGAAGAAGCGCATCGTCTACTCAAAAATGTTGATACAGAGCGAACAACAGAAACCGCTGGCAATCCCAAAGGAAAAGCAGTTGAGCATTTCACCAATATGATTGCTGAAATGCGTTCTTACGGGCAAGGAGTTATTGTTGCAGAACAAATCCCAACCAAATTAGCCCCCGATGTTATCAAAAATTCTTCAACTAAAATAGTTCAAAGAATTGTATCCGCAGATGATCAGATGGCTATTGCCAATACCATCGGTCTAAACTGTGATGATGCAATCCAACTTGGTTCACTTGAGTCTGGTTATGCTTACTGCCACAAAGAAGGTATGTCACTTCCTGCACCGGTCAAAATTGCAGGCAATTATACTTCAGATGACGGAGAAATACAAAATCTCGATGTCTTTGTAAGTGATGAAGAACTATATAACTGCAATTCCAATAGATTTGAGAAAATCAATCTCAGCATTATCAGGAGTACCTTTGGCGGTGATGTAACCTTAAAGCGCAAAGCGCTCTCTTTCATAAATACGCTTATGGTTGAATCCGAAGAAAATTGTATCACAGCTTGCAACAGAGTAATGGATTATCTTAAAACCGCAGTAAAGAGCAACGGAATAACATTGACCTTCACTCACGATTCCGCACCCTTAATCTCTGGATACCTCACAGAAATAGTTCTTACTTTGATGGTTCGAGGCGTTTATTGTTCCACAGAGCTTCCGAATGATGAATTTGTTTCGCTGCTTAAACAGACACTTTATGCCCCTTCCAGAGAAAAAATACTTCAAATAAAGAGTTTTCTACGAACTTTATATGTAAGAGATGTATCTAAGTATGCAAAAATCAATGTTGCCGCTCTTATTAAGCGTTCTTTGAAAAATAACACCGATATTTCAGGCTCTATTTGTGAATACTTTATTTCTGTTTCGGACAGCACCATCTCTGAAATTGAAAAAATGGTGAAAGGAGGTCAACTTTCTTGATGACGGGTATTGAATCAATTATGCAGAAACCTGTTGAAAAGCCTGATTTTCCAACAGTCATAGACGAAACGCCTGAGCATAAGGAGTTTCCCAAAGATATTGAAGGCAACAATAAACCAGTTGTTGAACCTCCCGATGTTTCTTTCATTGAGCGAACATCTCGATCCGCTCTCATAGAACAGTGTTCTCTGAAGGCGACTGAGACAAAAGATGTTGAAAATTCAAGCGGTTCAGAGGCATCTGAAACAAAGTCTGAAGGATTAACTGAGGAAGAAAAGGCCAAAATCAAAGAAGAAACCGGCTGGTCTGATGAAATAATTGACAACATCAAAAACATGAAGCAATATGAAATTCTGAAGAACGCCGGTCTTGTCGAGGTTGAAATTAACGGACGAAAATGCTTAATCAAAGAGAACATTGATCTCGACTATACTGATGAAGATGGTGTCTCTAACCGTGATCGAATTGCCCGTGGTTTGGCTCCGTTAGATAGTAAAACTGGGAAGCCGATTGAATTACATCACTTAGGGCAAAAAGCCGATTCTCCTCTCGTTGAACTCACGGAGGAAGAACATCGCACCGGTGAATACGAAGATGGCAAGAAGAACCAGAGTCTTTGGCATGACAACGCAAAAGAAACCGAGGTTCACGGTGAAGGAAACTCTTGGGATCAAGAAAGAAAAGCTCATTGGAAAGCACGAGCTGAACAAAGTAAGGGGTGAAAAACATGAAAAACATAGTCGAAATAATTGGCTCCCTTTCCGACCTTTTGCCGCTTAAGCCAGCCACCTCAATTCAAATTACTGATGCTGAATTGCAATTAAGAATCAGTTTTGCGAATGAATACAAAGAATACTTGGCTGCTTTTGGTGCAATTATGGCGGATGGGATCGAATTGACCGGAATTGCAAAATCCGAACATCGAAATGTTGTTGCTCAAACAAAAAGTGAATGGAAACTCAACACAAAGATTCCTCACAATATGTATGTCATAGAAAATACTCATGTGGATGGAATTATTATCTGGCAGGATACCGACGGATTTATTTACCAGTCCTCTCCATCTTCTGACGCAAAACAAATTGCCGGATCATTGGCTGAGTATATTTCTGATCGAACAAAATAATCTGGCTTCAAAAAGATGCCATGGCCTACACTCCATACCGGAGCATAGACCGTGGCATTTTAATTTATCGGAGAGGTTTCTTTTCCTCTTTTTCCTGTTCTTTTTTCTTGTCGATATTCAGAATCGTTTCAACCGTCTGCTTGGCAATCAGGTATTCCTGCATCTCTTTCTTGACCTGACGGTACTCCGCATAGGCTTGTTTTTTCTCAACCAGGAGCCGGTTAAACTCCTCATGCAGAGCCTGACGGGAAGGAACCCTTTTTCCATCCAGCTGGTCAAAGGCTTGCTTTGCCGCCTTATGAAGCATCAGCTCGTCACGATGTTCTTCAAAGAATTTTTTGCTGTACCCAGACTTGCGATACGCTTCGTAGGTCTTTCTGGTTTTGGAGTAATTGTTGATATGCGTCTGCAATGCCCCAATCTCAACCATTCGTTTCTCAGCCGCCTTAATGGAGTCGGAAAGTTCTGAGAAGCGAGAGGTCAGCTTATCCGTGAGGGCAACCAAATCCTCATAACTGTCCACACCTTTTTCTTTCAGAAGGCAGACTGTCCTGGCAGCTTCTTTACGGTTGTATTTCTTTGCCCAGCGTTCATACCCAGCCGATTTTCCTTCCGCCATCTTAGATTGAATATCAATGAGAAGATGGAACTGCTTCTGTTCAGAAGCCTGCCGGAAACCACCCTTAGACTTGTGCAGGGTTTTCCCGGAGATAACGGCACGGATTTCTTCCTCACTATACCCTTCACCCAGAGAACGCAGGCGAATAAATCGCTTCTGTCCCTTTCCCCGAAATGCTGGCTGCTTTCCATCCTTATACTCGAATCCCAAGTTGGCAAGAGCCTGAACGAAATTCTCAAAACTCTTAGGCTTTTCTTTGAGTACCGAGTCGATAGCTTCACAAAGCTCGTCACGCTGGGTTCGCTTTTTCGGGAAAACCGTTCGTTTCTGACGCTCCCGGTAAGGCTTCGGTGTGATGATAGAAAGCCCATGCTCCGCACAAACACGGTCACTCAGCTTCTGTACCGCCAGCCCGGAAAGGAAGAAATTATTGAACTTCCGGGAGCAATCAACAGAAGTGGAATTATAAATGATATGATTGTGTATATGGGCTTTGTCAATGTGGGTTGCCACAATAAAAGCGTGTTTGCCCTTCGTCCAGCGCATCGCCGTTTCATAGCCAACCTGATTTGCTTCTTCCGGTGTTATTTCTCCGGGCTTAAAAGATTGGCGAATCTGATAAGCGATGATATTGTTCTTCTGCTGTCTACCCGTGATGTGCTGATATTGCCGTTTGGAAAGCAGAAATTCCTCATCAGCAGTCTTGGGATCGCACTCATAAGAACTGATAAATTCACCGTCATTGGTCTTTGACGCATTTTGTGAATAATCGGTGCGGTCAGCCAGACACTGGGCAACCGTTTTTCCTTTGTTTACATGGAGCGCAATCAGTCTTGTTGCCGCCACTCACATCACATCCTTTCAAAAAGAAAAAGCCACCCGTAGGTGACTTTCTCAAAATTATCTAAGCATCTTTTCCCGATCTTCCGCACCACGCAGATACGCCAGTTTTACCAGTTGCAGCTGAAGGGTATACAGGCTGTTTATGGTGTGTTCGCATTGTTCCCAAAGGGCTGTATTTGATTTTCCCACGATACCAGCCAAAGTATGAACAGCTTCATCTGCCACACTTTGCAGTTCTGCATACCGTTCATCATTTCCGGCAATCTCTCCGATAGCATCATTAAAAGTAACATCAAAGTAATGCTCCATAAATCCTCTGTCCATCCGTTTCTCCCATCTTAATAACAAATAAATTCCTTGATATGATTTCCCAAAGTTTCAAGTTTTACAACCGCCCATACCAACAGGAAGATTATAAGGATCGCCGTTAATCCCATACCGGCGAGGATAGCCAGGGAAGTCCACAGTGCCTTTACGATGCAGTAGATGGAGCAGCCTGCAATCACCAGGAGCAACAGAGCGATCACATAAGAGGAAATGTTGGTGATCAAATTTCCGAGGATACAAGCAATCGTTACAATAAACAACAACGGCAGTGCCAATACTTTCAATACTATCTTCATAGGAACAACCCCTTTCTTTTGACCATATTGTACATTGAGAAGTGACGAACTGCAATGATGTCACCACCTATGTAACAGCCAAAAAGCGTTGAGCATAAAAAAGGGCGCACTGGCTATTTGTGAACCAATGCGTCCCGTTTATTCTGTTTCCAGTTCGACAAACTTGAATTTGAAAGTTAGTTACAGTCCAAAATGAATCATCCATTTATTTTCAATATAAGCTTTTTGCATAAGTGCTTTCAGTTCAGATAATTCAGGAAAGTTATCAATAGCAGAAATGAATGCTTGCATTGATGCGGGAGGGATAAGGGTAATTCCACAATAAGCAATCCCCTTGCCTGGAACATCAAGAGAATGCCAATAGAAATCAATATCATCAAAGTTTGTAACAATATCTTCCAAATAATCATCATCAACAGTTATACAATTATACTTTCGAGGGGCATACTCATCGTATCTTTTCCCCTTTTGGGGAGCTGTTTGCATTATTCCAAATTCATGCTTTGCCATTATCTTATATCGCTCCAAATTCAAAGTTTCTGTTCCCTATAAAATTAGTTTATCGGGATTTACCAAATTGCCAAACAACGATTGATCGAACTATCAAGCTCTCTACTTTCTATGATTATAGCACATGGATATGAATAATTCTACCAGCTAAACAAGGTTGTATTTCCCTATGTAAAGCCGCAGCTGAAACTGCGACTTCCCGACAAATTGTCGGATTACTGGATGGAGGACAGCCGGACAAGGACTTCTTTCATATCAGCCCAGATTTCTTCCAGACGTTCCTGCAAGTCCTTAATGTCAGCTTCGTAGATGCTACCGGTTTCATTGGCTCGTTTTGCGTACTGGTTCAGGTTGTTGGAACAGATTCGCAGAAGCGAAACCAGTGCTTTCACATCCTGCAAATCCAGATTGATACAGTAGCCGTCCAGAGCCATTTTTCGCAGATATGCCCCCATACTGCGGATACCAAGCTCGTCCATCTTCTGATGGATTCGCTCGACTTCCTCCTTGGATGCCAGGAAATGAACATCCTGGTCACGCTTTGCCATTACAACACCTCCTCGTAGCCCTCAGAGCGTTTTACCGGCGGGATATTCTCTGCCTTGGATTTCAGATCAGCCAGAACAGAGGGGCGTTCCGCTTCGCTTTTTTCGGCTCGGTTTTCCACCGTATCTTCCATATTCAGCGCCGCATCCAGCTCCGCAAGCCGCTGACTTTTTGCTGCAAGCTCCGCTTCCTGGGGGAATGGTTTTCCAAGTTCCGCCTTTGCCGCTTCCTGCTGATTGTAGAGATTGGTCAGCTGTTCATTGGCTCTTTCCAACCGCTCAGGAATGCCAGAAAGTGCGTTATCCAGTCGGGTGATATTTCCCTTGGCATCCGTGCCAAGGGCTACACGGTGGCTCATAGCCCCTTTCAGAACGATGTCAAACTCACTTCGGAAGCTGTCATAGGAAAGCTCCATCTGGAATCCTCGGTAGCTGCCCAGCGGAACCGGGTCAGCACTTTTTGTCTCCTTGCAGGCGGCAAGAATGATTTCACCGGCATCGGCTTTTTCCGCATAGTGCTTGCCCATGATTTCCATACCACAGAATCTTTCGGAAATCTGCGGATGTGCCTCCACGGTCTTAATGTCCACTTCAAAGCCATGGATATAGCCTGCCTGCTTTTCAATCTCAGCCGGGAAGTATTTCAGGAGCTTATCCTCCATGCGGTACTGCTGGCTCTGGTGGTCAGCTTTCAGCACCTTCAGCCTTGCCACATCAATGTCCAAGTCCATCTTTTCCTTGATAAGCGGATTACCGGCACACAGCGCCTTGATCTCCGCATAGGACAGCGCCTGCTCGTCCACATCGTCACAGGAGCGAACCGGCGATTTGGAGGTCATGATCTGAGAAATAAACTTCTGCTTGTTTTCCAAGGTCTGATACAGGTAGGCATCAAAGGTTCCCTCGGTCACATACTGGTACACCTGAACCTCTTTGTTCCGGTTGCCCTGACGGATGATACGACCGTTTCTCTGGGTCATATCAGACGGACGCCAGCCCACATCCAGATGGTGAACTGCCACCAGTTTGTCCTGGACGTTGGTTCCTGCGCCCATCTTTTGCGTACTTCCAAGCAGCACTCGTACCTGTCCGGTACGAACCTTGGCAAAGAGGTCTTTTTTCTTTGCCTCGGTATCTGCATCATGGATAAAGGCAACTTCTTCCGCAGGCACACCGTTTGCAATCAGCTTGGTTTTGACATCATCATAGACATTAAAGGTTCCGTCATTTTTCGGTGTGCTGAGGTCGCAGAACAATAACTGTGTCAGCTTGTCTGCCTGACCTTCCTGCCAGATACGGAGAACATTTCCCACACAGGCATTGAGCTTGCTGTTCGGGTCATCCGGCAACAGCGGGTTCATCAGCCGCTGATCCAGTCCCAACTTTCGCCCATCGCTGGTAATTTTGAGCATATTATCGACGGACGGGTCAACGATACCGGCATGAACATCCGCCGCTCTCTCTGAAAGGGAAGCCACCATATCCTTCTGGTACTCAGAAGGCTGAACCACAACCGTTTCAAACTTTGCTTCGGGAACAGGGAGATGCAACTGGTCAGAGGTTTTGATGTCGGCAACCTCCTTGAACATATTCATCAGCTCAGGCAGATTGAAGAACTTTGCGAATCGGGTTCTGGCACGATAGCCGGTTCCCTCCGGTGCAAGCTCAATAGCCGTCGTTGTCTCGCCAAAGGTGGATGCCCAGGAATCGAAGTGGGTCAGGTTTTTCTTCTGGAGCGTACCGTACTGGAGATAGCGCATGACGGTATAAAGCTCGGTCATGGAGTTGCTGACCGGGGTGCCAGTAGCGAAGATAACGCCACGACCGCCGGTGATCTCGTCCATATAGCGGCATTTCATAAACATATCCGAAGATTTCTGGGCTTCGGAAGTGGACAGACCTGCCACATTCCTCATTTTGGTGTAGAGGAACAAGTTTTTATATGCGTGGCTCTCATCTACGAACAGGCGGTCAACACCCAACTGCTCAAAGGTGATGACATCATCCTTTCTGTCGGCGGCAAGGAGCTTATCCAGTCTGGCTTCCAGAGATTTTCTGGTTTTCTCCATTTGCTTGATGGTAAAATTCTCACCACGCTGATATTTCAATTCTGCGATTGCACCCTCAATCTCATCAATCTGTTCCTGCAACTGCCGTTCCTGTCGCTCGGCAGACAGCGGAATCTTCTCAAATTGGCTGTGACCGATGATAACGGCATCATAGTCGCCGGTTGCGATACGGGCGCAGAACTTCTTACGGTTTGCGGTTTCAAAATCTTTCTTCGTGGCAACAAGCAGTTTTGCACTCGGATAGAGGTGTAGGAACTCATTTGCCCACTGCAAGGTCAGGTGGTTTGGAACCACAAACATGGACTTCTGGCTCAGGCCAAGTCGTTTGCTCTCCATAGCCGATGCTGCCATTTCAAAGGTTTTGCCCGCACCAACTTCGTGTGCGAGCAGGGTATTTCCACCGTAAAGCACATGAGCGATAGCGTTTCTCTGATGTTCACGGAGGGTAATATCCGGGTTCATACCGCCGAAGCGGATATGGTTGCCATCATACTCACGGGGTCTGGTGGAGTTAAAAAGCTCATTGTACTTCGTAACCAGTGCTTCCCGGCGGCGAGGGTCTTTCCATACCCAATCCTGAAACGCATCCTTGATTGCCTGCTGTTTCTGCTGGGCAAGGGTTGTCTCCTTTTTATTCAGGACACGCTTCTGCTTTCCGTCCGCATCTTCGATGGTGTCATAGATACGAATATCTTTCAGGTTCAGCGTTTCTTCCAGAATCCGATAGGCATTGGCACGGTCTGTACCGTAGGTCACATACGCCGCCACATCATTGTAACTGGGAGAGCTTTTTCCGTTGATACGCCACTCTGCGGTCATTTCGGAGAATTTCACCTCAATGGAACGGCGCAGGTAGTATGGGGTCTCAAAGGTTTCCTCCATGAACTGCTGAATATAGCCAGGATCAATCCAGGTGGCACCCAGACGGACATCAATCTCAGACGCATCCAAATCCTTCGGTTGTGCCTTTTGCAGTGCCTCCACATTGATATTGAAAGCGGAATCACGGTTCGCCGCCATCTGTGCGATACGCAGCTTGCTTCTCACATCACCAGAAAGGTATTCGTCCGCAGTCTGCCAACCAGTTTCCACATCATCAGGAGCCATCGGGTCTTTGAAGATAACCCCACGCAGCTCTGTTTGAATGGCTTCATAGTCCTCAGGGGTTCCCAGGAGCTGTGCCATGAAAGGAAGATCAACTTTACCACGCTCACCAATAGAGATTGCCAGAGCTTCCGATGGGGTATCCACGCTGGTCACTCTGCGTTCCGGCTTGATCGTTCTCTTGGTGAACATATCCGCCTTGCTCTTTAAGTTGCCGTCCTCATCTACATTTTCCAGAGAACACAGAAGGTAATAGGAGGAATCGTCAGCAAATGCCTGACCGTTTGCACGGTTATTGATAAGACCATGCTTTGCGGTAAAGGCATCGTAGGCTTCATTCAGCTCTGCCTGCTTCTGAGAAATCATCTCATCCGGGTAATCTTCCAACTGATATTCGATCAGCTCATTGACGATACCACGGAGTTCCACCATGCCTTTCACACGGTCTTTTGCTTTTTCGTTCAGCTCCACATGGCGCATGATGGAGTTTTCACGGAAGTACACTTCACCGTCCACCACAGCATAGGAGAAGTTCTTTACATCCGGGGTTGCAGGAATGGTTTCGGCTTCTTTCCCCTTATCAGCTTCAGGAAGCTCCACGGCCTGATAGGTTCCCTGAATGTGGGAAACCGCTTCTTTCAGAAGATCGGACAGTTCCATGCCCTCAATCGGACGCACCGTAATGTCCATGCCGTAGGCGGTACTTTCTTCCACCGTATCGCCCAGAACCATTTCAGGATGAGCGACAAAGTAGCTGTTCATGGTGTGTCCTTCTTCGGTGCGGTCAAGATTTACCCATTCCGGAACAATGTCAATCGGGTGGTCACGCTTTTGCAGGAACAGGATGTCAGACACGACTTCCGTACCTGCGTTTTTCTTAAAGGCATCGTTTGGCAGACGGATTGCACCAAGCAGTTCCGCCCTCTGCGCCATATATCGCCTTGCGTCAGAGTTCTTGGAATCCATGGTGTAACGGCTTGTCACAAAAGCTACCACACCACCGGGACGAACCTGATCCAAAGACTTGGCAAAGAAATAGTTGTGGATGGAAAATCCCAGCTTGTCATACGGCTTGTCGGATACTTTGTAGTTGCCGAAAGGGACATTGCCCACAGCCAGATCGTAGAAGTCTCTGCGGTCTGTCGTTTCAAAGCCAGCCACTTTGATTTCTGCATTGGGATAGAGCTTCTGAGCAATTCTGCCGGTGATGGAATCCAGTTCCACACCATACAAGCGGCTGCTCTGCATTTCAGGGGGCAGCATACCAAAGAAGTTGCCGATACCCATAGCAGGCTCCAGAATATTTCCTGTTTCAAAGCCCATCTGTCCGACTGCATCGTAGATGGAGCGAATGACCGTAGGGCTGGTGTAATGTGCATTCAGGGTGGAAGCTCTTGCCGCAGCATATTCATCTTCGGAAAGCAGGTTTTTCAGTGTCTGATACTCCTGCGCCCAATTTCCCTTGTCCGGGTCAAAGGCATCTGCCAGACCGCCCCAACCGACATAATTCGACAAAATCTCCTGTTCTTCGGAAGTGGCGTTCCTGTTCTCGCTTTCCAGTTTGAACAGAGTTTCAATGGCTGCGATGTTTCTTGCGAATTTCTGCTTCGGTCCACCTTCACCGATGTTGTCATCCGTGATGTGGAAGTTCACCGCAGGAACGGGAGGAATTTCTCTGGTGGTGATGGACTGCTCAAGCTGAGCGATAATGTTCATGACTTCGGCATTCTGCCATCCGTCCATCTTAGCGTAGTCCTGAATGATGGTGTCCTTGCCATCTACGCACTGTACGAAGTCCAGACTACCCGGCAGATCTCTGGTATTCATTGCACCCAGGGCTTTTCTCTGCGTGTCAGGAAGTGCATAGTAGGCTCGCAGGGCATCATCAAAGGAACTGTATTCCTTGATGTCCAGCGCACCCCGCTTCTGAATATCCTCGGCAACATAAAAATGGTCGATGAAGTGTTCCGGCTCCTGCTGTTCGGGTTCCGCACTGGCTCTGACCTGTGCGTGTGCCTTTTCGTCAGGGTAGTCCCCATAGATACGGATGCACTTATGCTCCTGCTGATCGTAAACGGCAGCACCATCGTACTTGAATCCGTCATCCTCCATGGTTCCGTCCACATAGCCCTGGGCAGCTTTTTCCGCTTCCTCCAGAGTGTAATAGTCCAGCTTATCATCGAAGCCGTTTTCAAAGTGATGGTAGGCGGCAACCAGATAACGGGGAGCCATGCGCTCCTCGTAGCTGTTAATCATCTCAGGTGTCAGCCATTCCGGTTTGTCGGGAATCATTTCATACAGCTCACGCATCTTGGCAATCTGTGCATGGCGGTTGCCTGCCCACAGATGCTTTTCGCTGTGCTGTCCTGCACCAAGGAAGTATTCGCAATCCATACGCAGACGGTCTAACAGCTGATACTCAGGGGTGTAGTCCCTCGGTTCGGCTTCGCCCAGAAATTCTTCTGTAACGGGCTTTTCTTCGGTTTGGGCATCAACCCTTACCGCATGGTTTCTCTCGTCCTGAGAGAGCATACGCTCGAAGTTTTCACGATTCTCGGCACGGAAGATCGGATAGGCAAGGGTAGGGTCACGCAGCTGAACCTCTCTGTCCGTAATCTGCTCCACACGGAAAGCAGTATCGTCCAGATATACCGTGTCACCGACCTGATAGTTCCATGTTGGTTCTTCGGAAACAGGGGCTTCCACAACTTCGTCAGGCTCGGTAGCAGGTGTTTCAGGCTGAACCGACTCCATCGCAGCTACGGACTGACGAACTTCCTCCAGATAGTCATTAGCAAGCCATTCATCCGTGAAGTATTCCGTAACGCCTTCCGGGTCTACATAGTAGTCATCGGTCTGGCTATCCCAGATTGCATACTCGCCATCCTCAGTATCAATCACTGCAAAACGGTCATAAACATCTTCCAACGGATCAGTTTTAGCTTCTTCGATAGCCTGTCGTTCCACTTCTTCCTCTGGGCTGAGGTAGCGTCCCTTTCGCATCAGACCGTCAATTCTCTGCACCACCTGCGCCCAGGACATCTGCAATTTATCGCAGCCGCTCTTGGTGTAAGCAATACCCTTGGCATCGTGATCCTGACCGCTGTGCGTTGCACCGGAGCAGGCGTGGGAATGACCACCGGTTCCGTATTCATGCTTCAGGAAGTCCATCTTTTCCTTGGCGGAATGATTCTCCTGCCAGTAGTTATAAATACGGGCTTTGCCACCGGAAAAGCCACTTCCACGGGTCAAGTCTGCATTGACTTCATCATCCGTAATGAACTGGCGGACAAGGGGCATCTGCATCATATCGGTCTGATACTCACGCAAAGGCAGATTCAGCTCATACAGCTGTTTCTGGATGAGATTCAGCTTGTGATAGTGAAAACGAAGCAGATCGGGATTTTCCGCAAGGGCTTTTCTAAATTCCGAATACTGCTGTACCAAGGTTGCGTGGAAACGAGGGTCATCCAACTTTTCAGCCAAGTCTGCGGTTTCATCAGGAAACCCACGAAACGGTTCCTGATGGAGAATTGCCAGATAGCTGCCGGCACGGGCTTCTTCACTCAAATCGTGATAAAGATGCCACAGGGATTCAGCCAGCTTCTGACGCTCATATCCGGGAGCTTCTACCAGTTCTACATTGGTTGCGAACCGACCATTTTCAAGCAGTTCTCCAATGCGCTCGGCAACCGTTTCCCAAGAAACGATCTGCGCTCTGGGGCTGTCAATGGCAGAGGAACCTTTGGCAAGGTGAATACCGTCCTCGGCATACCACGCACAGATATTCCCGCTATCTTCTTTCAGACCATAGCCGCCGTGATAGACCTGCTTTAAGGTCTGAACGATTTCTTCCAGCGGCTTCTGCTTCATATATTCCAGTGCTACGACTTTTCGGGCTTCATCGGTATTGCTGCCAAGCAAAAGGAAATGGTCGATTTCTTCCTGGGCAAAAGAAAAAGCAGAGGGCGTAAAGCTCTCTGCTCGGTCGATAAAACTGATTTGTTCATTTTCGGAGAGGAAAAGGTTCAGACTCAGCTGTTGATAAGCTCCGTCATCACGACTTCCTCCGCCTGTGCTTTCAGGCTGTTCATGTGCTGCACCCACGCCATCTGCTGCGTTTCTTTGTCCGGTGCGGGGCTGTCCTTCAGGTACTGCTCCATCAGAAACTCCACTCTGGCTTTCGCCGTTTCTTCGATCTCCCACAGGTGCGGGAACAGGCTCTCCGTCAGAATCATGTCGTTCAGGAGCATCGGATTGTTCTGTTCCAAAAATGCTCGACGCATCCTGCCGTACTTGCCCAGAGGTTTTTCTCCCTCGTTCTCCAACTGAAGGTTCGGAATCTGATAATCTCCGGCCTGTCTGTAAGTCATCTCGCTCATAATCTGCACTCCTTTCAGCAGCTCTGATCTGCTCATGTTCTCCAATCGCTTTTTCGATTTCCTGAAACATCCTTGTGCTGATGGCATTCACCGCAGTACCAAGGGCATTTACCGTCTGTCTGGTGTTAAAATCAAACACCTTCTGGAAATCCTCATGCTCGAAGTAGTTATCGGGACTTTCCACGAACCGGCAATACATCGTGTAGGATACGCTGTTTGCCACTGCATTTTTGAAAGCTACTTCGATGTTGAGTTCATCATACTCCTCAAGGAAACTGTTGGCAACGATGTCGAGGAGCTGCTTTTTGTAATCGTCCCAATACTCAGCCGCCAGTACAGATGCAATATCTTCAAGCTGTGCTTCCAGCACCCCGTCAGCGGCAACACCGAAGGTACGCTCCATCGCTTCCATGACATAGAAGCGGTTTTCAGGCGTCACCTCCCACGGTTTCAGTTCCGGAGAAGAACGGCGAACACCGGTATCCGCCACATCAAACACATAGCGCAGATACGGTTTATCCCTGTTCATCACAAACAGGGCAATACCGGTAGAGCCACGCTTTACATATCTGCGATAATTTTCAGCGTTCCAGTCCTCATAGGGCTTGCAAAAGGTCGCATTGGGACGCTGAGCATAAATCATCACCTGTTCCGGATAGGTGAACTCATAGTTGCGGGACATCGTTCTCAAAAACGAAGTCCAGTTATCTGTGTTCGAGGTGATTTTCCCAATCGTTTCTTTTGCTAACCCGGAATAAAATCGCTCTTTTGCGTTCATTGTATCCCTCCAATCCTATCAATCCGGATAAAGGTTCAGCTTCTCAAAGGCGGCATCGTCCATGGCTGAAACTTTGCGGAGAACCGAGTCTGCCAGAGCAAAAAGCTCTGACTCCTCCTCCGAAAGCTGTTCCTTCATCAGTGTCAATGCTTCACACAGCCCTGACCTTGTGCCAGGGCTGTAAAGCATCATCATGTTCCGCTCATCTTGTGTGAAATCCATCATTCAATCTCCCTTTCCGGGTGGCTCTTGGGCGGCTTATGGGCAACATCCGGCACGGACTTTTCCTTTAACTGTTCCAATACCGAAGGGCGTTCCTCTAATCCGGGCGCTTTTCCGTTATTGATGATACCGTCAATCATCCCATAATCATCTTCCATTGCCATCTCTGCGTTTTTCAGGTAGTTTTCGGACTTCATAAAGTTTTCCAGCTTCTGAAACCCGACAGAATCTACATAGTGAAAGGATACCTCACCGGCTACCTTTAAGGCTACGATGTCGCTGACCGACATACTGTGACCACGAAAATCATTCGGGTGGTCAATATTGAACTTCACATACAGATCTTCCAGCTGACGATCTACATCCCCGGACATAGAAATGGAGCCATGATAGACCACCTCGTAACGGTCAATCTCAGGCTCCATTTCTTTCTTTTGAAGGTAGCTGTAATTTGCAAACATGAGCGGGATGTTGTCCTCTACATCTTCCCGCAGCTGAAGAATCGCATAGGAATCCGTGGGGCTTTCCAGAAAAGCAACCATTCTGTCATCCGGGGTGGTATTTCCGTGAACATCATCCCATTTTTCGTTTTTCATATCCGTGTCCTCCTTATCGTTCAGGTTCCTTGGGTTTATGAGAATGGCTGCTCGGTGCAGCCTTTTCTCCGGTCTGCATCAGCTTTTCCATAACAGATTCTCGTTTTTCTGGTACATCTATCGCCAGTCTGCCGTTTTCAAACATCTGCTCCATGACATCCTCAAAGAACATCGCCCGCAGCTCCCGGCGCTCCAGTCCAAAGGATTCCAGAATATCCTGACGGACTTCAATCATGGACAGTTCAGGGTTATCGACCTGCCCGCCATCAATCTCGTTGTAGTTTTCATCTAACAGGGTGTAGTCATAACCATCTTCGCAGGTTTGCACCGCAAGGATTCTATCCTTTCCGACCTTCCATGCGGCTTCATCGCCCATAATCTCAGGCTCCGCCATATAGCTTGCGCCGTTGCGCTCCATAATCTCTGCAAACTGGCAGATATGAAACACATTGTATCCGATCTGCGTATGGTACTCGTCAATGAAGGTGCAGGGCTTCACAACCGTTTCATCTGGGTAGTGAATCTGCACACAGCTGCCATCGGGGATATGAAACAAATCCTTATAATGGCTGTCGATAAATCGGATTTCCTTACCGTCCGGGTTGTACTCATTCGTCATTTGCTTTTTCCTCCATTATCAAATTCCATGCTGAACTTCGTCCTGCCATCCTCCGATACCTCCATAAAAACGGTGGCATCAAAGGTGTTGCCCGTCCTTGCGGACTTGCAATTCTTGAGCTTTACCTTGCCGGAACCGAGCAGTTTCTGCGCCGTGGCAGAAGTCATGCTCTTGCCGATACTCGCAAAGTAACGATTGTTTTTCCAAAGGGCAAAGCTGCACCCTCGGTTAGAGCAGAAGTATCCCTTGGATTTGTCCTCTACTGCACTGCCGCAGAGCGGGCATTTACCGATAGAATTGGCTTCTTTCGACATCAGTACCTCCGAATCACGGATCACTTCATAGTTCTGAATCAGACCGGCAATCACATCTTTGATCTCGTCCATAAAATCCTCGCTGGCATATTCGCCTTTTTCAATGAGTAACAATTTTTCTTCCCAATCCGCCGTCATGGAGGGGGACTGAATCTGTTCCGGCATGACTGTTACCAGAGCCGTACCCTTATGAGTCGGAATCAAGTGTTTGGTTTTCTTATCACCCTTACGTTCCAGAAAACCGATGCGAACCAGCTTCTCAATGATACCGGCACGGGTCGCAGGTGTTCCCAGACCTTTTCGCTCGACATCCTCCGGCATTTCATCTGCACCTGCTGTTTCCATAGCAGAAAGCAGCGTATCCTCGGTAAAGTGTTTAGGGGGAGAAGTTTTTCCTTCCTTAATTTCAGAACCAAGCACCTTCCGCTCGTCCCCAACGGATACCGCAGGAAGCGCCTGTTCGTTTTCATCGTTTTTTGTCGAAGAACCCTTCTGAATCAAAGCCTTCCATCCGTTCTGCACGATGGTTTTGCCCTTTGCGGAGAACGCTGTGCCGCCGCAGTCCAGTTCAATGACTGTCTCTGCGTATCGGTGTGGATCTCCCACTGCAACACACAGCCGATTGGAAATCAGTTGCAAAATTGCAAGTTCACCCTTGGGAAGTTCGCTCAGATTGCATTTCTGCAATTCTCTGGTCGGAATGATGGCATGGTGATCTGTGACCTTTTTGTTATTCACAACCTGCTCTGCATGAACTGGTATGTTATCCACATCCTCCACGGGGAATGTGTGGAAAGCCAGCTTTACGAGGTCGGGCAGGCTATGTGCCATATCTTCCGTCAGAAACCTGCTGTCGGTGCGGGGATAAGTGACCAGTTTCTTTTCATAGAGATTCTGCGTGTAGTCCAAGGTCTGCTGTGCCGTGTAGCCAAGCACACGGTTGGCTTCTCTCTGTAAACTGGTCAGGTCATAGAGGGCAGGCGGCTTTTCTGTTTTCTCCTTACATTCAGCTTTCTGAACGATTGCCACCGAACAGCTTTGTTTGACAGCTTCGGCTGCTGCCTTGGTTTTGAAGCGTTCGCTTGCAGCCGTAAAACCATCCAATCCAATCTGAACTGTGTAGAACGGTTCAGGCTTGAATGCGGAAATGGCAGCTTCTCGCATAACAGCCATAGCAAGGGTAGGGGTCATAACACGACCAACATTCAGGGTCTGCCCGTAAAGGGTCGAAAAAAGTCGAGTAGCGTTAATACCAACAATCCAGTCGGCTCGTTCTCGACACAGTGCTGCTTCATACAAAGCATCATATTCCGTTCCAGACCTGAGATTTTCAAAGCCCTCCTTGATTGCTACATCTTCCATCGAGGAAATCCAAAGCCGCTCAAACGGCTTTCTGCACCCGGCTTTGTGGTACACCAACCGAAAGATCAGCTCGCCCTCACGACCGGCATCTGTTGCACACACAAGACTCGCAACATCTTCTCTGGCCATGAGCTTTTTCAGAATCCCAAACTGTTTTTTCGTACCGGCAGAAACCTCATACTGCCAGTCCATCGGGAAGATAGGAAGGTCTGCATAAGCCCATTTGCTGTACTTCGCATCATAGACTTCCGGCTGTGCCAGCTCCACCAAATGCCCTACACACCAGCTGACCACATATCCGTTTCCCTCTAAGTAGCCATCCTCACGCTTGGCAGCACCTAACACTTTGGCAATACTCTGTGCAACCGAAGGCTTTTCAGCCAAAACTAATTTCATTTGCATCTGCTCCTTTCGCAAAAAATAAGCAGCCACACACCGTAGTGCATGACTGCTATGTAAAAAGTTCGGAAAGGATTTTTGCAACCTGATACAATTTTCTGTTCTACAATCTCCGTCATAATAAAAATATCTCCATCATTTCAAAAGAGAATGACGGAGATATTTCACCTTGCTTATTCTTGTAGCAACCAATCGGCTATATCGTGAATTTCGATTCCTTCATAGCTATATTGGGGATGTTTGGTTCTGGCAATAATCATTTTCGGATAAGCGTCTCGAATCTGAAGCAGAGGAGAGCATTCTCTCTCAAATGTTTCCTGCCCGGAAA
>ENA-ORVC01000142-ORVC01000142.1-human-gut-metagenome-genome-assembly--contig:-NODE-142-length-72383-cov-28.692401_pt1 | contig 72383 bp, 64 predicted proteins | sample MGYA00242092_ERZ509234 | MGnify/ENA primary metagenome ERZ509234 (study PRJEB26280, sample SAMEA2338800) | human gut metagenome | biome: human gut; feature: human-associated habitat; material: faeces... | reverse complement strand
ACCTGATCCAATGCCTTTACGCAAATCTCTCCGGTGCGATAATACTTTTTTAAATTTGATGTTTTTACCAATTCCATATTCTCACCTCTCCTTATTTTATTTAATCATAAACCCTAATTCTTACCGAATTATTACCTAAACTCAAAAAATTAAAAAAGGAACATTTAACTCATAATAGAGAAAATGTCCCCTTCATTTTGCTGATAAAATTCAGAAGCTAATTTAGTTCAATTTTACAAATAAGGTGTAATATGTGTGTTACACCACCCCGGCGCAACCGCACAATCGTGTGAGCAATCATTGGGATCACAATACTGTACTTCTACATCAAAGTTTTCGTTTTGCATTTTCTTTTCTAATTCCTGCATCCATTATTCCCTTTCGTACAATACAATTTTTAAGGTTACCCTACCATAAGCTTGTAAAATGAACAGTGCAATGATTTGGTGCAGTTTCACAGTCATAATGACAATCATCAGGAGCACAATACTGTACTTCTACATCAAAGTTCTCGTTCTGCATTTTCTTTTCCAGTTCTTTCATTGTCCCGTCCTCCTTTCTCTGATATTTTAAAGTGTGACATCACCACAAATCATCTCATTTAGTAAATGCCTACTTCCTTACCAAATTTGTAAATGTACTTACTTACTGTCTTTATTGCATTTTGGACTGACTGATTTCCGGCTGAGCTATAAGTATCTTTATTTTGTGCCATTCCAGCCAGTGCTTTGGCATCTTTTGCAGCGCTATAAAGCATATCTCCTACTGCTGTATTCTCCGCACTGCTATAAATATCTGCGCCAAAGCTATTCCCTGCTATGGTATATTCTGTACGGTGTTTGTCTACATACTTTTCAAAATCTGAGTGATTACTATTTACTGCCGTCAGATTGGAAGCATGATGTGGCTCATTCAAATCCGATACATAATGTGTTCCTTTTCCTATGTATTCCATAGCCTTATCTGTATATCCATCTTTATATGCTGCAACTGCACTTTGATAATAGGTTTCTGCTCTGGTTCGTGCTGTAGGGTTTTTCTGTCCCATCCAGTTTTTTCCGGTATCTGGATCATAGAAATGTCCTGCAAACGTGCCATAATCTGTTTCATTTCCTAATACGTCCGGCCAATCTGTATATTCGCATATCACAGCAGCCTTTGTGTTTAATATACTGGCACCTTTATCGTTATTTAAAATCTTCAAGGCATTCGATACGATATACTGGTGTGTATGATCTACCCCGCCGCTGCTAAAGCGCTCATCCGGATTTTCTACATGCTCAATGGGTGCGCCTGGTCCGTAAATTTCATCTGAACCATTCGAAATATCAAGAACCTGTTGCGGTAAATCCTGGGATTCCGCTGCCGATACCGTCCATGATGGCGATACAGAAACACCTACCAAAACCATTGCCAAAAGTACCCCTAGTTTTTTACATTTCATATCTAGTACCTCCCATTTTTTCTTATCAGTATATCCGTAGATTCTTACCAAATTATTACAATTAGTGCATTTAAAAAAATATTTTATCTGAAAAAAATCATTATTTACTTTTGCATTTTTTACAATTATAATACATCTTGAAAACCGTAAACGCTCTTTATGGTATAGAAAAACTTAGAAATTTAGAACAGAAGGAGTGGGAAACTATGCACCGTATCTTAATTATTGAAGATGATTTCTCCTTAAATAATACCCTGGCTTATAACTTGCGGACAGCGGGCTATACTGTTGACTCTGCATATAATGCAAAAGAAGCCTTTGAATATTTAAAACAGTATCATTACATTCTTCTGATTTTGGATATTAACCTTCCTGACGGAAATGGATTTGAATTATATTCAGAGTTGAAAGAAAAATCAAATGCCAGTATTATCTTTTTAACCGCAAATGATTTAGAAAATGACATAGTGAAAGGATTTGACCTGGGTGCTGATGACTATATTACAAAGCCTTTTTCACCTGTCGTCTTACAAAAGAAAATAGCTGTTTTAACAAAATATATCACAGAAAAACAAAAGGAAACCATATATGAAGACGGTAATCTCTGCATCAATTTCTCGCAAATGACTGCGACACTGGACAAAGTTCCCCTGGAATTATCCCCTTTGGAGTACCGTATTCTGCAATATTTTATTGTGAATAAAAAGCATATTTTAAAGCGGGATCAGCTTCTTGAGCATCTCTGGGATTTCTCCGAAAACTTTGTAGGTGATACTTCCCTAAATACTGCTATTAGCAGACTCCGAAAGAAAATCGAAGCCAGCGGGCATCGTTATATAAAAACAATCTATGGAACTGGATATATGTGGATAGGTGACTGATATGAAAAAAACATTTTCTTTAAAAAAAATATATATTATAGTTTCCCTGCTATTTCTATTGATATTTTCAGGAACCTGTATCATATTACGTACACTTACGTCAGACCCTAAAGTATTTTTGCTTTTTACCATTTTCACTTTCCTTCTGCTTATCTGTGTATTTATTCTCTTTTGTACGATTTTCCACAAGCTCACCTTGTTTACTCGTGAACTTCATAAAACATTGGACAGTATGATTGAAGGAACCTATTTTTCCCCTGATGAAAAGTATGACGAAACTTTACTATCACAGATCAACCATCATTTAGGAAGACTGTACAGTATATTGGAAAACACTAAAAATTCTGTAAATGCCGAAAAGATACAGCTCCAGCAGCTAATTTCTGATATTTCTCATCAGTTAAAAACCCCCATGACCACGCTGCGCCTGACAGAGTCCGCTATGGAAAAAGCCATTACAAAACCGCAGGAACTACAGACCTTATTTCACACCAATACTGCACATCTGAACAAACTGGAATTTTTAATCTCTTCCCTTGTAAAAATATCCCGTTTGGAAACAGGTGTGATAAAACTATCCCCAAGTTATCAAACGATTGGTGACACCATTCTCATGGCTCTGGAAAATATCGTCTTAGCGGCTGATCAGAAGAACATTCAAATAACTTTTAATTATTCAGAAGACTTTAAAGCGTATCATGATCCCAAATGGACTTCCGAAGCGCTGTATAATATCCTGGATAATGCTGTAAAATACACGAATGAAAACGGACATATTTCCATAGAACTTTTTACCCTGGAAAACTATACCAAAATAGTAATCACTGATTCCGGTATCGGCATCAAAGAGTCGGAAATCCCTAAACTTTTCCAACGCTTCTACCGCTCCCCTTCTGTCAAAAACTTTCCAGGAGTTGGTGTAGGGTTGCATCTGGCACAAGACATTATCAGCCGACAATATGGTTTTATCCATGTGCTTTCTACTCTTCATGTAGGCAGTACCTTTGAAGTTTGGCTTATCAACTCAGATACTCCTAAATAAAGAAAAATGCCGCTACAGGTTTAGTATCACCCGTAACGGCATTTTTCTTTATTTTATTCCGCTTTTTCTTCATTACCGGATTTTAAATATGTCATGACCTCTTCCACTGTTTTTCCGGAAGCAAGTAAGGCGCTAAAGATTTCATCTTTCTGTTTATCTTCAATCTTCTTCCTAAGTTCTTTTGCTTTCAAACGCAGCTCTTTTAATTCTGCCTCTGTTGTTTTAATCTCCTGTTCTGTCTTCATAAGCATTTCTTCAAGAGAAAGATTTTCTACTTTTTTACGTCTTGGCATACTGTTTCCTCCCATGCTGATATTTTCTTCATTCTACCATTATTGTTCCAAAAATACCAGTCTTTTTATGAATCGCTCCTATCTCCCTCTTCGCTGCTGTTTCTGGCTTTTGGCATATTCCATCTTTTTATTGTATTCGTCCATGATTGCACTTTCCAGATCTGCCTTAAATTCTGCATTGACTGCATGGGCAATATCCTCCCTCTCTCCTTTTGCAGAATTTTTCTGAGGCATACCTACAAAAGTTTTTCCGTTCCATGCCTGGATCACATGAAGCTGCTGGATTGCCAATACGTCCTGCAGACGAATGGCAACATCTGCCTTAAATGTATCGCTTCCCTGTACCGGATTTACACTCAGATTGTAATACAGTTCTTCCTCTCCCCAACTGCCCTTGCAGTCTGTTTTCGTTTCTGCCATATTTTCATAGGCTTCCCTTACGGTATCCAACACTTCCTTTTGAAATTCCTTATCGGTAAACCGGAAAAAAGGAACATACTCCCCTGTTTCATAATCTCTGTAACGGGGCATATCCAGATACAGATTTCCTTTCGAGGACTCTTTAATTGCAAGGCTTTTCACACAAAAGGCCTCATCAAAGGTAATGGTAGCAAATCCTTTCAGGTTATTGATTTTTCCTTCTTCCTGTTTCAATTCCGGTTTATATACTCTGATATTATATTCCATATTGTGATCTCCTTTTCTACTCTACTTTTCGTTACCGAACCGCTGTCTGGCATGGAAGATTTTTGGTTTCCTCCTGCACTTCCACACACTCCTCCTGGTCCTTGATTTCCAGTTCTGCATCAATCTCCATCTGCCTGGTAATGTTTTCTTTTAAAAGCTCCTCATACGGGAAGGGCTTTTCATATTCCTGCTTTGCATTTTTTATTTCATTTTCGCAGGTCTTGATTTCTTTTTGAACCTCCTCCACTGCTTTATCAAGAGCATTCAAGCGGTTTTCCATACGGACCATGTTACCGGAGTCACTGCTTTTTAACTCCACACTATACTCCTTCTCTCCCTGAAGGAACAAGATCGGCCCCAGCATATCATTCTGGACAGATACCTGAAACCCCTTATACATACCGACTTCGTGCCTGGTAAAAGCTGTCACCCCTTCTATAATCCCACGCAGAACTTCGCCTGCTTCTTTGTGTTTCTCATAAACTTTTCCCTGCAGCGTGATTGCAAACCCCGGTTGTACTTCCATAGCCTGGTTCCTGCGCTCCAAATCCTTTTGAAGTAATTGCAGTTCTCCCTTCAGGCTTTCTATCCTTTTCGGATACTGGAAAGTGACCGCGTCTTGCAGGGCAAACCGTTTCCCTTCATGTGCAGCTTTTAAAATTCTCAGACGTGCCACTTCATTATCTACTTGTATTTTTTCCATAATCAGGGGATTTTCAGAAGCTACCGCTTTAATCTCTGCAAAATTTAATACGGTTTCATCTATATCCTCACAAATCCTTGCCAGTTCCCGGCTGGTAAATACCTGGCTGATAAACCGCTGTTTTGTTTCTACAATGCCCCATAAATAAGCATCAAAAGAACCCTTCGTTACATAGCGGTAAATATTGACTTCCTCATTTTCATTCCCCTGGCGGATAATGCGCCCTTCCCGCTGTTCAATATCAGAAGGTTTCCAGGGGCAGTCGATATGATGAGCCGCCACCATTCTGGTCTGGATATTGGTTCCTACCCCCAATTTTTCGGTACTTCCTATAATAATCCTTTTTCTGCCAGCCCTGACATCAGAAAACATGCGGTCCCTCTGTTCATCTGTTTTTGCATCATGGATAAAACAGATTTCTTCCTCTGGAACACCTCTGGTAATCAATTCCTGTTTTAAATAATCATAGACGGTAAACGCTTTTCCAGGTCCGGGTGTCCCAATATCTGAAAAAACAATCTGGGTTCCTTTCTGTTCCTGAGACTGTACATATTCCTGGTAAATGTTTTCTACTGCTTTATTCAGTTTGGAATCCGAATCTACCGAAGCATAACTGTCCAAAAGCCGGGGATCTGTACCCAAAAGCCTTGCTTCCCCGGTAATGCGGAGCATATTGTCGTCCTTTGGGTCTACCACACCTCTATGGATTGCTTCTGCCCTTTCCACCATTTCCTGCATACGTTCTTTGACATAATCAGAGGCTTCCGATACTACAATCTTATATTTTCCGTCCTTTAATTCTGGCCGCTTAATATCCAGCATATCAGGCAGAATGATGTCTGCCACTTCTTTAAACAGGTGTATCAGTTCCGGCAGATTGATAAACTTATTAAACCTGGTCCGCATCCGGTAACCGGTACCCTCCGGTGCCAGTTCCAGGGAACTGGTAACTTCCCCAAACACAGAAGCCCATGCGTCAAAATGGTAAATCCCCTTTTCGTGAAGCCTCCTTTCCTGTAGATATAACTGCATCACATAAAGTTCCACCATTGAGTTTGACAGAGGGGTTCCCGTTGCCATAATGACGCCCCTTCCCTGATTTTTTTCGTTGATATACTGTATCTTCATACGCATATCCATAGCCCTCTGGGAACCGCTGGAACCCAGGCCCGCAACATTGTTCATTTTTGTAAAAACTTCCAAATTTTTGAACAGGTGCGCTTCGTCTACAAATAAGGCATCTACGCCTGTTTCTTCAAAGTACATCACATCATCTTTGATTTCTTCATTGTTCAGTTCTTCAATTTTCTCTAGCAGTTTTTTCTTTCTGCTTTCCATCTGCTTTATGGACCAGTTCTTTCCCTCTTCTTCCCTTGCCTGGTTAATGGCTTCTACCAGTTGCTCTGCCTGTTCTTCTATCATGGCTCTTTGCCGGTCAGGGGAAATAGCAATTCTCTGGAACTGAGTATGACCGATAATAATACAGTCATAATCCCCTGTTGCCATTCTGGCAATCATGCGTCTGCGGTTTTCCTTCTGAAAATCTTCTTTTCTGGTAATCAGGATTTTCGCATCTGGATAGGCCCGCAAAAATTCTGCTCCCATCTGGAAGGTCAGGTGGTTCGGAACGGTAAGAAGGGGTTTCGTTGCCAGCCCCAGCCTCCTCATCTCCATACAGATACAGATCATTTCCAGAGATTTACCGGCGCCTACTGTATGGGCAAGCAGGGTATTTCCTCCACACAGCAATGCCCTTGCTACAGCATTTTTCTGATAAGGACGCAACTTTAACAGGGGGTTCAGTCCCGGCAGTTTTAAATAAGAGCCATCATAGCTTCGTTGTCTGTCGCAGTTAAAGGTTTCATTATAAAAATCCACATATTTTTTTCTGCGCTTTGGTTCCTTAAAAATCCAGTCCCGGAAGGCTTCTTTTATCTGCTCCGCCTTATCCCTGGCAAGCATGGTTTCCTTCCGATTAATCACATAACGTACTTTTTCCCCTTCCTGCACCCGGTCCCTGATAGTCACAATCCGGCTGTTTAACAGTTCCTCGATAATGCTGATCGCATCCATAAATCTTGTGCCATAGGTTTGTTTAGTACGAATGGTTCCTCCAAAAAAGTTTCCCCTGTCAATATGGTAAGACATATCTGCATCTAAGCGCTCAATCTTGAGGGCATGGCCACTATGAGCGCAATAGTTTCTCTGGTTGTTCTCCGGGATTTCCAAAAGCTCATAGATAAACTGTTCGTAATCCTCATTTTCAATCCAGGTTGTTCCCAGTTTTACACTGATCTCAGGCGCTGTCAGTTCTTTTGGCTGTACCTTTTCCAGTGCTTCCACGTTGTCCACAAACAAGGGATTGTTCTGCGCATAAATCCTGGCAGTACGGAGCTTCTGCCGCACATTTCCGCTTAAATACTCATCTGCGGTTTCCCACCCTGCATTGGGATCTTCTTCCTTTGCCAGTACCGGGTTCTGGTAGATTAACCCTTTTAATTCCTGGAGCATTTCTTTCCTGTTTCCCGGATAAAGGGAGAGCATATAGGGAATATCCACCCGGTTATATTCTGACAGACTGATATGCAGTGCTTCCTGGGCATTCTCCACTTTATCTATCACATCTCTGGGGCGTATGGTCCTTTTGTAAAAAATATCGGCTTTGGTTACATTTTTGTCCTCATCAACTACTTCCAGGGAAGAAAGCAGGGGATAATCATTGTCCTGCCGGAACGCCATTTTATTTGTCCGGTCACAGAAATATCCATGCGTTTTCACAAAGGCATCATATAAACGGTTTAACTGTTCCTGTGCCTTTTTCAGTTCCTGGTCGGAACAATTTTCCTGCTGTATTTGTAAAATTTCACGCACCAGAAGGCGGATTTTATGCATGGCACGTATCCGGCGCTTCACACTTTCCTTTGCCTGGCTCCGGTATAAAGACTCCCCTTCCCGGTAATATACTTCGTCCTGTATCACCGTAAACGTATAATTAGGTATCTCTGGGGAAGCAGCTAAGACGTCCTGCTCTTCCTTCTTTTTTTCTGCTATGCTTTCTTCATAACAGTTTTTAGGAAGCTCTCCAACTGCGTCCAAAATTCCTTTTTCCAGGTCAAAGTCTTCCGCTTCATTGACCAGGGCTGTATATTTGGAATCTTTCCCGAAAAACTGTTCAAACCAGACCATTTTCCCAAGCATCATTTCCGGGTGTTCCAGATAATACTCATTCACCGGCACCATATCTTCCGTAAGCCCTGTATAAGTCCAGATCGGCTCCCCAATCGAAGGCTCTGCTTTTTTCTGAAAAAACAAAAGGTCACTGGTGACTGCGGTATTGGCGCTCTTCCCAAAAGAATCTGCCGGAAGCCGGACTGCCCCTAAAAGGTCTGCCTGTTCTGCCAGATTTTTTCTCACAGCGCTGTCATTTTTATCCAACGTTCCTTTTGAAGTTACCACTGCCAAAATGCCTCCTGGCCGAAGGAGGTCCATACTTTTCCGGATAAAATAATCGTGGACTTTCAACTTCATCTTTTTATATCGGGGATCATACAAGCGGAAATCCCCAAAAGGCACATTTCCCACAATCACATCAAAGCTGTTATCCTCAAATTCCGTTTTTTCAAATCCTTTGATCTGGATACTGGCTGAAGGGTGGAGCTTTTGTGCAATCCTTCCGCTTATGGCATCAATCTCCACACCATAAAGCTGGGATTTTTGCATATTTTCCGGAAGACCATGAAAAAAGTTTCCAATCCCCATAGCCGGTTCCAGAATTTTTCCCTTCTGGAATCCAAACTGCTCCAAGGCTTTATAAACACCCCGCACGACTTCCGGCGGCGTATAAAAAGAACTGTTGACACTGGCCCTTGCCTGGGCGTATTCTTCTGCGGTCAACAGTTCCTTCAATTCCTGATATTCTTTTTTCCACTCCGGGCGTTTACTGTTAAAAGCATTTGGCAGCCCGCCCCACCCTACATACCCCGCAAGAATTTCCTGTTCTTCTTTTGTGGCGTTTCTCTCTTCCTGCTCCAGTGTTTTTAAGATACGGATTGCCCGGATATTTTTCTGATACCGGCTTTTATCCCCACCGGTAAACTGCAGCCACCCTTCTGGGTAATAATAGTCTCCGGCTTCTACCTTACCTTCCGTCTGGACAGAGGTTCTTCCTTCCTGCCAAAGCTCTTCCTTTTTAAGAATTTCGCTATATTCTTCCCATAATGCCGGAAACCAGGGAAGCAGACGATACATATTCTCCTGCTGCTCTAAGGTTTCTGCATCTTCGGTGTAAGCAATCTGATCCTCCTCTGCCAGATGTGCAGTAAGCCCGCCAAACTGATCCCAGGAAAGTTCCTGCAGAAAATCCTGACTTTCCGGCAAGGTGACCTTAATCCCATTTTCCTGAATACAAAGCTCATAATTTCCATGTTCTGTCCGCACCAGATAATAAGGCTGGCCTTCCGGTACTTCCCGAAGCAAAAGCGTCTTCAAAAAATGGTCTTTTTCTTCCGGTAGCTGATTGGTCGTATAGACCAGACAGAGCATTTTCTTTAAAATATCCGCCTGGATATTCTGTTTATAAAAGGCTATGCCAATCTCTTCTAATGGAATTGCTTCCTGTTCCTCAATCACTTCCTGCACTTTCTCTGGCTGTAAGGTTTCTTCCTCTATATCTTCTCCATTTTCTAAGGCTTCCTCCGATACAGATAACAAAGGAAGATAGGTCCCTTTTTCAATCCGTTTTGCAATTTCCAAAGAAACTTCGTCCCAGTACCAGAACGCCTCCTTCATGGAAGTTCCCTCACTCCAAAGAATATAAAAACCACTGGAACCGCTTTCTGCGGTCAGGATACCGTCTTTTGTATGGGCTTCTCTTTTTACATCTCCATACAATTCATAAAGATAGGCTTCCCGGTCTGTTTCCTCTGGATTGTTCCGGTAAAACTCATAAATTTTATATGGTATCTCCTGCCCTGTCATTTCAAGAAGTATTTTCTCTTTCTGCCAGTTTTCCGGCTGTGCAGGTTCTATCTCCCCAGACAGAAAAGGAACCGCCGAAGCAGTTCCTTTCTCTGTATCCTCTTCTGTTTTTTCCTGTTTTATCCGATCCTGGGGTGAATGATCTCCTCCATAACCTGTTTCTGTGCTTCCATGTCCGCCTGTATCCGAAGGTTGGTCATTTCCAACGTATTGTAAGGGTCGGTCCTGTCCTCTCTGGTCCAGGTCTTCAGAAGACTTTCTGCCAGTTTCTCGTGGTATTCCTCCGCTTCTGTCTGGATTTTCATAAGCCGCTCCATCAGTTTCCCGGACAGGAGCATCATTTCGTATTGTGCCTGGTCCGTTCTCTTCATTTCCTGTGCTGCGATCCTGCCGTAACGGTTCAGGGACGCCAGCATCTTCTCCTCGCTCATCACGCCCTCTAAGACTGGTATCTGTACGCCATTCATTTCCCTGTACTGAATTCCTGCGATCCCTTCCATAATACTGCCTCCTTTCAAGGTCTATGTTCTTCATGGTCCTTGCAATCTGTAACACAATCCGCCCAGATAAATGGGATACTAACCGTCCTGTCCGGTACAGAACCTCCTCATTCTCTGAAAAACCGCAGATAAAAGAAAAATCCAGGGTGTCATCTCGGATACCGCAGCGGCTTTCCACCGCATAACAGACACTGTTTACAAGAAACTCTGTAATCTGGTTTTCTTTTACCTCCTGTCCCTCTCCGGTAAGGACAGCCAGCTTCTGCAAGGATTTTAAAATTTCTTCTTCCTCTTCTATCATAAACCAAACATTTGTTCTTGTAAAGGCGTCTAAAGAATTTTTAAACTTTTTTTCCTGTTCGTAGATTTCCAGAAACAGCTCCCTTGCCAGCAGCCTGCGGTTTGTCCCATTCACCTGCCAGTTCCAGGGCCGGATTCCCTGACCCTTTACATCTTGAATATCATAAACATGGGTAACTCCTTCCCCGAAAATTTTGGAAGGAAATACTGCAATTCCTTTACTCCCTCTGGCAACCGGCAAATCCATTTCCAGCCAGGCGTCATATCCTGCAAGAACGGAAGCATCTGGGCGCTGGGCATATACCATACAGGTATTTAAGAAGTCCAACTGATACAAGCGCCCCATGCAGGAAAGGAAATTTTTCCAGGAATCCTCCGACTCTGAAATCCAGTGTATGGTTTCCTCATACAATTCCCGTACTTTTGTGATATGCTTCATCTGCTGTTCCTTCTTTCTTTTACAGGTACCAGTTCTTTTGCAGAAATATCACGATAGGAAAAATCATCTGCCCCCAGCACGATTTTTTCTGCATAATAATCTGCTTCTGCTTTTGCAGTTGCCTCCAGTTCATTCCTACCCCGGTATCTTACTTTTTTCTCCAGGACTTCTCTTATGGTCACTTCATATTCTTTTTCGTCCATGCTTCTCCTTTCTTACTGCAAGCGGCTGGGTCTTCCATACAGCCCAATGTTCGACGGATTGAACGGGTCATTCACTACTCCACGTCTGCTGTTGGCTGCATGTACCATTCTGCCATTACCAACATAAATTGCCACATGGGAAATATTGCGGAACTGCCCATTCTGCTCATAAGAGTAAAAAATCAGATCTCCCGGCTCCAGTTCGCCTTCTGTAACTTCCAACCCATGTGTTACCATAAATTCTCCCTGGGTAGAGGCAATCGCCGGAAGGGAAATGCCTACCTCCTGATACAACCGCTGTACCAGGGAACTGCAATCATAATATCCTTCCTCATACCGGTGTTCCTGACTGTATTTGCAGCCTACCTTCGTCAGTGCCAGATTTGCAACGTCACTTCCTACGCCAAAGGAAGGGATCTCATTTCGGAATTCCTCACTCATGACTTCCCTTAAAAGTTCTTCTTCTTTTTCGGTCAGCTTTCCAAGTGCAATATAGTCCTCATAATTCAGGTTCTTGACGTAGCAGCCCTTCTTTGTTACCGTAATCTCATTTTCGTCCCCATCTGCCAGAAACGCTTCAAAAGTCTGATGTCCCCAGGCAGACGCAGTTGCATGGTCCGCACAGAAAACATCAAATTGTACCCCATACCGGTCAAATGCTCCGGTATCTTCTACGGTATATTCAATCCCGTTCATAATGATCCTGGTTCCCATAGGGACAAAGGGGTTTTGTGCATCTACTGCAATGGTATGGTCCGGTTTTGGCATGACACCGGAGGCTGTAGGTCCTCCTGCCCACTGTCCACAACAGATACTGCACTGGCAATAGCCGCTGGTTACAACATTTCCCAGGCTTTCTCCTGCCTTTATGGTGGTGGTTATGGTCGTGTTTTCAAAACTGTTCATTTCATCAAAGATTTCCTTCAGCTTATCCTTATGACGCTGATCCATATCCACACCCATATCCCCGGTTCCATACTTCACCATATAGACCATTAAAGTATCATAGTAATTACTCACATAATTCCCGTTTTTCTCATGGAGATAGGTGACTGCCCCATCTTCCCCATTTTGTCCAAGTTTTGTATTAAAGTCCATGTAGTAACCGCTTAAAACTTCCCGGACGGTAGGGTTCTCCTCAGACGGATTTGGCATGAACGCACCAAGTGGCGAACAGTATAAGAGGAAAAAAATAATCACCACAGGGATTGCCACCACGAGCAGAATACTGAACAGCGGAGCCAAAAGCGCCCCAGCAAACTGGATCACCTTCAGCATAAACACAGAGGCTTTCATCTTTACAATATCTTTTGCCACCTGTGCTAAACTGTCCTGCTGCCCATTTCCGGTGAGCTTATTGATCATATACTGGATTTTCCTCTGCCGGACTGCCTGCTTTTTCTGTTTTTCCATCTGTTTCTTTTTCACTGCTTTTGTTTCTCTGTAAAACTGCTTATTGGTGATCTTCCCATCTGCCTGTTTTACCTTTAATTCCTGCTCTGCCTTTCTATAATTCCGATCCTTCCACAGCTTTTCTGCCGGTTTTGCTGCTGTCCCCATGACATAAAGGGAATCATTGACTTCCTCCCCGCCCTCTAACTGGGTCAATATAGCAGCCTCTCCCCGGCGTACCCCTTTTATGGCAGTCTGCTTCGCCAGGGAAGATTTTTTTGTTTCCGCCAGCTTTGCAGCCTGTTCCCTCCGATACTGTTCCTTCGCCCGGAAACCAGCAGAGGGCTGACTGTTTGGTGCTGCCCCCTGTTTCATCTGATCCGGCTGTAAGGTTCCCGGTACAGATACGGTGCTTTTGGCCTTTCCATTTTGTTTTCTATCTTCTGCTGCTCCCCGGATTGCTGCCTCTTTCCCGGCTTGCTTTTTCTTTTCCTTTTGTTTTTCAAACAGCGCTTCTCTGCCCTGCTCCGGCTGTTTCCCTTTTTCTGCCCCTTCTTTTTTCTTTCTCTGCCCTAAAAGATCGGCCACCGGCTTAGAGGTAAAATCAGCTTTCTTTTCCTTTGCAGATAAAATAGGATTTTTCTTATGCACCGTCACCTGGGCTTCTTTTTTTAATTTCAGTTCCGGCTCTTTTTCTTTTTTTACCTTAATCTCCAAAGCAGTCCCCCTCTCCGGGGTTTAATTCTTCTGCCTGATACCAGAGCGCCTGAAACAGATACCCCTGTTCCTTTTCTCTGGATGGTGGTCCATATTCCTTTTCCAGTTCCTGAAAGGCTTCCGTAAGGTTTCCGGGAAATTCCTGGTAATCATCTTCCGTCAGGATATACTTTTCGCTGAACAGTACCTGCTCCAATTCCCCCGCCTCTACTAAATGGTCAATGTCTTCCGGGGAAAGTGGCGGTCCCAGTCTGTCATAAGTCTTTTCTTTCAGGTAGGAAAACTGATAAAGTTCCGTCTGCTGCGGTAAAATCTTCTCCTTACTGCCATCAAAGAGCAAAAAAATAGCTTCCGCTTTTAAGAAAACGGAAACCTCAGCTTGCTCACCATATTTTAGTGCCTTCTCCTTAGAAGGAAACTCCAGCCAGTCCGGAATACGGATTTCCAGCATCCAGGCTTCATACTGCAGTCCAAAAGATAATTGATATTTTGCGATAATTCCTCCTCCCTTCCACTACAAATAGTCATAATAAATCTCATTGGTATCTTCATGAAAGGACAATTCATATTGTCCGGGGATACCAGGATCTTCCATCCACCAACGGAAAAAAGCATCTACATCTGACCATAAGCGGGAATTGCACTGCCTTCCTGCAGCTTTCCTTAACTCCAGCATTTTAGCAAAAGCCCGCCTGTAAGCCCTCTCATAGGTCGGGAAAATGCGGAACTCCCGGTATCTTTGTTTTCCTGCCATAGGACAGCCTACACAGCCAACCCGGTGGAATCCCATTTCATAAAGGGGGTTCATGGGGATTTTCTCCGCCTGGATATACTCCCAGACCTGCTGGTCACTCCAGTCAACAATGGGATTGCATACGTGTTTGCCCCTTGACAGGCATGATTCAAAGAGCCGCCTGGTATCATCATTATCATTATTTAAAATAATGGCACGTTTTTTTCCATTTGGGACAAAGTTTTCATAAATCCCCCTGTTTTTCCTCCGCTTTCGGCTTTCTGCCCACCGGACACCTGTGGTGATAAAACGCCCAGCCCCACCATTTTCTTTTAGAACCTCACAACAATACCGGATAGTCCTGGTAGGAGGGATCATTTTCATGGGGATCAGGCTCCACATAGTTATCCGCTGCCCTTTATAGTAAGGTTTATTGATACTACAAGTTATACCGGCCTGTTCTGCCTTCTGAAACTGTTCCCTCACATAATAAATAGTCTGTGGGGCATCTGCAGTAGTCAGGTTGTGCATCAGTTCAAATGGCACGCCGGAACGCCGTACCAGTTCCCTGCATACGGCGCTGTCTTTTCCTCCACTGTCCGTCACTACCAAAGGAAGCCCATAATGTTGCATGGACATCTGGCTGGCAGTGCGGATACGTTCTATTGCTGTTTTTTCTAAATCCAATTTTTTTCAGGAGGGAAGATATCTTTTACATGGCCAAAACTCCGCCTCCTTTCCTAATTTTATCTGCCGCCCCTTTTTGGCGGCTCATATCCATTTGCTGCATACGCTTCTACGGTCATACCGTATGACTCTGCTTCCTGTCGTATTTCTTCCATAACCTGTTCTTTGTATGATTTATCCGGACAGGCAGTTGCAAAATCCCGGATATCCGGCATACAAGGCAGCTCCTTCCCTGTATTTAATGCAATCCTGCTTTCCCGGATATAGGCAAGCATGGCTTCCTGATATGCTTTTCGTGATGCGTCCCCCTGCGTCAGTAAAGGGACTTTCTTTTCTATTTCCTGTTCTTCCAGAACCGCTGTTTCCAGTTTTTCCAGGTTGCAGAAATACTGAAGGGTAGGAAGCATCTCCTCCAGTACCCATCTCATTTGCTGTTGTTCATGTTCCCATTCTGCAGTTGTCCTGGCGGTCTGTTTCATAAGCTGCTGCCCTTCTTCTGTATGGAGATAATAATCTGCAAATGCTTTTACATGATCCAGCAGATTTCCTTCCCCGTCACCAAAATCCTGCCTTCCGGTATAAGACATGACTTCCCCCTCTGAGAGAAAACAGATTTCAAAATGTGTTTTGTAATAACCTGCCATATCTTTCTCTTCCACTGCCTGCCGGTCCAGCTTTCCGAACAATTCTACCGCTTTATTTAATGGCATGGCTTCTTCTAACGGAATGTCCGGGTGTTCACTGATCCGCACATACACAAAAGGTTTCAAGTCCACAGGCGGAATGAGTTTTACCTGTTCCAGTGTTGTCTTTAGCTTGTCTGCCTGTTCTTTCAGCTCTGGTTTCTGCTCAAATATCTTGCTTCCCAGCCACCTGCTATATTCCTCTTTTCCATCTTGACATAAGGCTTTCCATATAATAGCTTCCTTATGTTCTGCTTCTTCTGGATAAAAGGTATGGTAAAAATCAGGGTCAAGATTTTTTTCCAGTTTTATCATTTCATCTGCAAAAACAGTAGCCTCCAAGGTTTTCTCTGTTAAAAGCCCTTTGGTATCAATGACTTTTGTTTCCGGAAGATAAGCACTCAGTTCCCTGGCAGCTATAAAAACCTCTGGGTATTGGTTTGGATCATATATATCCCTCAAAAGATCCACATCCAACTCCCCGTTATAAACCAGGGAAAATTCCAATGGAATACCATCTTCTTCCTCTACATGAAGCCCGATTCCTTTTCCTGCATTCAGCCTTTCAGAAGGAATATTCTCATAGATCTTTACTGCCTCTTCTGCACTGCGGATATCCTCCCTGTATTCCCCATAACGGCTAAATTCCATACATTCTGCTACATAATAAGTTGCCAAACGTCCGGTGGCATTCTCGCCCATCTCACTTTTTTCCACGTAACAATACCTCCTTTTTATGCACAAAAAAAGCACTATCGTTTTAAGCGATAATGCTCTTCGTGTTACTTCCTATTTTCTTTTTAAATGATACAGCCATGCTTAATCAGCTTCTGCTGTCTGGTAGTTAAAATAGAATATTCAAGACTTTCTCTCATAAATTCTTAGCTAAGAGTACATTTCATTTCACGACTTGTCATTTGTTATTTTTACATATCATTCTGGTATTAAAAACGGCTATACTAGATACACCATACTCAATATAGCCAAATAAGAATTTTAGATAATTTTTCTCTCTTCAACTAAGCCTTGTTATCACTTCCAACAAATACAATTCATGTGCCAAAGATAAAATACACATTTTCCCTTCTGATGCCGCAAAATGAATTTCATTTGCAAAATTGTCTATATAAGACCCATGATTCACTAAATCTCCTTGCGGAACTTTTATACCGTTTTTAAATTTTGCAACTAACATCTCTATCGCTTCTTTATTGGTATTTTTATTTTCCTGTATCGCTGCAATAGCAAAGGCTCTTACCAAGGATAATCCTACAGTAATAGCTAAAGTTTCATTGATTGCTAAGGGTACTTCCTTATTATCAATCTTTTTTATAAATTTCATTGGTTTCAACATTGCTATCGCAATCATATAACATGCAGCAACCTTATGCCTATCTATTTTCCCTTCGGATGACTTCATATAATTGTTTTTGCAATAAGCATTTAACAGAACATATTCTTCCCAAATTTCCTCCTTGAGATTGGGAATAAGTTCTATGCAATTAACATATAACGACTGATAATTATTAATTTCTTTACTAATTACCTTTGTCCATATCACTTCGTAACTATCTCGATCTGGATGCACTTCTCCCATTTATTTTTTTTCTCCATTCAGTTGTTGCTTTATTCCATTGGTCAACTCTAAATATTTCATTGCATTCTGTATTGAAGAATCACTATTTGCTAACTTCCCTATATATACATTCTTCATATTTTTAATTTCTTTAGAATTAACTTTAGTAGCTACGAAAGTAATAAGAACAACGCTCAAAATCAAAGCAATCATTCCTATTAAAATTCCAAAACCTAATTCTGCTCCTGTCATGATTATTCTCCTTTCATTCCATTTATATCACTTTCTAATTTTTCTTTAATCAAGCTTTCTCTTACAGATGCACCTATCAATATAACCATTTCCTTCACCACACAGGAGAACGCTACAACAAACAATGATATATTAATCTGATTAGAAAAAGTTTTGATAAATTCTGCAAAATCTGGTGACAATAAACAAAATGCACCTGCACATGCAACAGTTCCTACCCATTGATTAACCAAAGACCACACTGCAAAAAATGTTGCTTCATTGCTTCTTTGTTGAAAAGACATATCAATAATTCTATTGATCAAAAAAATGAATAATGTCCTATAGTAGCTATTATCCCCATTTGTTAACGGTGGGATCATCAAAAAAAGTGAGATTAATGAAAAGATAATTTTTAAATTATCTTGCTTACTGTTTTCTCTTTCCATGTACTTTCAAATATACATTACTGTATATTATGTCCCCTATTCTTAAATATATAAACTTTACTATACAAAAAAACACCTTGTAACTTCAAGGTAATTCTTTCATCCGTCCTGCAAATATTAAACCTGTCAACACTTCCGTCTGTGTCCCATAACCAATTTTAGCGCATGTATAATTATATCATGTTAGTATATTTTATGCAAGAATTTCTTTAAATTCTTATTGTAACACACTATTTTTAACTATTTTCTGATAGTTCATCCCAAAAATTTTTTCTAATATTCTCTATGGTAAATTATTACTCTGATACATCATGGTTCCCCTCTTATTTCTTGTTATTTTTATGACATTATTTTTCTGCATACTTCCAAATTTAAAATTCAGCTTCATACAGCTTCCCAAAGCACAATTCCCCGTTTTACGTTTTTGCAAAACGGAGTAACCTTTTCCCATTTTTGAAAACACGAATAATCAATAGCTATGGTAGAAAATACTTTATCGTATTTCAAATTGAGTGTTATAATCAATTCCGATAACTGATTTTCTTTTTTTATCCAGTGATTCCTGTAAGAGCAATGCTATATCTATATTCGATTCATAAGTATATGTTCCGTTTGCATAGAAACCATATAATCTGAACCACTTGATTATCTCGAAAAAAAAGAATCCCTTCTATTAATTCTCTCAATGCTTTTTCTTCCATAAACAGATTCTTCTTTGTACTCATTATATGGTTCCCGTATTAATCCGTCAATCCCATTAACGTACCTTCTCTCTTTCACTCTTTGCATAAGGAAAGGATTGCTCCGCAGCTATCCCATCCATCTGGAAGTATTCCGGCAGTATCTTTTCCTCCCGGAAGCTAAAATACCGGCCATCTGATACAATCACATGATCCAGCACTTCAATCCCCAGGAGCCGCCCAGCTTCTGCTAATCTTTTTGTCATGTCCATGTCCTGCCTGCTAGGTTCCGGATTTCCCGAAGGATGGTTATGTGCCAGAATGATATTGCTTGCATTGGACAGGATTGCAGATTTATACACTTCCCTTGGGTGGATCAGTACACTGTTCAGCGTCCCGACACCAACCACATTGATATTGATCACCTGCCCTTTTGTCCGAAGATTTAAAATACAAAATACTTCCCTGTCGCAGCCCTCTAAAAAATCTTGCAGCACTTCCGCCACATCACAAGGATTCCGCAATTCCTTGCTGCTATATAAAGGCGGCTCTTCCACCAGGCGTATGCTTACCACATCCAATTTATGTGTCTTTTCCATGTTCTTCCTTTCCAAAACTGATCTCCAACATGATTCCATCCGGCAGATTTTTTATAAGCCTTTCTAACTGTTCCAGTTTCATTTCTATTTGAAAAGTTTCAGCTACCATATCCCCCCTCCTTTCCATGATGCACAGGAAGAGTAATTGAGGACACTCTTCCTGTTTTCAGATGCTGTTAAAAAATAATTACAGCTCCCATCATTCCTGCTTTGCCTGTGATGCCTTTTCATGGAGATTGGTATTGAAAAGTGCATACAGAGGATTATCTTCTTTCTCCATACGGTTATCAAAGGGGATACAGGTGCTCCCATATTTGATCACCCCGGTGCCCGAAGGTGAATTGTCTACATACTTTAACTGTGCTTCCGGGATACCGGCTACCCTGGATAGATCCTGGCTGTCGATGTTTGACTGCTTTAACAGGGCAATAAACTCACTGTTTCCCAGCATGGTCATAGCTGTATAATTCTGCAGCATATCAACTAAATTTTGGGTGATTCCTGTGCATAGTCCCCCTTGCTTCCTCACTTTTTTCCAGAGGCTGAACAAAAATTTCGCACTATACTCCCGGTCAAGAACGGTATGGAACTCATCTATATAAAGCCAGGTTGCCCTTCCTTTCTTTGCGTTTTCTGCAATCCGGGCACTGATATTTTCCAGCATGACCAGAGTGGAAATGGCTCCCAGCTCTTTCCCCAGATCCCTTGTACCATAGACAATGAACCTTGCCTGTACATTCACATTGGTATGGTTATTGAAAATATTTAAAGAGCCATTTACAAACAGCTCTAACGATAAGGCAATATCCTTTGCCTCTTCTTCTGGCTGCTCCAACAGTAGCTCATAAAATTCTGACATGGTAGGGATATGCTTTTCCCTTGATTTTGCAATATCAAGGTACAATTTCCGTACACACCGGTCAATGATGGACTTGTGACGGCTGTTCAGGTTCGCATCATAACACTGTTCGCACAAGCCCAGCATAAATTCCCCTTTATCCCGGATATATCCTTTTGAATCGTTCAGGTCCAGGGCCCAGACATCCATCTCCAGCGGATTGATATAATGTTTTGTGTAGGTGGATAAATTGATGATCGCAGCCTGGTTTCCCAAGGCTTCCGCAATATCAAAATATTCCAGTGTCGGGTCGATACAGATAATATCATCATCTGTTCCTAAGAACACCTGCAGCATTTCCGACTTACTGAAATAGGATTTTCCGGAGCCGGGGACACCGAATACCATTCCATTTCCATTCGCCAGTTTTTTCCGGTTTCCAATGCAAAGGTTATGAGAAACCTGGTTAATGCCATAGCAGACACCGGACTTTTCGTTTAATTCCTGTACATTAAAGGGAAGAAGGGCTGCAATATCCCTGGTGAGCATGGTTCGCATTGTACTGATCTGCCGGTTTCCCACTGGAAGTATGGTATTCATAGCTTCCCTCTGCTGATAATAGTGGGTTTCAATCTGGCACATGCGTCCATTGCCGATATTTTTAATGGTTTCAGTTACACTGTCTAACTCCTTCTTGTCCTCTGCCATAATCAGGAAATTAACCCCTGTATAAAACAGGTTCTGGTCATTTTCCCGCACGTCGTCCATAAGATTTACAATCTTCTCCTTCTGGACTTTCTTGATATGGGAAATGTCACTGGAAAAGTCGTTATTTTTATTACGGACTCTCTGCTGCTTTAAAATATCATTTTCAATGCCCAGATATTTCTTCTGTAGAACCTTATTTGCCAGTTCTTTTGGTACTGGTACAATGCAGATTGTAGTGATGCTATGAACTGGAAGACTGGTAATCTCATTTAAAAAGGTATCCGATAAAGAAGACGGATATTTTTTAATGAATAATGCCCTGCATTTTTTCCGTTCCGTTTCAAAATAACCTGGGTAAAACTGCATATACCCTGGTGCAATATCATTTTTAGGATCACCGCCCTTTTTTAACGCCTGTCTGAAATCAAAGGAGAATTGTTCTTCTTCCCCTATACGGTAAAAATTGAAAAGCACCCGCAGCCGCTCTTCTGCATTTAATTCTTCAATGCAGGAACCAAGTTCTCCGAAGTTCTGTTTTAAGGTAGCTTCAAAAGTGGCAAAAAAAGCTTTTGCCTGTTCGTAGGATTTCCGTTCTACACATACAGTCAGCAGTTTTTCCTGTTCAATCCCTTGCCTTCCATCTACAATGCGCTTTTCAATAATCTGGTTATAACTTCCACGCAGCCAATTAAAACCATCTCCTTTTTCCTGGAAAAGAACATGCTCCCGGAAATCCTGCATATTTTTATTCCGGTTAAAAATGGTAATAAGAAAATATACATCAATGGCATTTACCGTCTTACAATACTGCTTTAAAATCCGCATCTGCTCTTCTGCACCTGCGGTTACATAATTAATGTCTAAAAAGCGGTATGTCCTTGAGTATACCCCCTTTCCTACTTCAAAAATGCCATTTTCTGCAATTCTCCCAATCCCCATGACTTCCTGAAGATATTTCGGGGATTTTACTGCTTTATCTGCTTTTTTTAACTGGTCAAACTTATCTAAAAAAATTGACAATCTCTAATTTCCTCCTTTCAGGCAGATGGGCCACAAACACAGCAGCTTCCATCTGCCGCTACATGTCTGTGTATCCCTCTCCTGAAATGGAGAGCAGGCGCTATTTCACGCCTTGATTGAATATTCTGGTCAACGGTACATCTTATACCACACCGCTGCTGCCGCACCAAGTACAATCATCACTACCGTTACGATCCCCATACGGATTGCCTTCTTTTTCACCACGTTGACATCACCACCTTTCTTCTCTTTTTTCTGTTCCTTTTTCCTTTGCTGTACTTCCCGTTCTTCTTCCTGACGGGTTTCCATATAAATCTGTTTCAGTTCCTGCACCGATTCCGTAGAGCCATACACCAAAGGGCGGTTAAAAAAGGAAAAATAAATCATCTTCCCTGCAAACTGCCAGAATGTCAGCCCATGATAGTTATAAAACCCAGTCAGTGCCAGAGGTACAACAAAAGGGGTTGCCACATAACAGCTCAAAGTAATCCCGATTTTTTCATACAAAAGCAGGACAATCCCAGTTCCTACGCCCAATGCCAATGCCGAAAACAAAAACTGTTTTGCTGTAAGTCCTAGAATCAGGGATTCTTTATAATGCTGTAGGTCCTCACTTAATTCAATCTCCATACATAACCTCCTGTATCTGTTTTTTATCTGCTCTGTCTTCGCTCTTCCTGCATGGTTTTCTGTAATCCATGTTGATTGCAAAAGGCGGCAACCCCAGCCTGGTCAAACTTACGCAGCTCCTCCAGATGAAATTTCACCACCGCGTACTGCCCCATACCGGATTGTGCCTTCCAGGGAAGCAAAGTTCCCAGTCCATGCTCCTGAATAAATTGGATATTTTCCTTACTAAAATCACCGCTGATACAGGCAGTTCCAGGTTCCAGGCAATATCCGGGAAGGTTTACGGTCAAATCTGAAAACGGTTCCCACGCCCCATCTTCCTTACTATACAGTTCCACATAAAGGTTCTGGTTCATTGCGTAATAATCTACCCGCAATGCCAGTTCTTCGGTTCCATACGCCCATTGAAAATCTGCTGTTTTGATTTCCTTTTGAAATTCTGGATTTTTTACTTCTCCCCGTTCCTGGTATGCCTGCTCATAGGCTGCATATCCCTCCGGGTCCAATTTCTTTAAAGTTTCTTCCTGAAATTCAAACAGTGGATATTCCATACAACCAGAACAGCAAATTTCTTCTTTTAACTGTCCAAGCCCGTTTTTTTTGATAAATTCTACGATCTGCTCCAGATCATAGCCTGGGAGCAAAAAGGTCTGGTTCTTTTCCAGCGGTATTCCCATGTCTGTGGTCAATTCAAAAAGTTTCCATATCTCTTCCTCATTTTCCGTAAACACACAAACTTTGATGTTTTTATCAACCGGATAAGTTGCAACTTCCAGCCAGACCTCATAGCTCTCCCCATTGCCAAAATCCAGGCTGAGTTTTTCTTCCTGTTCCATTTACATGTCCTCCCTTCTTACCGGCTCCTGCTCTTTGCAGACAGAAGCCTTTCTTTTCCCTTTTCAAAATATTCTTCATTAATTTCAATGCAGATTGCATTCCGTTCACTGGAAAGTGCTGCTTCCCCCAGGGAAAATGAACCTGCAAACTGGTCCAGTACCCACTCCTTTTCTTCTGTTACAAATCCAAGGATCTGCTGCAAAAGTTCCACTGGCTTTTCTGCCTGATGAATACGGGCGTTTTTCCCTGGCGGTTCAATGTCAAAGACCGTTGGAAGCATTCCCCTGGCGCCTGACATATAGTGGGATATTCCTGGCTCCGCCTTATCCTTTTTCGCATCTGGGCGTAAATTCCTTGCCTTTCCTTTCGTAAAAAATGCAATCTCCTCCGTATTTTTGGATTTTCTTCCCGTATTGGCAACAAAATTTCCTTTTTTCCAGGCGACTTTTGCATAATATTCAAGTCCTGCTTCTTTCGCCATTTTTTTCATCTGATAGAGGTATTCATAATTTTCCCCGTTTTCTTCCGGCATGAACTCTACCAGAAAACACCCTTTTTTCAACACTCGGTATTTTTCATCAAAGTCTTCCTGCGTATATTGAAAACATTCATAGGCCGCAAAATCCCGGTTTCCCCCTTTCAGGCTTTTTTTCAGGTCATAAGCATGGTCTGTAATAATGGCATCTATACTGTTATCTTTTAAAAAGCTCAAATCCCTGCCATTTCCCTGAACCAGCATACAAGTTACCTCTTCTCCGTCCTGTTCTTTGGTAACCGTATAGACTCCTTTGGCTACCCTAGAAAAAAGCCCCTTTTCTATCCCCTCATAAATTCTTGCCCGGATACTGGGTTCTTTTACCTCTTTTACCTGTTCTACACAAGCCACTGCTTCTTTGAGGCTGAAGCATTCTGCGTCCTGAAAATATTCAAATAGTGTCATCTGTATCCCTTTTTCCTGCACAATCCTTTCCTCCTACAATCCCAGTGCCCTGGAAGTCAGGTTCTGCGCTCCTTTTACAGTGCCTACCGTCAGCGCAACCGTAAAGGTCATTTCCCCCAAATAAATCAGGGTTTTGGCCCAGTCCTCATAATCTCCGGTAAAGGTCGGAAGTCCGGAGGAAATAAACTGGTTACACAAAAGGATTGCCAGTGCCATTGTGACTGCCTCAAAAACGACACTGATAAAATATTTCATATAGGCTACAAAGGTATTGCTAAGCCCCCGGTTTCCAGCCAGGGTACTGCTGGCAATCGCCCCAAAAGGTACAATTACCATAATTTTCAAAAAGCGGAAATAAACATTGTACAGCAGGAAGAAACCACAGATAATAACGATTAAAGACAGGAAAACAGCAAGTATCAGGAACACGATACTGGTTCCAAATCCCAAATCTTTGATCACTTCTGCCTGCGCCGGGTCAATGGATAACTCCACACTCTGGTTTTGCCCCAAATGCCCCACCAGGTTTCCACAGGAAGTAAACAGGGCTTTCATAATGGTAATGTTATAAGATACCAGCCACTGTGCAATGGCAACCCGGATAAACATACGGAGGATTGCTTCAAACCGGATTTCTTCCCGGATATCTACCGACTCTGCACAAAACCCAATGACGAAAAAAAGGACTACCAGGGCAGAGCCTATCCCAACAAAAAGGGGTTCAATCCCTTCAATGATCCCCCAGGGCCCGCCTCCTTTGAACCCGGTAGGGGACTGTCCTAAAAGTTCAAATACGAGGCTGACCTGGTTATTCCAAAATCCAAACACGATTTCCAAAAGTGCAAGGATCGCCTCTCCTAAATTAAACATCACTTCACCTCTCTTCTTATCTGCTTATCTCAAAAAGAAGAATGGTTTTAGCTAATTCCCAGGAAAGTAAGAACGGAGGAAATGGCTGCCATAATAAGCCCTGCAACAATTCCTTTAATGGCACTGTTCATAGAAGAACTGTCCTGCTGTTGGTAAGCCTGTGCAAATTCCATCACGTTTTTTGCCAGGATAATCACACCCACCGCACCGATAATACTGATCACCAGTGTCTTTAAATTCATAAGCGGCTGTGTTACGTCACTTACCCCGGAAGCCATGACAGTCTGGGGGAACAGGGAAACAGTGGCAGCGCTTACTGCCAGGACTCCCAGTAGAGATTTTTTCAAGCGGTTCTGTTTCTTTCTGATAACCTCTTTGATCTTCATATCTTTTTACTCCTTTTCATGTGATTAATACCGCATTACGCAAAAAGACAGATTTTTGAAAACCTGCCCTGCGTAATGCAAAAACTACAGGTTTCCAAAAATCTGCCTTCTTTAATCCGAGGCTGTTTCTTTTGTAAATTTTTTACGGATTTCCTTCATCTTTTCAGCACTGTTTTTTGTATCTGCCATTTGAAGGATTTTATCATACGAAATTCCAGCACCAATGGCAAGCATGATTTCTCCCAACTGTTCCTCATTATAAACATGGCTTTCCAATAATTCAGAAAGTTTTTCTTCCTCTGTCTGTACCGGTTTTTCCGTTTTCTTCGGCGGCCTCACCTCCTCTACCGTTCTCTTCTTCTGGTTCTCTTTCAGCTCTTCCTCCGAAAAAATCTTCTTAGGAATAGGCTCATAAGAAAAAATTTCATCAAAAGACAGTTCCACAATCTGAACATCTTCTCCCTGTTCCTTTTTCTTCTTATAATAATCCAGGGATTCTTCACTTAAAATCTGTACCGCCTGTTTTTGGGCAGCCATTCTGTCATGGATATAAGGCGCAGCCCCGCCATCTTCTGTTTCCGAAAATCTGGAGTGTGCAAAAGTATTGTATTTCTTATCAATAATAGGATCACAACCCCTGATTAACAAAATACACTCTGAGTTATCCAGCTTTCGGGTTTCGTCCGGTGTCAAAAGCTCACGCCCCAGCACATCATAATTCCGGGAACTGCTCCCTTGCCGGCCTTTGGTTTCCCCACTGCTTTTTTTATCAATGGTTCCTTTTCCCAGGGACTCACTGATATACTTATGCGTGGACTGTTCATTCCCACCAAGATATACCAGAGAATCACAATTACCCGGTATGGTTTCCCAGGTTTTCTCAAACAAAGCCTTGATCTGGGCAAGGTTTTGGATAAAAATGGTACATGAAATATTCCTGGAACGCATGGTACTAAGGAGGCTGCAGTAGTCATCTGGCAATGGCACGTTGGCAAATTCGTCCAGCATAAAATTGACGTTAATGGGAAGTTTTCCATTGTAATGGAAGTCTGCCTGGTAATACAATTCCTGGAAAATCTGGGAATAAAGCATACCAATTAAAAAGGCATAACTCTTATCCGAATCCGGCGTTACACAAAAAAGTGCAGTCTTCCGGTTTCTGTCCCCGTCAACACCAAGCCCAATCTCCTCAATCTCCATTTCATCATGATCCAGAATCCGCAAAATTTGTGGGTTCTGTAACAATCCCAGCCTTGCATTTGCGGAAATGATGATACTCCTTACCGTATCTCCGGCACCCCGGACCACTTTATTATACTGGATTAAAGCAGGGTGATTGCTTCCCTTTTTTCTCTCCAGTCTGCGGAAACGCCGGTCTAAATCAGAAGGGGAACCGTCTGCATGGACTTCCGCCTCATTCAAAAGCTGCAGAACCATACGGAAATTCCTTTTCTCCATTTCACACTCCTGCCACACATAAAGAAAAATGGCCTGCAAGTACAAAGACTCGGCTTTCTCCCAGAATGGATCACTGGGCTGTGCGTTTTTCGGTGTGGTATTATTGATCAGGTTGGTAACCAGTTTTACAATATCTGTTTCAGAGCGGATATAGCGGAATGGATTATATCCGTTAGACTGCTCCATTTCCACCAGGTTCAGCACCCGTATCCGGTATCCATGCGCTTTCAGCATACCTCCACAGCATCTTAAAATTTCCCCTTTGGGGTCTGTAATGATCTGGGAAGCTCTGCTTAACTGAAGGAGATTGGGTTTCACCATGAACAAAGTTTTTCCAGCGCCGCTTCCTCCGATTACCAGGACATTTAGATTTCTCCTGGTCTTTCTGGTATTCATGGACAGCCTGACATTCTGGGATAAGATCAGATTATTGTGTTCATCTTTATCCGCAAACTGCTTTGCTACCTTTTTCGGATCTGCAAAAACAGCGGTACCAAATTCCTGACCCGGCATATAGTTTTTCCGGCTGGTGACATACATGACCATACCGATCACATATACAAAAATCCCCAGAATGATTGCTTTTAAGGAAGTTTCGTTCCAATAATTGGCAAACGGGGCTGCCATCACCTGATCCAGACGGTTTAAAAAATAATTGATATCCTTTCCGGGCTGATAACACACGTTCAAGAGATAACCTCCATAGCCGGAAGCTACACCGCCAATGAGATACATACCCCAGGACTGTTTCTTCTTTTTCTGAATTGCTCCGGTTCTCTACCTCCTTTGCCCCTGTATGGTTCTTCTCCCTGCTTCCAGGTTCTGTTGTGTCTTCCTGTAATTCTGCTCCCTTCTTCTGCGTATCTTTTCCTGCTCCTGTCTGGCACGTTCCCTGTGTACCGGATCATAGCTTTCCCTATATAAATCTTCCCCCGAAGTTTTTCTAAGAAAACGGTCCTCCAAGTCTAAAATTGCATACTCCTTTTTCTTTTCCAAACCTGCAAAAATCGTCTTATGGTCATTAATCCAGCTAATTTCCGATTTATCCAGCCAGATAAATTCATTCTTACGGTACGGAATCCTGGTTTTGATATGATGCTCTGTTTCTTCATATACCAGCTTCTGGTCTATGGTAATGGCATTCACACCTGGATTGTTCCGTTTCTCTTTTTGGATACGCTGAATGACCTGCATCTTTTCTTCTGTTTCCTGGCTGCTTCCAGTGCTGCGTCTTTGGGCTTCCTCTTCCCCAAACAACTGTTTCCACTGCTGGGAATCTACCAATTCTTCCATCTGTTCCGGTGTCCTGGTCAGTGTTACCGTACCTTCCTTCCCTTTCTCCAAAATCCCCTGTTCTTCCATGTAGCAGATAATCGGCCAGATCTGAAGCCAGGTCATATTCAGACGGGAACGGACATCACTGATCTTCTCCACTTGGTTTTTTGCCAGCTCCCGCGCAACCAGTTCACACTCCTTCGGCTCCGGCAGGGCAGGCTTTTTTACTTCTTCTACCAACTGCTCCACCTTATCCGGCTCTGCATTTTCATAATATTCATCTAACGTCCCAATATTGGAATGTTCAATTTTTGCCATCATGGACTGAATACGGGGCGCTGCCTGGGAATGGAACAAAATTTCACTCATACCGTCCTTCTCATTCAAATCCGGCAAAATGGAATATAAAATCCCATACTTATTTGCCAGGGCTTTTACCCGCTCCAGGTCTTTTGTTTCAAAACGGAAAACCTGCAAATCGCCTCCCATTTTCAGGAGCTTTTGTACAGAAGTTTTCCCTGACAATTTTTCCTGGTCCAGAACTTTTTTAAATACCGCACAAATATCTTTTACAAACTGCCAGCCTGTATTTCCCATTTTCAGAATGATTTCTGCGCCTTCAAAGGAAACTTTAATAATCTGTGCCGCATCTTGTATTTCACTCATGCTCTCCCTCCTATCCCATTGCCCTGTCCTTTTTTACTGGAACAGCCGCCTTTATTTTTCCTTCTGTAAGCATGGCTTCCAGATCATACTGGATATTTTCCTGTTTTAAGAGAGCCTCCAGCATGTGGTTTGCTTTTTCCTTTTCATAGGTCATATATTGAAGCTGAAAAATATAATTCTCAATCTGCAAAATATTTTCCGGAACCTGAAAAAACGGTTCAAGGTAATGGGAAAGGATACGCTCTTTTTCTTCCTTTCCTGCATGAGGCGCCTGTAACTGCAAAATAATTTTTTCTACCTCTTCCATAGACTCCTTATGAAAAGCAATGCGGTACAAATCCTGTTTCTGCTCCCTGGTAAGAAAGGGCTGTTCCTTTTCGGCAGCTTCCAAAAGGGAAAATGTTTTTACCACATGTTCAAGTTCTGCCATTTACACACCCGCCTTCCGTTTCCGCATCAAAAGGATAATTTCCCGCATTTTTTTCATTCTCTCCGGTGAAGGGCTGTTCTCCATCACCTGAAGGATTTCTGCATCTGCCAGCCCACTTTCTACGCACTGGCGGATTTCTTCCAACTGCTCTGCGGACAGGTTATATTCCAGAATCTTCTCCACAACACTTTTGGGTACTTTTTTCCCAAGCATGGCAATCCCAAGCAGCCGGCGCTTACTTTTTTGCAGCCCTTCTGCTGTTTGTATGCTTTTTTCTTCCAATACCACTTTTGTTTCCCCGGAAGCAGTTTCTGTCTTTTCCCTGTGTTTTTCTGCTTCTTTTTTCAGATCCTGAATTTCCTGCTCTTTCTTTGCCAGCTTTTCTTTTAATTCCTGTATGTTTTTATCTTTGTAGTGTAGGTTCTCATACAGGTCTTTGATCTCCTGGTTTTTCTCTTCAACAACATGCTCCTTTACCAGAGAGGACAAGGCTGTAAAACGGTCATTACTTTCCCGAAACTGCTGAATGGATTGTTCCATGATCCCCATAAGATTTTTCATATAAGAACGCATTTCTTCATCTTTCGGAACTTCTTCTTTTGCCTTTGACTCTTCCAGTTGTATCCGCATGGTCCGCATACGACTGGCCGGCAGTTCATTTCCGGCATAGGTTTTCACCTCTTCCATATCCAGCCCGTTTTTTAAGCCTTCTACGATTTCCCGTACCTGGAACTGGTTATAATTTCCTTCACATAAAAAGTCGATTTCCCCAATCCCTTCCATAAGCCCTATGATGATTGCTTTCATCACCGGGGCTTCCTGGTTGCTCTTAACTACCTTCTGGATATCCGAAACAGGAAGACCAAAATCCAGCCCCATAGAAACTGCGTCCATCTGTTCCTCTTTTAAAACTTTCCGGCATTCTTCCAGATACCGTTGTCCTTCTACTGTCATTTACCCTCCTTTTCCTCTGCCCCTCGCAGACGGTTTCCTATTCTTTTCCTTCTGCTGTGCTTCCAAGTTTTCTTTTTCTTCTGCTTTTTCACGCAGACGCTCTGCAATCCTTTTTTCTTTTAAGATTTTTTTCCATTCAATCCGCAAATGCTCCTCTTTCTCAAAGAAATAAGCGTCTGTCTGTTCTGCCTCAGACAAGGAATATCCCATTTCTTTTAACTGCCCAAGAAGGTTTTGGTATGTCTGGTGGTCTTGAAAAAATTCCTGATACCCTTCCTGATAAAGTTCTGCTTCCATCTGTTTTTCCTGCAGCTTATTGAGAAGCAGAAGTATTTCCTCATAAGGAACCATTTCTTTTCGTAGCTGCTTTCTTGCCCTGCTGTTTTCCCAAAGCTGTTCCTTTGTTGCATCAGAAATGGCTTTCAACTGCGCCTTATCCTGTATGCGATAAGCTGCCAGAAAATCAAATTCCTCCTGCAATTTTTTCAATTCATGGATTGCTGCCCTGTATTTCCAGGTTTTAGAGTCTGCCATTGGTTTCCCCTGCCGGTACCTGCGAAGAAAACATTCCTTCTGGTATCTGGTCAAATGCCGCTCCCGGTATGGGATAAACACATACGTCCATTCTACCGGTATCTCCTCTCCGGTCATTTCCGGGATTGGAAGGCGTCCAAAACGCTGCCGAAGCCTTTCCTCTGTATATTCTTCCCCTAGCTGGTCAAGCCGCCTTGCCCTTCCTGCTCCGGGTTCCCGAACAGAAAGGCGCTTTCTCCCCCGCAACTCATATCCCATGCTGGAAAGATTTTCAAGAAATTCCTCATAAGAACCTGCGTCCTGTAATGCCTGGTCCACATCTCTTCTGATCCGCCTGTCCCGTTCAGAAAGAGATTTTTCTTCCTGTCCTTTTTGTTTGCGTTTTTCCTTTGCTTCTTCCAGATCCAGCACAGATAAACCATGCTCCCTGCATATCCGGTTGGTCAGAGGCTGAATGATGTTTTCCCAATCCCCGTTTTTATAATCGTATTTATATCCCGTAGTACAGCGTACTGAATTAAAAATAATGTGCCCATGAATATGGTCCGTATCATTATGGACTGCATAAACCGCTTCAAAATCCTTCCCAAGAAATTCTGCCACAAACTCTCCTACCACTTGGAAGGCTTCTTCTTCCGAAACCTCATCTTCCTCAAACGAAAGAATGAAATGGTAGCCCTGCCTTTTATCCAGCTTTCCAAAATGACGTTTGGTATCTACCATCTGGGATAATGCCTGTTCAGGAATACAGTTATGTCCACAGACATAGCGGCCATGTTCTGTTTTCTCCGGGTTCATAATATAGCGAAGACCGTTTGCCAGATGTTTTGCCGGATAACCCGTTTTTGCCTGTTTCATGTGCAGGCACTTTGTAATTGCCATAACCTACAGCCTTTCCTGCACCTGGCTTACCAGTGTTTTTATCTGCTTCAAAAACACATACAGACGGTGTTTATCTTCCCTGGAATAAAGGGCGCTGTTATTGTTATGGGTAATCTGGTTGATGTTTACACCAATCCGGTTGATTTCCTGGTTCATGCGTTCCAGTTCCTGACGGATTTCCGGGTAATCCCTGGGACGGTTGGTAATCAGCATACGAAGGTACTGGGAATCGGAAAGCCCCATCTTTTCTGCCTGTTTTTGTAACTCTTCCAACTCCCATGAGTACAGCCGGATTTCTTTTCTGCATTTCATTGTTTCTTTTTTCATGCTCCCCCTTTCCTTATCTTTATCACATATTTCATCTACCGATTTCTACTCCAACGCTATCTGCTGTCAACTCCTAAGACCTGCTATCGGTCACCGTATAACTTCCCGGCGTCCGGACTGGCTATGCCAGTCCTCTGCAAGATACGGATTTTACCGTACAAAATCCCATCTTGTTAGGGGGATACCCCTAATACCCCGGATAAAATAGATAGCAAAACGCAGATACTGGTAGCAGACCTGCGTTCCATATAGGGAAAAACCGATAGCAGTTCCAAACATCTGCTATCGGTTTTTCCACTTCCTACTTCTATTTCTGCTAACAAACCCCCAGTTCTGTTAGCAAATCTGCCAGCCTCCTGTGTCTGATGTGACAGCAGTTCTTCCATTCTGCTATCAACGCTTTTGCACAGACTCCCATGCAGGCTGCTTCTTCTTCCGCAATTTTTCTCTTTCCAACAAGTATGGGAAGACTCTCTATGGACCATTTGCCGCTTTGGGTTTCTCTTATGAAATTATTGGTTTACCTGTTCTTCCAAACGCTCCAATGCCTTTTCAAAAGCTCCAATCCCACTGAAAAAGGAAGAAATCCGGATATCCTCAAACAGATATGGCATGGCTTTGTATAGTTCCAGAAAAATATAGTACAGCACATCAACAACAATGGAATTTCCTGCCTGTTTGTAAAGCTGGCTGTTGCTTATGCCTGCTTCTTTTGCTTTCCAAAAATCCGCATCGGAAAAGCCCATAAGCCGGAAGCATTCTAAAGGTGTCAGCCTCCGGATACGGAACAAAGACTCTAAGCGGTGTATTCCATTTGATGTCGTAAGCGTAGGGCAGAGTTCCCCATGCTCCTGTACCCTTCCCCGTTTTTCCACAGACGGATAACTAAGATTTACAACACCATTTTCCAAACATTCCTCATAACCTTTCTGTGTCTTTTGACGTACCAGAATGATATTATCTTTTTGCACAGAAGTAAGGGTATGGCAGACTTCTTTTTCTCCCAGTTCCAAAGTCTGCACAATCCGGCCTTCCCGATCATACCTGCCCCGGATTGCTCCTGGACATTTTTCTACAATCTTTGGTTGGTCATGCCCTGCTAAAACCGCACCGCTGCTTCCTAAAGGGGAATAAATAACCCCACTTGAACCATAGCCGGTATGAATATCTCCCACTTGAAGAATTTTGGGCTGCTGTCCGCCACCACCACAGGCAGTTACCGTAGGGCAGCACCCGTCTGGCAGATAAACCCGTCCAGTCTGTTCAAACACCCCTTTGATATTTCCGGCCCGTTTTACCCGGTTTTCCCGAAAAGCCTTCAGGCTTTTTTCGTCCGGCTCAAACAAAAGCGCTTTTCTCTCTTCCATATCTTCAATCAAGCGGCGTACTTTTTCCTGGGATAAGTAGTATTTTTCCTCTACCGTATCCTCCAGAATATCCATAAGGCACTGGAAGGACTCCAGCGGTTCCGGAAACTGGAATGTTCCATTATCCATTTCCTTCTGTATCAAAATCAGATATACCCGTTCCCTGTTCTGTGGTATTCCATAATGCTTTGCATTAAGAACACTCCAATAGGTGTGGTATCCGTATTCATGCAGTTCTTCTTCAAACAACCGGAATGTGGTATCCCGGAATTTTTTTCCTACAATATTTTTTACATTTTCGTAAATTCCCCATACTGGTTTGACACCCCGTATCATACGGAGCCACTCCACCAGAAGGGAAGAACGTGTTTTATCAATATCATGGGAACCACACATGCCGCAGGCGTCCCTTTTGGAATAATGTACCTGCAGAGGGTTATACTCATACCCGCAGCTTCGGCATTTCCAAACCGCGCCTGCCTGCTTGCCTGCCAGGGAAAAATCCTGACAGGGGCTTCCGCCACAGATCATGTTAAACGGTTCAATCTCCCTTTCGTCCACTTTTGTAATATCTCCCAGATTCAATGTTTCACTTGTACCATGAATCGCACAATAACTCTTTGCTGCATATTTATCAAACTCACAAAAATTCACCAAACTATATTTCATTCCTCATATTTCATGAGGTGTAGCTACACATTTTACCTAGGATTACTCACTTATTTCCTCCTGTCTCCTAAATTTTTTATAGTCTTCATGAGAAATCCACAGCTACAAACGAAATATCCATCTGGCATTACCTTACAATCATAGAATCACCCCTTCCCGTATCCAGAGTTTATCCTTCTGTCAAAAATTCTGTTGGTCTGCACCACCTCCTTTCCTAACACTCCCACTTTCGGATTGGTTATTTCTTTCTCACCGCTCTTCTTTCCTGATGTTTGCCAGCACCCTGGACACATACGCCTGCTTGGGTATCCCCATGCGGTATCCCTGCCGCTCATAGCTCTCTTCGATAAACGCAACCCGTACACGTCCATGCAGTTTCCTCTTTCCTATCCACTGCACTACTTTTTCCATCTCCGCTTCGCATTCGTCGATCTCCCATTTTTTGAAACATTCCTCATCATAGCTATTTTCCAAAAGAATACCCTCCTATCTTGCCTGTGCTATCTGGTATGATACTATGTTCCTGTGTCCTACCATTTTTTCTATCTTTTGTATGTTTGTCCCTTTTGTTTCAGTAAGAAGCGGCCTTTCCTTTTCTACCAGGCTGGAAAGCTCTTGGTTTTCCTTTTTATACTGCAAAAAAGCATTATAGTCTTTTCCCATAGGTGGAAGACGTACAAAAACCTCATACTCCATAAGGGTATATTTTCTTGCCAATTTTTTTGCCGCTTGTCTTCCCGGCAGGTCATTATCCAAACAGAACTGTATCTTCCTGATATGAGAATAATCTTTTAAGAACTTTTCCAAAGGACCATCGGAAAGCATTCCAAGTACCAGGATATTGTTCTGATAATCTTCCCGCAGTTCCATATCGGACATGGCATCAATGGCCGCCTCATATACATAGAGCGTATCACTGTTTTGGTCTACCAGATTAACCCCATAAGTTTTGTCATTCCCCGTAACATCTCCTTTAAAGGGTTTTCCATATTTATCCAGGGTTCCCCTCTGGCTGGCAAAACGTGGGATACCTTCCGTATCTTTTCCCACAAAAACCAGGTTATGGTACGTTCCGCTCTCATACAAAATCCCCTTTTTTACCCAAAAATCAATCATCTGCTTTGACAGCTTCCGCTGTTTTATCAGATAGCCATATAACCGGCGGCTGGTTTCTGATTTTGAAGGAAGTACAAAAGGTTCTTTCGGTATGTCTTTTCTCTGTTTTGTTTCTTCTATTTTTTCAGCCTGTCTTTCCGGTTGAAATTTTTGCATGGTTTCAGTACGGATATATCCGGCAAACTCCAGCAGATATTTGACTGCCTCCACAAAATCCATGTTTCTGAAATATTCCAGAAAGTCAATGGTGCTGCCACCTACCCCCTGGCTAAACCGGCACCAGGAAGACCGGTTGAAGATCATCACAGAGTCCATACCAACTGCCTGATAGAACCTGCCTTTCCTTTTCAATGGAATCCCTATCTGCTCCGCCAAATCCACTAAATCCACTGCCTTTGCAATCTGAATTTCTTCAGCCGTAAATTTTCCCATACTGCACCTCTTCATATTTCATATCCAGATAATGTGCCATTTCCGGGTGCAGAGCTTCAAAAGCAGTCAGGTAGCGGAAACAGGAACTATACTCTCCCTGTCCGGTACAAAATTCCCGCAGGCTCTTTTTTGAATACTGGGCGGGCTGGTTACACCAACGACTTAGATTGATATACATTCCCTTATAAACCTCCGGCGCCCGTTCCCATGCGGCATAGCGCATCAAATAAGCCAGGCACTTATACCGCATCAAAATCTCAATCCGTATGAAAACGTCCCGAATATCCTTTGCCCAAAAATCTGCTTTCCAGGTTCCTTCCCAGTCATAGCCGCACAGTACATACAGCTTAATTTTCTGGTAAGAAACTGGGATCACTTCCCGCAAAAGTTCCAATTTTCTTACAATAAGTTCCTGATCTTTGATATGGTCAAAGGCAAAAATCATACCGTTATCCAATTTTCCAGATGCCAGAAGTTCCATCTGCCTTTTCTGCATAATCCTCAGATCCAGCCCCTGCCGGAATTGAAACCGCCTGCCTGTTTCCAGGACACTGGAAAAGATTTTTTCCCACCCTGCACAGGCAAAAAAGTTATCGTCCAAAAAGCATAACTTCTTTCTGGACGGGTCATAAAATTCTTCCAATGGGCTTGCTGGTGCTGCACCGGTTCTGTTTTTGTTTACACAGAAACTGCACTTCCGAAAACACCCCCTGGTGAGGAAACCAATGGAATACTCCGTATAAAATTGGAACTCTTTCTTCTTTTTCTCTCCTTCGCTATGTTCTTTTACCATCTGGTCATACAAATGATAGTCCGGTGTATGGTGTTCAATCGCTTCTGGAAGTACCGGTGCTTTATCGTAAAAAAATCCAGTCCCTCCATAAACGGTTGTTTCCCTCGTCAAAATATGTTCCGGCACAAAGGTATCCGTAAACACTTTTGATACATAGAGCCGGTCATATTCCCCTGCCTGGCTATAATCCAAAAGAAGCTCTGTTTCAAATCCCTGCTCCTTCCAATAAGCGGAAAGTTTCATACATGCCAAGTTAGGAAACCGGTGTCTTTTCCGGTATAAAAGATCTGCATCTATAATCCCTATCCTCAACGCCTGCTCCTTTCCATACGGGTAGTTCCGGTTTTCTTCTCCCCTTTGACTGCCTCTTTTCTTTCTTCCTTTTCCTTGCATTCTGCCGGGCAATATGATTTTCCATTTGCTTCCATGATTTCTGCAAATTCACAAATATGGAACACCCTTGCCCCTACCTGTGTGTGGTATTCATCAATATAGGTACAAACCCGTTCTTCCCTTTTTCCATCTGGATATACAATCTCTATGGAGTCCCCGTCTGCTATGCTGAACAGGGTATGATAATGGCTGTCAATAAACCGTATTCTTTTTTTCTCTTCCATGCTTCTCACCTCATATTGCCAAAGAAAGGACAGCCGCAGCCGCCCTTTCCCAAGTTTAAAAACTGATTTTTATTTTCTATGCCTTTTTATGTCTTTTTCTGTAATAAAGTAGGCCTGCTACCATACCTGCACTTACACCAAGAGCCAGCAAAGGCAGGAACCAGTTTGTATCATCACCCGTTTTTGGTCCTGGTTTTACGGTACCTGGTGTTTCTGGTATTTTTTTATTCTGGATCTCTTTTACCACTTCAATGACTGGTGTTTTATCATTCTGATAGGTAAATACGATTTCCCACTCTTCTTCCGTCTTCTCATATCCCTTTAAGGTGGCAGTTTCTTTCAGCACATAGGTGATCGGTTCTTTGAAAACACCATTTTCATAAGTTCCAATTGGAAGTAGTTCTGAAACTGCTTTTCCATCTTTTCCAGTCTTCAAACGTCCTACTTCTTTTCCGGTTTCCTTTTCCAGCAGAACAAATTCTACTCCCTCTAAAGCTGCTTTACTGTCTGTATCAGTCTTTACAATAACCAGTTGTCCCATAGCACGCTCATCTTCCATCTTCATTTTCTGAATTTCTCCCGTTTCTTCTACTGTAAACTCCACGTCATTGGCCACAATATATCCGTCAACTGCCGCCTCTTCGTGCAGGGTATAAGTGCCTACCGGAAGATACTCAATCAGGTGTTCTTCTCCTGTGGTCCAGGACTCTACCACTTCCCCGTCCTGATCCAGGATCTGCAGCTTCGCCCCTTCAATCTCCTTACCATCTGTAATATCTGTTTTAGAGATAGAAACCTTTGTATGGTCGTCCTCCATTTTCACTTTTTGTACGTCCCCTGTTTCTTCCACAACAAATTTCACATCTTCTGCCCGGACATATCCCTGTTCCGTAGGCGCCTGCTCTTCATGCAGTATATATTCCCCTGGTGCCAGTGCGTAGACTACATGAGCTTCTTTTTTTGACACCCACTCTTCTACCACTTTTCCTTCCTGATCCAGGATCTGCATTTTGGCCCCTTCAATTTCCTGTCCACCGGTTAAATCTACTTTCGTAAACTCCGTAATGGTAGGCTGATTAGAAATTTCTTCTGAAAAAGCGAGCAGTTCAAGGGTCTGGTCTGTATAAGACGCATCAAAGGAATACACCTCATCATTTGGCAGGTATCCCGGCTTATGCTCTACTTCCTGAATATAGTATTTTCCATGAGGAAGATCTGCCTGAAATACCAGCTTGCCCTCTTCATCTGTTGTTCCCAGTTCAATCAAGGCATCTTTTTCTACAACTACTTCCCCGGCAGCATTCTTGATATCCTCCTGCGCATACAGCCCGAATACCACTCCTTCCAGCGGTTTTCCGGTTTCTGCGTCTTTCTTCAGAAGACTAAGGGAAACTTTCTGTCGCTGATTGGTAAGTTCCATTGTTACATAATCCACTGCTACTTCCTGTCCCTTATATGCAATTTCAAATTCTTTTGCTTCCGGGTCAAGCACGCAGTTCTGACCTGCTTTTTCTTCCACTACATAGTATTTTCCGATAGGAAGATTATTCAGGACTGCCTTTCCTTCTTTATCTGTCACCATACGGGCTACCAGGGCATCTTTTTCATATTTTACAATGCGGTTTCCTGCTTCGTCTTTCTGTCCGTCCGGGGTATAAATGGTTTCCTTTGCATGAATGGCAAATTCTGCACCTTCCATATTTCCCTCTTCATAGTCAAATTCATAACCTTTCTCTTTTTCCATGACCTCTTCCCCAGTGAAGAAACTGCTTACCTGATTTACGAAACCTGCTACACCGTTTTTCATCTTTGTCAGGAACTTTTCTTCTACTTTAGAAGCACCAGAAAGTTTTTCTCCTTTTTTATGGATTGTAAGGCTTCCTACTGCTTCATCATTATACTGTTCAATGACAACAATAAATTTACCGGTTTCCTCCTCTACCTGGTGTACGGTATCAGAATCTACGGTAATAGTGATCGGCGCTTTCTTTGCCTCCTGGTATGTTCCTCCGTCTGCAACTTCATTCAGCGGAACTTCCTTCCCGTCTTTTAAGAGGGCATTTTCAAATCCTACCTGTACATAATTTTCCGGTGCTTCCACTTCTTCAATCCGGTAAGTGCCACATTTTAACTGCTCCGGTGTAATCAGGTATCCCTCTTCGTTGGTCCTGAACACAGATACCACTTCTTTTTTTGGATATCTTACGATCATTTCCACATATTTTTCTGCTTCCACATCATAAATCTTATAAGCTGCACTGTTATCCAGCACCGGCTTCTGCGTCTGGGCATCTTTTTTCACAATCTTGAAGTAATACTGCAAAGGACGGTCATCAAACACACGCCATACCTGGGGTTCCCGGCTGTCTTCCGAAATCTGTACAATAAATGGACGAATCCCTTTTAAATTTTCCGGAACCGTAGACTCAAACACCACATAGGTTCCATAAGGAAGTTCTGGACTCTTTAAATATCCTTTCTTATCCGTAAACAGCTCTGGTACCGTAATCTTTTTACCATTCTCCCAATAAGAAGCGGTTTCGTCTTTGCTGTAATCATAGGTGATAAAATCTTCCGGGGTATAATAAGAACCATTTCCCGGCTTCAAACTTCCGTCTTTTACACCAGACAGCTCACTGATGAGGAATACCTTAAATCCAGCTCCTTCTACCAGTTCTGTTTCTGTCTGCTCCCCGTCTTCTGAGATCTTGATAAGCTGAAAGGCCTGTTTCTTTACAGTTTCCTTTACAGTCACCTCCCGGTGTACAATCTGTACTTCCTGTCCCTCATACGAAACCTCTACGGGATACTCTGTTTCATCTAACAGATACCCTTCTGCCGGCTCTATTTCTTTTACGAAATAATTTCCAAGATACAGGTTTTTGAAATCTACGGTTCCTTCACTGGAAATCGTACCCTGCGCTACAAGTTCCCCTTTTTTATGGACAATCCCATCTTTCTTATTTGGGTGTTCAATATCTTCCGTAGCATATAACCCATATTTTGCCCCTACTAAGGTTGCGTCACCCTGAGAAATAAATCCCTGGGAATCCTGGTCAATCTTACTTACATGAACTTCTCCCCGTACTTCCTCATTTTTAAAATCATGGGAAAAAGTATATGTGTAGGTGCTGTCGTCTTTATATTCATAGAAGAAACGATACACCTCATCTGTCATATAATACTTATCTGGTGCCTGGATTTCCCTCACGCTGTAATGGAAATTCAAAGGAATATCTGCATGGAACACAGCCATTCCTTCCCTGTCGGAAACAGCACGTTCCACCAGGCTTCCTTTTTCTACAAGGACCTTTCCGTCTGCTGCCGTCAGGTCTTCTTCTACATACAAGCCAAACGTCGCACCTTCCAGGGTAACATCATCATGTTTCGATTTTTTCACTACATTTACGGAAATCTCCGGTCTTGCATTGGTAAAAACGGTTTCCCCCTGGGATAGCTCTACATTCTGTCCTGCATAGGACAAGGTTACAAACTGGGTACGTTCCTGTTCTGTTTTCCCAATCACCAGATTTTCCGGTGCTTTCTGTTCTACAACCTTATATTTTCCAAGATACAATTCTTTGGAAACAGCGCTTCCATCTTCCCCTGTTGTCAGACTTTCTACCAGATCCCCTGCTTTATGCACCTTCGTCACTTTATCCTGGCTGTAAATATCCTCTGCCGCATAAATGTTATATTCTGCCCCTGCAAAGTCCGCATTTCCATATACAAAAGTCAGGTTTCCCTCTTCTCCGGTTACTCCGGTCAGAACCTCACCTTTTTTACGGATTGTGATTTTTCCTTTCTGTTCCTCATTCGTCACTGCAACAGAAGTTGTTTTTCCTGTTTCCAGCTTCACGTTAAAAGACTCTGTATTCAGCTTATATCCTTCTGGAACAGAAATTTCTTTTAAATATACCGTATCCTGGGTTTTCGGAATTTCCACCTCAGAAGTACCGTTGCTGTCTGTGGCCGGCATCTGTACAAGAAGGTTTTTACATGCACTGTCTGAATAAATACCAAAAACAGCGCCGGACAGATTTACTTTACTGTTCTTATCTTTTTTTGTTACCTTTACCCTTGCCAGGTCCAGCCACTTCACCGTAAATTCCACAGAAGCACTTTCTTCTTCAAAAAATGCCCCATACCCAATATCCTGAGAACCAGAACCCGTAGACAATACTAAGGTCTTCCACTGAGTTCCCATTTGTCCTTTCAGCTTACCACTGTTCCATGTACCAGTTACAGTTTTGGGAGCACTGAAATAGAATGTGGTATTCCCATTGATCTTTACGGTTCCTGTCTGTTTTGTACTTCCACTGTGATAAGTCACATGCTCTGGCATTTTTAAAGTAATATAGTTTCTATGGTCACCTTTTAAAGTAAATTCTCCGGTACGCTGTTCCTTTCCACTTTCATAAGCCTTTGCTTCCTTTGGGGACAATGTGATTGCTGCTGTCGGAGGTGCTTCCAGGCTGTAAATATGCTGGATATATCCCCACACACCGCTTGCCTTAATATCTTCAAAGGTACAGCCATAAAAACCGTCCATGCCACAATAAGAATAAGCGGCAGCTAAATGCGTAAAAATATACTTTGTCTTCCAGTCAAAAGAGGGCATATACTCCCCAGTAATGTCCCCGGGACCGCCATATCCATAATAAAGGACTTTCTGTAATTCCGGGTTGCTTTCAAATTCATTGGCTACATAATCCGAGGTCGGCGGGGAAGCCTTCATAGACTCCAGACAATATGCCACATGGCCATTTACGGTGAAATAGGTAGTAGAATAGTTCCCCACGTTAGAAGGGTATGGGATTTTCTCTCCCTGTACCAGATGTACATTGCTTCCTTTTTGCTGCTCCATTGCTGCCGGAACAACCGATAAGAACATTCCCTTATCCTCTTTTGGTGTCAGATCAATCAACTCTGCCCCTGCATCTGGCATTTCCGGTTCTTCCGTCAGTACCTCCGGTATCTCCGGGTCAGGGTCCGCCTCACCGTCCTCACCGGAGCCATCTTCGGTATGCTGGCTTACTTCTCCCTGGGGTTCCTGTGTACTGTTTTCCCTTGCTTCTACCACAATTCTTCTCATAATCTGATAGGAAGGGTTTCCGCTTAACGGATCAACACGATAAAATGCCTGGTAAGAACCTGGGGTATTGAAATCAAAAGAATTGCCGGAGTCCCCTTCTGCTTTCAGAAACGTTACCTTTACTTTTTCATCATTTTTCTGAAAACCCCTGTAATCTGTTTCCAAGTCAAAGGACTCTCCTGCTTTTATGGTAAGGTCCTCTGCATACACCAGTTCTTCTTCTGTTAGTTGCTCCTTTACCTCTTCCAACTCCGGTAATGTTTCTGAAGCAGCCTCCTCCTGTTTTACTTCCTGTATCTGTGCATGTTCCTCAGACTGTTCAGAAGCCAGTGCGGTGATCCCTGTATTGAGTAACGTAGAACAACTAAGAAGAAGTGCCAGCGTCCCAGCCAGCAGCCTTTTCTTTTTTCCTTTCATCATAGCTTTGCTCCTTTTCATTTTTTCGTCAAAAAAAGCAGGCCACACAAGCCTGCTTTCCATTTTCTATCTTCTTTTTTCTATCTTTTGTATACGGTCTGTCCCGTATCCAATGCACCTGTCAATCCCCTTTCTATTCCCTGCTTCCTGCATGGAACACTGCCAAAACAAGCTGCAGAACCAGCAGAAACAAACATATCACCAGTTTCCCTGTCAGATACAGCAGTTTCCCCACTGCAATGAAAATCTCTTTTACAACTTCCCATACACTTCTTCCTACTGCCATATCTTTTTCCTCCTTATTCTTCAAATGCCCCATAAAATTCCGCAAACCGTAAATCTTTTTCCATACAGGCTTCTTCCTTTTCCCTGTTCTCTGCTATCGTTCCACCGTCAGAAAGTTCTCCCTGAACGGCCTTTTCCAGCACACCCCGCTTCTCAAAGGCTTCTTCCTGTGCCTTTGAAACCGCTTCTTTTACGATTTTACAAAATTGTTCTTTCTGGTTTTCCAGAAGGGTATTTAATAGTTTCATCTGCTGTACTTCTTCTTCCTGCTGTAGATACTTGGCAAAATAAACGATTGCTTCTGCTATAAAATCGTCTTTTGTCTTGAAAATATCTTTGTTATACTCCTTCAGATACCGATAAGCCTGATGATGTACCGGTCTGCTTTTATACAGTCGCAGTGAAGTTGTATATACTTTTTCCGTATCCATAAGTTTTCACTTCCTATCATGCTGTCCGCATTTTCCTCTGTTTTGCCCGGATAATACTTTTCACTGCCTCTTCACAGCCCCTTGCATTGGCATGTATATCCGTTACAAACTGTACATCTTTTCCCTCATTGGCTCCAAAATGCTCCACAATGGAAGAACCACCGCCCATAAACACCATTTTGGTCAGATCCAGATTATAATGGTTTGCCTGTATGATACCATAAATTTCCTCTGCGTAGGACTTCAAACAGTTTTTTATGACGTCCTGATACTGCTTCGGGCAGTCATAGCTTCCTGTTCTCATAAATGCTTCTGTAATGTATGCCGGTACCCCTGCCCCTGTTTTGGCAATGGCTTCCTCATTGACTTTTCCGATACAGTACAAAGCTGCCTTATCCGAAATCGAATACTTCCCGTCCGGCATTCCGTCAACAAACTCTACCAGGTCGGTAGTTCCTCCACCAATATCTACTAAAAGGCAATAGCCGGGAACTGCTTCTAAAAGCGTATGGATCACCACATGCCCCTGCATAAAAACAAACACATTTTCCAAAGACACATGATAATGTACTCCTTCATAACGGAAATGCAGTTCCTTTGTCTTTAACAGATATTTCTTAAAACTTTCTTTCTGCTGCTGAAATCTTCTAGGCGGAAGGGCAGCTCCCATTTTTACGGAAGCGTCTGTCAGTCCCCGGCAGCGCATTTCCTGTGCCAGTGCTGCAAGGGTAAGAAGATAATAATTTTCATTCTCTGTCTTATCCACACACTCCTTTTCCGGTACTTTCCCTCCCACATAATAAAACTGGTTCTGGTATTCCAGAATATGTTCCAGGCTGTCCGGCCTTGCCTGTAAAGGCTGGATTGCTGCTGAAAATACAGTATTTGCAGTTTTCATGTTACGGTTTCCATGATCAATTCCAATAATCATTTTAGTTTCCACGTTCTTATCCTCCTGAAAGTTATAGTTTGTATTTTATCTTGTTCTCTTTGGTTCTTGACCTGTTTCTTTCTTTTCTTTGTCTATCACAGGAAGTTTTTCAAACAGTTCCCCCATCACAGCTTCCATTTCCTGAAACTTCATTTCATCTGACATACACAGAAAAACAATCACTGCATCAGTCAGACGTTCCCCATTCTCTTTCCGGTAAAGTTCCGTATAGGAACCCCAACAACCGTCCTCACCCGCATAAAACTTTTTTATCTTCTCATTTACTTTTATGAGGTATTCCTCGGTATCAACAAAAATTTTCCGAATGGATACTTTTTGTAGGTCGTATTTCATGCTGTCCATATAAACCGGAAGGTGTTCCTCTGGTGCAAAATAGACATACATTGTGCAATAGGTATCTCCCTCCGTCCCCATCTCCTGTAAGACAATCCCGGCTTCAAACATTTCCGGTGGAGCATAATCTACTACAAAATCCGAATCCTTACCCTGTGGAGATTTTTCAAAACGCCCTGAATCTCCAACCAGAAAATGTTTGGGGCACTGAATACGAAACCTTTCTTCCCTCATTCTGTATATTCCTCCATAATCTCACTAATATCTTTTTGAAATAACCGCTGAAGTCGGACAACTACATAGACATTGGGCTTTTGCTGTCCGTATTCAATCCTCTGATACGTCCGAAGACTGATACCCAAGACAGCCGCAAGTTCTATCTGTGTATATCCATGAGCTGTCCTGAATTTTCTTAATTTTGTTACTTTCTATCACGCTCCTTACGTCTGAGGGATAGCTTCCTGATAAGCAAACAGATTGGATATATAGCTGTTTGCTGTCAATGTGGCATTGTATAAAGCGGTAAGCAGCACTGCCCGGATATTATTGGCTTTCCTTGTACACTGCTTAATTGAGTCTATCACATACTCTACGGTAAACTTATCCAGCTTTTTATACATTCCCTGTACAATGCCAAGAGGTCGTTCTTCCTGATTTACCCTTATGGTCTTTGCATTGGACGTCAAAACATCTACTGCAAGCCCTACAATCTCATTGAGCAGTTTTCTGTCAAAAGGTCTGTCTATCCATATCGCATCATAATCAATCTGATCTTTGAACTGTTCTTCTGCTGCCTGATAGGATAAGATAGGATTATCTCTATACCCATTCCCTATTTCTGTTGTATTCTTTTGGGTACTTTCTGCTGTAGTCTTTGTAGTAATCTCTGTATTTGTCTGCCCGCTATCAGTCTGAGGTACCTCTTTGGGTATCCAGGGCTCTGTTTCCCTGTCGGGGTATGCTCCCTCTTTGAATGGTGACACCCTCTCCCTTTGGAAAGGGACAGCCCTCTCTTCTACAAAATGTATCTCTTCCTCTATGGCTGTATGGGAACTGATTTTCTCTGCTTTGGATTTCTCTCTTCTTTTTTCAAAGGAAACCGGATCTGCTCCTGTTTCTTCTGGATAAGTCAATTCTTTTAATCGGTCTACGATCAATTCCAGATACAAAACATTATTTACAACAATCCCATTCATGGAAATGGTTCTAAATACCCGTTTTACCACACCCAGCTTCTCTAAAAATACCACTGCATTTGTCGCTTCTTTTTTGGAAATCCCAAACTGTTCACTGATCTGCTGGTAACTTCTCTGAAGAAGGTCTGACTTAAATTTCTTTCTTACCCCAATGACCTGTCCGGTTCCTTCATCTCTGATTTCTGTAGGCTTATACCAATACACAATATCTGCCAGTATAATAATGGCTGTCAGATTTGGCTTTCCGCTTTCTCTGATGATTGTCCGATACCACACCTGCGGAATGATATTTCCAGATATATTCAGTTTTGCATTTTCATCTACAATTTCATTCCCAGTGCTATAAACACCTCCATTCATACGTTTATCCCTCACTCCCCTGCTTCTTTTCTTTTTCAAATAAAGCACTTATTTCTTCATCTGCTCTTTTGCCTGCTATCAGACACGCATACAACGAAACGAGGAAAAAAATTATTCCAACAATCATAATCACCTTTATCATTGCTCCGTCCTCCCAAGAAAAAAAGGACTAAGCCAGCTAACAGAATCTTTTAACTAACCTAGTCCTTAACATATTTTTTTACAATGTATTGCAACCGAATGGTTTTTCACAAACTTGACCGCCTGTGAGAATGGATATAATTTTGACAGGACCAGTAGCAATAGGTTTCTATCTTTAAGAGCTCCTGCCTTCTCATTTCTACTATGAGAAATTCATTCCCGGTCTATGAATTTTCTACCCTTTATGGTATAATAGAAAAAAGACTAAATTGGCGTGAGCCCTTATTTTATAAGGAATCTGCTAACTTAGTCTTATTTTAACATGACCACCAGTACCAGGAGAACCCGTAATCACTGACAAGCCATGCCTAAATGCTGCATAGACCGCAGCCTCCTGCTGTGCAGACAGGCGCAGTCCCATTTCAACCTTGACCTGTTCCAGCACCGGCGCAATATGCTCTACTGGCATCTGGGTGACCAGACGCTGGGCGATCCGGCGCGCCGTTTCATCCTCTTGGGCAAACACTCTGGGAAGATAAATATTATCCTTCACGGAAACGATTGCTCCATTCAGGATCATTTCCTGCATCATATCCCTGACTTCCTGCTGATGCAGGCGAAGCTCCGGTACAGGTATCTTCTCATTGAGCAGTTTCAGCGCTGATTTCTCCAGTTCTTCAGAACTGATGTACAGATGGCCTCGTTTACTCTTGCCCTCATCCAGCGCACAAAAGACAGCCCCTTTGATACGCATGGGGTCATGGAGATCGCCCCCGCTCTTTTGTACGATTGCATCTACCCGCCGAAATCCAAAGCCGGAGATCTGGCAAAGCTCGAATGGGCTCTTTTCCAAAATCTCTACGCTGGTCGGGCCGAAATATTGATATATTTTCAATGCCGTCTTGGGAGTAATCTTAAACGGTGCCAGCAAGGTCATAATTCCTTGGAGCATACGGTTTTCTGCATAAGAAGCTTTGATGTCCTCCAATTTATTTTCCGTAATGCCCCGGATCTCCAACAGCCGCTCCGGCTGGTGTTCCAGAATATCCAATGTGTCCACACCGAACCGCTCCACAATGTCTGCGGCAGTTTTGGGACCAATCCCTTTGATAAGCCCGGAGGCAAGGTAGCCCTCTACGCCGTTTTTTGTTCTGGGCACAATTTCACGCCACTGCTCCACCTGGAGCTGGACACCATACTTGCCTTTTGCCCATTCACCATCCAGTTCCAACTCTACCGCATCTGTCCGTGGAATCTCATACCCCACAGCTGTAAAGCGAATCAAATGGTCTTTGTACCGCCTGTTTGACCTGGCCTCAGCTGGCACACTCTGGTCTGCGGTTTTTACACTGATGATACAAAACTTATTGGCAGGATTATAAAAAATCGTCCCGTCGTAGGTACCAATACAATTCATCCTTTTTCACCTCACTAAGCGGCCTCCATAATCGAGGCTCTAACACTGAACCGTCTGGATTCGGATACTGTAACAAACTGCTCGTAAATATCCGGATGCTCCAGTTTCAACCGAAGCAGGTTATCCTTGTCGATGACGGACTTGCGAACAGGGGTATAGGTAACCGTATAGTTCACTCCCTCCTGCTCACAGACTGCAGTGCAGCTGGTACCCATTTCCGCAATCAACAGCGCCTTCAGACGCTGAATATCCTTGTCGATTTCTTTGGAGTACACCTCTGCATTTTTCTTTTCATCCAGAAGCCGCAAATACTGCATAAGTTTTGCAGTCATATCCAGGTCAAGTGCAACGGCCGGGGCATTTTTATCTGCCGGGCCAAAGTGTTTGCGTGCGCTCTCAATAATCAAGGCCCCACTTTCTGTATAGGGCGGCGGCACATGGCGCTGCACATGGTTTTCCCAGAAATACTGCTCCAAAAAGACCATCTCAGCCTCATACTCGAAATCACGCTTGACCTCCCGGATAATAACTTCCTCCTCGTTGTTACCATACAGGCAGCAAAAGAAACATCGGTCAAGATCCGTTACTGCCATATAATGACGCCCCTGAGATTCATAGTAGACTGGAACAGTCTCCTTCCCATTCATCCACCAGTTATCTCTGGCATTATAGTTTGTGGTCTTGATCTCAAGGATCGCTGTGGTGCCATCCGGCAGTTCCACAAAGTAGTCCACATCAGCCAGCATCCAAGGATACTGTGGGTGCTGGAACATCTTTTTGATTTGGTAGACCCGATATCCGGTTTTCCGCTCGAATATCTTTGCTACCAGAGGCTCCAGCAAATGCCCCATTTCCATGGCAACCCAGTTGCCCTCATCATCTTCCACTGACGCTATGTTCAGTTTGTCGTAGTACAGATCCCTGGCTGTCCGGAATGGAGAAGTGCCAAAGATTGCTGATACATCGCTGCCGCCGATTCCACGGCGCCGGTAATCCAGCCATTCTTCTTCTGAAAGATCTGCCGTTTCTACCAGCACCAGCGGTTCATGCCGCTTTCGTTCAGCACTATTGCTGCCAGACATATCAAATCCCCCTTCGTGATCTTCGGGGCAAAATAACTGCCCTCGCCATTGGTGCAACATTTTGGGGCCGGAGCGAAGATACTGCCTGTCTCTTCATCTTCCAGTCCGTGGAGTGTGCCGGCTTGACCCGCCGACCATTCTGCTTTCTTTTCTGCTTCACATTCATGTACATGACCTGCCTTTCTCAGTTTTGATTTATCCTTAAAGCCCTTTCAGGCTTACAGGCAATAAAAAAGCGAGAATGACAGACGGCATAAAGCCTGGCGTCCATAGTTGCCTATGAACCGATGTCATTCTCGCAATGGTGGGTAAATCCCGTAAAATAAAAAAAGCCAGCAATATACCGGCCTGAAAAGGCGCAGTGATACTACTGACACAAGTACAAAATTAACAGCGTGTGCAATGCAGTCATTACTCCGCAACACAAGCCCTAAAGCCTGTGTACCCTGACGGGCAACGCACAAAAATCAATTACATTGCAATTCTAACACAATATATAGTGCTTGTCAATTCAAACATTCTATATATTGATTTTGGATTTTCTTTAAATTTTCTTTCCTCTTTGCAGAAGTTCTTTCTTCCCCGCCTATTTATAGGATGTATCGGATCATTTGGTAATACCGGATGATCCCTACGCTCTTTTAGTACCTTGACAAGTTCATAACCTCTATGGGGAGTTATACAGGAATTCTGGACAGTGTGCGATGACCACAGAAGCGCGCCCATAATCGAAGTGTTGCACAGCAGCAGCCTGAAATACACGGCAGAACCGTTCTGGCGTAGGAAATGGCCCCATTAGAGTTCTTTTGTTATTTCAATACTTCCTGACCTCAAGACCGTTTTCATTGTTTTTGTTGAAAACCTTCTTCTACAAATCGTAAGGGATCATTGTAATCGAAAAAAGGAGGACGATTATGGAGAAAAGAAAACCGAATGACCTACCGCCGGAGCAGTGCTTGGCTGTTGATACCGATACCCTTTGCAAACTGTTGTGCTGTGGAAGGCACACTGCAGTACAGATTGGGGATCTTGCCAATGCACGCATTACCATGAACACCCGTGTCCTATGGAGTGTCCAGCGTATCAAAGAATATCTTTATGATATTTCCGGCTAAATAACCATGCCAGTAAGGCGCACTACACTTTTATAATCAGGAGGTACCAGTAATGGCAAAAGTGAGAAAAGACAACAAAGGGCGAAATCTTCGGCCCGGAGAAACACAACGGGCAGATGGCAGCTATATGTATGTCTACAAATTAGGCACTAAAAAGAAATATCTTTACGACTCCGATCTCGCAAGTCTTCGTGTCAAAGAAAAGCAGATCAACAAAGATAAGGATGATGGCATCCGTACTCAGGAAGCCATGAAGCTTACCCTGAATGATATGTTCAAGGTCTACATGAATAACAACATCAAACTGAAGCCCTCTACCAGAGCAAATTATCTTTACCTGTGGGACTTCTATGTGAAAGAAGAGCCTTTCGCTAACATGCCTCTGCCACAAATCCACAGAAGTGATATTCTCGCGTTTTATACCAAACTGCTGAAACACGGCTTTGCTATCAACTCACTGGAGAGCATCAACACCATTGTTCACCCTACGCTTGAAATGGCCGTGGACGACGATTACATCCGCAAAAATCCCAGCAAGGGCATTTACCGCAAGCTCAAGACGGATGGCAGCGCTCCAAAACCTAAACGGCGGATCGCACTCACTAAAACGCAACAGCAGAATTTCCTGCGTTTTATTGCCAAGTCCCCTACATACAGCCATTGGCTCCCCATCATGACTGTGCTCCTTGGAACAGGAATGCGTGTAGCAGAATGTACCGGCATTACCAAAAGCGATATTAACTTGAGCGAAAACACAATCTCCGTCAACCACAACTTAATCTACCGGGTCATTGACGGAAAAGCCGGATTTCACATTACCACTCCCAAAACTGAGAGCGGTACACGAATTATCCCTATCCTCTATCCAGAGGTGGCCGAGCAGCTTCGCCTCCAGATTGAAACCATCGACGCATTGTATCCAGACGATCAACTGGTGTTAGGAGGAGTTCACGGTTTTGTTTTCCGCAACCGAACCGGCTCATTCATGAGCGCCCACAATATCAATCGGGCGATTGAGAGAATCAGCGTAACTTACAACATGGAGGAAATGGATCAGGCTGAACTGGAAGACCGTGAACCGGATTTGCTCCCTCATTTTAGTGTTCACAACTTGCGGCACACCTTCTGTACCCGGCTCTGCGAAAGCACCAACGATGTTAAATTCATTCAGCAAGTCATGGGGCATGCCGATTTCTCTACCACAATGGACATCTACACCCATATCACACAAGAGAATATGCAGGAGAAGGCAAAAAACATTAGTGTGAACATGAAGCTGATGTAAAAAGAAAGGCGAATCTGCATTTTATAAGCAGATCCGCCTTTCATATTGCTTCATCCGGTTTCGTAGGGTCTCACGCAAAAGTTGTAGAAAAGTTGTAGTAACGCGATTTTTTGTAGTAAATGACCTCTTTAGTACAGCTTTGCTCCTGCCGGAATACTGTCATCCAGCATCAAAAGATTTAAGCCTTCCCGTCCGTCATACTCGTACACTGCGGAAATCAACATACCCTCGGAATCAATACCCATCATCTTTCTCGGCGGCAGGTTTGTGATTGCCACACAGGTCTTCCCAACCAGCTCTTCCGGCTCGTAATACTCGTGAATACCGCTTAAAATGGTGCGTTTCCGGTCTGTTCCGTCATTCAGTGTGAATTTCAGGAGCTTCTTGGACTTCGGCACTGCCTCACAGGCTTCGATCTTAACCACTCTGAAATCAGACTTGCTGAATGTTTCAAAGTCTACATCATCTGCAAACAAAGGCTCGATTTTCACCTTGGAAAGATCAATCTGTACGCTTGGAGCGGACACGGTTGCATCCTCTGCAGAACCATTTACCGCTGCTTTTTCGGCTTTGTTTTCAGCCCGCTTTGGTTCCAGGGTCTTCATTGTCGGGAAGAGCAGAACATCACGGATCGCAGGAGAGTTGGTCAGCAGCATTACCAGACGGTCGATACCGTAACCGATACCGCCGGTAGGAGGCATACCGATCTCCAGTGCGTTCATGAAATCTTCATCGGTCGTATTGGCTTCCTCATCGCCTGCTGCCAGTGCAGCTTCCTGCGCCTTGAAACGCTCTCTCTGGTCGATAGGGTCATTTAACTCGGAATAAGCATTACACATTTCACGTCCGTAGATGAACAGCTCGAAACGCTCTACATAATCAGGCTTGTCCGGCTTTCTCTTGGTCAGAGGAGAGATCTCTACCGGATGATCCATGATGAATACGGGCTGGATCAGATGCTCTTCTACGAACTCCTCGAAGAACAGGTTCAGGATATCGCCCTTGGCATGACGCTCTTCGTAGTGTACACCCTTCTCGTCTGCCAGCTTCTTCGCTGCAGCGGTATCGGGAATCTGGTCGAAGTCAACGCCTGCGTATTTCTTGACAGCATCTACCATGGTCAGTCTCTCGAAAGGCTTGCCCAGGTCGATGGTCTCTTCTGCGTAAGGGATCACGGTAGTACCGCATACTTCCTGTGCCACATAGCGGAACATGTTCTCAGTCAGATCCATCATTCCGTAATAGTCAGTGTATGCCTGGTACAGCTCCATCAGTGTGAATTCCGGATTGTGTCTGGTGTCCAGACCTTCGTTACGGAATACACGGCCGATCTCGAAGACACGCTCCATGCCACCGACGATCAGTCTCTTCAGGTACAGCTCCAGGGAGATACGCAGCTTCACGTCCTCATCCAGTGCATTGTAATGGGTCTCGAAAGGTCTTGCTGCCGCACCGCCGGCATTGGATACCAGCATGGGGGTCTCTACTTCCAAGAAGCCCTGTCCGTCCAGATAACGGCGGATGGCGCTGATGATCTTAGAACGCTTTACGAAAGTATCCTTAACATCCTGATTCATGATCAGGTCGGTATAACGCTGACGATAACGGATATCGGTATTGGTCAGGCCATGGAACTTCTCAGGCAGAATCTGTAAGCTCTTGGACAGCAGTATTACCTGGGACGCATGTACGGAGATCTCGCCGGTCTTGGTCTTGAAGACTTCGCCCTCGATACCTACGATATCGCCCACATCATACTTTTTGAAATCCGCATAGGACTCTTCTCCGATGCTGTCTCTTGCCACATATACCTGGATGTTGCCGGGCAGATCCTGTACATTACAGAAGGATGCCTTACCCATGACACGTTTGGACATTACACGTCCGGCGATACGGACGGTCTTGCCTTCCAGTTCTTCGAAATTGTTCTTGATATCGGTGCTGTGATGGGTCACATCATATTTGGTGATCTGAAAAGGATCCTTGCCTGCCTGCTGCAGGTTAGCCAGCTTCTCGCGCTTTACCTTAAGCAGCTGGTGAATATCCTGCTCTTGTACATTTGTGTTCTGTGTATCTGCCACTTTTTTCCACTCCTTACTCTGTCTTACTTACTCAACGTTACTTCTCTGGATCTCCAGAATCTTATATGCGAATACACCTGCGGGTGTCTCTACTTCTACGGTATCACCGACCTTATGGCCGATCAGTGCCTTACCTACGGGGCTCTCGTTGGAGATCTTGCCCTTTAAACTGTTCGCCTCGGTGGAACCTACGATCTTGTAATCCAGCTCTTCGCTGTATTCGATATCCAGAATCTTGACCTGGCAGCCGATGTTGATCTTATCCAGATCTACTTCATCCTCGACTACGACTTCTGCGTTCTTCAGGATCTTCTCCAGCTCTTCGATACGGGCTTCGATGTCTCTCTGCTCATCCTTCGCTGCATCGTACTCAGCGTTCTCGGACAGGTCTCCCTGCTCTCTTGCTTCCTTAATCTTCTGAGCCACTTCCTGACGTTTTACCACTTTCAGATCATGTAACTCATCCTCATATTTTCTGAGGCCTTCGTAGGTCAAAATGTTTTTCTTTTCCTGCATGATACCGCACCTTCCTGTTTTCTATATTTTGCGCTACCGACACTCCCGGCAACTATACTAGCCTAATCAACCGAGTTATTATACCCATTTTTACTGATGGTGTCAAGGTATTCCAAGGCTTTTCGCGGGTCTTTCCACTCTTTTTTCATGGAAAAATAACGGATCTGCGGACATCCGGACGTGACACGGCGTTCCTTTTCCTCCGATGCCGGAAAATCCAGCCAGATGCTGCCCGCTGCCAGCCCGCCGCCGTAGACTTTATCGCTGTCGCAAAAATCCAGCACCACGCAGGGCGCCGCCGCCTCCAGCCGCACCCTGTCGTAATCTGCTGCTTCCGGTAACAGACGGATCTCCGGGATCAGCCCGTATTCGTCTTCCAGTTCCCAGGTCAGTTCGTCTTCCTCCTCCCGATATTCTCTGTCCGTGAGGTACCATTTCACGCTGCGCAGTGCCGCCACATACCGCAGCAGCATGTAGGGCAGAAAGGGATTCTTCCCCAGCACGATCACATCCGGCCACAGCGGATGTCCCACCGCATCCTCTCCGTACCGCAGCAGATGTTCCACCCAGTTCTGCTGCCGGTATTCCCGGAATTCCCTTCCGTAATAAAAAGACAGGGGTTCTCGGCACACAATGTATGTGTGGTCCGGATCCTCTGTCAGTTCCCGCAATTGTTCCCGGAGAATTTGCTCCGTCTGTTTCTGTTCCGTGCCATCCGCTCCCGTCACTGCCGCCCTGACCAGACGGTAATCCCGGAATAGATATTCCGTCCGGCGAACAGTCACCGCCTCCGTAGTTTTCTGCGTTTTTGCAGTTTTCCACAGTGCATGGAATATTTTAAAAAGTTTTCCCCGGGGAGCGTTTCCCTTCTGCACAGGCTGTGACTTACATACCGCTGCCTGTGCCCTCTGTTCCACGGTTTGTCTCACCGGATAGAGATACAAAATAGTGTCCATGCTACAGTGTATGCAACCGGCCCGATTATATGCACAGTGCTGCATCATACAAAGCCATATTCTATACAGCCTTCCGCAGACACTGCTGTACACCGGGCTCCCGGCACTACTCTTCATCCGGGAATATGTCATGCACGCCCCGGATGAGCTCGTCCATTTTCTCCATGGTGTTGATGGCCTGGCGGAAATGGGCGGAATGGGGCATTCCTACGGTATACCAGGACAGATGCTTGCGCATCTCCCGGACGCCGGTATATTCGCCCTTGTATTCCAGCTGCAATGCCGCATGGCGCAGGATCAGTTCCCTCTTCTCCCTGTTCGTGGGTCTCGCGGGGATCGTGCCGTCTGTAAGGTAGGATACCACTTCCCGGAAGATCCAGGGATTGCCCTCCGCCGCCCGGCCGATCATGACGCCGTCACAGCCGGTCTGCTCCATAATGGTTTTCGCTTTCTCGGGGCTGTCCACATCGCCGTTACCGATGACGGGGATCTTCACCGCATCCTTCACCTGTGCGATGATGTCCCAGTCTGCCTGTCCGCTGTAATACTGGGCTCTGGTCCGTCCATGCACCGCTACCGCTGCCACACCGCAGGCTTCCGCGATCTTCGCGATCTCCACGGCATTGACATGGTCATCGTCAAACCCCTTACGAATCTTCACGGTCACCGGCTTGTCGATGGCTCTGACTAACGCCGTCAGGATCTGCTCCACCAGCTTCGGATCCTTCATCAGTGCGGAGCCCTCACCGTTATTCACTACCTTTGGTACCGGGCATCCCATGTTCAGGTCCAGAATGGAAAAAGGACGCTCCTCGATGCGTTTTGCCATCTCCGCAAGAATCTGCGGATCAGAACCGAACAGCTGCAAGGAAGCAGGCACCTCGTCGGGATGGATCTCCATAAGGCTGTCAGTATTTTTATTGTTATAATAGATTGCCTTGGCACTCACCATCTCCATGCACACCAATGCTGCTCCCATTTCTCTGCAGAGCAGACGAAATGGCAGGTCGGATACGCCTGCCATAGGTGCCAGGATGATGGGATTATCCAGGGTCACATTGCCAATCTGTAATTTCTTCATAATCTCTCCGTGGTCCGGTATCCTAATTTATTTCCCGGATACTACTTTCGGTTCTTGTCGTAGATGATCCGCAGTCCATCCAGCGTCAGAGAACTGTCATAGATATCAATGCTGTCGGTCTCGTCTGCGATGGCACGTCCCAATCCCCCGGTGGCTACCACCTTCAGATTGGCAAGACCGCTCTCTTCCTTTACCTTGCGGATGATGTATTCCGTCTGTCCGATCTGACCATACATCAGACCGGCCTGCATACTTGTAATGGTCTCCTGTGCCAGAATAGTCTTCGGCTTACGGATCTCGATATTCGGCAGCTTCGCCGTCTCTTTCCATAAGGCCTCGGAGCTGATGCGGATGCCGGGAGCAGTGATACCTGCGGTAAATCTTCCGTCCTCCGTGATCAGGTCATACGTGGTGGCAGTACCGAAATCCAGTACCAACACAGGTCCGCCGTATTTCACATAGGCTGCCACCGCATCGACGATACGATCCGCACCGATACCTCTGGGGTCTTCCGTAGCTACCTTAATACCGCTTTTGACTCCGGGCCCTACGATGAGAGGCTTCGTATGCAGATAGCGGATGATAGAACTGGTCAGGGAATGCATCACATCCGGCACGACGCTGGCGATGATGGCTCCCTCGATATCCGAGATCTCAATTCCGTTATTTTTCAATAACTGCGTGATCATGATCCCGTATTCATCAGAAGTTCTGGGAGTCTTTGTCATGATCCGGAAAGTAGCTGCCAGTTTTTCCCCACAAAAGACACCCATGGTCATATTGGTATTACCTACGTCTATGACAAATATCATTCGCCGTCCTCCTCATCCAACAGTTCCGAAACATCTTCTTTTTTGATAAATACGCGGTAATACAGACTTAAGGATTCGAAAAGCTCCTGTCTGCTCCGACGGATCTCAGCGATCAGCAGTCCGGATGAGACCTCATCGTAATAGATGTCATCGTCATCCGCGTTAGTCTCCATGACCACGTTGCCGTCCTCTTCAAAGGCGATGGTAAACACGCCTCCCACTTCCTCAGTGAACAGCACGCAGATGATGTGCAGTTCTTCCTTGATGGATTCGGGAATCATTTTGAATTGTTCTTCGTTAAAGTAATATTTTTTCTCATAGGCATTGGCGCCGCAGAGTACAATTTTGTTCTCGTCCATAATTTTCTATCCTGTTATTTTTATTCTAAATCTGCTTCTGGTTCATGGTGCATCACGCTCCGCTGCCCCAGATGCTACACGTAGCCGTATACCCCACGCACAGACACCTCACCGGCATAGACTTCCTCTATGCTGCCGTCCTGTCTCTCTACGAGAAGCTCGCCCTGGTCGTTGATCCCACGGGCGGTACCGCGGAATTCTCCCTTGGGATCCAGCACGCAGACTTCTCTGTCCCGGTTCACCAGGAGCTTCGCATAGGAGTCTCTGAGCCCTTTCAGATCATGGGTCTGTAAGAAGATCTCATAATCCTCCTCAAAAGCTTCCATGATGTCCGCGATCAGCTGGCTGCGGGATATCCGGAATCCGCTCTGTTCCTCGATGGCTGCTGCCCGGTCCCGGATCTCCTCCGGGAATTCCTGCCTGCGCACATTGATGCCCACGCCGATGACAATGTGATGGATATAAGCCTGTTCCATGCTCATCTCCGTGAGGATACCACAGACTTTTTTTCCATCCACCACAATATCATTGGGCCACTTGATGCCTACCTTTGCCGCACCTTCTTCACTGCCGCGTCCGAGAGTCTGCCGAATACCCTTAGCCACCGCCAGTGCCATGACTAACGTTAACATCGGTGCGCAGTCCGCATTGAAATCCGGTTTGAGCATTAACGTATAGTAAATATTGCTTCCCGAAGGGCTCTCCCAGCCGCGGCCTCTGCGGCCCCGTCCGGCAGTCTGCTGATCCGCTACGACCAACAATCCGCTCTCTGCTCCCTGTTCCGCTTCCAGCTTGGCACGGATATTGGTGGAATCAATGCTGTCGAAAAACAGTAAGGGATGTCCCACCCACTTTGTCTTCAGTCTGCTTTGGATATCGGCCTGGTTATAGACCTCCTCCGCCTGATCCACCAGGTGGTACCCCTTGTTCTGTACCGCCTCGATGACATAGCCTTCTTTCTTCAGTTGTCCGATTGCTTTCCATACGGCAGTCCGTGATACTCCGAACTGCTCACAGAGTTCCTGTCCGGAGACGTAAGTCCCCTTTTCCCGCAGAAGCTCCAATATCTTTGCTTTCATACTCATAAAGTTGCCGCCATCACTGCCTTGATTGTGTGCATACGATTTTCTGCCTCTTCAAATACCAGAGACTGTCCGGATTCAAATACTTCGTCGGTGACTTCCATCTCGGTGATGCCGAAACGCTCACCCATCTGGGCACCGATCTTGGTCTTCAGATCATGGAATGCGGGGAGACAATGCATAAAGATCGCCTGTTCACCGGCATTATCCATCACCGCTTTATTCACCTGATAAGGGGACAATTCTTTGATACGCTCGGTCCATACTTCGTCCGGCTCACCCATGGATACCCAGACATCCGTATAAATGACGTCCACATCCTTGGTACCTGCCTTCACATCTTCGGTCAGGGTGATGCTGCCGCCGGTCTGTGCCGCGATTGCTTCACACTCTGCCACCAGCTCTTTTGCCGGGAAATATTTTGCCGTGGTGCATGCGGTAAAATGCATACCCATCTTCGCACAGGCTACCATCAGAGAGTTTCCCATGTTGTAACGGGCATCTCCCATATAAGTCATGCGGATCCCCTTCAGGTGTCCGAAATGCTCACGGATGGTCAGAAGATCTGCCAGCATCTGGGTGGGATGGAATTCATTGGTCAGTCCGTTCCATACGGGAACCTTGGAGTATTTCGCCAGTTCCTCTACGATATCCTGTCCAAAGCCACGGTATTCGATACCCTCGAACATGCCTGCCAGTACTCTGGCGGTATCGGCGATGCTTTCTTTTTTACCGATCTGGGATCCGGTAGGATCCAGATAAGTGGTACCCATTCCCAGGTCATGCGCTGCCACTTCAAAAGCACATCTGGTACGGGTACTGGTCTTCTCAAAGATCAGAGCCACATTCTTGCCTCGGAGGGTATCTACGGGGATTCCTTTTTTCTTTTTATCTTTCAGGTCTGCCGCCAGGTCCAGCAGATATTCGATCTCTTCCGGTGTAAAATCCAGTAATTTCAAAAAATCGCGTCCCTTTAAATCCATAATACTCCTCTTTTCCGAGGCTTCGGCCTCTGTATTATTTTTAGCTATATGTAATCAATATACTTCATTATCCGGCGTTTTTCAACCCCTCGCAGCATGCACTTGATGCCACGTTTCCTGATCCTTGGAGCAAAAAAGGATCCCTACCGGCATTCCGGAAGAGATCCTCTTTGATCTGTCTGATTCTATTCGGTATGACTTTTATTCTGCTTTTTTGCCGGCTGCTGCCTTGAAGGTCTCTGCTATGCTGGCAATGCCCTGCAGCTCTGCGGGGAGCAGGATGGTGGTGGCCTGACCGTCCGCTACTTTCTCGAATGCTTCCAGGCTCTTTAGCTTCAGGACTGCGGCATCTGCACCCGCTTCCTTCAGCATCTTGATACCGTCGGCATTCGCCTGCTGCACCTTGAGGATGGCTTCGGCTTCACCTTCTGCCTCGCGGATCATCTTCTCCTTCTCTGCCTCTGCACGGAGGATGGCTGCCTGTTTGTCTGCCTCTGCGCGAAGGATGGCGGATTCCTTGGCACCTTCTGCCTCCAGGATCTTAGCCTTTTTCTCACCTTCGGCACGGGTTACGGCTTCACGTCTCTCACGCTCTGCCTTCATCTGCTTCTCCATGGCGTTCTGGATCTCTGCGGGAGGGATAATGTTCTTCAGCTCTACACGGTTCACCTTGATACCCCAGGGATCGGTAGCAATATCCAGTGCTGCACGCATCTTGGTATTAATGGTCTCACGGGAGGTCAGGGTCTGATCCAGCTCCAGGTCACCGATGATGTTACGCAGGGTGGTGGCAGTCAGATTCTCGATCGCCATCATAGGGTTCTCTACGCCATAGGTGAACAGCTTAGGATCGGTGATCTGATAGAAGACTACGGTATCGATCCGCATGGTTACATTATCCTTGGTGATTACAGGCTGGGGCGGGAAATCCGCTACCTGCTCCTTTAAGTTGACTTTTCTGGCAACCTTGTCGACGAACGGGATCTTCAAATTAAATCCTACATTCCAGGTAGCCTGATAAGCACCCAGACGCTCGATGACATAGGCCTGTGCCTGGGGAACGATCTTGATACAGGATACGAAGATCCATAATACTAAAACGGCAATAATAATTAATACTATCATTTTTCCTCCTTCTGCGTACGTTTGTGTACGCTGCGTACCCCTTGTACGCACTTTTCCCTTATGTATTGGTTCTACACGATTCTTACGACTGCGGCTCTGATAAGTTTTCCGTCACTTTTGCCATCTGGGGATCCACTTTAACGATCAGCTTGACCCCGTTGACTGCCACAATGTCCACCACGGTCCCGGGCTGTAAATTCAGTCCGTCTTCTTCCGTTCTGGCACTCCATTCCTGTCCACCTACCGTCACCTGGCCGATGCCCTGCAGATTGTCGATCTCACTGGTCACGATCGCCTGTCTGCCGATCATGCTTTCCACATTCGTCCTTACGCGGTCTCTGTTAAAATATCTGACTGCGATGGGTCTGGTGAAAAATAACAGCAGCAGAGATACTGCAAAAAATAACAGGATCTGTAACCAGACCGGTCCATGAAATGCGGCAACGATCACTGCCACAGCCGCGCCTCCGGCGAACCATATGCTCGTCAGTCCCAGAGTAGCGACCTCCACCCCGATCGATACGATCAATACCACAAGCCACAAGGTTACCATTTCGCTCATATAATCACTCCTTTGGTTTTGTAGTTGTATCCAGTGTACTACAAATGTATGTGTATGGCAACTGCAACCTTCGCACGATACTTATGGTTATTGTGCTGTCTGTAGATGTCTTTGTAGTCAAAAAGACGGCATCCCCTTTGGGGCACCGCCTCTTTTGTAATTTTAATGATTCCAGGGGCAAAAGGTCTAAGCCCACATGAGCTTGCTCATAGGTGGGTAAAAGACCTTAGGCCCCGCCCCGATATGAGCATAAAAGTGGGATGATAATCCCACGATATGCGAATAGAGGGGAAGGATTGTGGGTGTGCATAGCACGGAACAATCCGTAGGCATCAAAGTCGGGGGCTTTTGACCCCGACATCATTTTAATAGAATACATGATTACCGATCACGATTCCGTCACGGCCGTTGTTACGTCTGAAGTGTGTCAGATCTCCCACATTGGATACGCCGGAGATGGCTTCTTCCGCTGCCTTGATACAGCTTGCGTTGATCTTGCCGGATTCGTATACGGTATTTACCTTACCGTTCAATGCCGGAGTGAACTGTCCGGACGCATAAATCACACCATGAATGCTACTCGGGTAAGCGCCGCTTCGTACACGGTTCATAACAACAGCACCTACTGCCAACTGTCCTTCGTAGCTCTCGCATCCTGCCTCGCACTGGATCAATGCTGCCAACAGCTGCGTGGTATCCGCATCGGTGGTGTATTCGCCGTAGTTCACATGACGTTTTGCTTCACGCTCTGCGGCTTCTCTTGCTTTGATCTCCTCTAAAGTCTCACCGGAGTCGATCTGGAAATCTACTGTTACATACTCCGCAGACACATATCCGTCTGCTCCTTCGTAGTCGATGCAGACCCATTCGGGATTACTGTTATCTACTACATCCACTATATCGCCCTTGGGAAGAAGTCCCAAAACTCCGGCCTCCTGATCCGCCTCGGTTCTCACACGAAGAGTCTCCGTGTTGATCTGTGCGATCATTCTGCCCACATCATTGGCCAGTGCCTTCGCATCATCCCCGAACAGGAGATATTCGTCTTTGGCCCAGCCGATCAGCGTACCGGACTGGATCTTGGTCCAACCGTCCCTGCGCTCTAAAATCGTACCTCCACAGTCTTTGTACAGCTTGCCGACCTTGGAAGCATCCTCACTGGCATCGCTTCGTACATTCACGGCATCTCTTACGTTTGCCATGACCAGCCCGGAACTGATCTCTTCCTCAGAGGGGAATGTCAGATTCAATTCCTGCACCGTTGCATTGATGACCTCAGTACTGTTTTTGGAACCGGGGTCTAAGATCGATGCGACACCACCGTTCAGATCATTGACATAGTTTTTAGTATTGCTTGCCTGTGCGGTCATGCTCATTTGCATGCTCAGGAAGATAGAACAGAGCAGTCCTGCACATACAACCAGCATTCTTCTGCTTTTTGTCATCTTGATACACGCCTTTCCCACAGGAAAATTCCCCGGACGGGGTGGTATACCTGCGGATCTCCCAGTGAATAGTATATGATGTATTTCTTAATATTTTCACCAGTTTGTTACAAAAATGTTAAATTTGTTACGCGGAATATCATAGCAGATGACAAAATATTTGTCAAGTTATGGGGGTTGGGCGCTATTTAGCCATGACAGCTCGGCTTGCGCCATTCGCAAAGTCGCGTTATCACGCTTTTCGTCACTGTGTGACTACCTTTGCTCATGAACCGGCGCTCAACTCATGAACATATTCGTTCACAAAATCATGTTAACATGATTTTTGCTCTCGACTCTGTTCATGGTCGAGCTGTCACTACATACATTTCGACTTCTCGATGCAGGCGTCCATGGCATCCATCACAGCGGCACGCATGCCCTTCTCTTCCAGTACTTTGACTGCCTGGATGGTGGTACCTCCGGGAGAACATACCATATCCTTTAATTCACCGGGATGTTTTCCGGTCTCCAGCACCATTTTGGCACTGCCAAGTACGGACTGTGCTGCAAATTCATAGGCCTGTTTTCTGGGCATTCCGGCTGCCACAGCTTCATCCGCCATGGCCTCAATAAACATAAATACATATGCGGGAGAGCTTCCGCTGACTCCCACGACCACATCCATCAGACGCTCCGGTACGACACTTGCGATGCCGAAGGAACGGAGCAGGGAAAGCACCTGCTCTGTCTCATCCTCCGTGACATTTTCTCCGATGCATACACCGGTACAGCCCTCCAGTACCAGGGCCGGCGTATTGGGCATGCAACGGATCAGCTTAAGCTCCGGTCTGCCAAATGCATCCTTCAGATACTGTAGATTCCTGCCTGCTGCGATGCTGACGATCAGGGTATCGGCCTTAACAGCATCCTTGATCTCGGCGATCACTTCCGGGAAAAAGATAGGCTTTACGGCTAAGAACAGGATATCTGCCTGCTCAGCCACGGCAGTATTGTCTGTTGTTGTGTTAATATTAAATTTTGTTTTAACTTTTTCTGCAGTTGTTTCTGTCTTAGAGGAACCGATGATGTCCTCCGGCTTTGCAATGCCCTTCTGCAGCATGCCGCCGATCATTGCCGTTGCCATATTTCCCAATCCGATAAATCCAATCTTCATAATATCTGTCCTCCTGCTCTGTTTTCTATCTAAATATCATATAGCCCTGAACCGCTACTATGCCTACAGGTTTCGCTGTCTGTGCGCCTCATACATCAGAAGTGCCGCTGCGATCGAGGCATTCAGGGATTCCACCTTACCCTCCATTGGGATTTTGAGGTATTGCCCGGCCTGGTCGGAGATCTCTTTGGTCAGTCCGTTTCCTTCATTGCCGATGAGGAATGCGGTGGGCTCCCGGAAGGAAAAGCTATCGTAATATTTCTGTCCCTTCAGGTGTGCCGCATAGGTATGGATCCCTCGCTCATGCATCTGCGTCAGCACCGGGGATAGCTCCGGCACATAGACAAACGGTACCCGGAATATGGAGCCCATGGTGGCCCGTATGGTCTTCGGATTGAAGATATCCACAGTCTGTTGGTTCATAATAACGCCCGTTATTCCTGCTCCTTCCCCGGTACGTATCATGGTTCCCAGGTTCCCGGGATCCTGTAAATTCTCCAAGATCAAAAATAAAGGCTCCGGCTGTTCCAAAAGCTGTGTCAGATCATAGGAAGGCTGCTCCAACACGGTGAGGATCCCCTGGGGAGTCTGGGTATCTGCCATTTTTGCAAATACCTCCGGGGATACGGTCTCATAGCCGGTCTGCTGAAGCTTGTCCCAGAATGCAGTATCGCCGTTCTGTGCGTTCCGGCGGAGCTTCTGCTCCAGTTCTTCCGTGAGATAGACCTCTCTTACGCTTTTTACCGGCGCTTCCTCACACATCCTGACGCCCTCCGCCAGGAATACGTGATCCTTACGCCGTTCCTTCGCCTTCGTCTGCCACTGCACGACCTGTTTTACTTTTGCATTGTTGCTGCTTGTGATCATATCTGTCTGCGCCCTGCTATATGTCCATAATAATGCATAATAATGCGATTTTTCGTGCTACGCACTCTCAAAATCGCAACATCCATTCGTATTCCGGACTATCGTCCTTCATACTCATGTCTGTTTACTCCTCTCATAGAATGCATCCCCTGTCTGCAAGCAGACGTGATGCATTCTATGGATGAGTTTATTATAGTCAAAAAGGCGCTTCCACGCAATGGGAAACGCCTTTGTCTTCGTATGTCTAGATAGAAAGTAAATGAGATACCTCGAACTGATAATCGTTGATACCCTTCTCCATCTGCAGTGCATCCTCAATATCGAAATCGATGAATTCACCGTGCTGGTAACCAACGACACGATTGGTCTTGCCTTCCAGCATGATGTCTACTGCGTAAGCACCCATGATAGATGCATAGTAACGATCCTTCGCAGTAGGGCTTCCTCCACGCTGCATGTAACCTAAGATCGTAGCACGGGTCTCAATACCGGTAGCTGCCTCGATACGGCGTGCCATGGAAGTGGAATGTCCGATTCCCTCGGCATTGATGATGATGTGATGGGTCTTGCCATGCTTACGGTTGGTAATGATATTATTGATAATATTCTGTTCGTTGTAATCGTACTTCTCGGGAAGCAGGATATCCTCGGCGCCGTTGGCAATACCGCACCACAGAGCAATGTATCCGGCATTTCTGCCCATTACCTCGATGATACTGCATCTCTCGTGAGAGGAAGAGGTATCCTTAACTTTATCAATAGCCTGCATTGCAGTGTTCACTGCGGTATCGAAGCCGATGGTGTACTCAGTACATGCGATATCCAGGTCGATGGTTCCGGGAAGGCCGATGGTGTTGATGCCCAGTCTGGACAGAGCCTGTGCTCCACGATAGGAACCGTCACCACCGATGACAACGATACCGTCGATACCGTGCTTTTTACAGATCTCAGCGCCCTTTTTCTGTCCTTCCGCTTCCTTGAACTCCAAACAACGTGCGGTTCCTAAGATGGTACCACCGCGCTGGATAATATCGGACACATCCTTGGCTTCCATATCTACAATCTCTTCATTCAAAAGACCCTGATAACCTTTTTTAATACCCTTAACCTTCAGTCCTCTTGCAATGGCTGTACGAACAACTGCACGGATAGCAGCGTTCATTCCCGGTGCATCACCGCCGCTGGTCAGTACGCCGATCGTCTTAATCTCTTTTGCCATGACTGTTACCTCCTAAGTAAACGAACGAATAATTTTCTCTTCTCGATTTTTTATTTTAATCTATTTTTGAGCGGTTTTCAATAGGTTTCGTTATAAATTTAACATTTTCTTTTCCAAACTGCGATGCAAGCTTTTCCATTAATGTCTCATCGGCTTTTACCCTGAGATTTGCAGGCAGGATCTTGATGTTTTTAATATCCCTCAGGTAGATCACCACATCGTCATTGCCGTCGGAGTCAGCGATGGCCTGTAGCAATTCCTGTTCTCTGGCCTTATAGGCTTCCATATTGGGAAACTGGATCCAGGCCCCCGCGGGCATGCCTTTTTTCTGCCCGGTTCCGGCGTTCTGCGGCCGCTGACCCGGTTGTGTCTGTTCCACTGTTCGGCCTGTCTGTCCGCCTGACATGGCACCGACCGGCTGCTGCCCACTGCCGTTCCCATTTCCATAGGATCCGCCGCGGCTACCTCCCCGGCCTCCGTAATTCCTTGGGAACAGAGGCTGGTTCGCCGCTCTGGCTGCCTGTGCATCCTCGAAGCTGATGATCTGGTCGCAGATCAGCTTGCCGTCCTTGTCCTCTTCCAGGGACACTCTGCCCCGGATGAACACTTTGGCATCCTCTGTAAGCAAAGTGTTGTAGCGCTCGTATACCTGGGGAAATACCACGACTTCCACGTTGCCGATCAGATCCTCCACATTTAAAAATGCCATGATCTTGTCGTTCTTGGTGTATTTTACGTTTTTGTCCGCGATCAGTCCACCGATGACTGCATTCGCCTGATCCTTGACCAGTTCCACCTCTCCGGACTCTTCATCCAGCGCAAAGTCTCCGGCGGTATTGCTGATGCAGTTCTGCCACAACTCCTGGTATTCCTCCAAAGGATGACCGCTGACATAGACACCCAGGACCTCTTTTTCAAAGCCAAGCAGCATTTCCTTGCTATATTCACCTACATTCGGCATCCGGATATCAAATTCTTCCTTATCTTCTTCGCCGGCGATATCAAACAGGGAAATCTGTCCTGCCAGGTTGTTTTTCTTGTCATGGGCGATGTGATCCGCGATCTGCACATAGACGCTCATGAACTGTTTTCTGGTGCCGCCCAGTCCATCCATGGCTCCTGCTTTGATCAGGTTCTCAATGGCCCGCTTATTCATCTCTTTTTTGTCGGACATGCGGGTGATGAAGTCCTTCAGGTTTGTGAAGGGGCCTCTCTCCTTACGCTCCTGCACCAGACTGTCGATGACCGGACGTCCCACACCTTTGATGGCCGTCAGGGCATAGCGGATCTTGCCGTCTGTCACAGAGAATCCGGCTTCTCCCGCATTTACATCCGGCGGCAGAATGGCGATATTCATGTTCCGGCAGTTCAAAATATACTCCGATACTTTTTTCGGGTTATCGATGACGGAGGTCATCAGTGCCGCCATGAATTCTACGGGATAATAGTATTTTAAATACGCCGTCTGATAAGCCACCACCGCATAACAAGCCGCATGGGACTTGTTAAACGCATACTTGGCGAAATCCATCATGGTATCGTAGATCTGTCCTGCGGTCTGTTCATCAATGCCGTTGGCGATACAGCCGGGGACATTCTCCTCCGGATTGCCGTAGATGAAGTTCGCCCGCTCTTTTTCCATGACGGCCTGCTTCTTTTTACTCATGGCACGGCGCACCAGGTCGCTTCGGCCCAGAGTATATCCCGCCAGGTCACGGACGATCTGCATTACCTGCTCCTGGTATACGATACAGCCGTAGGTGGGTTTCAGGATCGGCTCCAGCTGAGGACAGGCATAGGTCACATCCTCCGGATGGTTTTTCCCCTGGATATACTTCGGGATAAAATCCATAGGACCCGGACGATACAGAGAAATACCGGCCACTACATCCTCCAGATTCTGGGGACGCAGTTCCTTCATGAAGCTCTTCATCCCGGCACTTTCCAGCTGGAACACACCTTCCGTTCTGCCGGTGCCGATGGAAGCCAGTACTTTCGGGTCATTATAGTCTATGGCATCCACATCAATGTGTCTGCCGGTGGTATTCTCTATGAATTTTACAGCATCATGGATCACGGTCAGGGTACGCAGTCCCAGAAAGTCCATTTTCAACAGACCCAGTTCTTCCAGCGTCGTCATGGTAAACTGGGTAACGATGGAACCATCAGAGCCTCTGGACAGCGGCACGAATTCGTCTGCGGATTTCTGACAGATCACGACACCGGCCGCATGCATAGAGGTATGTCTGGGCAGTCCCTCCAGTCGCTTACACATATCGATCAGATGGTGGACCTGTTCGTCCTCCTGATAGAGCTTGCGGAATTCCGGATTCATCTCCAGTGCTCTGCTCAGTGTAATGTTCAGTTCGTTCGGCACCATTTTGGCAATAGAATCCACGAACGCATAGGGCAGGTCCATGACACGGCCCACATCGCGGATGACACCTTTCGCCGCCAGAGTACCGAAGGTGACGATCTGTACCACCTTGTCATTGCCGTATTTTCTGCCCACATAATCGATGACCTCCTGTCTCCGTTCAAAGCAGAAATCCACGTCAATATCAGGCATAGAGACACGTTCCGGATTCAGGAATCGTTCAAACAGCAGATTGTAATGAATCGGATCGATGTTGGTGATCTTCAGGCAATATGCCACGATACTTCCCGCCGCGGAGCCTCGTCCCGGTCCCACGGGGATCCCGTGCTCCTTCGCATAATTGATGAAATCCCACACGATCAGGAAGTAGTCCACATATCCCATTCTCTGAATAACGCCAAGTTCATAATCCAGGCGCTCCCTGAGCGTCTGTCCGGTCTCTCCGGCGGGCTGATCACCGTCGCCGTAGCGTTCTGCCAGTCCGTCATCGCAGAGCTTATTTAAGTAGCTCCAGGAATCGTACCCCTCCGGCACATCGTATTTCGGCAGCTTCGTCACGCCGAATTCAATCTCCACATTACATCGGTCTGCGATCCTCTGGGTATTCTCCACTGCCTCCCAGGCATAGGGGAACAGTCCCTTCATTTCCTCTTCGCTCTTGACATAATACTGTCCGCCCTCGTAGCGCATACGATCCTCGTCCGCCAGCTTTTTGCCCGTCTGCAGGCACAGCAGAATGTCATGAGGGATCGCATCCTCCGCATAAGTATAGTGCACATCGTTGGTGGTCACCAGGGGAATATCCAGCTCCCTGCTCATCTGGAGCAGTTCCATATTGACCGTGCGCTGTTCCGGGATGCCGTGATCCTGTAATTCCAGAAAATAGTTGCCCTTGCCAAAGCATGCCTCATACTTACGGGCCGCCATTCTCGCCTCTTCCTTCATGCCCTTTAAAATCAATCGGGGCACTTCACCTGCCAGACACGCAGACAGCGCAATGATACCCTCATGGAACTGCTGCAGTAATTCCATGTCCACACGGGGTTTATAATAGTAGCCTTCCGTGAATCCACGGCTGACGATCTTCATCAGGTTCGCATAACCGGTATTGTTCTCCGCTAACAGCACCAGATGGTGATAACGGTCCTCTCCGCCGGTCAGTTCCTTGTCAAACCGGGAATTGGGAGCCACGTACACCTCACAGCCCAGGATCGGCTTAATTCCTGCTTCCCTTGCCGCACGATAAAAATCGATCACACCGTACATAACACCGTGATCAGTGATCGCTGCGCTGTTCATGCCCAATTCCTTGACTCTGGCTACATATTCTTTAATCTTATTGGATCCGTCCAGCAGAGAATATTCTGTATGGACATGAAGATGGGTAAACGCCATTTTGCTGTTCCCTTTCTAGTGCAGTTCTTTTGCTTTTTTCACGCATTCCTCATAGGTCGGTCCTACCTGTTCTCTGTGATAGCCCGGAGCAAGCATCGCCGCAAAATACAGATTCTCCAGTGTCTCTTCCTGTGCCGCTGTGGGATGGGAAGGCACCACTACACGGGTGCTCCATACTAACATACAGCCGGTATACTCCACCATGAAAAATATGGGCTCCATATTTTTCTCCATACGGCTGTTCAGTGTCAGTTTATCTTCACCGGAGATCTCTTCCAGTTTCTTGATATGGGAAGGCTGCGGTTCCTCTACACTGCCGTCCGGCAGGATCACGCACTCGCAGGGCTCCATATCTTCCCTATGTGCATTCATATATTCCATGACAGTCATTCCCACACCTCCTTTGCTCTATCTGTCAGTCTGTTATTCTTCCGCCCGGATCGCCCAGCGCATTTTCGTGGAACGGGCTCTGCCGTTCTGCGCGCATTCTTCTGCCGAGGGCCGCACTACATCTTTGGAATAGTCTGCATAAATTCCGTCCCGGCAGCCTTCTTTCAGTGCTCGTTTTACCAGTTTGTCTTCACCGGAATGGAACGTGAGAATCGCGACTCTTCCTCCGGGTTTCAATGCTCCCGGCAGCTTTTCCATGAACTCATACAATACTTCAAATTCACGGTTCACATCAATACGCAGAGCCTGGAACGTTCTCTGGCAGGTCTTCTTGATCGTATCTTTTTTCTCCTTTTCCGGGAGAAAATCCAGGGTCTTCCCGATCACTTCTCTTAATTTCGTCGTGGTATCGATCCGGTGTCCCTTGCGGATCTCATCGGTGATCGCCTTCGCCAGCTCCTCGCAGTAGGGCTCGTCGGAATTCTCATAGAGCATTCCTGCCAGTTCTTCCCTGCTGATCGTATCTAAGCGCTCAGCCGCACTGATACCCTGTGTCTGATTCAGTCGCAGGTCCAGGGGTCCGTCCACCTTAAAAGAAAATCCTCTCTCCGGATTATCGATCTGCATAGAAGATACTCCCAGATCCGCCAGGATAAAATCAAATCCACCGGCCTCTTTTGCGATCTCATCTATGGTACAGAAATTCTGCAATTTAATTGTCAGGATATCCTCTCCATACCCGGCATCCGCCAGACGTTTCCTCGTCTTGGCAGACTCTTCCGGATCTACATCTGTGGCATAGATATGACCACGGCCCTGTAACTGTTCCAGCATAGCTTTTGTATGTCCACCGTACCCCAGCGTCGCGTCAAATCCGGTCTCTCCCGGCTGGATCTTCAGAAAATCCAGGATCTCCTGTACCATAATGGATCTATGCATACCTGCGGGCGTATTGCCCTTGCTGATGACATGGGCAATGGTATCTCCGTATTTTTCCGGCTGTAATTCTTTATATTTTTCCTCGTATTTTTTCGGATATTTTCCCTTATACCGCACACGGCGCTTATGGGGTGTCTGTTCCTGCTCCATTCCCATGATTACCTCATTCCAAATTAGTATAATGTGGGCGTCAAAAGCGCAGGCATCCTGCTCGATACCCACGCTTCCTTTTTTGCTTCCTTTTCTCTTAATTAAAGATGTCTTTTATTTTAAATGATGTCTTTTATTATAGTGCGCTCTTGATCGCTGCCATCAATTCATCATAAGTCTCATATGCCGGCAGCTCCGGATGATCCTTTTTGATCTGCTCAGTACTCTTGAACAGGAAGCCTGCCTTGCTGGCCTGGATCATACCCAGATCGTTATGGCTGTCGCCGCTGGCGATGGTCTGGAAGCCGATGGACTGCAGTGCCTTGACCGTAGTATATTTGGAATTCTCCACACGCATCTTAAATCCGGTGATCTCTCCGTTCTCAGCTACTTCCAGAGAATTACAGAAAATGGTCGGATAACCTAATTTTTTCATCAGAGGACCGGCAAACTGTGAAAAGGTATCGCTGATAATGATGACCTGGGTAATAGAGCGCAGCTCGTCTAAGAATTCCTTCGCGCCCGGGATCGGGTCGATCTTCGCGATCGTATCCTGAATTTCCTTCAGTCCCAGACCATGCTCCTTCAGTATCCCAATTCTCCATTTCATTAATTTATCGTAATCCGGCTCATCTCTGGTGGTTCTCTTCAGCTCCGGGATCCCACTGGCCTCCGCAAATGCGATCCAGATCTCCGGTACCAGTACTCCTTCCAGATCCAGGCATACAATATTCATATCCATCCTTGTGTCCTCCCAGTAAATTCAAATGTATTTGCGAAAAGTATACCCTATTTTACTGCTTCGTGCAACCATTTACTTTCTTGTTGTAACGTGTTGTATATGTTGTAGTATGTTCTTATGATGCAATGGTGAAGATGACATTCTCTGAGCATTTTTTGAAATTTGCTTGTAATTTTTACTTTTTTTTCCTTATTTTTGTGACATTTTTACTGTTTACTTTGTTCTATATGTGCTATAATAACCATAGTGTGAAAAGAACTTCCGACAAGCTCTCATCTACACCAAACCAACGTAGAGATAGAGGAGGCAATTGTTATGTTGACATTAAAAGCTGAGAAAAGAAATCCTGAGGAAAAGGCAAAGAAATTAAGAAGAGACGGTTTTATCACCGGTGTTCTGTACGGCAAAGAAATGAAGGAAAACGTATCCTTGAAATTCACAGAGAAGGATGCAGCTGCTTTCATTAAAAACGCGAAAGAAGGCACGCAGGCTTATCTGGAACTGGACGGAAAAAAGGTAGATGTTCTGGTGAAGAATATTGATTTTGATCCTCTGACGAAGAAATATATGGCTCTGGACTTCCAGGCTCTGGTGGCCGGTGAAGTCGTATCTGCTACCGTTCCTATTGTATATCTGAATGAGGACAAGGTACAGGGTATCTTTGAAGCAGAGTTGTCCGAAGTACATTACAAGGCTGATCCCGCACATCTGTTGGAGCCCATTGAGATCGATCTTGCAACACTGCCCCAGACGACCAAGACCATGTATGTAAAAGACCTGAAGCTGGAGGAGAAGGGCGTCCATGTCACAACCTCCGGTGAACAGCAGCTGTTCCATATCGGTGCATACGGACAGGAAGAGACTGACGAAACCGAAGCCGAAGCCGCTGACGAGACGAAATAACCCACTGCAGTAATCATTGATCGTTCCTTAGAATACCGCCCGGAGAGTTTTGTGATATACTCCTTTCCGGGTGGTATTTTTGGCTTTGCTAACTTGAGAGTTAGTGAAATAATCCCGTAGCCCTTGGCAGGGTATAAGAAACGCGGCACGCTCGCGCTCTGTCGCAGAG
>ENA-ORVC01000135-ORVC01000135.1-human-gut-metagenome-genome-assembly--contig:-NODE-135-length-75049-cov-5.913953_pt1 | contig 75049 bp, 71 predicted proteins | sample MGYA00242092_ERZ509234 | MGnify/ENA primary metagenome ERZ509234 (study PRJEB26280, sample SAMEA2338800) | human gut metagenome | biome: human gut; feature: human-associated habitat; material: faeces... | reverse complement strand
CAGTATCTGATTTGAGAAATTATAATGAAGTCCTGAAAAACTGTCATAAAGGAGAGCCGGTATATTTGACTAAGAATGGCAGAGGACGTTTTGTAGTCATGGATATTGAAGATTATGAACGTGATCGAGCAGAGAAAAAGCTTCTGATGAAGTTACAGGAAGCTGAAGAAGCAGTGAAAGATGGAGATGGTTGGTTGAATCTAGATGAATTGAAGGTACTGATGGGGGAATGAAATGTTAAAACTGCGGATTAATCCGATTGTTGTAAGAGATCTGAAGAATATCAGGGATTATATTGCCGAAGATAACGAAGAATATGCTACGAAGACTATAAAAGAGCTTTATGGTAAATTTGAGAATCTTCAGATGTTTCCGGAAATGGGATCGAATCTCTCCAAACGAGTCAGCTTTCGGACAGACTATAAATATGCGATATGGGAAGAATATGTGATTATCTACAAGATTGGTAACGAGTACGTAGAGATTTATCGTGTAGTCAACCGATATCAGGATATCACAAGACTTTTTGATTGATAACAAAATTCCTAAAAACCACACGGACACAGTGGAAAATCCGGATTTTACCCCAAAAATCATACCGCAAAAGCTGTTCTTTGAGCAAAGCTGAATTGATTATAAAATGGATACCAACAGGAGGAATTTGCATGGAACTACGGGAATACACAGATTTCAATCAGGAAGAAATTTTATCACTTTACACCAGTGTTGGCTGGGAAAATTATACAAGGAATCCTCAAATGCTGGAGCGTGCATATGAGAATTCATTTTTAAAGATTGCTGCTTTTGAAGGAAAGCAATTGATCGGCATGGTCAGAGTTGTTGGGGATGGTGCATCGGTCATTTTAATTCAGGATTTACTGGTGCATCCGGAATATCAACGAAAGGGCATCGGGAGTCAACTAATGCGTGCGGTTTTAGAGAGATGTGAGGATGTGTATCAGATTGAACTGATGACAGACAATACAGAAAAGACGATTTTATTTTATCAGTCGTTGGGATTGAAAAAGGTAGATAAAATCGGTTGTTGTGCTTTTTTGAAAATGTAATGAGCAGTAGGAGGAACAGGATATGACGGATTCATATACATTCAACACCCCGATTGGTTTTCTTACCATACGGGAAGAAGAAAAGAAGCTGACAAAGCTCTTTTGGGAAGCAAATTCTGTGCAAACCATGAAGAATGAATTGCATTCCGATTTTCTGTATGAGGTCTATACGCAGGTGAATGAATATTTGACGGGTAGAAGGAAGCAATTCGATGTGCCGTTGAAATATCAGGGAACGCAATTCCAACAGAGTGTCTGGCAGGAGCTGCAGAAGATACCGTATGGAGAGACGAGAAGCTATCAGGAGATTGCGGCTGCAATCGGAAATGAGAAGGCAGTACGTGCTGTAGGGCAGGCCAATAATAAGAATCCGATTTTGCTGATTATCCCATGTCACAGAGTAATTCATAAGAGCGGAGATATTTCAGGATTTGCTTGTGGAGTAGAGGTAAAGCGATATCTGTTGGAATTAGAAAAAGGGATGAGAATTTAGGGAAATGGAAAATATGTTTTCAGGATTTCTGAGAAAAGAGCGGGAAAAGCGGGGGATCAGTCAAGAGCGGTTATGCAGAGGAGTGTGTGCTGTTTCCGCTCTTTCGCGTTATGAAAATGGAGAGCGGATACCGGATCGGCTGTTGATGAATACGCTGATTGAACGTTTGGGAAAATCATCCGATAAGTTAGTTACGATGATTTCCTGTCAGGAGTATGCGTATTTTGAGTGAAAAAGCAAGGTAAAAGAGACTTTAAGAAAGAAAAATATTGCTCTGGTACAGGAACTCATTTTGAGAAAAGAAGCACGGGACGCAAGTGTCAACCTGGTTTTGCAGGAGCAGTTTTATCAGTATATACAGGAAATCGTCAATGGGAAAGAGGGGGAGATTTCTTCTCTGGAGGAGGCGATCCGGTTGACAAATCCAGATTTTACAGGAAGGATTGCTGCTGAGGGATTGTTTAGTATACAAGAATTAGAACTTCTGCTTTTATATGCACAGCGTCAGATGGAAACGCGGGCAGGACAGGGTGCCAAATTGCTGGAAGATGTTCTAAGTTATATTCAGGAACATATGACGGATATTCAGGCAAAAAATCAGATTTTTCCGCGAGCGGTGTGTCTATATTGTCGGTATGTGACTGGAGAGGCAAATGCACAGAAACGGTATTTGTTGTGCAGAGAAGCATTTGAAAACAGCAGAAAAGATCAGAGGTTTGAGTATACGGTGGAATTGCTTGGGTATATGAGGAAGGATGCAATCTGTCTGGGAAAAGAGTTCGAGGCTGTTTCTTATCAAGTTTGGAAAAAGATTTTGGAAGCGATGTATCAGGAATATGGCGTGGAAATTCCGCAGGCAGAATGGGGAATTGAGATCCCGCAGAATCTTTTTTTAATACCTGAAATTTTGCTTTCAGCCAGAGTGGAGCAAGGAGCGTCTCAGGAAGGAATCAGCGAAGGAATCTGTACGCCGGAGACGTATTCCAGAATCGAAACAGGAAAGCGAAGTCCGAGTCTGAAAAATCTGGAAGCATTGAAGTCCAGGTTGAAAATACGGTCGGGGTACTATATGGGAGAGGTGTGGACTGAGGATTTTGCGGTGCTGGAGTTGGTGCAAGAACTAAGAGCAGCGGTGTCGGCTTCCAATCTGAAAGCCTGGGAGATGTGCCAGCAAAGGCTGGAAGAAAAACTGGATTTGAGTAAAAAGATTAACAGACAGTATACGGAAGGATACAGAACCTGTCTGGAGTACCAAACGGGAAAGTTTTTAGAAGATGAATGGATCAGACGGCATAGAAAAACATTGTCTTACACACGGAAAGAACCGATGGAACAACGGATGTTTTGTGAAGAGCGTGCACATGTATTTACAAATACAGAGACAATACTTTTGCAGCAGATTGCTCTTGCAGAAAAAATCCGTGGTGAAAAAGAGAAAGCAGTAGAAATCTGGGAGCTGCTTTTGAAGGATTATGGAAGAAGTAGGATCAGGATGGAAAATCATTTCAAAGAAGTGATGCTGATCTGGAGCAATCTGGCAAACACACTTCCTGATGTTGGAAGAACCAAAGAAGGAATTGCACTGGCAGATCAGGGAATCCGAATGGTTTTGGAAAAAGGACAGGGACCATTAGATATGCTGTTTGCAAACCGGATCTATGCCATGAAAGAGGCCGGGCAGGATGTGAGAAAAGAGCAATTTGAACAGGCATATGCTTTGAGTGAAATGTTCGGTGATCTGGAATTGCAAAATTCTTTGAAATATTATATACAGAAAAACTGGCCATCGAAGGAAAAGATACATTAACATACAATAAGAAAGAATTCCATGACGAAATCGGGAAAGATGTTTTTCGATTACGTCATGGGATTTTTTTGCGTTTTCTTTGATAATGAGAACTGTGAAAGGGGAAATGTGATATGCAAGAACAGATTTTCGTACACGGCTACTTCGGAAGAAATAAGGGGATCCTTACAGGATTTGTTATTTTTTCAATCATGAGTGGAACCTCTTACATGCTCTGGTCATTTTTATTTGAACAGGCCAGTGGATTTGCAGGAGGAACGGCAGACACCTCCATCCAGCAATTATGTCTGTCTGCAGGATTGTGTCTGCTGTATTTTGTGGTCAGTCAACAGCTGATGTTTTATTTTCAGAGAAGGTTGTTAAAACAGATCAATACACAATTGAAACAGGATGTATTTCATGCGCTGATGAAAAAAGGTGTGGCAAAGTTTACGGAGAAAAACAGCGCGGTATATCTGTCTGTGTTAAACAATGACGTAACAAATCTGGAGAACAACTATTTTGCGAAGATTCCGGAGATTTTACAAAATGGATTTGTATTTCTGACTTGTGCGGGTGTACTCTGCTATTATGACGTCAGGATCGTGTGTCTGGTGATTTTGACGGCATTACTCCCGGTGGCGGTTCCATTTTTAATCGGAGAGAAATTGTCACAGAAGACCAAAGCATTATATGAAGAACTTGAGAATTACAATCGGAAGCTGAAAGACTGGATGGGTGGTTTTGAAGTGATTCATAGTTTTCAGGTTGAGGACGAAGTGAAAAAACGGTTTGCGAAAAGTGTGGAAGATGTGGAGAAACGGCGTTATGAGGGAAGACGATATCAGAATCCATACGGAATATTGACGTTATTGCTGACGTATCTGATCTTGAGTATACAGTTATTTGTCTCAGCGTATCTGGTATTTATCGGAAGTATTTCAGAGCGGATGCTGCTGAGTATTTTTTATTTGATCTCCAGTGTCAACAATCCCATCCGGGAGATTGCATATCTGCTTTTGGATGTCAAGGCAGCAATTCCAAATGCAAGAAAGGTGGAGACGCTTTTCAAGGAAAGACCGGAAGAATCGAAGAAAACAGGGGAATCGGTAAAATCAGTCATGCCGTTGGAGTTGAAAGAGGTACGATTTGGCTACACGAAAGCAAAAGAGGTCTTACATGGGGTGAATATGTGCTTTGAGAAAGGGAAAAAGTATGCCATTGTGGGAAGCAGCGGATGCGGAAAATCAACGTTGTTGAAGCTGCTGGCGAACTATTATAAAGACTACGAGGGAGAAATTCTCATAGGGAAACAGGAACTTCGGACGATAGACAGAAAAAGTTTGAGTCGGAAAATGGCTATGATCCACCAGAATGTGTTTCTGTTTGAAGATACATTGCGGGCAAACATCACGATGTTTCAGGAGTATCCGGATGAAGAAATCAAAGCTGCAGTAAAAAAGGCAGGACTTGAGAAAATCGTAGAAGACAATCCATTGGGGACAGAGCAGATGGTTTGCGAAAATGGCAATAATTTTTCCGGTGGGGAAAAACAGCGGATCGCGATTGCAAGGGCAATTTTAACCAAGGCAGAAGTGTTATTGCTGGATGAGGCAACGTCCAGTCTGGATGCAGAACTTTCCATGCAGATCGAGCAGTTGATCTTAAGTCAAAAAGAGACCACCATATTGAATGTAACACATCGATTTCATGAGTCGATTTTGAGACAGTATGACTGCATTTTGACCATGCACCAGGGAAAAATTGTGGAGATGGGGACGTTTGAAGAGTTGATGAAGAAAAAGCAATTTTTCTATAGCCTCTATACCGTGAACCATTAGCAGGGGAGGACATTATGATACAGAAAACAGGTTCGATTCATGTTTATTTTCAAAGAAATAAGGGGCATCTGGCAGGTGTGATCTTATGTTCCATTCTGGTGGGAATGGGGGAAACGATGTGGGCATTTGTGTTTCAGAAAATTGGAGAATTGCCGGGAGATATGACAAAGGCAGCGATTTTGAGACTGGCAGGGATTCTTTTGTTTACTGTTTTTTATTATGCAGTCAGTCAGAATGCCTGCGCTTATTTTCGGAGGACATTTCTGAAGCGGATCAATATACAGCTGAAGAGGGATGTGTTCGATGCAGTGCTGGATCAGGATATGATCCAGTTTACGAGCAACAACAGTGGGATGTATCTCTCAATACTGAATAGTGATGTAACAAATTTGGAGAATAACTATTTTGCGAAGATTCCGGAGATTATTCAGCAGAGCTTTGTTTTTCTTGGCTGTCTGGCAGTGCTTTTTTGTTACGATAGCCGGGTGGCAGGTATGGTTCTTATGACCGTCTGGATACCCGTTGCAGTACCGTTTCTATTTGGAAAACAAATCTCGAAAGCAGAGGGAAGGGTTTATCGGAGTCTGGAGCAATACACGGGGAAACTGAAAGATTTCTTCGGGGGATTTGAAGTGATCCAGAGTTTTCAGATTGAAAAGGAAACAGAAGCGATATTTGGAAATTATGTGAAGGATGTGGAAGAATCTCGTTATCACGCTCGATTCTGTGAAAGCAGTGGTGAAGTACTTGCTCTTTCACTGACCTATGGAACATTGTTTGTTCAGATTTTATTCTGTGCCTGGATGGCTGCAAAAGGAAACATACCGGCAAATGCAATGCTGAGTATTTTATACTTGCTTTCCAGCATCAACAATCCGTTGCAGAATGCAGTACAGGCAATTCTTTCTGTGAAGGCAGCCGGGCCAAATGTGGAAAAAGTGGAGAAATTGTGGAACAATTTGAAAAAGCCCTCCCATCCGTCTTCTGACCGGAAGTGAAGAATAAAAAACAAAATATCCGCAAATCCGTATAATGTCGGAATTTGTCTAAAATAAACAGGTTCCCATGATCTGATTGTCGAAAAAAGAAAAATAAATTGTATAAAAGTGATAAAAAATATAAAGTTATACTTATTGAAATGACTTAATTTACAAAGAAAAAAGTTTTTATTAAAAAAACTAAGGTGAAATAGCAATAATTATAAAATCCAAGCCAACTTCCGAATAGAAAAATATAGACAAATGAGCTATCATAAAGTTATCAAATCGACAGGGAGGATATAAGATGAAAAAGAAAGTGGTTAGAAAACTGATGGCACTCGCACTTGTTTCCGCCATGGCAACTTCTATGCTGGCCGGATGCGGATCAAGTGATGATTCAGGCAAGGATTCAGGAAAAGATGCTGACAAAGGCTCAGAAGAGACAGTCCTGAAAGTTGCTGCGTTCGAAGGTGGTAACGGAACTCAGATCTGGGAAGATATCGCGAAAGCATTTGAAGAGTCCCATGAAGGAGTAAAAGTAGAGCTTGAGATGTCACCGGAACTGGACAAAGATCTGACAAAAGCAATCCAGAACGGAGATGTGCCGGATGTTGTATATTACAATCTGGGACAGCCAAGTGGATTTACAGAGACGATGTTGAAAGAAGAAGCAATTGCTGATATTTCCGATGTGTTTGATGACGAACTGAGAGGAAAAATGCTGGATGGTATTTTAGATGGTACAGATGCTCAGCCATACGGAGATGGAAAAGTATATCTGGCGCCAATTTTCTATACACCTACAGGATTCTGGTATAATGCTACATTAGTAGGAGAGGGAAAACAGTATGAGATTCCTACAACATGGGATGAGTTCTTTGCACTTGGCGCACAGGCAAAGAAAGATGGACATTCTCTCTTTACATTCCCGACTACTGGATACTTTGATGCTACGATTTATGCAATGCTTGCACAGGCAGGTGGACTTGATTTCTATAACGATGCATTAAAATATGATAAAGATACATGGACATCTGATGAAGGAAAGAAAGTTCTGGATACAGTCGCAAAACTTGCAGGAAAAGACTATACACAGGAAGACACTGTTTCCAATGCAAACGCTGACGGTGGATTCAAGATCAATCAGCAGAATGTAATTGATGGAAAAGCATTATTCATGCCAAATGGTAACTGGGTAATCGGTGAGATGGCAGCTTCGACTCCGGAAGATTACGAATGGGGTATGATGGGTGTTCCGAAATGGAGTGAAGATGAATCACAGTCTGTATATACATTCACAGAGCAGATGTGGGTACCGGCTGACGCACCAAACATGGATCTTGCAAAAGAATTTGTAAAATTCATGTATACAGATGAAGTTGTTGATATCTGCCTGAATAATAAGACGACAGATAAAGAGTCAGGAAAAGAATCTGATACACCAGTAGTAGTTCCTGTAAAAGGAGCAGCAGACAAGCTTCCAGACGGTGTTACAAAAGACTGTTATGCAGCAGCAACAGCAGATGACGTTGTAGCTGTTACAGGTAAATGGGCAACAACAGCTCCGATCGAAGGACTGGATATGGCAAAAGCTGTTTACGGACCGATCGAGTCTATCAACACAGGCGATATGACAGTTGATGAATGGCAGAAACAGTTAGTAGAGACTTGGGAAAAATGCGCAGACGCATTAGAGAAATAAAAGAGTGATATTCGGCTGACATGAAACGGTGAGTTATGATAACTCACCGTTTTTAAAAGACAGCAGTATGGAGGAGGAAATCTATGAACAGGGAGAAAGCGCAGAGAAGATTTATATTCATTTGTCTGGCGCCTGCTGTAATTCTGGCAACGATCTTTATATTTATTCCGACGATCAATGTCTTCCGCATGTCCTTGTACCGCATGGGTGGAATTACAAATAAGAAGAGTTTTGTGGGATTCAGCAACTTTGTAAAACTGATGGATGATAAGAACTTTCTGGAAGCGATGCAGAACTCGATTCTTATCATTGTAATGGTAATGATCTGTACGATCGTTCTTGCAGTTTTATTTGCGGCGTTACTTTCAAGAGGGAACTTTAAAGGCAAGAATTTCTTCAGAATTATTTTTTACATACCAAACATTTTGAGTATTGTTGTTATTGCAGGTATTTTCGGTGCAATCTACAATCCGAGTACAGGACTGCTCAATACATTTTTGGATGCGATTCATCTGAGTGGATTAAAGCATCAGTGGATGGGAGATCCGAGTATTGTTATTTATTCTGTGATCTTTGCACTGGTATGGCAGGCAATCGGATATTATATGGTCATGTATATGTCCAGTATGGCAGCAATTCCGGAAGATCTCTATGAGGCCGCATCACTGGATGGAGCAACAGAGATTCAGATTTTCTTCCAGGTGACTTTGCCGTTGATCTGGAGCAATATCCGTACTACATTGACATTCTATATCATCAGTACGATCAACTTAAGTTTCCTGTTTGTTCAGATCATGACAGACGGAGGCCCGAACGGAAAGACAGAAGTTTTCCTGAACTATATGTACAAGCAGGCATATGGAGCAGGTGTATACGGATACGGTATGGCGATCGGAGTTGTTGTATTCCTCTTCTCGTTCATACTGGCAGCAGTTGTAAACAAGATTACAGACAGAGAAGTCTTAGAATTCTAGAAAGGAGCGAAGTAGAGATATGCATGAGAAAAAACACAGAATTCCTACACATGTACTTTACAAGATTTTTATCTATGTAGCTCTGATCGCTCTGGCTATTTCGATCATTGTACCGGTTGCATGGGTATTTATGGCGAGTTTGAAGAAGAATGCAGAATTCATTGGAGCGGATGTAAATCCATGGGCACTTCCAAAACAGTTTTACTATCAGAACTTTGTAGTAGCATTTCAGGATGCAAGAATGGGAGATTTCTTCCTGAACTCTTTCATTGTGACAGCGCTGGCTCTTGCACTTCTTCTGATCCTGGCTCTTCCGGCATCTTATGTGCTGGCACGCTTTAAGTTCAGAGGAAAGAAGTTCTTCAATGGTGCGTTCATGGCAGGATTGTTTATCAATGTCAATTACATTGTAGTACCGATCTTTTTGATGCTGAGTTCCTGGAACAAGGCTCTGCATGTAGATTTTTTCCTGGATAACCGGTTTATCCTGGCACTGATCTACGCATCCTGTAACCTGCCGTTTACGATTTATCTGCTGAGCGGATATTTCCAGACACTTCCGAAAGGATTTGAAGAAGCAGCTTATATGGATGGATGCGGATACTTTAAGACGATGGTTAAGATCATGATTCCGATGGCAAAACCAAGTATTCTGACGGTAATCATGTTCAATTTCCTGACATTCTGGAATGAATATATTATCGCATATACATTGATGGATGAAAACGGAACACTGGCAATGGGACTGAAGAATCTGATGGCAGTCGAGAGAACAGCAACCAACTACGGTATTATGTATGCAGGTCTTGTGATCGTTATGATTCCGGTACTGGTTCTGTATATCTGTGTACAGAAGAGACTGACAGAAGGTATGACACTTGGTGGACTCAAAGGATAGGAGGAGACAAAAATGCAAGGAAAGATTCGAACTTTGATCATGGCTATTGTTTTTGTTGTCTGCCTCGCCCTGATCATGATAGGACAGAAAAATATCGGCGTGCCGGGACTGATTATGGAACTGGTAGGACTGGTAGGCTTGCTGACACTCTTGTTTATTTACAACAACAAATATAAATAGCAGGTTTGAAAAAGTGAAACAGGCATGGAAGATCTGGTAAGAGCCAGTCTTTTGTGCCTGTTTTGTATAGCAGAAAGTACATGCGGATGCTTGACAATTATCTTTGGATATTGGACAATAGAAGAGAATTGGAAAAAGAAAGAGATACGAGGAGAGAGATTATGAGAATTGGAATTGGAAATGACCATTCAGCATTGGAATTAAAAGCAGAGATCATCGAATTTCTGAAAGAAAAAGGACATGAAGTCGTAGATTTCGGAACGGATTCATCAGAAAGCTGCGACTATCCGAAGTATGGGGAAGCAGTAGGCCGTGCAGTTGTTGCAAAAGAAGTGGACTGTGGAATCTTAATCTGCGGTACAGGTCTGGGGATATCTCTTGCGGCAAATAAGGTGAAAGGTGTGCGTGCAGCAGTATGCAGCGAGCCATTTACCGCGAAAATGTCCAGAGCGCATAACAATTGTAACGTACTTGCATTCGGGGCGAGGGTAGTAGGAGCAGAGCTTGCAAAGATGATCGTGGATGTATGGCTGAATACAGAGTTTGAAGGGGGACGCCATCAGAGACGTGTGGATATGATCATGGAGATCGAAGAAAGATAACATGTAACGTATCAAAGAAAGTGTGAAAAGGATGACAACTGCATGGACTGATGCAGTTATCATCCTTTTTTGCGGCAGAGTTAACGAACCTGTGCAAGAATGTCTTCCAGTACGTCTTCCACAGAATCTGTCACATAGGTAGAATAGTAAGAGATTCCGGGAGCTGCATTGGACATGGCATAGCTGGTGCCGGCAAGTTGGAGCATCTCGATGTCATTATACTGATCTCCGAAAGCAACACATTCTTCCGGTTTTACCTGGAATAAGTCCATCAGATTCTGAAGAGCCGTCCCTTTGTTGCTTCCCGGAGCGATAAAGTCAATCCAGATGTTTCCAGAGGTGACGACTTTGATCTCGGAACCAAAGAGATCTTGCAGATGTTTTAAATATTTATCGACAATATGAGTACTGTCAGACATATTGCAGATGGCAATCTTTAAGATCGGTCCATCTACTTTTGTGATATCATCAACGATTTGCGTAGTATTGTGCATGACATTGACGATATGGTTGACAAACTCCGGTACATTGTTTTCGATGAAACAGGTATCTTCTCTGGAAACTACAATCTCAAAGTGGTCCTGTTTTTTGATTTCCTTTAAAATCCTGGCTGCCAGATCATCGTTGATCGTAGCACGGGAAATGACTTTTCCCTGATGCATGCAGATTGAGCCATTTTCTGCGATAAATGAAATACGGTCCTTTAAAGGTGCAAAGACACGTTTTTGATTATCGTACTGTCTTCCGCTGGCAGATACAAAATGGATTCCTGCATCGCACAGATCAGAAATCAGTTCGATCGCGCGCGGAGTAAGTTCCTGCGCGCCGTCTTGTAAAAGAGTTCCGTCCAGATCACTTGCAATTAATTTTATCATCATTTCCTCCCATTATGAATGATTGTACGTTATCTATTGTACAGGAAAAACAGAAGAAAGAAAACAGTTGTATTTTAAAATCAAAAAGAATATAATAAGAGCGTCAGTGCGGTGACGTACTGAAAGGCAGTGACAAAAAGGTCAAAAGAAAGAATAAGAGGGAGACATATGGGTAAATATTTTGGGACTGATGGATTCAGAGGAGAGGCAAATGTTGTTTTAACAGTAGAACATGCTTTCAAAGTAGGTCGTTATCTGGGATGGTATTTTGGCAGAGAGAAGAAAGCCAGAATCGTGATCGGAAAAGATACAAGACGAAGCAGTTATATGTTTGAATATGCACTGGCATCAGGGCTGACAGCTTCCGGAGCAGATGCATACCTCTTACATGTAACAACAACACCGAGTGTGTCCTATGTGGTAAGAACAGAAGATTTTGACTGCGGAATTATGATTTCTGCGAGCCACAATCCGTTTTATGACAATGGAATCAAGGTGATCAACGGACAGGGGCATAAGATTGAAGCAGAAGTAGAGGAGCAGATTGAAGCGTATATTGACGGAAAAACAGAAGAGCTTCCACTTGCGGTTGGGGAACACATTGGAAGAACAGTTGATTATGCGGCAGGAAGAAATCGTTACATCGGACATCTGATCTCACTGGCAACACGTTCCTTTAAAGATATGAAGATTGGTCTGGACTGTGCTAATGGAAGCTCATCCAGCATTGCAAAAAGTGTGTATGATGCACTCGGAGCAAAGACATATGTGATCAGCAATGAGCCGGATGGTGTAAATATCAATACAAATTGCGGATCCACACATATTGAAAAGCTGCAGGCATTTGTAAAAGAAAAAAATCTGGATGTAGGATTTGCCTATGACGGAGATGCAGATCGCTGCATTGCCGTGGATGAGAACGGAAATGTCGTAGACGGAGATCTGATCTTATACGTATGCGGAAAATACCTGATGGAACAGGGGCGACTTGCAGGAAATACGATAGTTACAACTGTAATGTCCAATCTGGGGCTTTACAAGGCCTGTGATAAAGTCGGCATGAAATATGAGCAGACAGCAGTCGGTGATAAATATGTGTATGAAAACATGATGAAAAACGGATTTGTTCTTGGCGGAGAGCAGTCCGGACATATTATTTTCAGCAAACACGCAAGAACGGGAGACGGAATCCTGACTTCTCTGATGCTGATGGAAGTTATTATGGAGAAGAAACAGTCACTTGGAAAGCTGTGCTCTGAAGTGAAGATTTATCCGCAGCTTCTTCAGAATGTCCGTGTGACAGACAAAAAGACAGCGTTGGAAAATGAAGCCGTACAGAATGCGATCAAAGCAGCGGCAGAAGCACTTGGAAGTGACGGAAGAATTCTGGTAAGAGAAAGTGGAACAGAGCCTGTGATCCGCGTTATGGTGGAAGCGGCAACAGATGAGATATGCACAGAGTATGTGAATCAGGTTGTCAATGTAATGAAAGAACAGGGACTTGTTCAGGAATAAAAATAAAAAAGCAGAATCTTGTACCAAATATGGCGCAAGATTCTGCTTTTTTATTGGATTTCAATCTCGTGTTCGGGTATGGTCTCATCTTCTTCACAAGTTCCGTAAATCTCATAGTTTCCGTAAACTTTTCCGTGAATTTTGCCGATACATTCCAGCTGATCCTGTTCATTGACTACGATATCGGGATCGATCACATTGAGAGAACGAAGTCTGCGGATGCTGCCTTCCTCGGAGAGGATCCGGATATAGTAGATGCCGTTGAGCCAGAAAAGTCCGATTTCATTGTGTGAGGCATTGATACGTTGCAGAGCCAGAATGTCATTTTTTTGAAATACCGGCTGATAGCGGTCGATCAGAACCTGAAAGCAGAAATCGCTGTCTTTGGGAACATGCTTTCTGCGCACTCGGATCGTCTGAGTGGTATCCTGAAAAAGAAAGCCGGAATGTACTTTGCGGATGCCGGGGCGGTAAAACGGAAGATTGATATATTCGCTCTGGTTCATGCGTTTATATTCTTCGTCAATGATCAGGCGGACCAGACTTTTGCCGTTTTCAGAGAGTTCGCGGTATTTTAAAATAGATTCTTTTTCTTCGGGGCTGAGAACTTTTCGGTAGAGCCGTTGAATCGTGCTGTTTGAAAGATAATTCCAGTATAGATAATTGGCATCAATATCCAGTGCGTTCATGAGTGCGACCAAAATATCGGGTTTTGGATAGCTGACACCGTTTTCATAGTTTGCGATTGCTGATGGGGTTACATGAATCTTGTTAGCCAGTTCGCCTCTGGAAAGATTCAGTTCCGTGCGCCGGCGACGTATTTGTTTCCCAATTTCCATACAGATATCCTCCGTTATTCGATTTTATAAGAAAAGTATAGTACAGGAAGCTTGAAAAGTCAACAAAAGGATTACAAGAAACTTGTTGACTTTTGTAGGGATATGGCGTAGACTGGAGATACATTGTGGTGGTGCGGACAAGAAACGAGAGGGTTAGAAAAATGAGAGACAAGACAATCGATGTACTTCTTCAAATGGGGGTACCAGCCAGCATAAAAGGATTTACGTATATCTGTGATGCGATAGAATTATTTGATACGGATCCTTATTATCCTGATGGAAAAATCTGCTCTTTATATTTTGAGATTGCCCGCCTGCACGAAACGACGGCCTCCAGAGTAGAAAGAGCAATACGGCATGCATTTGAAGTGGCTTTGACCAAAGGGGAACGGGATATAGTAGAACTGTATCTGGATTGTGAACATACACAAAATTCCAATCTGCTCAAAACACTGTATTTCAGAATGCAGCAAGAGGAGCATAAGAGGGAAAAGGATTCCATATGTAGTTCCAGTATCTGTGAGATGAAGGCCCAGATTTATCAGGAAGTGATGGACTTGTTCTCGGTAGAGTTCGAACATTTTTTGGAGAAAATGCTGAGTATGTCAGAAAGGCATTATTGATTGCACCTTTGTATCAGAATCTGCATATTCTATTACAGAACGGACAGGAAAGGAAATCAATAGAATATGCCATATTCAATCATGCTGGATGCCGGACACGGAGGAAGAGATCCGGGAGCAGTTTATAAAGAGCGGAAAGAAAAGGATGATACCCTTCGTCTGACGCTGGCGGTGGGAGAGATTTTGGAGGCTCATGGCCTGGATGTGCAGTACACCCGTACGACAGATGTGTATGAATCTCCTTATCAGAAGGCAATGGAAGCAAACAATGCAGGAGTAGACTTTTTTGTTTCTATTCATAGAAATTCGTTTCCTTCAGACAATGCAGTATCAGGGGTAGAGAGTCTTGTATATGACAAATCAGGGATTAAGCTTAAGATGGCAGAAAACATCAACGAACAGCTGGAAGATATCGGATTTGTGAATCTTGGGGTAAAGGCAAGACCGAACCTGGTTGTCTTAAAGAGAACGAAAATGCCGGCAGTGCTGGTGGAGGTTGGATTCATCAATTCAGATGTAGACAACAAATTGTTTGACGAAAATTTTGAAGAAATCGCACAGGCGATCGCTTATGGAATTCTGGATACACTGGAGTCGAATCATGAGGTAGAATCTCCGGGATATGAAGTACAGGTTGGTGCATACCGAAACGAAAGATATGCACAGAACCTGCTGGAAGAACTGTTAGAACAGGATTTTCCTGCTTATATTGTGGAAGGAGATCGCCTCTACCGTGTAAGAGTGGGGAATTATATTACACTGGAAGATGCGGCAAGGATGGAGCAGATGCTCAAAAGAGCCGGATATCCGACTGTGATCGTCAGCACCTGAAAACAGCAGGTCTAAAACAGCTGATCGATGAGTTCGGCAGTTACATGGTGGTACATCTTATCACCGACTTTCATATTAGGACCTTGTCCGCATTGTTTAAAACATTTTTGAGTACGCAGAAGGTAAGTGCCGTCAGAAGTTACCTCTCCCTGTCGGATCTGAAGCTTTTGCTCCAGTTTTCTTAAAAGCAGGGCAGATTGTTTGCTGCTGCAGGTGCTTCCCGTACACAAAATAATTTCTTTTTGATAAGTCTGGCTGGAAAGACTCGGATAAAGCCGGATGAGAGTATCGATCAGGGCAGGCTTTACCTGCATGATCGATGCAATCTGTTCTTTGGCATCATTGGGGATACAGCCAAAGATATCCTGGGTCTCCCGTAAAAATTCCACCAGGATCGCCTGGTCGGAAGGTGTGTTTAAACTTGCGTAATAAGCAGCTGCTTCCTGAAATTCAGGGCAGAAATCAGATAAATCTTTCATCGTATACATCCTTTCTGTTGTGATGGAAATTACATTGGGGAAAAAGGACGACTGGTTTTGGAATGATTGTTCAAAACCAGTCGTCCTTTGTAGTATTAAAATCAGTTGTCGTTTTCCTCAAGTCCGGAATCTGCTTTTGGAGGCAGATACACATGAACAGTTTCGATACGGTTTTTGTCCAGTTTTTCGACTACGAGACGAATCTGATCTTCAGTCGTGATATGATCTCCAACTTCCGGAAGTCTGTCCAGATGCTCGATGATAAATCCGCCGAGAGAGTCATAATCTTCAGATTCCAGTTTTGTTCCCAGATTGTCATTGAGGTCATCCAGATTCATAGATCCTTCTACAATATATTCCTGATCGTTGACTTTTTGGATCATCTCTTCCTCCGCTTCATCATATTCGTCGCGAATCTCGCCAACAATTTCTTCCAGGATATCTTCCAAAGTAATAATACCGGCAGTTTCACCGTATTCGTCCAATACAATCGCAATATTAAACTTGGCATCACGCATCTCTACTAAAAGTTCAGAGATGTTCTTGTATTCATAAGTAAAGTATGCTTCTCTTAAAATATTTCGTACTTGAAAATTTGCTTTATCTTCAAATAAAAGCAAGTCTTTCATATTAATTGTACCGATGACATTGTCGGTAGTGTCTTCGTATACAGGAAGTCTTGTAAATTTGTATTCCTTAAAAATATCAATTAATTCGTTGTAAGTACTGTTGACATCAGCAAACGCAACATGAACACGAGGAACCATAACTTCTTTGGCCTTGGCATCTCCCAGATCAAATACATTGTAGATCATTTCTTTTTCTTCCGATTCGATGACACCGTCTTCGTGACTGACATCTACAATTGTACGGAGTTCGTCTTCTGTCATGGCATTATTTTTGGCATTTGGATCTACACGAAGTAAAAACATAAATCCTTTGGAAAAGACATCAATCAAAAAGATGAGAGGAGTCATAATCACCATAAAAAAGCGTATAATCGGAATATAAGCAAGAGAAACCTTCTCTGCATGGATGGTGGCAAAATTCTTCGGAGTAATTTCGCCGAATACAAGAATCGCAACTGTTAGAATCGCAGTTGCAATACTTACCATATAACCGCCGAATGAATAAGCCAGTGTTGCTGATAAGGAAGATGCGGAAATATTGACGATATTATTACCGATCAGAATGGCACTCAGCATTTTGGAAGTATGCTTTTCGGTTGTATCCAGCACCAAAGCTGCACGGCGGTTGCCGTCATCTGCAAGAGAACGCAGTCGGATTTTGTTGACTGTCATCAGTGCAGTTTCTGCAGATGAAAAGAATGCCGATAGTAATAATAAGATAACAAGAATTAAAAATTGGAAAGTATCACTCGAGTCCAATTGTGTTGTTCACTCCTTTTGTTAAAAATGTTCCCTCTATTGACATACAGGTATTTATTACTATACATCATTTTGCCGGATTTTGCAAGCAATGGGGAGGGAGGAATGTGTGAATGTACGCTTTACTTTGCGGGATGGTTGTTGTATGATGGTGAAAGAAAAAACAAGAACAGAAATGGAGATGAGCACAGGGTGTATAAAAAATTATGTAAGATTTCAGGGGAAGAGAATGTATTGAGAGATGAGCCGATGAAGAAGCATACGACATTTCGTATCGGAGGTCCGGCGGATTATTTTGTGACAGTGCAGTCAAAGGATGAGATAAGAGAGATTCTGCTTCTTTGTAAGAGAGAACAGATTCCATATTATATATTAGGAAATGGAAGCAATCTTCTGGTAGGAGATAAAGGATATCGGGGAGTTGTGATCCAGATCTGCAAACGGATGAATGAGATCCGGACAGAGGAAAATAAGATCTATGCGCAGGCGGGAGCCCTGTTGTCAAAGATTGCAGCACAGGCACTTTCAAACAGTCTGACCGGATTTGAGTTTGCATCCGGGATACCGGGAACTCTTGGCGGAGCAGTGATGATGAACGCCGGGGCGTATGGCGGAGAGATGAAGCATGTACTGGCAAGTGCGGATGTACTGACTCCGGAAGGAGAATTTTTGACCTTATCTCTGGAAGAACTGGAACTGGGTTACAGAACAAGTGTTGTGGCGACAAAAGGGTATACAGTTCTGGGCGCAACGATCGCACTCGAAAAAGGCAATCCTGAGGAAATCAAAGCGTATATGGATGATTTGAAGGAGCGCAGAATCACGAAGCAGCCACTGGAGTATGCCAGTGCAGGAAGTACATTTAAGAGACCGGAAGGCTATTTTGCGGGCAAGCTTATTCAGGACAGCGGACTGAAAGGCTATTCGGTCGGGGATGCCCAGATTTCCGAGAAGCATTCAGGATTTGTGATCAACCGTGGCAATGCTTCGGCAAAGGATGTTCTGGCATTAATCGAGCACGTGCAAGAGATCGTGGAAGAGAAGTTTGGAGTACATCTGGAGACAGAAGTGAAACGGATAGGAGAATTTTAAATTATGAGGTTTGTCATTGTTACAGGGATGTCGGGGGCCGGAAAATCTACAGCGCTGAAGATGTTGGAGGATATGGGATACTTTTGTGTGGACAATCTTCCGGTGCCGCTTTTGCCTAAATTTGCAGAGATGATCGCCATGCCGGATTCCAAGCTGAATCAGGCGGCAGTGGGAATCGATATCAGAGGCGGACAGGCATTTCGGGGGCTTGAGGGATACTTAAAAGAACTGGATGAAAGCGGGATCCATTATGAAATCTTGTTTCTCGATGCCGGAAATGATGTCCTTTTGAAGCGTTATAAAGAAACCAGAAGACAGCATCCTCTGGGAGGAGCGGGACATATTGACAGAGGGATTGCTAAAGAGCGGGAGGAAATCGCATTTTTAAAGATTCGCGCGACGTTTATTCTGGATACGAGCAAAATGCTGACAAGAGAGCTTCGCGTGGAACTGGAAAAGATTTTTGTAAAGGGCAAGGATTTTAAAAATCTGTATATCACGGTAATGTCCTTTGGATTTAAGTATGGTATTCCACAGGATGCGGATCTTGTATTTGATGTCCGGTTTCTTCCGAATCCCTATTATATAGAAGAATTACGCGCAAAGACCGGCAATGAGGCAGAGGTCAGAGATTATGTGATGAAGAGTGATAAGGCACAGGAGTTTTTCAGACAATTGAGCCAGATGATGGATTTTCTGATTCCGAATTATATTCTGGAAGGGAAGAACCAGCTTGTTGTTGCAGTTGGGTGTACAGGCGGAAAACACCGTTCTGTTACACTTGCCAACGCATTGTATCAGTACCTGGAAGTACGGGAGAATTATGGGGTTCGCATTGAACACAGAGATATTGAGAAGGATGCCATCAGAAAGGGAAAATAGCAGGTATACACGATGTCATTTTCAGGAAAAGTAAAAGAAGAGCTTTCGCAGCAGTGGAGCAGCGCAAGACACTGTCAGATTGCAGAAATTGCAGCCTTGATCGGGATGTGCGGGGCAGTGACGATCAACAGTTTTAATCAGTACGGAGTAAAAATCAATACGGAAAATCTGGCTGTTGCAAGAAAAGTCTTTACATTGATTCGAAAAACATTTAATATAGAAGCTGATATCTCTATCCGAAGGAATATAGAGAAACAAAGTGCGGTCTATTCTGTGATGATAGTCCGGCATGAAGATGCACTGCGTGTTCTTCAGGCAGCAAAGCTTTTGGAGGAACACAGAGGTGGATTCGAAGAGTTTCATATTGTCAGTCCCCTTATTGTACAGCAGCCATGCTGTCGTCGTGCATTTTTGCGGGGAGCATTCCTTGGGGCTGGTTCCATGAGTGATCCGAATAAATCTTATCATTTTGAGATTGTGTGCGATTCGGATGTGATGGCAAAGCAGATTCAGAGACTGATGTGTGATTTTTCCATGGATGCGAAGATCGTACGAAGGAAAAAGTCATACGTAGTGTATTTAAAAGAGGGCGATCAGATAGCAGATATTTTAAATATTATGGAGGCGCATGTTTCTCTGATGGAACTGGAGAATATCCGAATCTTAAAGGATATGCGCAATACAGTGAACCGTAAGGTGAATTGTGAAACTGCCAATATTAACAAGACCGTATCTGCAGCGGTGAAGCAGCTGGAAGATATTGCATATCTCAGGGATAAGATGGGTCTTGAAAGACTGGCAGAGGGACTAAGAGAAGTGGCATATGCACGTCTTTCACATCCGGATGCAACATTAAAAGAGTTAGGGGAACTGTTATCGCCGCCGGTCGGCAAATCCGGAGTAAATCACAGATTAAGAAAATTAAGTGATCTGGCAGAAAAGGAAAGGCAAAACAAGGAGGATTATTATGATTGAAACACCGGTTATTGTAGGGCATGAAGATGGAATTGAAGGCAGACCGATTGCTTTGTTGGTACAGGAGGCAAGCCAGTACGCCAGCAAAGTCTACATTCAGGTGGATAACAAAAAGATCAATGCAAAAAGTATTATGGGAATGATGAGTCTTGCTCTTCAGGAAGGCGATGAAGTGACAGTTGTTGCGGAAGGCGAAGATGAAGAAAAGGCTGCAGAAGGAATTAAGACTTTTTTGAAAAAGACAAAATAGATGATGTAGTAAAGGGGGGCTGTGCGTAGGCACAGCCCTTTCAAGAATAGAAAGACGGGAGAGAGCAATATGAAAAAGATGCTGTTCATATACAATCCGAATGCAGGAACAGGGGTATTAAAGCCAAAGTTATCAGATGTATTGGATATTTTTGTAAAAGCCGGATATGAGGTGACTGTATATCCGACGCAGTGTTATCATGATGCCATGGCAAAGGCAGAATCTTATACCGAAAACTATGACGTGGTTGTGTGCAGCGGCGGAGACGGGACTCTGGATGAAGTCGTGACGGCAATGGCGAGACGTAAAGACCCGGTTCCGATCGGATACATCCCCACGGGAACGACCAATGATTTTGCAAACAGTCTGCACATTTCAAAGGATCTGCTGGAAGCCGCAGATACGGCGGCAAACGGGGTTCCTTTCCCGTGTGACGTAGGAGTGTTCAATGACGATTATTTTGTATATATAGCCGCATTTGGTCTGTTTACTGATGTCTCTTATGAGACAAAACAGAGTGTGAAAAATGTTTTGGGTCATTTGGCTTATGTACTGGAGGGAACAAAACGTCTGTTCAATATTCCGTCTTATCATATCAAAATTACACATGACGGAGAGACACTTGAGGATGATTTTGTATTCGGAATGGTGACAAATTCGCGTTCTGTGGGAGGTTTTAAAGGAATTATCGGGAAAGAAGTTGTCTTTGATGACGGTGAATTTGAAGTAACACTGATCAAGACTCCGAAAAATCCAATCGAGCTGAATGAGATCGTGGCATCTCTTTTGATCAAACAGATTGACTCGAAGCATATGTATTCCTTTAAATCTGGAGAAGTGAAGTTCGAATCGATCGAAGAGATTCCTTGGACACTGGATGGAGAGTTTGGAGGAGAGCATGATTGTGTCAACATTCGTAACTGGAAGCAGGGGATGCGGATCATGGTAAAATCCCAGATGATCCAGCAGTTGTCTGTGAAAGGAAGAATCGAGAACACACAGATTCTGGAAGAAGTAGGGATGGAAACGGAGGAAATTTCAGAAAAATAGAAAAAAATAAAAAAATTTCAAAAAAGGGGTTGCAATTCCTATGGAGCTATGCTAATATGTAACTCGGTCATCACTGAAGCAGTGATGAGGACATGGCTCCATGGTCAAGCGGTTAAGACGCTAGCCTCTCACGCTGGAATCAGGGGTTCGATTCCCCTTGGAGTCACTTTTGAAAGGGTATCCGCAGAAGAGTTCTGCGGATATTTTTTTGCCTAAAAGCCTTTGTTTTCAAGGAATTTGAAGCCTTAAAAATTTTCTTGGTGCTTGGTGGATGTATGAAATTGTGATTGAATTTTTGATTACACTTGATTACACTTTAGCAAGCTGAAGCTTTTTCGATTAAATTAGCCTTTTCTACTTCCGTGTTGCGGTCAAAGCAGTAGTTTCCTAAAGTTGTTCGTTCATCTGCATGACCGACCATTTCATGAACGGTATTCAAGTTTATTTTTCTATATAATCGTTTGATTGTCTTTTTGTCTTCCAGTGGGAAACTGTGTTGTACAAAAAGCTTTTTAAAGAAACCATGTCTATGCGCAGGGTATCAAGCGTAAAATCAAAACAAATTTAACCTGCAAATAATTTGCCCAAAAGCCTTAGTTCACAAAGAATTCAAAGTAGTATACCCATCCGAGTATCCTGTAATTCATGCCTGCGGCAGGCGAACTCCGTCCGATAAGGAATGAAAAAACAGTAACTCCTTTTAAGGGAATTACTGCCTCATATAAGTTATTGATGTAATCTGTTTAATTTTTCTAACAACATTTTCTTGTTTGTAAGATATTCTACTATAGCATAAAGAATACCAATCAAGAAGAAACATTGAGATAATGTATATGCATATTCATAATGGAATATTTCAAATAGTATAAAACTTAACATCCCAATTAAACAAAGAGATGCTGCATAAATAATAAAACCACGAAATAATATTTTTTTGTTGGACAGGTTATTAAAATATAGTTCCCATTTGTCCGCTGTCATGTGGGAAATACGTTTTTGTATGTAAAATAGCGCCAATAATATTCCTGCTGCCAAAAAACCTGCTAATGAAATTCCAATGATATAAATGAGTATAATACCTATCAGTTTTCCCATATCCTAAATCTCCTCAAACGCTTATTTAGATAGTATTATACTCCGTTTGAAAATTATATGCCAGAATAAAATGGATTATCGGCATGAACATATTCAACAGATGATATCAGGGGCGCGGAAGCTTTTTAAACAGGAAAGACAGGAGTGTAAATGAGAGGTTCCTGTCTTGTTAAAAAAATCACAGAATCTGCCAAAGAAATTGTGTATATTCTTTGTTTTATTGTAATAATTACAGATTGTCTTTTAATGGCAGATAAGATATAATGAAAGCCATAGAGTGAAACCTATAGTATGCGCCGCCACAGACGGCTGTGCGCAAAGAATTGGAGGAGAAAATATGTTAGTATCAGCAACAGAAATGCTTCAGAAAGCAAAAGCAGGTCATTATGCAGTAGGACAGTTCAACATCAACAACCTGGAGTGGACAAAAGCAATCCTGACAGTAGCAGAGGAATGTAAATCACCGGTTATCCTGGGAGTATCTGAAGGTGCAGGAAAATACATGACAGGATACAAGACTGTAGTAGGTATGGTAAATGGAATGTTGGAAGAGCTGAATATTACTGTTCCGGTTGCGCTTCACCTGGATCACGGTAGCTATGAAGGATGTATGAAATGTGTAGAAGCAGGATTTTCTTCTATCATGTTTGACGGATCTCACTATCCGATCGAAGAAAACATTGCAAAGACAAAAGAACTGGTGGCAGTTGTAAAAGAGCACGGAATGTCTCTGGAAGCTGAAGTTGGTTCTATCGGTGGAGAAGAAGACGGAGTCGTAGGAAAAGGTGAATGTGCAGATCCACAGGAATGTAAGATGATCGCTGACCTTGGTATCAATTTCCTTGCAGCAGGAATCGGTAACATCCACGGAAAATATCCAGAGAACTGGGAAGGACTCAGCTTCGAGACTCTGGATGCGATTCAGCAGCTGACAGGAGATATGCCGCTGGTTCTTCACGGTGGTACAGGTATTCCGGAAGACATGATCAAAAAAGCGATCAGCCTCGGAGTTGCTAAGATCAACGTAAATACAGAGTGCCAGCTTGCGTTCGCAGATGCAACACGCAAATATATCGAAGCTGGAAAAGACCTGGAAGGAAAGGGATTCGACCCACGTAAATTATTAAAACCAGGCGCAGATGCAATCATGGCAACTGTAAAAGAAAAAATGGAGCTGTTTGGCTCTGTTGGAAAAGCAGAAGCGTAAGTAATAAGTATTTGTTAGAAATTTTAACTTGCCTTTTTGCGGTGATTGAGGTATACTAAGCCTCGTAGATGAGAACAAAGGCGTTCCAAGCTTGCTTGGAATGCCTTTTTTAGAAAATGCGTTTACAAAAGTAAAATGAAGGAAGGTAGTTTTATGAGCACAGAATTATTCAATGTAGCGGATATTTTTGGGGAAAATGTTTTCAATGACACAGTGATGCAGGAGCGTCTCCCGAAAAAGGTGTACAAGAAGCTGAAACAGACGATCGAAGAAGGAACAGAACTGGATATAGAGACAGCAGACGTCATTGCACATGAGATGAAAGAATGGGCAATCGAAAAAGGGGCAACACATTATACACATTGGTTTTTGCCGTTGACAGGTGTGACAGCGGAAAAGCATGACTCTTTTATTTCAGCTCCACTTCCAAGCGGAAAAGTGCTGATGAGTTTCTCAGGAAAAGAGCTGATCAAAGGAGAACCGGATGCATCTTCTTTCCCGTCAGGCGGACTTCGGGCTACCTTTGAGGCGAGAGGATATACAGCATGGGATTGTACTTCTCCGGCGTTTGTAAGACAGGACGCAGCAGGAGCTACACTTTGTATTCCGACCGCTTTCTGTTCTTATACAGGAGAAGCACTGGATCAGAAGACCCCGCTTCTTCGTTCCATGCAGGCATTGAATGTACAGGCGCTCAGACTTCTGCGTTTGTTTGGAAATACAACTTCAAAGAAAGTGACTCCATCCGTCGGGGCAGAGCAGGAGTATTTCCTTGTAGATGCAGAAAAATTCCTTCAGAGAAAAGACTTAATCTATACAGGACGTACGTTGTTTGGTGCGATGCCTCCGAAAGGACAGGAGCTGGACGACCATTATTTCGGAACGATCCGCCAGAGAATTGCCGCTTTTATGCGTGATGTGAACATTGAACTCTGGAAAGTGGGGGTTTCTTCCAAGACACAGCACAATGAGGTGGCACCGGCTCAGCATGAACTGGCACCGATTTATGCAGAAGCGAATATTGCGGTAGATCACAACCAGATTGTAATGCAGACATTAAAGCGGATCGCATGCGAGCACGGAATGAAATGTCTCCTTCATGAAAAACCATTTGCAGGCGTCAACGGTTCCGGAAAGCACGACAACTGGTCGATTACTACAGATGATGGAATCAATATGCTGGATCCGGGAACAACACCACATGAGAATATTCAGTTCTTGCTTGTTTTAACTTGCATTCTGAAGGCGGTTAACAAGCATGCGGATCTTCTGAGAGAATCGGCTGCAGATCCTGGAAATGATCACAGACTGGGAGCAAACGAAGCACCTCCTGCAATTATTTCCGTATTCCTTGGAGAACAGTTAGAAGATGTGATCGATCAGCTGATCAGCACAGGGGAAGCAACACACAGTCTGGAAGGCGGAAAGCTGGAGACAGGTGTAAGAACACTTCCGGAACTGACAAAGGATGCGACAGACAGAAACAGAACATCACCGTTTGCGTTTACAGGAAATAAATTTGAATTCCGTATGGTAGGTTCCAGAGATTCCATCGCATCTGCCAACATTGTTCTGAATACGATCGTGGCAGAGGCATTTGCAGAGGCTTGCGAAGTTCTGGAGAAAGCAGATGATTTCCAGCTTGCAGTTCATGATCTGATCAAAGAATATGCAATGGAGAATCAGAGAATCATCTTCAATGGAGACGGTTACTCTGAAGCCTGGGTGAAGGAAGCAGAAAGACGCGGACTTCCGAATATCAAATCTATGGTGGAAGCAATTCCGGCAATGGTGACAGAGAAAGCAGTGACATTGTTTGAGAGATTTGGAGTATTTACAAAAGCAGAGCTGGAATCCCGTGCAGAAATCCAGTACGAGAGTTATGCAAAAGCGATTAACATCGAAGCCCGTACGATGATCGATATGGCAAGAAAACAGTTTATCCCTGCAGTGATCAAATATACAAAAACGCTGGCAGATACAGTACTTGCGGTAAAGGAAGCAGGGGTGGATGCAAGCGTACAGGCAGAGACACTTGAGGAGATCACAGTACTCTTAAAAGAGGCAAGAGCAGCTCTGGCACGTCTGGAAGAGGTGACAGCACAGGCAGCTGCCAAGGAGGAAGGACCGGTACAGGCAAACTTCTACCACGATGAAGTGTGCCCGGCAATGGAGAATCTGAGAAGACCAATCGACAAACTGGAAATGATCGTGGACAAAGAGGCATGGCCGATGCCTTCTTACGGAGATCTGATCTTCGAAGTTTAATTAATCAAAGAAATGAAGAAAAGACCGGATGCGATTTGAACGAGAATCGTGTCCGGATTTTTGTAATGGGAGGGAATAAAAAGTATGAAGACAGCAGCAGAATTGAGACAGCTTGTGACAAGGATCGATCACAGGAGTTATCCTGCCTATAAAGACACAAAGGGAATATATCAGTTTCCGGGCTATCTGCTATCCATTGACCATGTACAGGGAGATCCGTTTGCATCTCCATCCAGGGTCAGTATTCAGGTAAAAGGAAAGATGGCAGGATTTCCGGAGCAGTTATATCGGACAAAATGGCAGAAAACAGCATTGGAGGATGCGCTGATCCGGCAGTTCGGACAGTGTTGTGAGAAATTTGGATTCAAGGCAAAGGGATCCGGGAAGAGCGGGATGATCTCCATCAGCCGGTGCGGTCAGGAAGTGCTGGAGAGAAGTGCGGCGCAGATCGATGAAAAAACAGGAGATATCCACATTCGTCTGGAAGTGGGATTTCCGGCAAACGGAAGGACGATCAATGCAAGAGAATGGATCCGGATCTTTTTTGAGTTTCTTCCGGAGTGTGTCGAAAAGGCACTCTACTATAAAAACTGTGATGCGAAGAGACTGCAGAAGATCAGTGATCTGGCAGAGGACCAGCAGGCACTTCGGGACATACTGCCAAAGCTGGGATTGTGTGCTTTTGTTGCAAACGGATCTATTCTGCCGCGAGAGTCAGGCGTTTCCGCCCGTCCGATGAAAAGCGCAGTTTGTTTCCAGTCTCCAGAGGAGATGGAAGTGGAAATTACGCTGCCGCACAGAGGTGTGATAAGAGGAATGGGAATCCGAAAAGGAATCACGCTGATCGTGGGAGGTGGATACCATGGGAAGTCCACGCTTTTGAAGGCGCTGGAGCTTGGCGTGTACAATCATATTGCAGGTGATGGAAGAGAATATGTGATCACCGATTCCACAGCAGTCAAGCTTCGCGCAGAAGACGGAAGAAGTATCAAAAAAACGGACATATCCATATTTATCAATGATCTGCCAAATGGAAAAGATACCACTCATTTTTATACAGAGGATGCCAGCGGAAGTACGTCTCAGGCGGCAAACGTTGTGGAAGCAATGGAAGCAAAGGCGGGTGTTATGCTGATCGATGAGGATACCAGCGCGACAAACTTCATGATCCGGGATGAATTGATGCAGAGGGTAATCCACCGGGATATGGAACCGATCACGCCGTTTATCGAACGCATCCGGGAGTTATATGAAGAAGAGGGGATTTCCACTGTGATCGTGGCGGGAAGCTCCGGGGCTTATTTTCATATCGCGGACTGCATTGTGCAGATGGATCGGTACATGCCGAAGGATATCACGCAGACGGCGAAAAAAGAAGCAGAACAGTTTCCGCAGTTGAGCGGACCGAAAGAGAAAGCGAAAAGGCCTGATTTTGCAAGAAAACCACAGCAGGGACGGGAGTGGAAAGGAAATGACCGCATCAAAATGAAGACCTTGGGGAAAGAAGCAATTTCCATCAATCGGGAGACGATCGATCTGCGTTATGTGGAGCAGATCACAGACAGCGAACAGGTAACTGCTCTCGGATATTGTGTCAAATATGCGCAGCGTCATTTACTGGATGGAACACGTACCTTGCAGGAAGTCGTGGCAATGCTGGAAGAGAAGATTGAGAAGGAATCGCTTGCCTCACTTTGTGAAAGCACCTCTTCTGTTGCCAGCCTGGCCCGTCCGAGAACACAGGAGATCTTCGCATGTTTTGACCGGTATCGGGGATTAAAATTATAGATACAGGGGGAATAGAAGATGAGGTTTATCCATTTGTCAGATCTGCACATCGGCAGACAACTTCATCAGTACAATTTAAAGGAAGATCAGGAGCATATTCTGGGGGAAGTGGTGGAGTATGCCAGAATGCTGAAACCGGATGCGATCGTGATCGCAGGGGATGTGTATGATAAGTCTGTACCATCTGCTGAGGCGGTGGGGATTTTTGACTGGTTTTTGACCGCACTTTCTGCACTGAAACCGGAAATTCCGATCCTGATCATCAGCGGAAACCATGATTCCGCGCAACGGCTTGACTATGCCAGTGGAATTCTTGGGCAGAAGGGGATTTACATTGCAGGAAAACTGCCGCAGAATCGGGAGGAATTTCTCAAAAAGGTGACACTTCAGGATGAATACGGAGAGGTGGATTTTTATCTTCTCCCGTTTCTGAAACCGGGATATGTAAGAACCGTGTTTGACGGAGAAATGCCGGAGAGCTACAGTAAGGCGGTACAGATGCTGCTGGAGAGAGAACAGGTTGATACCGCCAAAAGAAACGTCATTGTGACGCATCAGTTTTATACCGGGGCAGGTCAAAAGACAGAGACTTGTGATTCAGAGATTTTCTCCGTGGGAGGAATTGATAATGTGGATGTTACGCCGCTTCTTCGATTTGACTATGCGGCGCTGGGACATCTGCACAGCGCCCAGAAGGTAGGAAGAGAGTCTGTGCGTTATCCGGGGACACTGCTGAAATATTCTGTCAGTGAGTGCAATCAGACAAAATCTCTGCATCTGGTGACGCTGAAAGAGAAGGGCGCACCTGTGGAAGTGGAGACTTATCCACTGCATCCGCTTAGGGATGTGAAAAAGTTCAGGGGAACACTAAAGGAATTGTTGAAAACTGTTCCTGAGGAAGCGAAAGAGGACTATGTCAGTATCACACTGACGGATGAGACAGATCCATATCGACCGAAGGAACAGCTGGAGAAGGTATTTTCCCACATTCTGGAGGTACGTATGGATAATTCCCGCACCAGGCAAAAGCTGATGAAAGATGCGGAAGTTGTGCGCATGGCATCTCCGCTTGAAATTTTCGGGGACTTTTTTCAGGAGATGCAGGGAAGAGCGCTGAATGCAGAAGAGCAGCAGGTGATGAACAAGATCGCAGAAGAGATGGAGGAAGAATAGATGAAGCCGATCAAATTGACAATGTCTGCCTTTGGATCCTACAGTGGAGTGGAGAGAATCGATTTTACAGGAATACAAAACGGATGTTTTCTGATCACGGGCGATACCGGCGCCGGAAAGACAACCATCTTTGATGCCGTGACCTATGCACTTTATGGAAGAACCAGCGGAGGAAAGCGGGACGGAAACATGATGCGCAGTCAGTATGCAGATTCCGAGACAGACACCTATGTGGAGTTTCAGTTTCTGTACCGGGATCAGGAATATACCGTCCGAAGAAATCCGGAATACCTGCGTCCTTCCAAACGAAAGAATGCGGACGGGACAATAAAGTTTGTCAAAGAGACTGCAAAGATCAGCCTGATTCTTCCGGATGGAAGTGAATTTCAGGGAAAGAAAAAAGAGATCGATCTGAAGATAGAGGAGATCATCGGGCTGGATGTCAATCAGTTTACCCAGATCGCGATGATCGCGCAGGGCGATTTTTTGAAGCTTTTGCATGCGGAATCAAAAGAACGAAAGCAGATTTTTTCGAAAATTTTTCATACACGGATTTTCTGGAAGATTCAGGACACACTGAAAGAACAGGCAAAAGAGCTGTACATTCAGTTGGAAAAAAACAGCATGGACTGCAGGCGGGAAATGGAACGGGTGCAGATTGCACAGGATGATGAAAGAAACGATGTCTGGAAACAGCTGCTGAGTCTTCAGCTGCCGCCTCAAAAGGAAGTACTGGACTGTGTGGAAACAATCTGTCAGTCCGGGGAAGCAAAGGAGAAGGATCAGGAGGAGAAAAATGCACAGGAAGAAAAACGTGAGGATGCGATACAGATTGAATTGAAAAACAGGCAGGATACCAATCATCTGTTTGAATTGCTGAAAAAGACCAGAGATCAGTTGGAGATCTTGAAGGGGCAGGAGACCAAAGCGGAAGAAATGCGAAAACAGATCCATGCAGCAATTCGTGCAGAGAAGGCGGCTGCAGCAGAAGAACAATTGCAGAAAACAAAGGGAGAATGCGCCAATCTGAAGAAAGAGTCCCGTGAGCTTGAAGAAAAGCTGAAACAGCAGGCAAAAGATCTGGAAAGCGCAGGTGCGTTGTATCAGGAAAGAGAGGCACTTTCCAAAAAAGAAGAGCCGAAGATCCAGGAACAGATCCTCAGGATCCAGGAAATACTTCCGAAATTGAAACAGGTTCACAGTCTGAAGGAACAGTATCAAAAGTCAGAACAGGATATGCAGGACTGTATGAAAAAATGTCAGGAAACCTCACAGAGATATGAGCGGTTATATCAGAAATACTTTGAAGAACAGGCGGGCATTCTTGCGAGAGAGCTGCAGGAGGGAGAACCCTGTCCGGTGTGCGGTTCCTGCAGTCATCCGAAAAAAGCGGTATTATCCGGAGACGCACCAAAAAAAGAGCAGGTGGAGCGTGCAAAAGCAATGCGGGATCAGGCAGAAAAAGAGCGTACAGAAGTTTTGGAACGGTTTCAGGCAGTGAAGGGAAGACTGGAGTCAGAACAGTCCATGATTGAGGGATTTCTGGAAAAAGAAGGAAAAACAGAAACGGATTTTGATGAAAAAGAAGCAGAAAATGCGCTTCGTAAGCTTACAGAAGATTTAAAAAAACTCCAGTCTGCGTTCAAAAATGCACAGGATCAGTATCAGAAGCTGACGCAGGAGAAAAGCCGGATTCTGGGACAGGCAGAAAGCAAAAAATCCCAGCTGATCCTCTGGAATAAGAAAGTCAAAGACGAGGAAGAATATTTTCGGAAAGAGTTTCAAAAACAGAACTTTCAAAGTCAAGAGGAGTATGAGCAGGCAAAGCAGTGGATCAAAAGCCGGGAGGCGAGAGAAGCCAATTTAAAGAAGTATGAAACTGCTCTTTTAGAAGTATCGTCCCGGTATGAGACATTAAAACAGCAGACAGAGGGGAAACAGATCGCACCGATCGAGAAGCTGGAACAAGAACTGATGGTCATTCGTGAAAAACTGCGCCTTGGCAGAGAGGAAAGCATGACGCTGCATACAAGAAATGAGATCAACCGGAGAGCAAGGGAAGCGTTGATCCGTGATTTTTCAGATGCCGAAAAGCTGCGCAGCCAATACGAAATGATGGGGAATCTAAGCCGTACGGCCAATGGAAATCTAAGTGGAAGCGTGAAGCTGGATTTCGAGACCTATGTGCAGCGCCAGTATTTCCAGCAGATCATTCATGCAGCAAATGTGCGCCTGGCAAGAATGACCGGACAGGAATTTATCCTGCAGTGCCGGGATATCGGAAGCCTGAGCAGTCAGGCACAGGCAGGTCTTGATCTGGATGTTTATGACCTGGTCAATGACTCGGTGCGGGATGTAAAAACTCTTTCCGGGGGAGAATCGTTTATGGCATCTCTTTCCATGGCACTGGGGCTGGCGGACATTGTGCAAAATACAGCAGGCGCAGTGAGTCTGGAGACGATGTTTGTAGATGAGGGATTTGGATCTCTGGATGACATGGCAAGAGAACGGGCGATTCAGATTTTGAAAGAACTGGCGGGAGAAAAAGGACTTGTGGGAATTATTTCACATGTCAATGAATTAAAAGAGCAGATCGAATGGCAGCTGGAAGTAAAAAAAACAGAGCATGGAAGTCATGTAAAGTGGAATTTCATGGCATAAAAGACAGGAAGTGATCAACATGAGAAAAACAGCAGTCAGGGCAGTGGCTCTGGCAGCGGTTTGTTTTCTGAGTGTGTTTGGGACATGCAGCTATGCAAAAGAGGCCACATCGGAGCCGATCCAGATTGTAGTGTTGGGTGACAGTATCGCAAAAGGATATTGCGGAGCAAACAAACCCGAGCTTTCTTGTTATGGACAGACTGTGGCAGAAGAGATCGCACAGGGAGCAGGAAAATCATATTTGTATCAGAATTATGCGAAAAACGGACTTGCCACTCGAGAATTCAACGAAAAGGTGTTGAAAGGGCAGGAAGTGCAGGATAGTCTTTCCGGGGCAGATGTGATTTTGATCACAATGGGATCCAATGATCTTCTGAATGAATTTAAGAAGACCGCACAGGAAATTTTGAATACGGATACAAAATTTAAAAGTGCGGATGAGGCGCTCAAAGAAGTGACAGAGCATGTGAAAAGTAATCCGCTTTTAGTCTTTCGCATCATTGATGCTCTGGGAAACTGGGATTATCAGGAATTTGAGACACAGTGGATAGAGGCTATGGATACCATTTCTTCCTGTAAAAAAGAAGAGGCACAGATCGTAGTGACCAACATTTACAATCCGGTGAAACAGATGGAGCTTCCGGGAACGATGAATCAGGTCGTGGAGGATATCATCGGGAATATGAACCGGATTCTGGAAAAGCGAAGCAGCGAGTACGGATATCAGATTGCAGATCTGGCGAATTCACAGGTGACAAAGCATGTCCAGAAGGACGGACTGCATCCGGATCAGGCAGGACAGGATCTGATCGCCGAAATTGTGCGGGCGCAGATTACAGGGTATGAAAGAAATATGCCCAAAAGCCAGGTAGACGGAACCGCCGTGAAAGTGGAAGAAATCCCGGAGGAGAAACAGTCACAGATCAGACCTGAGAAATGGGGCATCTGTCTGATCCTGGCAGCAGTCATGCTGGGCGGTGTCGGATTTTTGCAGAAAAATAGGAAAGAAAACAGGCATAAATAAAGTACAAAACTATATCACAGTTATAACACAAAAACTTCACAAAGTTCTGGTATCGTCTTATCTTATAAAACAGGGAAATCCTGTAAAAAGCAGGGAGTAGGAGGACGAGATTTTGATAGAAGTAAAGAACCTTGTGAAAAAATACGGAAATCATATGGCCATAGACCACCTGAATTTCAAGATTGAAAAAGGGCAGGTCTATGGTTTTTTAGGTCCAAACGGGGCAGGAAAGTCTACCACGATGAATATTATGACGGGGTATCTTGGAGCCACAGAGGGAGAAGTACTGATTGACGGACATGATATTTTAAAGGAGCCAAAGGAGGCAAAAAAGCACATCGGATATCTGCCGGAAATACCGCCGCTTTATGTGGATATGCAGGTGATGGAATATCTGGAATTTGCTGCAGAACTAAAAGGGATTCCGAAACAGCAGAGAGAGTCTGCCATTGATGAGGTGATTCAGATGGCAAAACTTGAGGATGTAAAGATGCGTCTGATCCGCAATCTGTCTAAAGGATACCGGCAGAGAGTGGGGCTTGCACAGGCAATCCTCGGATTTCCGGAGATCATCATTCTGGATGAACCGACAGTCGGTCTGGATCCGAAGCAGATCATTGAGATCCGTGAGCTGATCCGGGAACTTGCAAAAAAACATACCGTTATTTTAAGCTCACATATTCTGGCTGAGATCCGGGAAGTGTGCGATTACATTCTGATCATATCCAAGGGAAAGCTGGTGGCAAGTGATACACCGGACAGACTGGAGGAAAAGATGAGCGGAACCGAAACTGTGGAGATTCTGGCAAAAGCCAGTGCAGCCGAGGTTCGGGCGATATTGTTAAATGTAGAGCATATCAGTAATATCCATACCCAGGAACGGGCGGACAAAACATGCAGTGCCAGAATACAGACGGAAGGCGGATGTGATATCCGGGAAGCGCTTTTCTTTGCGTTTGCAAAAAATGAATGTCCTCTGTTGGAGCTGCAGACTTCAAGGATAAGCCTGGAAGAAGTATTTTTGGAACTGACACAAAACGATGCAGTCGGAGAGGAGGAACGGACAAATGCTGGCAATTTATAAACGAGAACTGAAGTCCTATTTTCATTCCATGACAGGGTGCGTATTTATTGCGTTTCTGGTGATGTTTACGGGAATTTATTTTATGGCATACAATCTGAATGCGGGGTATCCTTACTTCTCCTACACACTCTCAGGCTCCCTGATCGTATTTCTGGTCGGGATCCCGCTTCTGACGATGCGGAGTTTTTCTGAAGAGCGGAAAACAAAAACAGATCAGCTGCTTTTGACAGCGCCGGTAAGTCTGACAAAAGTAGTGCTTGGCAAATATTTCGCCATGGTGACAGTACTGGCAGTTCCGAATGTGATCTTCTGCCTGTTCCCGCTTTTGATCAAACTGCAGGGAACGGCATATCTTCTGGTAGATTACAGCTCCATTGCGGTATTCTTCCTGTTGGGATGTGTGTATCTGGCGATCGGGATGTTTATGTCGTCTCTGACAGAGAGCCAGATCATTGCATTTATCAGTACGTTCGGAATTTTGCTTTTGTTGTATTTGTGGGACGGAATCTTGTCCTTTCTGCCAAGTTCAGCGCTCAGCGGAATGATCGGAATCCTTTTGATCCTGACACTGATCGTTGTTTATATTTATCATATGACGAAAAACTGGATGCTTGCGGCCGGTATTGAAGCAGTGGGAATTGTGACGGCACTGATCGTATATTTTGTGAAATCCAGCCTGTATGAGAATCTTTTGACGAAACTCCTGGGACGGCTTGCTCTTGCGGATGTCTTTATGAATATTTCGTCCAGCAATATTGTGGATGTCAGCGGATTGCTTCTGTATGTATCGATACTGATCATATTTGTATTTCTGACGATACAAACAATTCAGAAAAGGCGTTGGAGTTAGGAGGAGCGAGATATGCAGAAAATTAAGAATTTATTCAGATCGTCAGAGTCCAGAAATGGTTCATACAGTGTGGGAATCACGGCTTTGGTCATTGCGATCATCGTGATTGTCAATCTGATCGCAGGACAGATTCCGGAAAAATATAAAAATCTGGATGTCAGCAGTACAAAAATTTATGAGATTTCCAAGACCAGCAAAAAGCTGCTCAAGAACATGGATCACAAAGTGAAATTTACAGTGTTGGCAAACAAAGAAGAGGCCGATGAAAGAATCGTTACATTTTTAAGTAAGTATTCGGCACTGTCTTCTAAAATTTCTGTGGAATGGATCGATCCGGTGCTGCATCCTTCGGCATTGACAGAAAATGATGCATCCGAAAACAGTATTGTAGTCTCATGTCAGGATACCGGAAAGAAAAAAGTAGTTTCTTTCAGTGATATCATTGTTACGGATATGTCTTCCTACTATTACACAGGAAGTGCATCGGAGACGAAATTTGATGGAGAAGGACAGTTAAGCAGTGCGGTGAATTACGTAACGAGTGATGTGGTCCGCAAAATTTATCAGACATCCGGGCATGGCGAGACAACATTGTCTTCTACAATTCAGGATCTGATGGATAAAAATAATTATACGTTGGAAGGATTAAACACGGTCATGAATCCGGAAATTCCGGATGACTGCGAATTGCTTCTGATGTATGCTCCGACCTCGGATCTTACTGCAGATGAGAAAAATTCCGTGGAGTCATATTTAAAAGACGGCGGTAAGATGATGCTTCTTTTGGGAGATACGAACAGCACAGAGCTTCCGAATCTTGCATCGATCATGAAAACATACGGAATGGAAGCTGCAGACGGTTATATTGCAGATACACAGAGAAGCTATCAGAATAATTACTATTGCTTCTTCCCGCAGCTGACTGCATCAGGCGATCTGACAGACGGAATGGAATCGCAGATGGTTCTGCTTCTGAATACACACGGAATGACCTTGACAGATCCGGAGCGTGACAGTATTTCCACGACATCCTTTATGACTACATCAGATAATGCGTATGCAGTCACAGAAGACAGTCAGAGTCAGGCAGGAAGCTATGTGCTTGGCGCCGTGGCAGTGGAAGATTCCTCCCGGTTTGCCGTGATCAGCGCAGGCAGTCTGATTGCTTCGGAGATTACAGATACATTCCCGCAGCTTGAGAATACAAAACTGTTTATGAATGCAGTGGCTGCGAACTTTGACGGGGCGAAGGATCTGTCGATCGAGGCGAAAAGTCTGACACCGGTCTACAATACGATGCAGCATGCAGGACTTCTTAGTCTTCTTGTGATCTTTATCCTTCCGCTTGGACTTCTTCTGTCAGGATTTGCAGTTTGGATGAAACGGAGAAAAGCATAGAAAACCAAAAGGAGAGAGGCGGACAATGAAGAAAAAAGGAAATCCTCTACTGATCCTACTGCTTGTGCTCGGAGCACTGCTCGTGGTCTATGCAGGCGTGGTTGTGATTGGAAAGAATCAGGAAAAAAGCAAGCAGAAGGAAGAAGAGGCAAAAAAAATCTATGTCACAGATTTAGGAAAGCTTTCTGAGATTCAGTTTGACGTGGGAAATGGAGAAATTCAGCTTGTAAAAGAAGACGGTACATGGTACGACAAGAATGACAAAGATTTTCCGCTGGCTCAAAGCTATCCGAAAAAGATGGAAAAAACATTCCGGAAGCTTGAGGCAGAGCGAAAGCTGGAAGATGGGGATTCTCTGGAAGCATATGGTCTGGAGGATCCGGCATATACGGTAGTTCTTACCGATCAGGACGGCAATGAGACAACATTATATTTCGGAAATGTAACAGGAGACTCTTATTATCTGACATTGAATGAGAAAAAAGAGATCTATACGGTGAGCACCGGTGTCATTGAAGATTTTCAGTACAGTATGGAAGACATGGCACAGCTTGATACATTCCCTACGATTGGAAGCGGTAATCTGAAAAAGGTTGTCATCAGTCAAGGTACAGAGAAAACAGAGTACAGTTCAGAGAATGACGATGATGCCAAGAGTATGGCAACAATCGCGGGAGGGCTTGGAGTCCTTACATTGAAGGATGCAGCTGACTATTCCGTGGAAGAGAACGACTTGAGTAAGTACGGACTGGATGAGCAGAGCCGGACAACGGAAACCGTGACATATACAAATAATAAGAAAGAAAAGACCGTGACATTGTATTTTGGAAAAGAGGACGGAAACGGAAACCGGTATGTGATGCTTTCCGATTCAAAGATCGTGTATCTTGTGGAAAAGGAGAAGTGTAAGAATATGCTGAATCAGGATACAGAATCTTAAGAAACAACCGGCTGCCATAAAGTTTATAGTAATTTAAGGATTGCTTTATTGACAGCCGGACAAAAACGAGAGACAATGTTTTCTATATTTAAGAAAAGGCGGTAATCGATACAATGAAAGAAAAATTTATGAGATTTATGCAAGGACGATACGGAGTGCTGGATACGCTTGGCAAGGTTTTGCTGGTGTTGGGATTGGTTCTGGCATTTTTTGCACCTGTCTTTTCAGGAGACCATGTGATAGGAATGGTATTTTACCTGCTTGGCTGGGGATGTCTCATTTATGCATATTTCCGGATGTTTTCCAGAAATGTGAGAAAGCGTTATGATGAGAACGTAAGATTCCTGAACAAGACAGCGAAGATACGCGGATTTTTCAAAAGTCAGAAAAATCTGATGGCGCAGAGAAAGGATTATCATATCTATACCTGTCCGGGATGCAAGCAGAAAATCCGGATTCCGAGAGGCAAAGGAAAGATAGAGATCCGCTGTCCGAAGTGCGGGACAACATTTATCAAGAAGAGCTGAGATTACATAAAGGGATAGAACATAAAGGGGAGCAGACAAAGGACAATGACAGATCCATATCATGTGTTGGGAGTATCACAAGATGCTTCTGACGAAGAAATCAAAAAGGCGTACCGGGCACTGAGCAGAAAGTATCATCCGGATGCCAATATTAATAATCCGCTGAAAGAAGAAGCGGAAGTGAAGTTTAAAGAAGTACAGCAGGCATATCAGCAGATCATGGATGAGCGTTCCCGTGGATATTCCTCCGGAGCGGGAAGCAGTGCGGGATATGGCGGCTGGTATCAGAATCAGCAGAGAACAGATGCCGGGGATGAGAACAGCCAGTACTTAAGAGCGGCTGCAAACTATATTCAGAGCGGACATTATACGGAGGCGCTCAATGTATTAAACAGTATCAAAGAGCGTGGAGCGCTGTGGTATTTCTACAGTGCATCGGCGAACTCCGGTGCGGGCAATAACGTGACGGCGCTGGAACATGCAAAAGAAGCAGTCCGGCTGGAGCCGCAGAACATTCAGTATCAGATGCTTCTGCAGCGGCTTCAGGGCGGAGGAGGCTGGTATCAGCAGAGACAGAGTATGTATGGATATCCAAGTTCTGTAGGTGGAAACTGGTGTATGAAGCTGTGTGTTGCCAATATGCTGTGTAATCTGTGCTGTGGCGGAAGCGGCTTGTGCTGTGGAGGATACGGCGGCGGAGGATACGGCGGCTATATTTAGAATAAGAGTGGAAGAAGAATCCCGGAGACGGGGTTCTTTTTTTGATGAAGGGACAGGAGGAGAGGCTATTGACTAATCAGACATTGAGATTATGATGAAAACAGTGACCACAAATTTTTTGGAAGTGAGGAATCGTATCAGGACAAACAGGAAATATTAAAATAGTCATTGAATGGAATCTGGAAATTCCAATATTCAGTGAATGCAAAAAAACGTCCGGTTTCCTTTTATGAAAACGGCTATGATATTTCTGAATTTGATGAAATTCAGGTTCCGCAGCATATAGAGCTGGCGGGATATGACAAAATTCATTATATCAACACCATGTATCCCTGGGAAGGACATGAATATCGCCGACCTGCGGGGACGTGCAATCATATCGGAGAGGGGATGTTCAGCGAAGCTTCTTATAATCCCACAGGTTCTTATGTCCGTTTTTTTGATCTGGAGGAAGCCTTGATCGGAAAAAGGGTGATCTTAAGTTTTGAAGGGGCAGAGCAGGCAATTTACGTATGGATAAACGGTGAGTTTGTGGGATATGCGGAGGACAGCTTTACCGTGTCTGAATTTGACATTACACCGTATGTAAAAGAAACCGGAAATCGTCTGTGTGTGGAGGTACATAAACGAAGTACGGCGGCTTTTCTGGAAGACCAGGACTTTTTCTCCGATTCTTTGGATTGTTCAGAGATGTAAATTTATATGGACTGCCGGATATACATGTGTCTGATCTGTGGATTCATCCAAAGTGTGCACTGGACGGCAGACAGGCGTCGATGGAAATAGAATTTAAAACAACAAAGGGAAAGACCGCATCCTATGCGGATGCCAGAGCAGAGATATGTCTGTTGGATGGTCATCAGATGATTGCAAAAGAAGAAGTTTCCGTATCAGAAAGTTTCAGAGCAGATCTTACGATCAGCGAACCTGTACAAATCTGGAATTGTGATGATCCAAAGCTGTATCAGGTGGAAATCCGAATCTTTGACGGACAGGGGCACCTCATAGAGATCATTCCTTATCAGGTGGGATTTCGAACGATTTGCATTGAGAATGGAATCATAAAACTAAATGGAAGACGGCTGATCATAAACGGTGTAAACCGGCATGAGTGGAATGGAAAAAGTGGAAGATGTATTTCAGAGAATGATGAGATTTATGATATTGAATGTATGAAACGCAACAATATCAATGCGGTTCGTACCTGTCATTATCCGGATCGTATAACCTGGTATTATCGCTGCGATGAAGCTGGAATTTATGTGATGGCAGAGGTAAATCTGGAAAGTCACGGATCCTGGCAGAAGATGGGAGCGGTTGAGCCGTCCTGGAATGTACCGGGAAGTGTGGAGCTTTGGCAGGATGTTGTTTTGGATCGGGCAAAATCGAATTTTGAAATGTTTAAAAATCATACATCTGTGTTATTCTGGTCTCTTGGAAATGAATCCTATGCAGGAGAGGTACTCAAAGAAATGAATGCGTATTATAAAAAGAGAGACCCGGGGCGTCTCGTTCATTATGAAGGAGTATTTCAAAACAGAGACTATGAAGACACTATTTCCGATGTAGAGAGCCAGATGTATGCACCGCCGGGACGCGTTCGGGAATATCTGGAAAATGAGCCGAAAAAACCGTTTATCCTGTGTGAATATATGCATGATATGGGGAACTCACTTGGGGGTATGAAATCGTATATCGATCTGCTGGATCAGTATGAAAAATATCAGGGTGGTTTCATTTGGGATTATATAGATCAGGCACTTTTGGTAAAAGATGAGATTACCGGTCGTGAAGTACTTCGATATGGGGGAGATTTTGATGACCGTCCGTCGGATTATGAATTTTCGGGAAACGGAATCGTATTTGCAGATCGAACAGAAAAACCGGCAATGCAGGAGGTGAAATATTATTATGGACTCCAGAAATAAACTTAGAATCGTCTTCGGAGATGTGACGGTTGGAATTCATGGGGAGGAGTTTCATTATATTTTCTCAAAACAGACAGGGGGGATGGAATCCCTTGTAAAAGCAGGAAAAGAATGGCTGTATCGAACTCCGTATCCCACATTCTGGAGAGCGACTACGGATAATGACAGAGGAAACGGATTCCCTTTAAGATCAGGAATGTGGCTGGGGGCAGATCAGTTTCGAAAGTGTATCGGTTTCCGGCTTTTGGCAGATGGAGAAGCGGTAGAAAATCACAATGCTCCGGAAAATAATGTGTACAGCAATCAGGAATATGTACAGGAGGCGGTGCTTACATATACCTATGAAACCATCACAGTTCCTGCGACTACAGTGGATGTAAGCTATACAGTCCATGCAGATGGGAAAATACATGTTTTGGTTCATTATCATGGAAAAGAAGGACTGCCGGAACTGCCGGTATTTGGAATGCGGTTTATTATGCCGACAAAGGCAGTCGGATATTGCTATGAAGGTCTGTCAGGAGAAACATATCCGGACAGAATGGCGGGAGGAATTTATGGAAGATATGAAGTGGAAGGTCTTCCGGTCACGCCATATCTGGTTCCCCAGGAATGCGGGATGCATATGGAGACAGAATGTGTTACGGTATATCGAAAGGATACGCTGAATAATTCGGATACGTCAGAAGAAACATTCGGCCTTACGTTTCGTGCATGCGGCGAAAAGTTTGGATTTTCCTGTCTCCCATATACGGCAGAAGAGTTGGAAAATGCAACGCATCAGGAAGAACTTCCATTGCCGCGGAGAACCGTAGTCTGCATCTGCGGATCAGTACGTGGAGTAGGTGGTATTGACAGTTGGGGCAGTGATGTGGAAGATCCGTATCGCATCAGTGCACAAAAGGATATTGTCTATGAGTTTGTGATAGAATAGAGGAGTACATAGAGAGCGAGGGTATCACACGAGCATCAGATTTGATGATCGTGTGGTAAGAACGGCTCGGTGCCAGAATACTGGTTAGGGTATAAAAAACTATGTACTAGCCACATTCATTTTGAAATGCTTTTTAAATAGGGTTTCAGATTTTTCAAAACAACCAGATACCCATTTGGATACATATGAATTCCTTCAATTGTAAACTCTTTTTTTAAACGACCATTCTCATCAGTTAGTCCAGTGTTTAGGTCAATATATTCACAGTTCATTTTATTAGCAAGTTCTTTTATAGCCTGGTTGGCTTTACTAATATTTTCAATGGTTCGTGTTGCCAATACTCGTTTCACCCATGCTAAAGTAGCTACATCCGGTGCGTCGTTGATCGGATAATAGGCAATCAGATAAATCTTAACATTTCCAAGTCGCTCCCGGATCTGCTGAAGAATTTTTTCATAATTTTCAATTAAATGCTCTAATTTATAATCGCTATTTCCGATATCATTAGTTCCAATATTGATAAAGATGGTTGATGGTTCTGTGCCGAAGACCATTTCCTCCATATGCTCCAGCATATCATCCGTTGTATATCCACCGATTCCACGGTTATAAGCGGTGAGTGAAATGCTTTCAGTCATAAACATCTCGTTCACTGGAAATTGTTCCATTAGGGAAGATCCTGTGAAAAGTACTTTACCTTTCTGAGCAATCTTATTAAGATACTGATATCGCTTTAATGTTTTGAGTTTTTCTCCTGCAAAGAATTGTTGCATTCTGTCCTGAGCTTCATTTGTCTTGTTTTCCATTGTAAAAATCCCCTTTCCTGATTTTCTGATTTATATCATAGGTAAGATTATCCTATGGTATTCATTAATAAAGTAATCACCGGCATACTGACAATACTGAAGACTGTACTCATGCAGATATCTTTTACAGCTTCTGTATAATCCTGACCGTAGAGTTGGGCGAAGATCGCTACATTTGCACCGACAGGAGCAGCGGCAGCGAATAACAGAGCCAGTTTCATTGTCTTGAATTCATTCGGCAGTGCAAGTAGAAGAAGTGCAGTTGCCACTGGAATCAGAAATAAACGGATAATGGAGCAAAGATAAGTTTCTTTATCATTAAATAATTCGGAAAGTCTGATCTGAGCCAGATAAGTTCCAAGTACGATCATTGCCAAAGGTCCATTCATAGAGGCCAGCGTTGCGATGACGGAGGTAATCTCAGCTGGAAGCTGCATCGGAAGAAAGAATAATAACAGTCCGATGCACAGTCCGATCACAATAGGATTTGTGATAATTTTCTTTATACTGATGACAGATTTATCTCTGGTAAAGATGAAGACGCCGTAAGTCCATTGAAGAATATTTAAAAGAGCGACAAAGGAAGCTACATAAAAGACAGCTTCTTCACCTAAAACCATCTGTACAAGAGGGATTCCGATAAAGCCTGCATTGGAAAATGCACTTCCAAACTGTTTTACAACAGAGGTATTTTTAAAACAAAGCTTACTGATCAAAATAGCCAGAATCAGTGCAATTAAAGAGATTCCAAACGAGATCAGAAAACTCAAAAGTAACTCAACAGAAAATTCCCGGATATAGGACTTGATAATTGCCATTGGCATTACAAGATAAAGTAACATTTTTCCAAGATCACCACTTCCTGCTTTTGTAATAATTTTCTTTTTATACAAAAAATATCCACATGCCATATAGACAGCCATAATAATATTTTGTCGAATCAGCAGTGTTACAATTTCCATAAAAGTTATCTCCTCCATTCCGCAAAGCTGTTAAATGTCAAAAGAAATAACATTGTTTTCTTGCTCTGTGAAGAAGATTGTAATACGAGTTATTCAGGAAAAAAACGGATTATATTGCTAATTAACCATATAAAGTTGCTGAAATATAACTGACATATATTATTGCAGTGCATTTTGTTTCCGGTATTGTGTCGGAGTCATGTTTGTGTCCTTCTTAAACAGACGGACAAAATTATTGAAATCTGCGATTCCTGACAATTCTCCAATTTTGTAGCATGGAAGGTTGGTGTCTGACAGGAGAAACTTTGCATTTGCAAGCCGGAGTTCAATCAGAAATTCATTTGGGGATTGTCCTGTGTACTTCTTAAATTCCCGGCTCAGATGAAATTTTGAAATTCCGGCAAAGGCAGAAAGGGAATCTAAGGTAAGCGGTTTGGCATAATTACTTTCCATATATTTAATCAGATACCGGATATTTTCCGGAATGACTTTATCGGAAGACATCGTACTTTCATTACGTTTATGGAGAAGTAAAAGCAACAGTGATTCCAGCCGGTTTGATACGAGAAAATCTCTTTCAATACTGAAATTTGTATAGTGATACAGGATGTTTTCCAATGCAGTTTGAAATTCAGCTTTTGGGATTGAAAAAGAAATATCTTCATTCTTTTCCCAGAGCTGATAAAAGTAGTCTGCAGAAATTCCATTAAAATGAATATCACTATGCGTCCAGTTGGTTGACTCCGTGTGATAGTAGTGTGGTTTACGGCAATCAATCAGGAAGCCGGTTCCTGGGGTCAACTGATAGGTTTTATTTTCATATTCAAGAATACCGCTTCCTTCGTAAGTATACTGAATCAGAAAAGAAGAATAATTCTGCCGCCTTGTGAAATAAGCGGATTTCGATTCAAGGTAAACGAAAGACTGCATATACAGGAAGTGTTCCCGGGCATAGTCTGAAATTGGGCGAAGATGAATAAAGTGTTGTGTGCCATCCAGAGCAAAATCAGAAAAGGATGCATCTGTGGCACTCATGGCATCTTTCGGAAAAGAAAAAGAGAAGTCTGAAAAGAGTTTTTTATTTCTCGGAGTTCGCGGAGTTTTCCATTGAAACATAAGAAGTGGAATTTTATCAAACATAATTAAAACCTCCTTTAGCAAGATTATATGGTATATTAGCAGTATTATCTGTTTTTACTCGAAAAATATTGTATTATACTTTATCTCAGAAAGCAAGAAAATCAGTATTCTTGGAGAGGAGAAACAGATGGAAAAAGAAGGAATAGAGTTTTGGCTAGAACATTTCAGAACAGAAAGCCAGAAGAATCCAATTGGTCTGGATTGTGAGAAACCACGATTTTCATGGGAATTACACAGCAAAAAGGAAAATATTTTCCAAAGTGCATATCGGATCCAAATAACAGATCAGAAGGGAAAAGTAAAAGCAGACAGCGCAAGAGTGGAAAGTAAAGGCAATGTACTTATCTCACTTGAGCATTTTAAACCTGAACCAATGACGGAATATAATGTTCATGTAACGGTATGGAACAATTTACAGGAAAGGGCAGAAACCGAAGGCAGATTTGAAACAGGTAAATTGGGAACAGGATGGAAGGCTTCCTGGATTGAGCCGGAACAGATACCTACAGAGGACAGTTCCAAAGGAAAGACAATGAATCGTCAGACCTTGTTCAATGATCCACATAAAGGAAAGGAAAGAGATTTTGCAGAATTCCAACCGGTACAGTACATAAGAATTCCATTTGAATTGGAGAAAATACCAGTAAAGGCAAGGATCTATATCACAGCACATGGCTTTTACAGATTATCGCTAAATGGAGTTAGAGCAGATGAATGCGAAATGACACCGGATCTTATGGCATACAAAAAAGTTTTAATGTATCAGACCTATGATGTTACAGAAAGACTTAGGGAAGGGAAAAATATAATTGGAGTAGAATTGGCTGATGGTTGGTGGAGTGGAAGAACTGGAATGTCAGGTGACAGTTGTCAGTTTGGTGATACAACAGGGCTGCTTCTGGAAGCAAGAATCACATTTGACGATGGAACGGTTCAGACTGTTTCAGCAGAAAATGGAGTGTCACACACAGGGCCTCTTGTGAGATCAGATATTTTCGTTGGAGAAAAATACGATGCAAGACTGGAGATGCTAGGATGGGATACGGCAGAGTTCTATGCAGATGATTGGAAACCAGTGAAGAAAATGGACTATGGATTTGATAATCTAATTGGTCAGTATGGAGAATCTGTGAAAACGGTGAGGGTGTTACAGCCGAAAAAAATCATCCGTTCACCAAAGGGAGAATATATTCTTGATGTTGGACAGATTGTTGCCGGAAATGTAGAAATTACATTGGATACAGAGGCAGGAAAAGTAATCAAATTAGAGCATTCAGAGGTTTTAGACGAGGAAGGAAACTATTATAACAACATTATCGGAGTGAATAAGGAACAGCAGGATGTCTATGTGACGAAAGACGGAAAGCAGACTTACAGACCACATTTTACATGGCATGGATTCCGTTATGTAAAAGTAATGGGATGGCCGGGAGAGATGAAAGCTGAGAACTTTAGAATCTTTGTTCTTTCAAGTGAAATGGAAGATATCGGAACAATAGAGACTTCTCACAAAGAACTGAATAAGCTAATTCAGAACATCTGGTGGAGTCAGGTGACGAACACAATTTCCATTCCGACAGACTGCCCACAGAGAGAACGTGCCGGATGGGGTGGAGATATCATGGTATTTGCCCCGACGATGTGTAAGAATCGTCAGGCAGATGCATTCTTAACTCGTTGGATGATGAATGTAAGGGCAGAGCAGATGGAGAAAGGTGAGATTCCGAATGTTGTTCCATATCTAAAATCCTATCAGACGATGGCGAATGTGACGACAGGTTTCCATACAAGTTGTGGTTGGGGAGATACAGTAGAACAGGTTCCGCTTACACTATACCGGGAATATGGGGATAAACGAGTGTTGGAAGAAAATTATCCGGCAATGAAGCGCTGGATCAATTATATCAAAGACCGTGCATGGAATCATCATCCGGAGGAATATGAAACCTGGGATAAAATACATCAGGAGCGCAGCCGTTATCTGTGGAATACAGATTTTCACTATGCAGACTGGCTGATTCCAAGTATGGTTTTGGGAAATCCGGATGGAACTGCAATGATACAGACAGCAAGGCAGACCATGCGCTATGTGGCACCGGCTTATTTCGCAAATACGGCAGCTACAATGGCAGAAATTTCGGAAATTCTTGGACAGACAGGGGATGCTGAAGAATACAGAGAATTGTATGAAAAGATCCGTGAAGCGTTCATTGAAGAATATGTAAGCGAAGAGGGAACATTGGAGAAAGAACTTCAGGGTTTATATGTAATTGTATTGAAGAATCATCTTTGTCCGAAAGAGTTACAGTCGAAGATGGCTGCACATCTCAATGAAATGATTCAGGAGAACGATAACTGTCTTGATACAGGATTCTTAAGTGTTCATTATCTGTTAGATGTACTTTGTGAGAATGGTTACAGAGACACTGCTTATAAGATTTTGTTCCAGACAAAATGTCCGAGCTGGCTCTATGAAGTAGAACATGGAGCAACGACTATGTGGGAAAGCTGGGGGGCAATTGGAGAAGATGGACAGGTTAGCACTTACAGTTATAACCATTATGCATTTGGTTGTGTGATGGATTGGATCTATCGCGAAATCGGAGGAATCAAAGGGCTCACACCTGGTTATGAATCCGTTATGATCTGTCCGGATGTGAAATGTGGACTGACCGATGTAAAATGTGTTCAGCATACACCGAACGGAGTTCTTCAGGTAGCCTGGGAACGGAAAGACACGAAAGGATTCGTTCAGGTGAAAATACCATGTAATACAAAAGCGATGGTTTGTCTGCCAACCGGGGAACGCATTATAACTGGAAGTGGGGAATATCAATGGGATTTTCAGGTTAAATAGTATAACAATTTATAGGTCTATTGTACCAATAAAAAAGGAAAAGAGGAGAAGAGGATGAGTAAAGATACGGGTAAGAGATTATCAAAAAAAGAGATCATATCTTATGGTATGGCATCACCTGCAGTGAACATTGGAGCATTGATCTGTGGCTCATTTTTATCAATGTATTTTACAGACATTGCAGGAATCCCGGCAGCAGCTGTTGGAATGATATTTCTTGTAGCAAGAATTTTTGATGGAATTACAGACATAGTGATGGGAATTCTCATTGATAAGACAAAGACGAAGATGGGGAAAGCAAAACCTTGGATCTTAGTTGGTGGATTATTCAGTGGATTTTCGGCAGCACTTTTGTTCAATGTGCCGCATATTGGAACAACGGGAATGATTATTTATGGAACAGTTTTGTATTTTATCTTTACAGGTATTTTTAATACAATGACAGGTATCGGAGTATCAACCTCCGTTGCTTTGATCACAGATAATGTGGCAGACAGAACAGCTCTTGGAGCAAGTTTCCAGACAATCCAGTCCATGACAAGTCTGGTGATCTCCATGAGTGCCATGCCTCTTGTAACTATGTTTGGCGGTGGACAGAAGGGTTGGACAGTGTTTATGATTCTGGCACTTCTTGTTGGATATGTGTTCCTCTATGTATTTATGAAAAATACAAAGGAACGTCACTCTGTGGAAGCGAAAAAGGGTGAGAAAGTAGGACTTGGAGAGAGTCTGAAAGCATTGTTTACAAACCGGTATTTCCTCTGTACAACAGGAATTGGTCTTCTGTTGAACCTTCAGCTTGCAATGGTTGGAAGTACAGGAATCTATTATGCAAACCAGATTTTGAAGAATCCAATTATCTTCTCTTTGATGTCAGTAGCAATGTATGCACCGAAATTCTTTGGAATTCCGCTGTGTGTACCGCTTATGAATAAGTTCGGAACAAGAAATGTAACAATCGCCGGACTGGTTGTTGTGGCGGCAGGAATGGGATCTATCCTTCTTGCACCAAAGAGCGTAACCGTTGTATTTATCGCACTTCTTCTGAAGGGAATCGGAACATGCCCGCTTCTTGCAAGCTTTAGTGTATACACATCAGCTGCAGCTGATTATGGAAGATATAAGACAAAACTTCCAATGCAGAGTATTTACTTCAGTGGAACAAGTTTTGGAAATAAAGTAGGAGCAGGACTTGGAGGAGCTGTATTAGGTGGATTACTTTCTTTCATTGGTTATGATGGACTGGCGAAAACACAGACAGCAATGACACTGGCAGGAATCAAATACATCTATGTATTCGGTGCAGTGATCCCATGTATCCTTATGATTCTCCTTCTCATTCCGTTAGGTAAGTTGGATAAGATGAGACCAGAGATTGAAGCAGGTCTGAGAGAGATGGATAATCAGTAGATAATGTCATTAAGTTAATAACAAGCTTCCGAAAATGGTTAGATTCTTTTTATAAGGTCTAACCATTTTTTCTTAAAAAAGGGTTGACAAACTCCCCTGAATTTGCGGCCGCTCTCGCTATTGATTGCATTTAAGAGGCAGCGAGAGCGGCCCTTGGATTAGGACAAATCAATATTCTTTATCCAAGGAGGTACCTATTATATGCCGCACAACAAAATCAAAAATGCCTTTCCTTCCCGCACTGAACCAGCAGCGTGCGAAACTCAAGCCCGAAGCGCTGGAATCCGTCCTTGTGGAATTTAACGATTCCGTCAGCAGTCCGGAACTGGATCCCCCCCCCGGAGTATTTCTGCTCGCCGGCCACTCCGCAAACGGCGTCTACAGCATCCATATCAATGCTTTTTTTGACCTTGATGATCACATCTATACGGACGCAGTCCTCCAGCCCGTGCATGAGAAAAACGAATTTGGCGCATTTTGCGACATTGTAGACCGTCACGTGACTCTCCCCGGCAGAAAGAATGTCTACATTAGCGACAGGGGTTATTGCTCCTACAACAACATGGCACATGTGGTGGAACAAGGGCAGCATTTCCTCTTCCGTACAAAGGATATCCATTCCAAAGGCCTGGTCGGAAATTTCGACTTCCCGGAAGCAGAATCTTTTGACATTGATGTGACCGTCACCCTGACACGGAGCCGTTCCAGGAAAATTTCTGTTCCCCATCGGCGATGATTCCTACGAATGTGTCATGACGAATCTCCCAAGGGAAGAATTCCCTCCCGAAAAGCTCAAAACCCTCTACTACAGAAGATGGTCTGTCGAATCTTCGTTCCGCAAGCTGAAATATACGATTGGCCTGAGCAACTACCATTCATACAAGCCCGGGTATGTCATGCAGGAAATATGGGCAAACCTTATTGCGTATAACATCACATACCATTTTCCAGGAGATGGGCAATCTGTCCATTTGGCATGTCCAAATTTATCTACGATCGCCAATATTTGTCTGTAGGAAGCCCGGGTTCCCTGTTTTGGGCTTTTTTTCTATCGTAGGCTCTATGTTGCAGATACTAACTTAATGACATTGACGTCTGAACAGTAACAGGGGAAGAGATTAAAAAATAAAATATTTCCTCTTTGTATTGACTTGATAAAATACTGCATACTATAATATAAGTACAGAAAATTGTACGTTTTATTATAGGAGGCGGAAGAAATGTTAGCAGTGAATTATACAGAATTAAGAGGAAATATGAAAGAATGTATGGATAAAGTTTCTGATGACTTTGAAACCCTGATTGTAACGCGTAAAAAAAATAAAAACATTGTGATGATATCTGAAGAAACATATAACAACATGATGGAAAATATGCATCTTATCGGAAATGAAGAGAACTATAAATGGCTGATGGAATCCAAACGTCAGTTGGAAGAAGGGATGCTTCAAATGAAAGAGTTAATAGAGGTTTCTGAGGATGAATAAAGTTTTTACAAAAAACGGTTGGGAAGATTATAGTTATTGGCAGACAGAAGATAGAAAAACGCTGAAGAAGATTAACAAGCTGATTGAAGATATTTGCAGAAATGGAAATTCTGGCATCGGAAAACCTGAACCACTATTAGGGAATTGGTCAGGATTTTGGAGTCGAAGAATCAATGAAAAAGATCGGCTAGTTTATAAGATTGATGGAAAAAATGTCTATATTATTTCATGCAGATACCATTATTAGAGAATGGCAGTGAGAAAAATGATATTTGCGGGGGTATCACGCGAGCATCAGATTTGATGATCGTGTGGTACAATGTGAGATGAAGTGGAAAGATTGAAAAATAGTAAATCTGTAAATTACAAAAAAGACATTCGATCTCTCGAATGTCTTTCATCCAGTGCGGAAGAAGAGACTTGAACTCTCACAGGATTAACTCCCACTAGAACCTGAATCTAGCGCGTCTGCCATTCCGCCACTTCCGCGTTTCTTGTCGGCTGTCCGCCTGACAAGATGTATAATACCATAGTGGAATCGATTTGTAAACCCCTAAATTCAAAAAAATCTAAATTTTTTTATTTTTTTGAATTATTCATATTATTTAGCTATTTCTGCCAGTTTCATCTTCTTCATTTCGCGTGAGATCAAGAACACAGAAGTAAGGAACGCAATGGCATCAGCTGCCGGTCCCGCATACATAATTCCGTCGATTCCCAAAAACAGCGGAAGAATGAAAAGTAGCGGTATCAGGAAGAAAACCTGACGGGTGAGGGAGAGCAGCATTCCTTTGACTGGTTTTCCGATTGCGGCAAAGAAATTGGATGATAATAACTGTACGCCGTTTAAGAGGACCATAAACAGGAAAATCCGCATAAATTTGACGGCAAACTCAAAATAAAGAGCATCTCCCGTTCCGAACAGGGAGATAATCTGGCGTGGACACAGCTGGAACAAAAGAAATCCAATCAGAGATATGACCAGATTACACTGAATTGCCAGTTTATAAACGCCGCGGACACGATCATACTGTTTTGCACCGTAGTTGAACCCGATGATTGGCTGGGAGCCCTGAGAGATCCCGATGATGACTGCCAGCAGGATCGCATTTGTTTTCATAACAATTCCACAAGCTGCCAGCGGGATTTCTTTTCCGTAAGGAGAAAGTGCTCCATAATAGGTCAGTGAATTATTCAGTACGATCTGTACAAATGTGAGCGCTACCTGATTTAAACTGTTGCTCATGCCGAGGGAAGCGATTTTTAAACAAAGCTTTCTGTGAAGCCGGAAATAATGCGCTTTTAGTTCCACATTTCGGAATCGCTTTAAATAGCTGACGGCAATCAGACAGGATACAATCTGTCCGATGATCGTTGCCCACGCAGCACCTGCAACTCCCAGTTTAAAGATAAAAATAAAGACCGGATCCAGTATGGTGTTGATGATCGCACCGATCAGCATACAGGTCATGGAAAATTTCGGACTTCCGTCTGCCCGGGCGAGGTTGCTCATCCCATTGTTGACAATCAGAAAAGGCATACCGATTGCGGTGATCCGGGTGTATTCTTTGGCATATGGCATGATTTCGGCTGTTGCACCGAATGCGGTGAGCAGCGGAACGAGAAAAATCTCGATCAGTACGGCGTAGATCACACCAAAGACAAGCATCATTGTAAATGCAGTCCCTACGACCTGCGCGGCGTCCTCTTTTTCGCCGGCTCCCAGATTCAGGGAAAACAGTGAAGCACTTCCGATGCCGATCAGAAGTGCGATGGCAAGAGAGATGGTGGTCAGAGGAAACGCAACATTAGTAGCTGCATTACCGAGATAGCCGACTCCCTGGCCGATAAATACCTGGTCTACGATGTTATACAAAGAACTGACAAGCATTGCGATAATGCTTGGGACTGCAAAAGATTTTAAAAGTCTGGGAAGTGGTTCATAACCCAGTGGATTTTCTGTCGGAACAGAATTCATAAAAATCGCCTCGTCTTTCTTGAAAAAATTCATGTTTTATTATAGGGCAAAAAAATAGGATTGACAAATTTATTTTTTGTGATATAGTTTGAATATCAAAGTATTTTAAAATAAAAATATTTTGAAACAAAAATAATGGAGAAGAAAGATGACAGGAAGAATATGCGGAACCGGCTCCTATGTGCCGGCCAGAATTGTAGAAAATGAAGAACTGGCAAACCTGGTGGATACAAATGACGCCTGGATCCGTGAACGGACGGGAATCGCCAGACGGCATCTGGCAGAACAGGAGACCACGTCTTATATGGCAGCCATGGCAGCCAAAAGAGCACTTGCGCAGGCCGGGATGTTGGCAGAAGAAGTGGATCTGATCCTGGTGGCAACCTCCACGCCGGAGACTGTTTTTCCATGTACGGCATGTGAAGTGCAAAGAGAAATACAGGCAGAGCATGCGGCGGGATTTGATCTCAATGCAGCATGCAGCGGATTTTTATTTGCGCTTCAGACCGCTCAGGCATATATCCGTGCCGGGATTTACCGGACGGCGCTTGTGATCGGGGCAGACAGCATGTCTCATGTGGTGGACTGGAGAGACCGCAGTACCTGTATTTTATTCGGAGACGGAGCAGGAGCAGTTGTCCTCCGGGCAGAAGAGGGGGGGATGTTTGTCCAGGCGGCACATTCGGATGGAAGAAAAGGAGCTGTGCTGACCGGATACAGCCGTCACAGAAAAGACTGGGATGCTCCGGGGCGGGAGAAGGACGCCTATATTCAGATGGATGGACAGAGCGTATTTAAATTTGCAGTCCGAAGAGTCCCGGAGATCGTGGAGGAATTGCTGCAGAAGGCACAGACAGAAAAGGAAGAGATTTCTTACTTCTTTTTGCATCAGGCCAATCAGAGGATCATTGAAGCAGCGGCGAAGCGGATCGGGGCAGAACTTTCCAGATTTCCGATGAATCTGCAGGAATATGGAAATACCTCTGCGGCAAGCATTCCCATTCTTTTGGATGAATGGAATCGAAAAGGGCGGTTGCAAAAAGGAGACAAACTGATACTTGCCGGATTTGGAGCAGGACTTTCCTGGGCGGGAAGTCTGTTGGAATGGTAAAAGAAAGGAAGAAAATTATGTTAGAAAAAATCAAAGAAATTACAGCAGAATCATTAGGAGCAGACGCAGGAACAATTACAGAGGAGACATCCTTTAAAGAAGATCTGGGAGCAGATTCTCTGGATCTGTTTGAAATGGTGATGGCGTTTGAAGAAGCATTTGAGGTAGAGATTCCGTCGGAAGATCTGGAGCAGATCCAGACAGTAGGAGACGTTGTAAAATATCTGGAAGCACACAAATAGAAGGAAGGATACTGGCATGAAGACAAAGATTACCACACTTTTGGGGATTGAATCTCCTGTTGTACAGGGAGGTATGGCCTGGGTTGCGGAGAGTCATCTGGCAGCGGCAGTTTCGAATGCCGGAGGGCTTGGGATCATCGGAGCAGCCAGTGCGCCTGCCGAGTGGGTGCGCGCTCAGATTCAGGAAGTGAAAAGAAGAACCGACAAGCCGTTTGGCGTCAATATTATGCTGATGAGCCCTTATGTGAAAGAAGTGGCAGAGCTGGTGGCAGAAGAGAAAGTTCCGGTTGTGACAACGGGAGCGGGTTCGCCGGAAAAATATATGAGTCTCTGGAAAGAGGCTGGAATCAAAGTGATTCCGGTGGTTGCGTCTGTTGCCCTTGCGAAGCGGATGGAGCGGTGCGGAGCAGATGCACTGGTGGCAGAAGGCACAGAAGCAGGCGGGCATATCGGCGAGAATACGACCATGGTGCTGGTACCTCAGGTAGTCGATGCGGTGAATGTACCGGTCATTGCGGCCGGTGGAATTGCAGACGGACGGGGGATGGCTGCGGCATTCATGCTGGGAGCAGAAGGGGTACAGATTGGTACCAGGTTTGTGGCATCCAGAGAAGCACAGGTTCACGAAAACTATAAAAACTGTATTATAAAAGCCAGAGATATTGATTCCAGAGTCACCGGACGAAGCACTGGGCATCCGGTTCGTGCGCTTCGCAATCAGATGACAAAAATATACCTGGAAAAAGAACAGGCGGGGGTTCCGTTTGAAGAACTGGAGCTTTTGACGCTGGGGGGGCTTAGAAAAGCGGTTGTGGACGGAGATGTGACAAATGGAAGTGTGATGGCAGGCCAGTCTGCGGCAATGGTAAAAGAGATACTTTCCTGTGAGGAGATCATACAGAATCTCACCGAGCAGGCAGAAAAATTGTTAAAAGGAGTTTCCAAGCATGAGTAAAATAGCATTTATGTTTCCCGGACAGGGAGCGCAGACAGCCGGAATGGGAAAAGATTTTTACGAACACAGCGAGATTGCGAGAAATATCATTGACCGATCATCCGGGCTTCTGAAGCTGGATATGAAATCCTTGTGTTTTGAGGAAAATGAAAATCTTCATCAGACGGAATATACCCAGGCAGCACTTGTTACGGTCTGTATGGCAATGGAGCAGGTGCTGCGTACATCCGGTGTGAAACCGGATGTAACGGCAGGGTTGAGTCTGGGAGAATATTGTGCCATTGCTTCGGCAGGAGGGATGCAGATCGAGGATGCGATCCTGGCAGTTCGAAAGAGAGGCATTTTGATGCAGAACGCCGTTCCGGATGGAAAAGGCGCGATGGCTGCGGTACTTGGCCTGGATGCCGAAAAGATTGAAGCCGCGATCGCTGGGATTGAAGGAGTGAGTATTGCAAACTATAACTGTCCGGGGCAGATTGTGATCACCGGATGGAAAGAAAGTGTAGAGCAGGCAGGGGCAGTTTTAAAGGATGCAGGAGCAAAACGGGTACTTCCGTTAAACGTCAGTGGTCCATTTCATTCTCCGATGTTACAGGAAGCGGCAGGACAGTTAAAAGAGGTACTGGATCAGATTGAATGTTCACCACTTCAGATCCCGTATGTGACGAATGTGACCGGGCGGTATGTTTCGGATATCGAGGAAACAAAAGAATTGCTTATACAGCAGATCGCAGCACCGGTTCGCTGGCAGCAGAGTGTGGAAGAGATGATCAGACAGGGTGTGGATACCTTTGTAGAGATTGGACCAGGACGTACGTTATCCGGATTTTTACGGAAGATCAACCGTGATGTGAAGGTATATCAGGTTTCCACATGGGAAGATATTGAGAAAGCAGGAAAAGAATTATGTTAGAACAGAAAGTGGCAATCGTAACAGGAGCTTCCCGTGGAATTGGAAGAGCAATTGCAGAAAAACTGGCAGAAGAGGGCGTTTTTGTTGTCATCAATTACCGTGGAAATGAAGAGCAGGCAAAACAGGTGCAGCAAACAATTAAAGAACAAGGTGGAAATGCAGAAATTTACGGATGTGACGTTTCTGATTTTTCTGCCTGTGAAGTATTTTTTAAAGATGTGATAGAAACCTATGGAAGGCTGGATATTCTGGTAAACAATGCAGGAATCACACGAGACGGGCTGCTCATGAAAATGACGGAATCCGATTATGATGCGGTACTTCAGACGAATTTAAAGGGAACCTTTAACGGAATCCGGTTTGCGTCCAGGCAGATGCTTCGTCAGAAGGCGGGGCGGATCATCAATATTTCTTCAGTATCCGGTATTCTGGGAAATGCAGGACAGGCAAACTACAGTGCATCCAAAGCAGGTGTGATCGGGCTGACCAAATCTGCGGCAAGAGAACTCGCATCCAGAGGAATTACAGTCAATGCAGTGGCGCCGGGATTTATCAAAACAGAAATGACAGAAGTTCTTTCTGAACAGGTGCAGGATCATGCAAAGAGTCAGATTCCGCTGGGGAGTTTTGGAAATCCGGAAGATGTGGCAGAAGCGGTCTGGTTTCTTGCATCAGACAAAGCAGGATATATCACCGGCCAGGTATTGAATGTGGATGGCGGTATGGCAATGTAGAAAAGGAGAACAGTATGAAAAGAAGAGTGGTAGTGACCGGGCTTGGAGCAGTGACACCTGTGGGAAACACAGTGGAGGAGTTCTGGAGCAGTGTGCGGGAAGGAAAGGTGGGAATCGGTCCCATCACAAAGTTTGATACTTCGGAATACAAGGTAAAACTGGCGGCAGAGGTGAAAGGATTTTCGGCAAAAGAGCGGATGGATTTCAAAGCAGCGAAGAGAATGGAGCCGTTCGCCCAGTATGCAGTAGCCGCGGCAAAGGAAGCCTTTGAAGATGCGAAAATTGATATGAGTCAGGAGAACCCGTATCGGGCGGGGGTGATCGTTGGTTCAGGAATCGGAAGCCTTCAGGCTGTGGAGACAAATTACGAAAAAATTCTGCAGAAAGGGCCATCCAGAGTGAATCCTCTGATGGTTCCGCTGATGATTTCCAATATGGCAGCAGGAAATGTTTCTATTCAGCTGGGATTCAAAGGAAAATGTACCAGTGTTGTGACAGCATGCGCATCAGGAACGCATTGTATCGGAGACGGATTCCGTGCGATTGCATATGGAGATCTGGATCTCTGCGTGGCAGGAGGTGCAGAAAGCTGTATTTGCCCAAGCGGCGTGGCAGGATTTACGGCGCTGACGGCGCTTTCGGATTCTGAGGATCCTAAGAGAGCCTCCATTCCTTTTGACAAAGACAGAAATGGATTTGTGTTAGGAGAGGGAGCCGGGATCGTAATGCTGGAAGAACTGGAGCATGCGAAGAAGCGGGGAGCCAGAATTTACGCAGAAGTTGTCGGATACGGGGCAACGGGAGATGCGTACCATATTACGTCTCCGGCAGAAAACGGAGAGGGAGCCGGGATGGCGATGAAGCTTGCGATGGAAGAGGCAGGCGCACAGCCGGAGCAGATCGATTACATCAATGCGCATGGAACGAGTACCCATCACAATGATCTGTATGAGACAAGAGCAATCCGGTATGCACTGGGAGCAGCGGCAGATCAGGTTGTTGTCAATTCTACAAAATCGATTATCGGACATCTTCTGGGAGCAGCCGGCGGGGTGGAATTTGTTACATGCGTGAAAAGTATCCAGGATGGATTCATCCACCAGACCATGGGAACCAAAGAGACAGAGGAAGAGTGCAGTCTGGATTATGCGATCGGCGCACCGGTTGAAAAAGAGATCACATATGCGCTGACGAATTCTCTCGGGTTTGGAGGACACAATGCGTCACTGTTGCTGAAAAAATATGAAGGGTAGTGTAGATAATATGAAATTTGAGCAGTTGGTAGAACTGATCCAGACAGTCTCATCCTCGAATCTCGGAGAATTCAAATATGAAGAAGGAGACTTTAAGATTTCTTTAAAAAAAGAAAAAGGGGAAGTCAGACTTGCAGAGCAAAGTGAGTCTGTGGCGGACAACGTACTTGAGCAGCCGCGGGAATCTGTAAAAAGCAGAGAGGGAAATGTCATCAAGTCGCCTCTGGTAGGAACCTTCTATGCATCACCGGCAGAGGATGCAGATCCGTTTGTACAGGTGGGAGAGCAGGTACAGAAAGGAAAGATTCTGGCAATCGTGGAAGCAATGAAGCTGATGAATGAGATTGAAAGTGAGTTTGACGGAACGATAGAAGAAATACTGGTAGAAAACGGAGCGCCGGTAGAATACGGACAGCCGCTTTTTATCGTGAGATAGGCAGGTGCAGAATATGAAAGCATTGAACATTGAACAGATACAGGAAATCATTCCTCACAGACATCCGTTTTTACTTGTGGATGCGATTGAAGATTTTGAACCCGGAGAATTTGCGGTGGGATATAAGTGTGTGACTTACCGGGAAGAATTTTTCCGGGGGCACTTTCCAAAGAAAGCAGTGATGCCGGGAGTTCTTATTTTAGAGGCTCTGGCGCAGGTCGGTGCAGTCGCGATCTTAAGTGTTCCGGAAAATCAGGGGAAGATCGCATTTTTCGGAGGCGTGCAGAACTGCAGATTTAAAGGAATGGTATTTCCGGGAGACAAACTGAAGCTGGAGACAAAGATCATCAAACGCAAAGGGCCGGTAGGAGTCGGGGAAGCAGTGGCATCTGTGAATGGAAACGTGGTAGCCAGTGCACAGCTGACATTTATGGTAGGTGAGTAGAGATGATAGAAAAAATATTGATTGCAAACAGAGGTGAGATTGCAGTCCGGATCATTCGGGCATGCCGGGAGATGGGCATTCTGACTGTGGCTGTTTATTCAGAGGCAGACAAAGAAGCGCTGCATACACAGCTGGCAGATGAGGCAGTGTGTATCGGTCCGGCGCCGTCTGCACAAAGCTATCTGAGTATGGAAAATATATTAAGTGCCACGCTGACATCCGGTGCAGATGCGATCCATCCGGGATTTGGATTTCTGTCAGAAAACAGCAGATTTGCAGAGCTTTGTGAAAAATGTGGAATCATCTTTATCGGACCGTCTTCTTCTGTGATTCAAAAACTGGGAAATAAATCGATTGCCAGGCAGACTATGGAAGCAGCCAATGTACCGGTTATTCCCGGATGCAGTGAATGTATATACGAAGCAGAGCACGGGAAACGAATTGCCGGGGAAGTGGGATATCCGGTGATGATCAAAGCAGCGCTTGGAGGCGGCGGAAAAGGAATGCGCACCGCATATTCAGAGGAGGAATTTGAGTCCGCATTTCTGACGGCTCAGAGTGAGGCAAAAAATGCCTTTGGTGATGATGCCATGTATATCGAACATTTTATTGAGCATCCGCGTCATATTGAATTTCAGATTCTGGCAGACAAGCATGGAAATGTAGTGCATCTGGGAGAGCGGGACTGTTCGATCCAGAGGAATCATCAGAAGCTGATCGAGGAATCTCCATCTTCGGCGTTAAATCCGAAGCTGCGTAAAGCAATGGGAGAGGCCGCTGTGCGGGCGGCAAAGGCAGCAGGGTATACCAATGCGGGAACGATTGAGTTTCTGCTGGAGAAAAGCGGAGCCTTTTATTTTATGGAAATGAATACCCGGATTCAGGTAGAGCATCCGGTCACAGAGTGGGTGACAGGAATCGATCTGATTAAGGAGCAGATTCGGATCGCAGATGGAGAGAAGCTGAAAGTTTCGCAGGAAGACATTTCCTTAAATGGTCATGCTATTGAATGCAGAATCAATGCCGAGGATCCGGTAAAGAATTTCCGCCCTTCTCCGGGAACTATCACAGATGTCTATCTGCCAGGCGGAAAAGGGGTGCGGATTGATACGGCGATCTACAGTGGATATACAGTGCCGCCGTATTACGATTCCATGCTGGCAAAGCTGATCGTGCATGCCAAAAGCAGAGAAGAAGCAATTCTGAAAATGCGAAGTGCATTGGGTGAAGTGATCATTGAGGGAATTCAGACCAATGTGGATTATCAGTATGACATTTTACATCATCCCGATTTTGTAAGTGGAAATACCGATATTGAATTTATTGAAACGATGGAAAATCAGTAAAAAGGAAGCAAGTGTATGAAACTGCAGAATATGTTTAAGAAAAATCGAAAAAGTTATATTCCGCTGAAAAGCGAACGGCCGGAAGTTCCGGAAGGACTCCTGAAGAAGTGCAATAAATGCGGCGCTGCGATTCTGACGGAAGAGGTAAAAAGTGCAGGCTATATCTGTCCGAAATGTCAGGGGTACTTCCGGGTGCACGCATATGAAAGAATCCGGATGACTGTGGATGAAGATTCCTTTGAAGAGTGGGAGAAAGACATGGAATTTGTCAATCCGCTGGAGTTTAAGGGATATGAGGAAAAGGTAAAAAGTCTGAAGGAAAAGACCGGACTTTCAGAAGCTGTTGTGACCGGAAAAGCATCTATCGAGGGCAATCCTGCGGTGATCGCGGTGTGTGACGGGCGGTTTCTGATGGCGAGCATGGGACAGGTTGTGGGAGAAAAAATCACAAGAGCGGTGGAACGCGCCACAAAGGAACAGCTCCCGGTGATTATATTTGCCTGTTCCGGCGGTGCCAGAATGCAGGAGGGAATTGTATCTCTGATGCAGATGGCGAAAACGGCAGCTGCATTAAAACAGCACAGTGATGCGGGACTTCTCTATGTTTCGGTGCTGACAGATCCGACCACAGGCGGGGTGACTGCCAGCTTTGCAATGCTGGGAGATGTAATCCTGGCAGAGCCGAAAGCGCTGATTGGATTTGCAGGTCCGAGAGTCATTGAACAGACTATCGGGGAAAAACTGCCGAAAGGCTTTCAGCGTTCTGAATTTTTACTGGAACACGGCTTTATCGATCGTATCGTAGAGCGAAAAGAGATGAGAACTGTTCTTGCAAATATTCTGCAGATGCATCAGAATTTTAAAGGTTCTGTTACTCAAAGTCCGATACAGGCAGTGGAAAAAGAACGGCAGTCTGTACAGGAAAAAGATGCGTGGGAACGGGTCACAATTTCCAGAAAAAATGACCGGCCTGTAGGACAGGATTATATCCGTACACTTTTTTCCGATTTTCTGGAGTTTCATGGAGACCGCTGTTATGGAGATGATCCTGCAATCATTGGTGGAATCGCGAGGTTTGCGGGGATTCCGGTTACAGTGATCGCACAGGCGAAGGGAAAATCTACCAAAGAAAATGTAGCGCATCATTTTGGAATGCCGTCTCCGGAAGGATATCGAAAAGCACTTCGTCTGATGAAGCAGGCCGAGAAATTTAAACGGCCGATTCTTCTGTTTGTGGATACACCGGGGGCATTTTGCGGTATAGAGGCAGAAGAGCGGGGGCAGGGAGAAGCCATTGCAAGAAACCTGTTTGAAATGTCATCCATGAAGGTTCCGGTTCTGTCTGTTGTGATCGGTGAAGGCGGAAGCGGAGGTGCATTGGCGCTGGCAGTCGCGGATGAAGTCTGGATGCTGGAAAATGCGATATATTCTGTGCTGTCTCCGGAAGGGTTTGCGAGCATCTTGTGGAAAGACAGCAAACGCGCAAGTGAAGCGGCAGAGGTGATGAAATTGACAGCAGCAGATCTGAAGAAACTTGGCGTGATTGAAGCTGTCATTGCGGAACCAGAAGTGTATACAGAAGAAACCATGCAGTCTGTGGTTTTTGTTCTTCAAAAAAAGATCACAGAGTTTCTGGACACGCACTGCAATTTCTCGCCTGAGGAGCTGGCAGTGCAGCGTTACGAGCGTTTCCGGAAGATGTAACAACATAAAAATACCATAGAAAGAAGTAAAATATGGAAAACTTAAAAATCGGAGAAAAAATAACAAAAGTTCCTTTGATCCAGGGGGGAATGGGTGTAGGAATCAGTCTGGGAAGGCTGGCGGGAAGTGTGGCGAAAGCCGGCGGAATCGGAGTGATATCCACTGCTCAGATCGGATATCGGGAACCGGATTTTGATAAACATCCGGAGGAGGCCAACCTTCGTGCGATTGGAAAAGAAATGCAAAAAGCACGTCAAATTTCAGAAAACGGAATCATCGGATATAACATTATGACGGCTTTAAAAGGATATGCAGATCATGTAAAGGCAGCAGTAAAAGCAGGTGCAGACTTGATCATATCCGGTGCAGGGCTGCCTGTGGACCTTCCGGCACTGACAGAAGGCAGTGCGGTGAAAATTGCTCCCATTGTATCCACAGCACGTTCTGCGCAGGTAATCTTGAAATACTGGGATAAAAAATATGGAAGGACGGCGGATCTGATCGTGGCAGAAGGGCCTCTTGCAGGAGGTCATCTTGGATTTACAGAGGCGGAACTGGACAAGTGGAAGGGAGATGCCTACCATATGGAGTTCGGGAATATTCTGGACGTGGTGCGGCAGTATGCGAAGAAGTACAAGTGCCGGATTCCAGTGATTGCAGCAGGCGGAATTTATGACAGAAGTGATGTCCAAAGGATGGAGCAGCTTGGAGCGGATGGGGTTCAGGTGGCAACCAGATTTGTTACAACAAAAGAATGTGATGCCCACCGGCGGTATAAAGAAGCGTATCTGAAAGCTGTAAAAGATGAGATCGACATTGTGAAAAGTCCGGTCGGAATGCCGGGAAGAGCCATCTTGAATCCCCTCATGAAACGTGTTATGCTTGGAGAGAAAATAGAACACAGTTCCTGTCACAGATGTCTTGCAAAATGTAACCCTTCTCAGATACCATACTGCATTACAGACAGCCTGATCGCCGCGGTGAAAGGAGATATAGAAAACGGACTTATCTTTTGCGGCGCCAACGCATGGAAGGCAGAAAAGATCGAGACCGTAGAGGAAGTGGTGGCATCATTGTTTACGTAAAGGACAGGAACAAGTGAATGGTACGGAGAGGAGAATACATCTTTGGATGCATATAAGACCATTAATGATACCCTGGTTCACCTGTTCAACGAAATCTGGGAATTGGAAGAAAAAGCAATCATAACAGAGGAATTTAAGGATATTACCAACAACGACATGCATATAATAGAAGCAATCGGTCTGGGAGAGGAAAGCACAATGTCGGCAGTTGCGAGAACACTGGGAATTACAGCGGGTTCCTTGACAACGTCTATGAACAGCCTGGTCAATAAAAAATATGTGACACGGCAGAGGAGCGAGACAGACCGCAGGGTGGTCTATATCCAGTTGACCGGAAAAGGGAAGAGAGCATATGAACATCACAAGAATTTCCATATGCAGATGACCAATGCAGTGATTGAAAATCTAAAGGAGCAGGAGCTTGCAATTTTGCTGCAGACACTGGATAAATTATCCGATTTTTTCAGAGGTTATCAGGAACGGGAACAGGAAAAGAAAACGGAGCTCTGATATTTTTTTGACGTTTTTGGAAAAATGAGGTACAATATTTGCTGAACCTGCGAAAAGTAGGGGATAACAGTCATGTTCCGGCCGTGTGGTTTGCGGCAGAGCCGGAAGATAAGCGGAGCAATATCCGTTTCGTGTTTTATCAGGAGGGAATTGATATGGCAGCAAAAAAAGGAGCATCTAAGACAACAGCGAAAACAACAGTACAGACACCGGTAAAGACAGCAGAAGAAGTGACATCAGCACAGACAGCAAAGAAAGTTGTTGCAAATGAAAAGGCGACAGAGAAAAAAGAAGAAGTAAAACCTGCAAAAGTAGAGGCGATTGAGACAAAAGCAGGAAAGGCAAAGGCAATCGAGACCAAGAAAGACACAACAAAAGCAATTGAAACAAGAGCAGCTGTGTTACAGGAATCTGAGCCGGCAGCAGAAGAAAAAAAGACAAGAGCAAGAAAAACTTCTGTAAAGACAACGACAGCAGCAAAAACAGCAGTAAAATGTGAAATGTATCTGCAGTTTGCCGGAAAAGAATATTCAGAAAAAGAGCTGATGAAAAAAGTAAAAGAAGTCTGGACAAAAGAGCTGAAGCATAAAGTAGGCGAGCTGAAAGATGTAAAACTTTATCTGAAGCCAGAAGAATCCGCAGCATATTACGTAATCAATAAAGATACAACAGGACGGATTGAATTATAAGAAATGAAAAATGCGTGGGCGATACGATGGCCTGCGTATTTTTTTTGCTGTTTTTGTGAAAATTGCGGGATTGTAAACGGAAAGGGAAAAGGGTACAATAAGCATATTAAAAACTGTCTCTGAATGGTTTTATCTTTAGTAATCTTAGGAAAAAGTTTAAACAAATCAAAGAATCAAAAAACGGCAGATCAGCCGAAATATTCAGTTATTTTATGGAAACGTCAGATAGTGATATTGCACTGCAGAAAAAAAATGATTATAATGGAGGAAAGTACATGGAAGAAAAGAAGACAAAAAATTTCTCAAAGTATCCAACTTTAAACAGGGAATACAAAGACAGCCTGTTTCGGCTTATATTCAGCGAAAAGAAAGATTTGCTGGATTTGTACAATGCACTGAATGGAACATCTTATAGTGATCCGGAAGAACTGGAAGTCAATACACTGGAGGATGCAGTTTATATTTCCATAAAAAATGATATTTCATTTTTAGTAGGAGGAACCTTGAACCTGTATGAGCATCAGAGTACATACAATCCCAACCTTCCGATTCGGGGATTGATCTATCTGGCACATTTGTACGAAGGATATATAGAAGACGGACAGATCAATTTATATAGCAGTGGATTAAAAAAGTTACCGTTTCCTCAGTATTTTGTGTTTTACAATGGGACAAAAAAAGCGCCGGACCGCAGTTTTTTAAAACTAAGTGATGCATTTCAGAAGACGGGAAAAGACATAGAACCCTGTCTGGAGTGTCAGGTGGTGATGCTGAACATCAATTATGGACATAATCAGGAGCTAATGGAGAAGTGCAGGCGTCTGAGAGAGTACTCGCAGTTTGTTTTCATTGTACGTGAGCAGAAAAAAATGTATGAAGATCCAGAAGAAGCAACTTTGCGGGCAGTAGATATCTGTATCGAACAGGGAGTGCTTGTGGATATTTTGAGAAAGCATAAAGCAGAGGTGATCAGTATGGTATTGTCATCATTTAATCAGGAAGCATATGAAGAGGATATGTATGAGACAGGATATAAAGAAGGGGAACGGAGAATCAATACGCTTTATGAGAAATTACTCAAAGAGCAGCGAATGGACGATATGAAACGGGCAGTGGAGGATGAGGCATATCGGGAGACTCTGTTAAAAGAATATGATTTGTAAAAAGAACTGGCGGTTGAAGCTGAAATCAATCGCCAGTTCTTTTTATATTATTATTTGTCTGAGGGACCTCTCCGGTCGATCCCCTCTCAATTAATTTTGCATGTAACAGAAGTGTTCCGATGGATACTTGATTCATCAGACTGTCCAGAGCATAGTAAGCACTTTTGCCAAGCTGGATCCGTTCCTGGCGGATGGTAGTCAGCGGCGGGGAAGTATATGCGCAGATCGGGAGATCATCAAACCCGATGATGCTGATCTCGTCCGGAACTTTGTATCCGAGCTGCTGACACTGAATCATCGCGGCATTGGCGATCAGATCATGGTTGCAGACAATAGAGGTGATTCCCAGATCCAACAGACGGGGCAGATGCTTTTCCATACATTGAGTGATATAGTAGGAACTTCCCGCATAGGTCGGATCGGACTTTAGGCCGTTTTGTTTCAAAGCGTGGAAAAATGCTTTGTGGCGGATCTGCATGATATGAGAACCAAGGGCGCTGCTCAAATATCCGATTTTTTTATGTCCTAGTTTTTTTAAATGGGAGACGGCGAGTTCCATGCCTTCGTTGTTGTCGATTCCGACATATGCCATATTTGGATTTGCAATAATATAGTTGTCATACAGAACGGTCGGTGTTCTGCTGGTCTGAAAATCTTTCATCCACGGATCATTCAACGAAAATCCAACGACAAAAGCTCCCAGATACTGGTTCTGCAGCATAAAAACATCGTACGGGGTGCTTTTCTGCAGTTTTTCAGTAGTATCTACAATATCTACGGTATAACCGGCAGGTTCTGCAAGCTGGCGGAAGCCGAGCAGGATTTCATATCCAAATTGATGTGACTCTTTGTAATCTACGTTTTCAATCAGAATACAGAGTTTTTTCTCCGCAGCCTTCTGGCGGCGGATTTTTGTATATCCCATTTCAACAGCTGTTTCCAGTACGGTTTTTTGTAAAGTTTCGCTGATATCAGGTGCACCGTTTAAGGCTTTGGAAACAGTGCCTTTTGAGATATTCAGACGATCAGCAATATCCTGTAATGTAGCCATTGGGGCTCCTTTCTGCGTCCTTTTTTTGTTACTGTTCATAGTAACCTTTTTCATTATATAGAAAAAAAGTGGAAAATGCAATGAATATCCATGGAAAAAGAGAATGAGTTTCGGAAAGTTTCTTGTTTGCAAAAAAACATGGATTGTTGAAAGTGAATAAAAATACAGGATAAAAACTATGCAAAACATAGAAAATAAAGAGTACTATACGTTGTTAGGATTGACGAAACAGGGAAAAAATGATATCATCATCATGTACGAAATAATACGAAACAAAAATGAAAGATGAGGGAACATGAAGAGAAGAGTTTGTGCAGTTGTGGAAAACACTCTGTATTGTATATAACGGCAGTGAAAAACAGAAGGAAGTGAAACTTTCAGAAGGGACATGGGAAGTTCTTGCAGACGGAGAGGACAGCTTTTTATGGAAACATCCGCAGATTGCAGCGAAACGTATGAAAGTTTCTCCGGTCAGTATTTTGATACTTGGAAAAAGGGAAGAGAGCAGGTAAAGTGTGATGAAATGGATGTATGGAAAACAAGACTGGAAAACGAGAGAGCGGGGACTGGAAAACTGTTATCTGATGACCAACGGACTGGGGGGATTTTCCTCCATGACGATGACTGGTGCAGTGTCAAGAAATGATCATGCACTGTTGATGGCTTGTACAACAGCGCCAAACTGCAGATACAACATGATACACCGCTTAAAAGAAGAACTTCTGATAGAAGAAGGAGACGAGCTTACACTGTCCACACAGGAGTTTGAGGAGCAGACACCGGAGGATGGATATCTTCATCTGGCGGCATTTTCCTATGAAGATACTCCGATCTGGAGATTCCTTGTAAATGGTGTGGAGATCAAAAAAGAGATTGGAATGCCACAGGAAGAAAATACAGTGGCGCTTCGTTATGAAATCAAAAACCGCAGCAGCCGGAATGTGGAATTTGTGCTGACTCCATTTTTCCAGTTCGTACCAAAGGGAGCCGATCTCTTGCCGGATCAGGAAATCGTATTTACAAAAGGAGCAGTGGAAAGTGAAGGAATGACACTGCATCTTCGTACAAACGGAATGATAAAAGAGATCGCAGAGACAGAGGAAGTTTATTTTTACCGCTATGATGTCTGTGACGGACGCAGGGCGTATGGACACGCAAGAGCCAACCATCAGATCCGTCTGCAGGCAGAGGCGGGAAAACAGGTGGTTCTGGAAGTAGTCTATGAGATGGAACCATCAAAAAACAGTGCACAGACGATCATTGAGCAGACGAAAGCAGACAGAAAACAGCTCGAGGAAACAGCCGGATTTACTTCGGAGGCTGGGAAAATGCTTTCAAAAAGTGCCAGACAGTTTGTTTCAAAACGGGAATCCACGGGGGGAGATACAATACTGGCAGGGTATCCGTTTTTTGAAGACTGGGGCAGAGATACGATGATTGCACTTCCGGGAATCTGCATTTCTACCGGACAGTTTGAGACTGCAAAAAGGATTCTGCGCACCTTTGCACAGAATGAGAGAGATGGTCTGATGCCGAATCTGTTTCCGGAGGGAGGAAACGAGCCGCTGTACAATACAGTCGATGCGGCACTGTTGTTTATCAATTGCGTGTATTTGTATTATGAAGCAACAAAAGATATGGAGTTTGTCCGGGAAGTGTATTCGGTGATGGAGCGGATCATGGATGGATATCAGAACGGGACAAAGTTTGGGATCCACATGGATACAGACGGGCTGATCTGTGCAGGGGAAGGTCTTGCTCAGGTGACCTGGATGGACGTACGTGTGGGAGAGATTCTGCCGACTCCAAGACACGGAAAGCCGGTGGAGATCAATGCCTACTGGTACAATGCCTTAAAAATTATGGAAACATTTACAGAAGAAGCAGAAACAAGCAGATACTACGCGCAACTGGCAGAAAAGGTAAGGGATTCGTTTACAGAAAAATTCTGGATGTCGCAGAAAAATTGTCTGAAAGACCTGGTTTCCGGAACAGAGGCAGATACCCAGATTCGCTGCAATCAGATCTGGGCACTCTCCATGCCGTTTACGATGCTGGAGCCGGAAAAAGAGCGGAAGATAGTGGAAACTGTTTTTGAAAAGCTGTATACTTTTTATGGGATGCGTACACTGGAAGAAGCAGATCCGGAATTTCATCCATACTATGAAGGAGCGATGGAAAAGCGGGATATGGCATACCATCAGGGCACTGTATGGACGTTCCCACTGGGGGCTTACTATCTGGCGTATCTCAAGGTTCACGCATACAGTGAACGCGCAAAACAGGACGTAAAAGAGCAGCTGGAAGTTCTAGAGTGCGCACTTAAGGAAGGGTGCATTGGACAGCTGCCGGAAATCTACGACGGGAAAAACCCAGTGTCTTCCAAAGGCTGTTTTGCACAGGCATGGAGTGTCGGAGAATTGCTCCGTGTATATGAACAGATTGAAAAAAAGAAGAAATAGAACATGGAATCTGAAAGGAGAATGATAATGGAAAAAGAATTAGAGCAGATGTTACAGACAGTTTGCAGCAAAGGAATAAAAGAGGCATCCAGTGAAGAGATTTACGCAGCGCTTCTTCAGTGGTCCAAAGAAAAAATGAATGGTATGAAACACAACGAGGGAGACAGAAAACTGTACTACATTTCCGCAGAATTTCTGGTGGGGAAACTCTTGTCCAACAACCTGATCAATCTGGGTGTATTTGAAGAAGTCAGAGAAGTGCTGAAAAAACACGGACACGATCTGACAGAGATTGAAGAAGTAGAATTGGAACCATCTCTTGGAAACGGAGGACTGGGACGTCTGGCAGCATGTTTCCTGGATTCCATCGCAACACTCGGACTTAATGGAGACGGTGTGGGACTGAACTATCACGACGGATTATTCCTTCAGAAATTTTCTGACAACAAACAGTGGGAAGAGAAAAATCCATGGATCACAGAAAAGAGCTGGCTGACAAAAACAGATGTGAGTTTTGAGGTTCCGTTTAAAGATTTTACTCTGAAATCTACCATGTATGATATTGACGTACCGGGATATCAGAGCGGCTGCAACAAACTGCACCTGTTTGATCTGGACAGTGTAGATGAGAGCATCATTGGAAACGGGATCCAGTTTGACAAACAGGATATCCACAAAAACCTGACATTGTTCCTCTATCCGGATGACAGTGATGAGGCAGGACAGCTTCTGCGTATTTATCAGCAGTACTTTATGGTCAGCAATGCAGCACAGTTGATCCTCAAAGAAGCCGAGGAGCGTGGAGTGAATCTGTATCACTTGCATGAGCATGTGTGTATCCAGATCAACGATACCCATCCGACGATGGTGATCCCGGAATTGATCCGGATCCTCACTGAGCAGAAAGGATTCAATATCGACACTGCAGTGGATGTGGTGAGCAAGACCTGTGCCTATACCAATCATACAATCCTGGCAGAGGCGCTGGAAAAATGGCCGATCTCTTACCTGGAAAAAGTAGTGCCTCATCTGATGCCGATCATCCGGGAATTGGACAGACGGGTCAGAAGAGATTTCCACGATCCAAGAGTGTATATCATCGATGAGATGGACCGTGTGCATATGGCACATATTGATATCCATTTCGGATATGCAGTAAACGGTGTGGCAGCGCTTCACACAGAGATTTTAAAAGAATCTGAGCTGAAACCGTTCTACGATATTTATCCGCAGAAGTTCAACAATAAGACCAACGGAATCACATTCCGCAGATGGCTGGTACACTGCAATCACAATCTGGCAGAGTACTTAAAAGAACTGATCGGACCTGGATATATGGAGAATGCAGAAGAACTGGAAAAACTTCTGGCATATCAGGATGATGAGAATGTTCTTGCAAAATTGAAAGAGATTAAAAAAGAAGCAAAAGCAGAGTTAAAGAAATATCTCAAGATGACACAGAATGTGGAGATTGATGAAAATTCTGTATTTGATATCCAGATCAAACGTCTCCATGAGTATAAGAGACAGCAGATGAACGCACTGTATGCGATCTACAAATACAAAGAGATCAAAAAAGGAAATCTGCCGAAACGTCCGCTCACAATGATCTTCGGAGCAAAGGCAGCTCCGGCATATACGATTGCCAAAGATATCATTCATCTGATCCTCTGCCTGCAGCAGCTCATTGACAATGATCCGCAGGTAAGCCCATATATGAAGATCGTGATGGTAGAAAACTACAATGTGACAAAAGCAGAGAAGCTGATCCCTGCATGTGATATTTCCGAGCAGATTTCGCTGGCATCCAAGGAAGCCTCCGGAACAGGAAATATGAAATTCATGCTCAACGGCGCCGTGACACTTGGAACAGAAGACGGAGCAAACGTAGAGATCCACCAGTTGGTAGGGGATGACAATATTTATATCTTCGGAGAAACATCAGAAAAGATCATCAAGCTGTATGAGACAGGAGAATACTGTTCCAAAGACATCTATGAGAATGATCCGCTGGTAGAAGAGCTGGTAGACTTTATTATCAGTAAAGATTTGATCCGCATCGGAGATCCGGTGAACCTGGGACGTCTGTACAAAGAAATCGTAGGCAAAGACTGGTTCATGGCACTTTTGGATGTGAAAGATTATATCAGAACAAAAGAGCAGATGCTTTCTGATTACGAAGATGAAAAAGCGTGGGAGAAAAAAATGCTGGTGAACATTGCCAAAGCCGGATTTTTCTCTTCCGACAGAACGATTGCAGAGTATAACAGAGACATCTGGCATCTGTAGGATATGGCAAAAGCAAAAGGAGAGAGTAAAATGAGAAAAACAGGAATTTTGATGCCTGTATCTTCCCTCCCGTCCCGAACGGGAGTGGGAGAGATGGGGGCAGAAGCATATCATTTTCTGACATTGTTAAAAGAAAGCGGTGTGAAGATCTGGCAGATTTTGCCGATGAATCCGGTGGGATACGGAAACTCCCCGTATCAGCCATATTCTTCCTGTGCAGGGGATGAGCTATATATCAGTCTGGATACGCTGTATGAGGAAGGGCTGTTAAAAGAAAGACCAGAAGGGTTTCACGAATATGCGACGAAAGTCGATTACGATGCTGTGCGTCTGCACAAAGAGCCTTATTTAAGAGAAGCTTTTCAGGCATTTCTTACAAGTGGCGGTTGTGAGACAAAAGACTATCAGGAGTTTGCAGCTCAGAGCTGGGTATATGAATATGGTGCTTTCCGTGCACTGAAAAAGGCAAACGGGGGATGCTGCTGGAATGAATGGAAACAGGAAGATAAAATGTGGCCGGATGCGAGAACGGATTTGGCGCCTGAGTTAGAAACAGAAGTGCAGTATCATATGTTTTTACAGTATGTATTTTTCAGTCAGTGGATGAAACTGAAAGAAAAGGCCAATGAGTATGATATTCAGATCATGGGAGATGTGCCGTTTTATGTGGGGGTAGATTCTGTGGACGTGTGGGCATCAAAAGACAATTTCCTTCTGGATACAGACGGAAGGCCGATCTTTATTGCAGGAGTTCCGCCGGATTATTTCAGTGCTACCGGTCAGAGATGGGGCAATCCAATCTACAACTGGGAATATTTAAAAGAAAACAACTATCAGTTCTGGGTGGACCGGATCGGATACAGCAGCAAGCTGTTTGACATTATCCGGATCGATCACTTCCGGGCGTTTGACACCTTCTGGAAAATTCCGGCAAGTTGTCCGACAGCTGTGGAAGGCGAGTGGGTTGAGGCGCCGGGATATGAAGTGATCGACACGCTCAAAGAGAAGATCCCGGGTGTAAATCTGGTGGCGGAAGATCTGGGAGATCTCAGACCGGAAGTACTGGAATTGAAGGATCACTATCATCTGAAAGGCATGAAGATTCTTGTATTTTCGATTGAGACAAAAGGAAAATATGCATATGACAGCTTCCGCGATGTAGAAAATATGATCGTGTATACAGGAACGCATGACAATGATACTTTGATGGAGTGGTATCATAATCTGACCTGCGCGGCGAAGCGTAAAGTGCGCAGATTTCTCACACGTGAGGGAATCAGACAGGGAAGTGTCAAAGACCGTCTGCTTGCTTATACATTAAAGAGCAAGGCAGAATATGCGATTATTCCGATGGCGGATATTTTAGGGCAAGGAAAAGAAGGGCATCTGAATACACCGGGGACAGTCGGTTCTCCGAACTGGGAGTGGAGAATGCCGGACTTTACACTTGCCGGGAAAGAACTGAAACGATATAAAAATCTGATCACATTCCGGAACTAAAGGAGAGACAACATGCAATTTGCTGGAATTTTTCATAAAACATCAGAACAGATGAGTTATGCGTTAAATGAAAATGAGCTGATCGTAAACTTAAGAACAGGATATGATGTCAGACGGGTCTTCATTCATTATGGAGATCCGTTTGAATCGGGAATCCTTGGCGGAAACGAGAAATGGATCGGAAAGAGAGAGGAAATCTGTTTTAAGAAACGTTTGCGTCACCAGCTCTGGTGGACAACGACATTGGTTCCAAAGTATAAACGCTGCAAATATTATTTTGAATTACATACAGAGGAAGAAGTCTGGTATTATTTTGAGGATGGATTTCTGACAGAAGAACAGATGCAGATGGATGGAAGGATGCTGCAGTGCTTTACCGTACCGTGGATGAATCCTGCGGATATTAATGTGACGCCAGACTGGGTCAACGAGACAGTATGGTATCAGATTTTTCCGGACCGGTTCTGCAGGGGAGCAGATACGAAGGAAGAGGCCGGTGTGACGAAGTGGCGCACTGGTACTGTGACCAATGAAGAGAGGTTTGGCGGAAATTTAAATGGAATCCGGGAAAAAATTCCTTATCTGGAAGGGCTCGGAATCACGGGAATCTACCTGAATCCCATTATGAAAGCAGAATCCAACCACAAATATGACACCACAGATTATACGGTGATCGATCCTCATTTTGGAACGGAGGAAGAATTTAAAGATCTGGTAGAAGAGGCACATCAGCATGGGATTCGGATCATGGTGGATGCCGTGTTCAATCATTGTGGAAGAAAGTTTGCACCATGGCTGGATGTTCTGGAGAAAAAAGAAAAATCTGCGTATGCAGACTGGTTTATGATCCATGACTGGGAAACAGTCGAAAAACGGGCAGATACGAGAGACGGACGGTTTTATTCATTTGCATTTACTGATGGAATGCCAAAGCTGAATACAAATAACGAAGAAGTAATTCAATACTTCTGTAAAATATGCGAAGACTGGATCCGCAAATTCGATATTGACGGAATCCGGTTTGACGTGGGAAATGAAGTTTCCCATCGTTTTCTGAAAAAAATCCGGGAGCATTTAAAACAGATGAAACCGGATCTGTACTTACTGGGTGAAATCTGGCATGATGCAAGTCAGTGGCTTCTGGGAGATGAGTACGATTCTGTAATGAACTATCCTCTGATGAGCGGAATCCATGATTTCTTCTTAGATCGGGGAATGGAAAAAGAAGAATTTGAGTATATGGTGAACCGCTGTTATACGATGTATATGCAGCAGAGCAACAATGTGATGTTCAATCTTCTGGATTCTCATGACACGCAGCGTCTGATGAGTCGGTTTGATGATCTGGATCTGTTTTACCAGCAACTTGCCGTGTTGTTTACAATGCCGGGAAGTGCCTGCATTTATTATGGAACAGAGATTGCAATGGAAGGCGGTTTTGATCCGGACTGCCGCAGATGTATGCCGTGGCAGGAACTGGATTCATCCGAAAACCAGGAAAAAATCCAGATTATGCAAAAGCTGATCGCAATGCGGAAACAGGAAGCAGCCTGCAAAAGTCTGTATTTCCATTTTCCGAATGAGTATGAGAAGAGACGTCTTGTGGAGTATATCAAACTGGATCAGGACGGCAATCAGCTGGAAGTACTCTTAAACTGTTCTGAGGAATCGGTATCAGTAAAAGAAGAGGGAGAAGTTTTGTTTTCCCGCAGATTTGAGCAGGGTGTATTGAAGAAAAACGGAACTTTGATCAGAAGAAAGAAATAAAGGAGAACATCAATGGAAGGGACAAGAAAAGAACACTGGTGGAGGGATGCGGTGATCTATCAGATTTATCCACGCAGTTTTCAGGACAGCAATGGAGATGGGATCGGAGATCTGCGAGGGATCATTCAGAGACTGGATTATTTAAAAGAGCTGGGAATCGATGCGATCTGGCTGTCTCCGGTCTGCAAATCCCCGCAGGATGACAATGGATATGACATCTCTGATTATCAGGATATCGATCCTATGTTCGGAAGTCTGGATGACATGGAAGAGCTGATAAAAGAAGCCAAAAAGAGAAATATCCGGATTATCATGGATCTTGTGTTAAACCATTCTTCTGATGAGCATCGCTGGTTTCAGGAGGCAAAGAAAAGCAAGGATAACCCGTACCATGACTATTATGTCTGGAGAGATGGGAAAGAGGGCGTGTATCCGAATGATATGAGATCCGTATTTGGGGGATCTGCCTGGGAATGGGTGCCGGAACTGGAACAGTACTATTTTCACCAGTTTTCGGTAAAACAGCCGGATCTGAACTGGGAGAATCCAAAAGTGCGCCGTGAGATCTATGACATGATCCTCTGGTGGATGGAAAAAGGAGCGGGCGGATTCCGTCTGGATGTGATCGATCAGATCGCCAAGGAGCCGGATCAAAAGATCACAAACAACGGACCGAGACTCCATGAGTTTATTCAGGAACTGAGCAGGGAAACATTCCAAAAGGGAGATCTGATCACAGTAGGAGAGGCATGGGGCGCAGATATTGAACGCGCCAAATTGTACAGCAATCCGGATGGAAGCGAGTTTTCTATGGTGTTCCAGTTCGAGCATATTGGTCTGGATCAGCAGGAAGGAAAGTCGAAATGGGATGTGGCGCCGCTTCCAGTAGTGAAATTAAAACAGGTGCTTGCAAAATGGCAGAGAGAACTGCACGGATGTGGATGGAACAGTCTGTTCTGGAACAATCACGATCTGCCAAGAATCGTGTCCCGTTGGGGAAATGATCAGAAATACCGCGTGGAATCTGCAAAGATGCTTGCTACCTTGCTGCATGGAATGCAGGGAACTCCTTATATCTATCAGGGAGAAGAACTTGGTATGACAAATGTGCGCTTTGCAGATATCAGCCACTATCAGGATATTGAGACACTGAATATGTACAAAGAGCGTCTGGATGAAGGATACAGCAAGGAAGAAATTATGCACTCCATTTATGCAAAGGGCAGGGACAATGCAAGAACGCCGATGCAGTGGAGTGGTGAGGTGAATGCAGGATTTACAAAGGGAACCCCATGGTTGGAAGTGAATCCGAATTACACGAAGATCAATGCCGAGTCGGAACTATCCGATCCTGATTCTGTATTCTACTATTATCAGAAGCTGATTCGGCTGAGAAAAGAATATTCTGTGTTTGTAAACGGAGAGTTTACACTTTTGATGGAAGAAGATCCGCAGGTGTTTGCCTATATAAGAAAAGAAGGCGATACAGAAGTTCTGGTATGTGCAAATTTCAGTGAAACACTGGCAGCGTGCGATCTTTTGAGTGAATGGAAAGACGGAGAGGTACTGATCTGGAATTATAAGGAAAAAGGAGAGACTGGGGTGCTCAGACCTTATGAAGCAATGATGATCAGAAGATAAATAGAAAATCCATATTTGAGAGGGGGAGGAATCTTCCTCTCTTTTTACGTAATAAGAAATGATGGAGTTTTTGAGGTGAAAAACGAATTTCAACTTTCTCTTTTTAAATAATCATGTTATAATGCAGAAAAGCATAAAATTCTGGTTTTCTAAGCGGAACGATACCGCATCTTTTATTCTTATAGCATATCGGA